>Ga0302322_100003148_pt1 | contig 14093 bp, 12 predicted proteins | sample Fen_T0_2_FD_203757 | JGI IMG/M metagenome (GOLD analysis project Ga0302322, IMG submission 203757) | Peat permafrost microbial communities from Stordalen Mire near Abisko, Sweden - Fen_T0_2 | ecosystem: Environmental > Terrestrial > Soil > Wetlands > Permafrost | place: Sweden: Abisko... | reverse complement strand
TCCGCCTAACCAGTCGAGACTGCCGGCAGCGTCGTCAATATCCCTGTCCAGGTAGCGGGACGCCAGCGCGATGGTGGCTACCGATACTGGGACGTTGATCAGAAAGACATAGCGCCAGCTGCCGGCATCGATGAGCCATCCGCCAAGAACGGGGCCGACTGCGCCGGCGGCAGCACCGGCCGCCGCCCAGATTCCGATCGCGCGGCCCTTCGCCTCTCCAGAAAAACTCTGGCCCAGGATCGCGAGGCTGTTTGGCATCAGAATGGCGGCGCTCGCACCCTGCACGAAGCGAGCAAACAGCAACCAGGCAAGGGTCGGCGCCAGGGCGCAGGCCAGGGAGGCGATCCCGAACAGGAGAACGCCCGCGATCAGGAGACGCCGGCGCCCGAACCGGTCTCCCGCGGCTCCTCCCAGCAGAAGTAGCGCGCTCAAGGGCAGTAAATAGGCGTTGACGACCCACTGCAAGCCGGTGGCGTCGGCATGAAAAGTCCGAGCGATCGCTGGTAGACCAACGTTCACGACCGAACCATCGATGAACGCCAGGCTCGATGCCAGGATCGTCGTCGCGACAACAAGGCGCGGATATGCCGGCCGGCGGGTGCCTTCGGCGGCTTGGGCGGTTGCGCTGTCGCATGGAACGTGAACTGCGTTGCTCATCTGCAGCCAATGTAGGGTGCAAACTCTGGACAACCAGCGGCGGCGGGCGCCCGCCTTGCAAGAAAGGGTTTGCCGACCGGCGATCATGGAGAACCTGAGAAATGGGCGTCCATGCGACGTCTTATAGCGGGGGGTGGTGCTTTCAACTATGAAATTGACTTCACATAGCCGGCAATCAATGTCCGTAGTTCATCCAGCGAAGGAACATCCATGAGCAGGGCGACATACCCGCCAATTTCTTTTTGACGAATTTCGAACTTGATATGCAGAAACAAAACGAGGCCCGAGCTCGCGCTCTCGAACATGTGGCTGCTGTCGCCGCGGACGACCATCGGCAGCGACATTCTGAGCCCACTTTTCAGCAGGTTGGCGATCGCCGCGACCCAGCTGTTGAGGAGGATATTTCCAGTTTCAGCCAGTGCTTCATTCGCCAAGTCAGCGATGTCTTCGAGTGGGAGGTGTCGGCCGACGACTGCCCGCACCAATTCCAAGCTGTTACGTTCCGGGAATATGAGGAGGGCTCGGCCTGAAAATGCGCCAGCGAAATCCTGCCGCACGGCAACCAGCTTGGGGTTGTCGGGCTTTCCAACGAGCTGTGCTGCCGCAGCGCCGGTGAGAATATCGATGGAAGGAACAGCCAGAAGAACCTCGCTCTGGATCATTTGGCGCAGGCTGTTGGCAGCTTTCCCCATTGCAATATTTGACAGTTCCGCCAGGGCATCCCGCTCAAGGTCACTCAGGGGAACTAGCGGATCAGATGTCATGAACGGTGTGCATCTCTCCAGGCGCGGCGGGTCTGGCCGGTGAAGGCCGCCGGCGGCTCTTTGCCAACGGCGCGATGAAGGGCGTAGCGCCACTTCTCATTTTGGTACACGCGGATCTCCAAGGGGGAACCCCTTGTTAGGCCTTGTATCAGCTTACGGAGACCGCGTAGTTTGGCGGCCGAAAAGTGCCCTTTTTATGCCAGCGCGGCGCGCAAACTGCAACAATACGGACTCTCCCCATGCGGAAAAAAACTGGCGCGACCCGGCCTCCCAGGTCAAAGCCCCGGCGATCTCCTATCGCGGGGAGCGGGGCGCATTCCGACGCGCCTGACGTTCAAAGGTTGCCAAGCGCAGGTCTGAGCAAGGCGCTCGCGGCCAGTGGTCCAAAATCACTGATGAAGACGTCTGAACTGGGGGCGGGCCGGATGGCCTCCCGCCGGCCGCAGCTGCAGCGAGGTCCGAAACCGCCACCAGGGGCGACACGCCGGCGCAAACCGGCGTCTTCGGTCCTATCAGGCGGTCAGCAAGAAAAAATTGAAGAGCGGATTGCTGCCGCGACGGAAGAGCTTTCCGCGGGTTTCACCGAGGCTGCCTCGGCGGCTGAGGAGCTGCGCCGATCGATGGAACAGATCGCCAGTGGAGCGGAGGAAGCCGCCAGCGCCGCCCAGGAAACCCTCGCGGTTGCGACCAATACGGCGGCGACACTGGTGCAGGCGCGGGATCGGGCCGAGGCCGCACGTCGGCGAACCGACGCGCTCGAATCTTTGCTGGTGGAGACGTCGAGCCAGATTGCAACCTGGGCCGGCAATATCAAGCAGAACGGTGACCGGCAGGGCGGCGCCGTCGATATCATGGCGCAACTGAGCGGACAGGCGGCCAGCATTGGCGATGTCACGAAGACGGTCACCCATGTCGCTGATCAGACCAATCTGCTGGCCCTGAATGCTGCGATCGAAGCCGCGCGTGCTGGCGATCATGGTCTTGGATTCGCAGTGGTCGCGGATGAAGTTCGAGCTCTGGCCGAGACTTCGGAAAACAGCGCGCGGGACGTGCAGGGTCTCGCCGCGCAAATCGAAACCCAGGTCGGCTCGATGGCGTCGATCATCAAGGCCGCCGCCGAAAGGGCAACGCTCGAGGTTCAAAAGACTCAAACCGTCATTCTGGCACTTGGTGAACTTCGCAGGGAAGTCACCGCCTTGGCCGAAGGAAGTCAGTCCATAGCCGTGGCGACGCTGGAGGCCGAATCGGCTGCACGCGAGGCCCAGAAGGGTGCAGAGATCATTTCATCCGCCGCGGAGGAGCAGGCTGCAGCGGCGGCCGAAGCGCTCCGCAGCGTCGAGCAGCAGGCCAGTGTGCTGGACGAGAGCCAGGCCGCTTCCCGATCTCTGTCGGTTCTTGCGACCGATCTCAGATTGGTGACGGCGGGCGACGCCAGCGCCGATCAGCTTGCCTCGGCGGCCGAGCAGCTCTCGACCGCCGTGCAGGAGATGTCCGGGTCTGCTGCGCAGATCATGACCGCAGTTGATCAGATCAGCCGTGGGGCCCAGCAGCAGGCCGCCGCGACCCAGCAAGCCAGCGCGGCGATGAACCAGGTCGAGAGGACTGCCCAATTGTTCCGCGAGAGCGCCGCTGCATCACTTGAGCGCACCCAGCGGATGGACGCAATGCTGGGTGAATGCCGCGTGCAGATCGCCGAGTTATCACGGGGAGTGATGCGGTCGATCGACTCAACACGTGAAAGCCTGGACTTGATCACCGGTCTGGATAACATCAGCGTCAATATCGACAAGATCGTCGACGGAATCAGCATGGTCTCAATACAGACCAACATGCTGGCGGTGAACGGCGCGATCGAAGCTGCACGTGCGGGCGAATTCGGCAAGGGCTTCGCCGTCGTATCGAAGGACATACGCAGCCTCGCCCGTGATTCCGGCCAGAACGCGGCGCGCATCAAGGAAACGGTGCGGGCGATCCAGGGTCAGATCGCCGCGGTGCGCCGTGAACTCGATCGCGTGATCGTTGGGGCAGAGGCGGAACATCAGAAGACGGATACGGTGTTGGCAGGCTTCGATGTGGTGCAAAAGGACGTAGCCCAGATCGCCGCCGGCAATGGCCAGATCGGATGCAGCGCCGACTCAATTCTGGCGTCAATGAAGGATGTCGCGCAAAGCGCCCGCCAGGTCGCGTCGGTTGCCGAAGAAGCAGCCAGCGCATCAGCCCAGGCCGCGGCCGCGGCCAAGCAGCAGGCGAGGGGCACCGAGGATCTGGCGGCTGCGATCGAAGAGATCGCCTCTCTGGCCGAAACCATTCAGCGTCGCAATGGCTAGACGCCAACAGACCCGCAACACTGGCGATCTCGTCCTGGCTAGTGACGCGCCCGTCCCGGCGGACATCGAGGTCAGGGCCGAAGGCCTGTTGATTTTTCGACTCGGCGGAGAATCCTTTGGCTTGGCGCTCTCCGCCGTCGCTGAGATCATCCGTCTGCCGAAACTGGTCCACATGCCCTTGGTGCCGCCAAGTCTTCTAGGCCTCGCCAACCTGCGCGGCATCGTGCTGCCGGTCGTAAGCCTTCGGAAGCTCCTGCATCTACCTGACGGCGAAGCCAACGAATTGACACGCGTCATCGTTTTGCGCGGCAATGCCCCGGCAGGCTTGGTCGTCGACAGGGTCGACCGTCTGTTGGCGCTCGCCGCGGATCGAATTGAAAAAGACGATTCCGGCGCAGGAATGATCGATCCGGCGCTGCTCGACGGTGTCGTCAAGGGCGGTGAAGGCAAGAGCCCGATCAAGGTGCTGAACGCCTCGCGCGTCTTGCGGGGCCAATTCATGCGGCTCGGTGTGGCCGCGACGTCCGCCGGGAGTGCAGCACCGCTCGCGGTGGGCCACTCGGCGAAGCCTGCCCGCGATTCGATCTCGCTGTTGAGCTTCGATCTCGATCAGCAGGAATACGCCTTGCCGCTCGACCGGGTGCGGGAGATCATTCCGTTGCCGGATCATATCGTCGACGTTCCCCGCCCGGAAACCGCGGTCCTCGGCGTCGTGACCCTGCGCGATCACCTGCTGCCGCTGGTGTCGCTGCGCGTATTGCTCGGATTTGCCGCTGACCAGCTCGGCAGGCAGCGTGGCAAGGTCGTCGTCATGTCCGTCGGTCACGGTGCGATTGGTCTGGTTGTCGACACCACCCGGGAGATTCTGCGCCTCGATCCTGATTGCATTGATCCGGCGCCGGCCCTGCTGACCCGGGGTGAGGGCGCCGCGGAGATCGTATCCATCTGTCGGCTCGACAATGGTCGGCGATTGGTCGCACTGCTGGCGCCGGACCGCCTGTTCCGCTCGGACCTTGTTCGGCGTATCGTCGAGGATGAGGCCGGCGAACCCGGCCTGCAAGCTGAAGCAACGGCGATGGCATACGAGCAATTCATCATCTTCCGGCTTGGCCAGCAGGACTACGGTATTTCGATCGCCGCAGTCGGCGAAATTGCGCGCCCGCCGGAACATCTGACCCGGCTGCCGAAGGCACCCGCATTCATCGACGGGGTCATCAATCGGCGCGGCAGCGTCGTGCCGATCGTCGACCTGCGTCGACGATTTGACCTGACCGGTACGGAACAGGCGGCAACCCGGCGCATTCTCATGCTGGACATCGGCGGGGTATCCGCAGGGCTCCTTGTCGACAGCGTGGCCGAAATCCTGAAAGTGACAACAGATGCCATTTGCCCGGCTCCCGAACTTTCGCCGCAACAGATGCGGCTGATCTCCCGGGTGATCAACCTCGAAGCCAGTGGACGGTTGATCCTGCTGATCGAGCCTGCGCAGCTGCTTGATCAGGTCGAAGCTGATCTGCTCGCCAAATTCGCCGATTCCGAAATCGACACAGCCGCGACCGCTTCGTGATCAGGCTCTTGATCGCCGATGATTCCGCCCTGATGCGAAAGCTGCTTGAGGGCATCTTTCTCGCGGAGGGCGATTTCGATATTCGCCTGGCCCGCAACGGCAAGGAGGCGCTTGAGCTGGTTGGTGCATTTGATCCGCAGGTCGTGACCCTCGATGTTCAGATGCCCGGAATGGATGGACTGACCTGTCTCAGCCGGATCATGGTCGAAGCGCCACGGCCTGTCGTCATGATATCCTCACTCACCGAGGAAGGCGCCGAGGCCACCTTGGAGGCGATCGAATTGGGCGCGGTCGATTTTGTCGCCAAGCCAAGCGGGGCCGTGTCACTGGAGATCGAGCGTCTCCGGCCTATGCTCGTGGACAAGGTCCGAGCCGCGGCCGGCGCCCGGATCCGGCGGACATTGCGGCTGACCGAGCGTGTTCGTCATCAGATGCGAAGCGCCGGGCTTACGCCGCAGTCGCGCCCGGGCCGGGTGCGTCCCACGAGCGAGGCCAAGGTCGGTCCCGGTGCGATGAAGGCCGGACATGACGCACTGCCCGGGCTGGTGCTGATCGGTACCTCAACCGGTGGCCCGACCGCGCTCGATGTGGTGTTGCCGCAGCTACCGCCGGACTTTCCCTGGCCCGTGCTGGTAGCCCAGCACTTGCCGGCAAGCTTTACCGGCGCCTTTGCCAGGCGACTGGATCGGGAATGCCACCTCGATGTCGTCGAGGTCAACCAGCCAATGCCGTTGAAGCCGGGCACGATCTATGTCGGCAAAGGCGATGCCGACGTCATGGTGGCCCCGCGGGCGGTCGGTATGATCGCGATGCCGGTGCCGGCGAAGGCCAGCTATTTGTGGCATCCGAGCGTGGAGCGCATGGTCGCCAGCGCACTTGACCATCTCGATGCCTCGCAATTGATCGGCGTGTTGATGACCGGCATGGGCAACGACGGCGCCGAGGCGATGAAACGTTTGCGGCTCGGCGGGGGGCGCACCATCGCCGAGGCGGAATCCAGTGCGGTCGTCTGGGGCATGCCCGGCGAACTGGTCAAGAATGGTGGCGCCGAGAAAGTGCGGGCGCTTGAGGATATCGCCGGCACGATCATCGACATGGTGAACGCACATGCCCCTGGTTAGAGGCAGCAAGAGCCCTGCAAGCGCCGCTCAGCCGGCACCGCTCCGGGCCGCGCTCGACAGTCCCGATGCAGAAAGCAGGTGGATTGCAGCGCGCGCGCTGAGTGGCGACGCTGATGCCGTACCAGCGCTTGCCGCAGCCCTTGACCGCGAACCCGTGCCGCGCGTGCGCGAGGCCATCATGACGGCATTAATGCGGGTCGGAAACCCGGCGAGCGTCGAAGCGATGTTGCCGTTTCTTCGATCACAGGATGCGGGGGTACGTGCTGCCGCGATCGAAGCCCTGCAGGCGATGCCCGGGGCTGTTGCGCCGTTCATGGCGCCGCTGCTGAGTGACGGCGACGCCGACGTGCGTCTGCTCGCGACCGAACTGACGCGCAACATGGATGCCTCCGAAGCGACCCGCCTGCTGTGCGACCTGATCGAGCGCGAGCAGCACCCCAATGTGTGCGCGGCGGCGGTCGACGTCCTGACCGAGGTGGGCACACCGCAGGCGCTTCCCGCGCTGGAGAAGTGCGCGGCGCGGTTCGCCGCCACGCCCTTTCTGCCGTTCGCGATCTCGGTCGCGATCGCCCGAATTTCCGGCGCGGAAGGCTAGACGGCGTGGACGATGCCAAGGGCGGAGCGTCATATGCGGTGCACATCTCTCCAGAGGACGTTCAGCGCTTCTGCGAATTTCTCTACCGCCGCACCGGCCTGTCGTTCACCGAGGGAAAGCGATATTTTATCGATCGCCGTCTCGAAGACCGCATCGCTGCAACCGGCTCGTCATCCTTCCAGGCGTATTTTTCCCTGTTGAGGGCTGACGCCGATCATGAGATCGAGCATCTGATCAACTCCTTCACCGTCAATGAGACCTATTTCTATCGGGAGGAGCACCAGCTTCGTTGCATGACGTCCAGCCTGCTCGACGTCATCGCCAGCCACAAGGAGCCGGGCGGCACGGTGCGAATCTGGTCGGTCCCGTGCTCCACAGGGGAAGAACCCTATTCCATCGCGCTTTGGCTGATGGAAAACTGGCCGCAAGTCGATAGCTACAATATCGAGATTGTCGGATCGGATATCGACACGCGAGCGCTGAAGGCGGCGGCCGAAGGAATCTATGGGGACCGTGCGCTGATGCGGTTGTCGCCCGACCTGATCGACCGCTATTTCAGGTTTGTTGCCGAAGGCCGTCATCAGATCGACGATGGCCTCAGGAACTCGATCGAATTCACCCGCGTCAATCTCATCGATTCGCGAGATATGGCGCTCCACCGTGATTTCGATCTTATCTTCTGCCGCAACGTCCTGATATATTTCGACGACGCGTCCCGCCGCCAGGCCGCGGAAAATCTCTATGGCTGCCTTCGGCCGGGCGGCTACATTTGCCTCGGCCATTCGGAAAGCATGAGCCGGATCTCCCCATTGTTTCGCGTGGCCCGGTTTCCCGACGCGATCGTGTATCAAAGGCCAGAGACTGATCATGGCTGATATCGGCATGCCCAAAGCGAGAGTCCTGGTCGTCGACGATTCGTCATTGGTACGGCTCTATTACCGGTCCGCTCTGGAACAGGCGGGCTTCGTGGTCGAGCAGGCGATCAACGGCATCGAGGCCATGGAAAGGGTATTGTCGGAATCGTTCGATCTCGTGATCGTCGATGTCAATATGCCTCGAATGGACGGCTTTACCTTCTTGCGCTCGCTCAGGAGCAGCGCCACCGATGTCGCAATGTTGCCGACGCTTATGATCTCCACGGAAGCCGGACTGGAAGATGTGGCCGAGGCGAGGAGGGCTGGTGCTAATTTTTATCTCGTCAAGCCGGTGGCGCAAACTGAACTGGTCCGGCATGTGAGCGTTCTGACCGGAGCCGCGATGTGAGCGCTCTGCAGGAACAATTCGTCACCGAGGCCAGGGACCTGATCCGCCAGGCCACCGATGATCTCATCGCGCTCGAGCGCGCCGGCACGTCGCCCGAGCGACTGGACGGCGTGTTTCGGGCATTCCATACCCTCAAGGGTTCCGCCGGCGTGGTCGAACTGCCGGCCATGAGCATGATGCTCCATGCCGCCGAAGATCTGCTGGTCGGCGTCCGCGGGGGGACGCTGCGAGCCAACGCGGAGATTTTCGATGCCGCGCTGGCCTGTCTCGATCAGGTGTCGCACTGGGTGGACGATTTCGAAGCCGGGGGCTCATTGCCTGCGCAGGCCGGCGCCGATGGCCGTGCCATGGCCGAACGGCTCCGTTCATTTCTGCCGGCCGTAGAAGCCCGGCCGCCCGCACCCGCTGGACAAAATGTCGCAGTGGGCGGCGGTGATGACGAACTGTCCGAATGGGCCACACGGCTGCTCGCGGCGGACCGTGACAGGATCATGTCGCGATTGCCGGAGCAGCCATCGATGCTCACGGTGGTGTCCTACGAGCCGATCGCAGGCTGTTTCTACAATGGCGACGATCCGCTGCAACTCATGCGGCAGATTCCCGAGCTGTTGGACATCGAAGTCCAACCGCGCGAGGCCTTTTTGCCTCTCGCGGAGATCGATCCCTACGCCTGCAATCTGCGTCTTCGCGCCATTTCGGCCGGCGACCGCGACATGATCGCCGACATTTTCCGGCTGGTGCCGGACCAGGTCAATATCTTTGCCATGCCGCCCGGCGTGCTAGTTACCGCCCCGGCCGGCGCCGAATCCGCCAACCAGACCCTGATCCGGAAGGTCATCGAGGCACAATGCGAACTGCTTCGCGTCGCGAACCGGGGAGATGACTTCACCGGTTGCACCGGCGCGGCCGCGCGAGTCGCAACAAACGCATTGCGCCACGGCAGGCATCTGCAACTGGCAGAAACCGTGGCGCGCGCCGGCGCTCTCGCGGTTGCGCAACATGATGCTGGCCCGGTGCTGGCCACGCTTGAGCGGGTGCTTGCCGAGCTTGCCGTCGAGCGCTCTCCCGGCATCGCCCCACAGGTTGGCGATCGGTCGGGCGACATGATCGTCGACGTCGCCGACAGGCCGACCGAACGTGTGCTTCGTGTCAGCGAGACCAAAATCGAGGCCCTGGTCAATTTGGCCGGCGAACTCCTTGTCGCCAAGAATGCGTTGACGCACACGGCCAGGAGGGTTGAGCAGGAGTTCGGTGGCAGCGATGCCGTACGTTCGGTTCAGCACGACCGTGACACTCTTGATCGGTTGCTGACCGAACTTCATGGCACGATCCTGCAATTGCGCATGGTGCCCATGACGCAACTGTTTCAGTCTTTCCCGCGGCTGATGCGCGATATAGCCCGCCAGCTCGGCAAGAATGTTGCGCTTGTCACCCGGGGCGAGACCACGGAAGCCGACAAGGCCATCGTAGACCGGCTTTTCGAACCGATGGTGCATCTTGTACGTAACGCTCTGGACCATGGTGTCGAAAATCCCGTTCAACGGCGTGCGGCGGGAAAACCCGAGGCGGCCACCATCACGATCGCGGCGTTCCGGGTGGCGGATCGGCTCATGGTCGAAGTTGCCGACGACGGCCGCGGCATCGATCCGGAGGTCATTCGACGCAAGGCTTCAGAACGGCGGATATTGCCTGCGGAAGACTTGGCCGCTTTGCCCGACGATCGCGTCGTGGACCTGGTCTTTGCCGCAGGATTTTCGACGGCATCGGCGGTCTCGGACATCTCCGGCCGCGGCATCGGGATGGATGTGGTCCGCGCCGCGATCGAGCAGATCGGGGGCCGGGTCTCTCTGGAGACCAGGGTGGGCGTCGGCACCACGGTGCGGCTCGATCTGCCGATGGCTATTGCGATGTCTCGCATTATGGTGGTTGAGACCGGGGGGCAGCTGTTCGGCATTGCCATGGACGCGGTGTCCGAAGCGCTGCGTGTCACGCCTGACCGCATCCGCCGGATCAAGAACAACCTCGGGTTTGTTCTGCGGGATCGGGTGGTTCCGATCGTGTCGCTGGCGGAGCGCATGAACTTGCCGGGAGGGGCCAGGGATGCCACGTCCGCGAGACTTCTGGTCGTGCTGGAGGCCGCCGGTCGGATTGCCGCGCTTGAGATCGACGCGATCCGCGACCGCCTCGACGTGGTCCTCAAGCCGATGCACGGGCTGCTCGCCGGCGCCCGTGGTTATGCCGGAACCACATTGCTGGGGAATGGTGAGGTCCTGCTGGTGCTGGATATGAGGGAAATCTTGCCATGACGGTCGGGCACGACCCAACCGGCACCGTGCTCCTCGATGGCGTATGCGCTGTTGAAGATGCCGAACCACTCCTGCAGATGCTGCAAGCCAATCCAGCGGCGACGGTCGACTGGACCGGCTGTCGCAAACTGCACACAGCGGTTTTTCAGGTCCTGTTGGCGGCGGGCATCACCCCGGTCGGCCCCTGCGGTGATCCCTGGGTGGCGCAGTGGCTGGGGCCAAAACCGCGTCAGGGGGAGCTGGGCTAGGCGTCCCCACCCTCCGCTCCGTGGAACAACTCGGCCCGCAGGCCATTTACCCCCACTTGGCAAGCGTTTAGAGCTATCACATAGACGACGTCAGCCGATGGCCGATGAACCCGGTCGGCCGCTTAGCCATAGAAGTTAAGACATGCAGTACAGAGTATTGATCGTTGACGACAGCAAGCTCGCCCGAATGGTGATGGCAGGCGCCTTCCGTCGGGTTCGGCCAGACTGCACCCTGGTCGAAACTGCAAATGCCGAGGAGGCCATGGCCGTCGTTTCCGGAGGCGCCGTCGACATCGCGCTCATCGATTTCAACATGCCCGGGGTCGATGGATTGGAACTGGTGTCAAGCATCCGCAAGACTCATCCGGCGATGCCGGTAGCGGTGGTATCGGCAAACGTCCAAAACGAGATCATCGCCCGTGCCCGAGAACTCAATGCTGGATTTATTCCAAAGCCTTTGACGGACGAAGCTCTCGCCGCGTTTCTCTCGGGGGCGGTGCTTCGGCTGAAGAAAGCGGCGACATGACGGTAGATCCGGGTGAGCTCACCGAGATTGAGCAGGATGCGCTTGCCGAAATCGCCAACATGGGAGTCAGCCGCGCCGCGAACAGCCTCCGGCAGATGGTCGGGGAGGAAGTCCTGCTGTCCGTCCCATCCGTTAGAATTGTAACGCGAGAGACAGCATCGAAACTGGTGGAGCGCAATAACGCCAAGAAGCTTGTCGCGGTGCAACAATCGTTTGAGGGGCCATTTGCCGGTCGGGCCCTCTTGATTTTTCCCGAGGCGCAAAGCCTCGAACTGGTCCGCTCGATCGTCGGTGACGAGCATTCCCTCGAGGACATCATTGATCTGGAACAGGAAGCCCTCGCAGAAACCGGCAATATCATCTTGAACGGATGTTTGGCCACCATCGCCAATGTCCTTCATCGGACGATGCGGATGTCGCTGCCTTCCATTGTTCGTGGCGATGGAGCTACCCTGTTCGAGATCGATGGAGCTGGGGCAGGAGGCCAATCCGTCTTGTTTCTTTATATCGATTTTAACATCAAGAAGCGCGACGTTCACGGCTTCATTGCACTGCTGATGGATTTGCCGTCCATTGGTGCGCTCAAGGCGATTGTGAACGACTTCATCGGCGAAATCGAAAACCGGCCGCCCGGTCATGTTGGTTAACGCTTCCGATCAGGTGTTTGGCCCGGTATTCGACACCGTCGACATTGGTCTGGTTGTGATCGATACCGAGGGCTGCGTCGTTGGCTGGAATGAATGGATGGCACGCATTGCTCGTCTGCCGTCCCGGGACGTCCTTGGTCGATCGTTCTTTGATATTTTTCCCGACGCGCTGCAGACGCGCTTGCCCGGTGTCATCGCCGATGCATTCCAGGTGGGAAGCTCGAGCATCCTGACCCACTCCTTGAATGCGTTGCTTCCGCTGCGAGGCGAGGGTGGCGATCCGTTGCTGCACAATATCGTCGTGCGTCCGGTGTCCTCCGCGCAGGCGAATTACTGTTTGCTGCAGATCACCGACGTCACGGTGGCAGTGACGAGAGAACGGGTGTTGAGAGAGCGCCAGAATGCGCGCTATCACGCGATCGTCGACTCGGCGCCTGACGCCATCATCACGATCGACGACAGCCGCAACATTCATTGGGTCAACGGCGGCGTAGATCACATCCTCGGCTATGACCATTCCGAGTTGCTGGGACAGAAGCTCGACATTTTGCTGGAATCGGAGAATCCGCTGCTGCCCGCGCTGGCTGATTGTTCAGCGGGCCAGAAAGCCGATACTGCGATATCGGTTGTTGGCCGATACAAGAACGGGAAGTTCGGCCATTTCGATGTCTCGATGGGGTATTGGCGGTCCGATCAGCGCGATTTTGTAACAACAATCTGGCGCGATGTGACGGAGCGTGTGGCCGCTGATGCGGCTCTTCGGGATGCGCGAGACGCGCTGCAGAGAAGTAATGAAGAGCTGGAAAGCCGGGTCGAGGAGCGGACCCGGGAGCGGGAGATTGCGCTGCGGCAGCTCCATGAGTCCCAGAAAATGGAAAGCATTGGGCAGCTGACGGGAGGAGTGGCGCATGACTTCAACAACTTGCTGGCCGTGATATTGGGCAGTCTCAGTCTGCTCAAGAAAACCATTCCTGATGATCCGCGGACGTCTCGGTTTCTCGACCGGGCCATTCAGGGCGCGGAACGCGGCGCGACGTTGACCACCCGGCTGCTGGCGTTTGCCAGGCGGCAGGAATTGAGAATCGAGGTTGTCGCCCTGCAAAGACTGATCCCCGACATGCTGGATTTCTTGCGTCATTCCGTCGGCCCCAACGTCGCCCTTCTTGTCGAGGTCACGCCAGAGGTCGCCCCGGTCGAGGTTGACGCAAATCAACTGGAACTTGCTCTCATCAACCTCGCGGTCAATGCTCGGGATGCCATGCCGCAAGGCGGATCGCTGACGATTGCCTGTCATAACGAGGACAACGGCAAGACACTCGGCCTGCCGCGCGATTCCTTCGTATGCATCACGGTAACCGATACCGGTGAGGGGATGAGCGAAGCCACGCTGGCGCGCGCGCAGGAACCATTCTTTACCACGAAAGGCATTGGGAAGGGCACCGGCCTCGGGCTGTCGATGGTCCACGGATTCACCGCGCAATCCGGCGGTGCAATGCGGATCAGAAGCCAGCCCAGCAAGGGGACCGCGGTCATGTTATGGCTTCCTCGTGCTACGCAGGGTGCCCAAACCGTGAGCGCTGAAACTCCAAATGCGTCGGCGAAGGAAGCGCGAAGCCTGCGCGTCCTGCTGGTCGATGACGACATATTGGTCAGCATGGGAGCGGCAGATATGTTGCTCGATCTCGGTCACAGCGTGACCGAGGCTCAATCCGGGGCTCACGCCCTGAAATTGCTGGAAACCGGCCCACCGTTCGATGTCGTTGTGACCGACTATGCCATGCCGGGGATGAATGGATTCGAGCTTGCCCAACGAATCAAGGAGAAGAATCCAAAATTGCCGATCATCCTGGCGACCGGATATGCCGAACTGCCAGCTGACCGGTCGATCGAGTTTGAACATTTGTCCAAACCGTATACGTCAAAGGATTTGGCGTCCGCCTTTGACAAGGCCGTCAATTAGCCGCGATCCGTATTCGAAAATCCCGATTGTAAGATCGTTTGGTCGGGCGACGCGGTTTGTAGTGGCGGCTGTGCTCGACGCTGTCTTGAGCTGGACATTGAAACTCGCGAAG
>Ga0302322_100003147_pt1 | contig 14098 bp, 10 predicted proteins | sample Fen_T0_2_FD_203757 | JGI IMG/M metagenome (GOLD analysis project Ga0302322, IMG submission 203757) | Peat permafrost microbial communities from Stordalen Mire near Abisko, Sweden - Fen_T0_2 | ecosystem: Environmental > Terrestrial > Soil > Wetlands > Permafrost | place: Sweden: Abisko... | reverse complement strand
ACCGACACCAACTCACCGCGATCGCAACTGGGAGTGTACGCCGAGGGCGGGGCCGTCGCCTGGGCGGACTCCGAGGGCATCACCCAAAACAGTTTCGCGCACGGTTACATCCTCTCGAACCTCGAAGTGCAGATCTCGCAGTATCTGAAGGACCGAAGTCTGCGCGCACAGTCGGCGGCGACGCTCTGCATCGTATGGATCGGAGCCAACGATGTCGTGACCATCTGTCGAGAACCGCACTTGATGACAAAGGCAGCCAAGAACGTGGTCGCATGCGCCGCGCAGCTGCTAAGCCCGACCACGCGCGTTTTGATCGTGGACTTGCCTGATCCGCAATATATGCCGCGCTTTGCCGCCGACAAAGGACGGCAGGCGCGGTTCGAAAACGCTGCGCAATCGTTCAATCTCACTTTGGATGCAACCGTCGACGAGTACAATCGGACCCACGACCGGCCGCTCTGCTTGTTCAAGATATCGGCCGAGGCCACTCCCAAACAAATGCTCAAGCTCGGCGTTGCTCCGTTCGCTCAACCGGAGCGCCACCCTCGCAACGCCCCGATCTCGGCCGAGGCGGCCGAGCAGCTCTCGCTCTTGCGAGCCGTTGACGTTCGAGTCACCGCGACCACTCACTACGCCACGACGCCCGATCGCTTGCATCCCACGGAGCTCGTCTATCAGCACCTCGCCGAGCTGATCTTGGCGCAGGTGAGCAAGACATTCGCATTCGAGGGCTATCGTTCGCTGTGACGCGCCATCACCATCCAAGTGCTTCGCTCGTCCCGCTCGCGCCGAGCCACGCGCCACGCCTGGCCGAAATCGCAGCAGACGTGCGAGTCGCAGCGCCAGCGGCACTGCCTTGGCCACTGCCTGCGAACTGGGCGTCGGAGTTTTGCTCTTGGCGAGCGCGCGCCAGCACAGAAGCCAAAGCGGTGACGCGGGCGGTTCTGGTCGATCAGTTCGTGATCGGATGTGTGGGCCTGCATCACATCGATCGGCAGCAGGGTTGCGCTGAACTGGCGGTTTGGTTAGCGGCCGAATATTGGGGCCTTGGTTTTGGGGAGTGGGCCGTAAAGGGCTTGCTCGAAGCCAGTTTCGAACCGCTCGAACTCGGCAGCGTGCGTGCGCGCTACCTGGCGGGCAATCTTCGGGCAGCCCGCTTGTTACGGAGAATCGGCTTCATACCCGAAACCGGGTCGATCGAGCGTGAAGGGAGTGCGCAGAGAGACACGGCAGTCGTCGTGCAGCTGACCCGCGCGGCCTCGACCCTCGGAGCGTCGATGCGCTCGGAACGAAAGCTCGTCCCCGACCCGAACGATTGCTGAACCGATGAACCTGTGGCGCTAGTGACCAGCCGCGCTCGTAGTGGCCTTCGATGTGGCCGTTCAATACGTCGCGTCGCGTTGCGAAAGACTTGGTGGGGGTCGAAATCTTGCGCTAGCACCGAGAACGAACCCGGAGGCCTCATGGAGACCCATCAGCTATATCGCGGAAGACTGATCGATCATCTTCACCTCGTCACGCGTGAGTTGTCTGCCAGCAAACGGTTTTACAAGTCGGTGCTCTCTGCTCTGGGCATTCCGATAGGCGGCGAGACAGATGACTACTTCTGGGCCGATGAGTTGTTCGTCTCTGACCAGCAGAGTAGGAGCGCACAAGGTAAGCTCACGGGCCGGGTTCACCTTGCGTTTCAGGCGGAAAGCCGCGCTCAAGTCGAGAAGTTCTATCGCGCAGGCATCGAAGCGGGGGGCACTCCCAACGGCGAACCTGGGGAGAGGCCCTATCATCCCGGCTACTTCGCGGCGTTCGTGCTCGACCCGGACGGCAACAACATCGAAGCAGTCTTCCACGGGGTTGCAAAGCGCTCCGCACCGGCCGTCACGCTCGACTTTTGAAACGCTCGAGCGGGCGACGCGTGCTGCGAGGACCGTGCCACGATTGACGATGCTGACGGCGTGCGGCCTTTGCGCGCGTGAGATCAAGCTGTCCCGCGCGCGCAGGCAAGTGCGAAGCTGCCATCGTATGCGCACAGCTACCGCCCAGCCCCGATGGCCATCGAACTCGCAGGGGACCGGAGGACAGCGCAGTGCGCGCCCGCCTCGAGCACCTCAGGACTTGTCTCCAATTGCTTCGTCACCACGAACTGGATCGTGGAGGTCGGCGCGCCGATCGGGTTGTTGCCGTCGAGCGCCGTTCCATCGCCGCACGTCACCGAAGTGCCATCATTCGAGCAGCGCTGTTGACCCACCCCAACCCCGCAAAGTCCCAGCGCATCATCTGCGTCTCGTAGCCGAAACAGTCAACGGCCGCTGTGCATTACATGGCTGGATCGCGAGCGACTGCATACGGCAGGGCATTGGGCTACGACGGCCGACCGGCCAGCGAGCGGCTTTCGAAAGGTGACAGAAACAGACCGCTGCGGGCACGCGCGATCAATCGAAACATGGCTCGATTGGCCGCGCTCACAGTGGTCCCCGGCGGCCCAGAACGGTGTAGCTTTCCAGCGCATGCAGTCACCAGGTGCGTGAACGGGATGGTCAAGTGTTTCAGCGCTCGCCGCGCTCGTTGTCGGTGATCTAAGGGGCACGTGAGCCGCCGATTGAGCTTTCTCTGCCTGGGCGTCGTTGTTCTGTGGGCCGTGGACGTGAGAGCGCTCGAGGCCGACGGCTTTACGCTCGAGACCGGTTCGCCCGATGCCCTTTGCCCGGAGCTCGAAGCGACGCGTGAGATCGTGGCGCGGCGCTTGGGCTCGCTCGTCGTCGAAGGCCGCAAGGGCTGGCTGGCTCGTTACACCATCGGCCACGCGCCCGCTGGTACGCCTAGAGATTTCGTGCGGCTCGAGCTGTTCAATCCTCACGGTGAGGTAGAGCTGCGGCGAGATCTGCCGATTGAAGGAGACTCTTGCCGCACCATGGCAGAGGTCATCGCGCTGGTCCTCGATCGATATTTTCGCGGCCTGGGTGCGTCCGAATCGAGCCCTCCGGATTCGTCAGAGGCGGCAAGGACTCCGACCCCTGTGTCGATCTCGACTCACCCGGAAGCGGCGCGCGAGCCGGCAAGAGCGTCCCGCTTCGCTCTTGCGGGGCGAGGGCCGCGGCTGTCTGCCGAATACGCGTTTACGTTGGCGCAACCCTCGCTGGGTGCGCGGGTCAGCGCAGGCCTCTGGCGCCACTTCCAAGGGGCGATCGCGTTGCGTTGGGGCTTGACTTCGCTGGAAGAGAACGAGCCGCGCGGGGCACGCGTGGTTGCTCGAACTGGGGCTGCCCAGGCGAGTTTCGCCTGGACGTTGGCCCTGCCGCCAGGACTGCTCCACGTCGGCCCGGCGGCATCACTGACCGTTCAGCAGGCAACCACGTACGGTTTGACGCAGCAAGCCGATCGCGCCCGCGCGCTGTGGATGGCCGGCATTGAAGCCGGTTTCGCCGTGCCACTCGGTCGCGACCTCTTCGTCGAGGCGGCTACTTCTCTCGACTTCCTCGTACCGGGCGCGTCGGGCCGGTTCTTCGTCGATAACCGAGAAGTTCTGCCACCACGTGCGCTGACGCTGGGTTGGTCCCTGGGCCTTGGGTATGCGTGGAGCAAATAGCTCGGACTCGAGCGAAGGTCCCAGCGACCGAGGGCTCTAACCGAAAGCCATGTGTGCCGCCGTTGCCAGCGCGATCGGGGAGTGGGATAGCGACAGCGAGTCGCCCTTGCTGCGCGAATGCGTGCGCGGTAGCCATGAAGCCTGGCGGTCTCTGCACATCCGTTACTACCCAGTCACCATCACTTTCCTACGGAAGCTGGGGGTACGCGAGTCAGACTTAGATGACGCCTCGCAGGAGGTTTTCCTGCAAATGCACCGTTACTTGCCCCGCTTTCGCGGCAACTCGGAGCTGAAGACCTGGCTCTATCGGTTGTGCATTACTCAGGCGCGGCATCTGCGCCGTCGCCATCGCATGGCTGAGACTCTGCGCTCGTGGTTCTCACTGAGTCCGGAGTCCGTGAACCCGAGCTCCGCCGGCTTTTGCGAAGAATCAGCGCGTCGACGAATGCAGGCGGCGCTCGGAACCCTGAGCGAAGGCGATCGGGTAGCAGTCGTTCTGTACGAGCTCGAGGGGCTCGCAGGTCGTCAAGTCGCGGAGATCTTGCACTGCAAAGAAGCGACGCTGTGGAGGCGACTCCACTACGCGCGCAAGAAGTTCGTCCAGGCCCTCGAGGCGTCTGCATCCATTGCGGAGTCGGCGTGACTCGGTTCGTGAACCCCATGGCCGGCAGCCCCACCGAACCGACGCACAACCCCGAGCGTCTGACGGAAGGGAAATTTGGACGACTGCTGAAGGACGGCAACCGAGAGCTCGCGGATGGCCTCGACCAGTCGGCGGCTTTTCGACGCTTGACGCAACGCATGTCGATGTCACACGTTGGCGTTGGTTCGCGGCACGGCTACTGGCTGGCCCCTGCCACCGGAATCGCCTTGGCCGTATTCGCGGTCCTGCCCGCGGTCGTGCGTCGGATGCATTCAAGGCCCGCAACGCTGATTGCCGCAGAAGGTTTGCGCGGCCACCAAGAAGAGCGTGTCGCGAGCACAGCCGCATTGCCTGAAGGCTCGGCGCCGCGCACTGCGCCGCAGACGACGCGGCCTACGGATGGCAGGAGCGCGTCTGCCGTCAAGCGCAACGGCCACGGACCGAACCCCGGCGCCTCGGTCGCTGGCACGTCCAGTCCCGTGCTTCCGCGTGCCGTGCCAGCGCCTGAGCCGCAACCACCAGGAACGCCGGAGCCGAGCGACTCCGTGACAGCAAACCCCGCGCTAGCAAACGCCGCTCCGGCATCGGACGTCGGCGCCGCGCCGGACTGCCTGAGCTTGGCGCGTCGCGGCCAAACGCGAGACGCGGAAACTTGTTTCTTGAAGCGCGCCGAGGGATCTGGGTTGGGCGCAGAGATGGCGCTGTATGAGGCGGCGCGCCTCCGCCGCGATGTACTTGGGGACGCGGCCGGCGCGCTGCGCGCTCTCGCGGAGTATAGAACACGATTTCCATCCGGCTCGCTGCGACGCGAAGCGGACATGTCGCAACTGGAGCTGCTGGTGCAACTCGGGCGCACGGACGAAGCATTGAAACAGAGCGATGAGCTCTTGTCCTCCTCGGCTTCCGGCGAACGCGCTGCAGAGCTTCACTTGCTGCGCGGACACATCTTGCGCAAGACACGGTCACGATTCGCAGAAGCGGCGCACGAGTATGAGCTCGCCGAGAACGCGGGAGCGCGCGGCGGAGACGTGACCTACTTTCGCGCGCTTTGCCTCGAGGCACTCGGGCGCGGGCCGGAAGCGGCTGCGCTATTTACCCAATACCTGGAACAGCCACCGCATTCCTACGCGAATGATGCTCGGCGGCGTCTGGAAAGGCTGAAACCTTGAATCGCCCGGCACAGACGCTGATATTCATCGCCTTATTCTCGGCTTGCGGACGGCTGGAGCTGGGCAGCTATGGCGAGAGCAATCCGGTGGCTGGGCAACCGACCGTTCCCGGCGGCGCAGGCAGCGCAATCACGCCGAGCGGCGGACGAGCAGCGTTCGCGGGTCAGGCAGGGCGCGCAGGGGACCTCGGCGGCGGGGGAGCATGGCCGGCCACCGGAGGTACGCTGGGTGGTCTTGGCGCCGCGAGCGGGGGCGACGGGCACGGCCTTGCGGTCACCGCAGGCGATGGTGACGGACGCGGCGGTGCGGGCAGCGCAGGAGAGGGCGGACTCACTGGCGCGGGCGCCGCGGGAGAGGATGGATTCGGTGGCCGGTTCAGTTCGTGCCGTTCTCTGTCTGACATTTGTGGTGGGTATCCCCAACGGAGCTGCTGCTCGGTAAGCCGTGTGCCTGCCGGCGAATTCATCGTTGGTGGGTTGGATCAGTCGGACGCGAGCACCGAGCCGAGCCACGTATCGGCCTTCGAACTCAGCGAGTTCGAGGTGACCGTCGGACGGTTCCGAGCCTTCCTCGAAGCGTACGACGCCTGGCGGGCCAACGGCGCCCTCCAAGAGGGAGCGGGTCAGCATCCGTTGATCCCGGGTTCGGGCTGGAAGGTCGAATGGTTCCGTCACCCCGACGAGACCGAGGAGAGCGCCGGTTTAGACCCAAACCGCGCCGAAATCGAAGCTCGAGTCACGAGTTGCCTAAAGACTCCTTTCTCGACACAGATGTGGCTTCAGCCGGTCAACTGCGTGAGCTTCTACGAAGCGGAGGCGTTCTGCATCTGGGATGGGGGCAGATTGCCGACAGACCTCGAGTGGGAGTACGCGGCGGCGGGGGGGGACGAAAACCGCGTGTACCCCTGGGGATCAGCAGAGCCTACGCACAACCATGCAATGTACGGCTGCTCCAGCGCGCCAGATTTTCTGTGCATGATCCCACCGGTCGGCTCCTATCCTCCAGGGCGTGCCCGATTCGGTCAGGTCGACCTGGCGGGGTCGGTGGAAGAGTGGACATTCGACACCCTGGGCACCGCGCGCCCAATCCCATGCAACGACTGCGCGAGCGTCGAACAAATCCACGAGCGCAACCCGCGAGTCGTGCGCGGGGGCAGCTGGGAATCCGAACCGGAAAAACTGAGGGTAGCGGAGAGCGAGATCATGGAGGCTGCCCTTCACTTACCGATGTTCGGAATTCGCTGCGCTTACGACGTTCCTTAAGCCTCCTTAAGCCGCCCGAAGCGCGACCGAATCAGACACTCACGACGCTGAAGCCTGAACGGCGGCTACCCCCCCAGCGTGCACGCAGCATATTCAGATCCTCCGGGGCATAGCGGAAGAAGTCGAAGCGGTCGGAGAAATCGAGCTTGCAGGCGGCGCCGCGCGAGAGGGCTTGCAGGACTCGCGGAACGTCGAAGTAACCGTGCTCGCCTTTTGCGACCGGCGTGACGCGCAGGCCAATGTGAAACTGCAGGATGCCGAAGAGCAGGAACACGAAGCCATCGTTCCGAGCGAAACCGGCTTGGAAGGCCGCCTGTTGAATTTCCCCTTGAGGGTCGACGCCGTAACCGGAGACGACGTGCCCGACGTCGTGAAAGAGCATGAGCTCGGGCAGGCCCCCCTTCTCCCCGGGGAGGGCGAAGTCGTGCTGACGGTAGTGGTCGTACAGGCCACGGCCGAGGGTGCCGGGCGGCAACGCAGCCAGCGCTCGGTAGCGGCTGGCAAGCTGTTCGTCATGCCCGAGGCCCAGCAGCGTGGGCAGGGCGACTCTCAGAAAGCTGGGGCCGCCGTTATGGCTGGCGAAGCGCTGCACGCGCCGCACCATGTCGAAGCGAGCCAGCATCGCGCGGTCGTGCGCTACACGATCGAGCACGCGCAAGCCTTGCTCGCTGACGTCGAGCGCGCCCGCCAACTCGGCGACGGCGCGCGAGCCGGCCTCGGTGGGTTGCCCCTCGACGAGGCTGGTGATGATGGCGAGCTGTACTGCCCGCTTGCGCCGGTGGGGATCCGTCACGACCTCGGCTAGGGTTTCCAGCGAAACGCGCGGCAGCTCAGCGGCGCGCAGTCGCTGGCCGTGTAGCTGACCGAGTCCCTCGACTAACTGGGTTTCACCTTCGCTGAACACGTCGTTGGCGAGCGCGACGTCGCGCAGGGCGCCGAGCACTAGGGGCAATTCGTTGGGCTCGAAGATGGCAATGTCCATGATTCATTTCCTCGCTGGTCGAGGCAGTGCAACCGCTGTGCCGAGCGGCGCGCGCGACTTTGGATACTATCCGAGCAAAGGTCGGGCGCCCGCGGGCAGTGCGGTTAGCGAAGGTCGGGGAGCACTAGCTCGACCAAGGTGAGCCGCTCCGCGAGGTCCAGCCGGAAGTGACCCTGCTCGACTCGCCACCGCAGGTCGCCCGCGACGGAGGCCAGTCCGCGACACTCGAACGAGACGAACGGCAAGGGGCACGCGGGGAGCGCTGATGCAGCGCAGTGGCGGCGGCCAGTTGCACGGCCGTATATCCTCCGACCAATAAAACGGTGGTCCGCGAGGGTGCCAGTCGGGACAACTCGTCGTCGAGGTGGAATCGAAGCTCGGGAGTCCGGCCGAGGTCGGTTCATCGTTTGGATACTTCCGATCGTCTTTTGGATACTCGTCTTCGGGGCTCGACATCGTCCGTTTCTTCATGATCGCCGTGGTTTCTCGGCAACGGCCGGTCTCCGAGCAACAACCAAGCCGTTGGCATTACTTTCGCAGAGGGGCTGACCAACAACGGAGGTCCGGGATGACCCATATCTACGTCGCGGTCGTTGGTTTGCCGATCGCCATCCGGGTTTCGGGCGACGATATCACTGTGCTGCGTAGCATCGCGGGCAAGCGGCAAGACATCGCCGTGCCGGTGGAGTTGGCGACGTCCTGGTTGGTCACGCCGGCGGCGGCAGCGGGATCGGCGTCGACGCTCAGCCTGACCGTAAAGCCCTTCGCGCAGCTGGTCGTGGTTCACGTGATCTCGGTCTCAACGATTTTGGCGCGGGTGTTCCAGTTTCGGAGCACGACCAAGCCGCTGGTGGTGTTCGCGGCGATTCTTTTCGGCATCGAGACAGCACTGCTGGGCTTGCGGGTGATGGGCGCCGCCTTCGGCTTCATGGCCTTCCTCGGCATCATCAGCCTGATAGGTGTGATCGTGAGCCATGTCATCGTGCTCTTCGACTACGTCGAAGACGAGCATGAACGCGGTAAATCGGCTCAACCACAACTAGGAGTCTGTCATGTCTCGATCATCATGGCTCGCCAGCTGAGGTGTGCCCTCGTCTGTGCCGGTCTTGCCTCCATCGCCTTCGAAGGCACCGCCCGTGGCGAAACGTTCGACCCCGCGTCACGGCTGGCTTCGCTCACGCAGCCGCTGTCCGACTACGTTTATCGCCTGTTCCAGTCGCGCGACGCTGCCAACGCTCAGCTGGAGTGTGCGCGATGAGGTGGTGGGGGCTGTGTGCCGGCGTCGGCCTACTTTCGTTCACGTCTACCACCCGCGCGCAGCTGGTCGATTCGGTTGCCGCCAGCAGCTTCGAGTACTACCCCAGCGCCGACAACGGCGACCGGTCGGGGAAGACGCAGCTGAACGTGGCGCGCGTGTCGGCTGGACTGCCCGTGCCGCTGAGCGACTCGACCACCTTGGTCATGGGCGCGGCCTACGAGCTGATCGACGTACATCCCAGCTCCGCGAACTCCTTTCAGTTGCAGGCCCCGAAAGTGAGCTTCGGCGTCATTCAAGATTTCACCAAGCGCTGGTCCGCGATCGTGGTGGGCGACGTGGGGCTCGCCTCCGATTTTGCCGGAGCGGTCGGTTCCGACGATCTGCTGCTTTCCCTCACGGGCATCGGGACGTATGCCTTCAGTGATTCAATCAAGTTGGGGGCTGGCGTCGTGTACGACCGTCGCAGCGGCACGCTAGCGCCGTTGCCCGCGTTGCTCGTGAAGTGGCGTATCTCCGAGCGGTTGCGGGTCCGCGGCTTCGCGCCGGTGTGGCTCAACGCCGAATACCGAGCCGCCCGCTGGGTCGATATCGGGGTGCGGTCCACCTTCGAGGGCAATCGCTTCCATCTCGGGCAAGATTGGATGGGTGTACGGGACGTGGAGTTGGCCTATTCCAACCTCACCGTAGGGCCCAAAGTGACGTTCAATTTCAGCGAATGGACGCATTTGGACGTGTACGCTGTGGGCGCGGTGTACCGTCGCTACGAGCTGTTTCAGGACGATGACAGCTTCGCCCGTCACCGGCTGTCTCCGGTCGTCGCTTACGGGGCGCGCTTTTGGGTTGCGCCCTCGGGGTGGTAATGGCGAAAGCCACCTTGGCCGGCTATTCTGGCGGCCGGCGATGGACCACCTCGAGATCAGACGCATTCGGGGAGCTTTGAGCCGTGCGGCGTTCGCGCGGCTGTTAGGAGTCACCTCTCTCACCGTACTTCGCTGGGAGCTACCCGAAGACAACAAAGAAGCGCGCCGGCCCCGCGCCAAGATGGTCGAGCTGCTGCGCAAGCTAGCGGCCGAAGGCGTGGGTCACGGTCCAACCGGCGTCGATGCCGAGGACGACGAGGAGGACGTCTCGGAGCCGGCGGCTCCCGTGGCGGGGCAGACGGGCGAGAGCACGGTGGAGCGTGACAGTCTGATCGATGAACGCTTGCTGCAGCCGATGCTCGAGCAGCTGTGCACGGAGCACTGGCGGCGGGCCGAGGACGACCTCACGGGGCTGCTGTCGAGCAACGGGCTGGGCACGCGGGTCGGGCGTGCCCTGGCCACGTTGGGCCTGGTGCAGACGCAGATTTTGGCGCACATGGACCTGCGGGGCGCGCTCGCGGTGCTGGTGCCCATTTTGGACGAGGCGTCGCGGGGCGAACTGCCTGACGAGGTCGCCGGGCGCGCGCACGTGATGGCGACGTTCGTATTCGCGGCCCCCGACTCGCGGTTCCACGATCTCGGACGCGTCAACGCCCACGCGGCGCGCGCCGGGGCATTACTGCCGGCGGACGCAGACGATCTCAGGATCATGTCGGCCACGTCGTGCATCGCGGCCTCACGTTATTTGGGGCCAGAGGTGACGCTGCACGCCTACAAGACCCACCTGCCGTACCTCGAACGCAGTCGTTCGCCGCTGAGCCGGATGCTGGCCGATGCTCTCGCCGGCTTGGTCGCCACGGTTCGCAACGACACCGCCGTCAGCGCCGAGGCCGGGGGGCGTGCGCTGGAAGCCGCCGAGGCGCTGGGTCATTGGGGATTGGTGATGGGCATTCTGTCCGACTACGCGCACCAAATCTTGCGCGGCTCGCAGACGCCGGACGCCACGCTGCAGATCGCTCGGCACGGCCGAGGGCTGGCCAACTCGGCATCGCTCGCACCGACCGAAGGCTTCATTCGCTTGCTGGCTGCCGAGTGCGAGGCGCTGTGTCGGCTCGCGCGCTTCGAAGAGGCACTCGCCGCGGCTGGCGAGGCGCTCGCGCTGGCTCAGCGTGCGGGACTGGCGCGCTATTCGTTGACGGCGACGTTGGCGCGCCTGTACCTATTCAGCGATCGCTTGCCGGAGTTGAAGGCGCTCACCGTTCACTACGAACAAGAGTCGTTGGGAGCCCATCGCAGCGCCGCACGAGTACACCTGAGTTACATGCGCGGAGTGCTGGCCGCCCTCGAGGGACGGTTCGCCGACGGACGCGACCTGTTCGACGTCGTGTGCGACGCGCCGGACTCCACGCCCGGGCTCGAGTATATCGTCCACAGTGCTCACTTCGAAGCCACGGTCGCCCGAGCGCTGCTGCACGACGAGGAGGGCGCCCAAGCCGCTTTGCGGCGCTTCGACGAGCTGCTCGAGCTCAGGCCTTCGGTGTGGCACTCGCTGATGGCCCGACGCGCAGACGCCCTGATCATGGTGCGCCGAGGGCAGCTCTCCGAGGCGAGACTCCGCATCGAGTCGACGGTGGCCACCTTCGCGCTGCTCGGCGACAGCGTGCAGTCCATCCTGGAGGAAGGCAGCCGGAACCTGATCGCCGCTGCGACGGGCGCGCCGGACGTGAAAGACCGCGTCGCCGCAACCTTCGCAAGGCTGGCGGCGCTCGGCGTCAGCAGCACGTTCCTGGAGCGCCTGGCCCACTACTTGGTCGAGCCCATCGACAACAGCTGGCGCGAGCAAACCATGGCCGAAAAGCTAGTGGTGGCCGCGGAGCGGTTGAACGTGAAGGGGCTCGAGCCCAGCGCTTTTTTGCGTGAGCTGGCGGCAGTGCCCGGTTTCCTATTTCCGGGGCACCAGGCGTTGGTCGGCGGAGCCGAGCTGCGAGACGTCGCAACCACCGTGGAGGTCGTGGGCGAGGCCGGTGACGTGCTGCGGTTCGGCGTGCGGGGCGCGCTGGACGCCGAACAGCGTGCCTTCTTGGTGCTGCTCGGCGGAATCGCGGCGCGCAGACCGGTGTCGGTGCCGGTGCCGGTCGAGCCCGAGCTCGCGCTGGACGGTGCTTTGCCCGAGTTCGTCGCCGCAGCGCCTGCCACACGTCAGCTGAAGAGCGAGATTTTGCGCCTTTCACGCTCTCGCGCCACCATCCTCATCAGCGGCGAGTCAGGCTCGGGCAAGGAGGTCGTGGCGCGCGCCGTGCACGACGTTTCACAGCGCGCCGGAGAAGCCTACGTGACATTCAACTGCGCCAGCGTGCCGCGCGAGCTGTTCGAAGGTCAGCTGTTTGGCTACCGCAAGGGAGCGTTTACCGGCGCCACCACCGACAGCCCCGGTGTGATTCGGGCGGCCGACGGCGGCACGCTATTTTTGGACGAAGTTGGCGAGCTGCCTCTCGATATGCAGCCGAAGCTACTGCGCTTTCTGGAAAACGGGGAAGTGCTGCCGATAGGCGAGGTCAAGCCCAAGCGGGTCGACGTGCGCATCGTAGCCGCCACTCACCGCGACTTGGATCGCTTGGTGCGCGAGGGGCGGTTCCGGGAGGATCTTTATTATCGGCTCAACGTGGTGCCGGTCAGGGTGCCACCCCTGCGCGAGCGCAAGGAAGACGTTTCGCCGCTGGCTCGACTCTTCATCCGGCGCCTGGCGGAGACGGGAGCGACAGCGCCGCGTCTGGGGCCGAGCGCCGTGCGCGCCTTGCAGGAACACAGCTGGCCTGGGAACGTGAGGGAGCTGCGCAACGTCCTCGAGCGCGCCATGGCCTATTCACCCGTGCCCAGCGAGCTTCGCGCCGAGCACCTGCGGATCGCCGGTGCCTGAGCGCTCGCGCACACGAATACGCACGTCGCGCAAGTTCGGAGAAGATTCGTTTAGCGGCAGCGTTGGTCTTGGAACTCGCTTCCCGGAGGCCACGCCACGCAATCCAGTCGTTGGTTGGAGAGCTCGTCGGCAACATCGACGATGCCGCCCCCAGCCAACGTATTGTCGTGCCATTGATACTGAAGCTCGAAGAGCACCCTGAGTGAATCGTGACCGGCAACGCTTCCGGCATTCAAATTTACGCCGGCCGCCGGCGTGGCACCGGGGAGCGAGTCGATGGTATTCGAAGCGGTCCAAGTTTGCGGCTCACCGGACGTGCCGAGCAGTCTCGACTCGTTGCTCGGGAGCGATGAGTCGACTCGGACATCGGCACTCCGTAGACTTGTGACTGAAGCGAAGCGCAAAATCGGATCGCCAAAAGCTGCTCCCAAGCACACGCGCTGATCGACCAAGTCATCGAGCGCGAGGCTCAGCTCCGTCGTCGAACCGTCGAGCCAGCGCGCGCTGGTGATTGCTGGCAGTGCAGCCCTCAGCCGCGAATGAATCGTGTGCGCGGACATTCCTCCGAGCCACGGATGAGCAATTTCGAGATCGAGCGGAAAGTCAATGATCGAGCAGTCATCGGCCGGGAAACGGCCTAGTTCGAGCCGCACCTGCTCGAGTCCAGGCGTTTGGGTCGAATCTCCCATCGTGCCGACCTCGCTCACCCCGGCAGGAAAGTAAGATAGATCGGCGTTGAAGCTGCCGCGGCGTGTATCTGGAAAGCCGCTCAGCGCGAGCGAAAGCTGCCCCCGGTGAGCGCGGGTCTCGTCCAGTTCTAGCGGCAGATTACCGTTCGTGCTTGCCAGATCGGCGTGGGCCCGCAAATGCCAGATCAAGTCGCCCCGACGTAGCTCGACGGCTCCGTGCAGGATCGCCTTCAAGCCGCCGTCCGCAGTCGCCACGTTCACGGTCGCGGGGATGAGTACTCGGTCTCGGCAACCCTCGCTGGCTTCGACCCCGATCACTCGATACGTAGCCGCGTCGAGCGTTGTCGTTGCAGTCAGGGTGGTGTCACCACGCACCGTATCTGGAACAGCCCAGCGCAGTGAGGTCGTGAACGGGCTCGTCGCGGAAGCCACGACGTCCGCGACGTGAAGCTCGGCCCGCACCGCGTCTGGCAGAGGTTGCGCTTGCTCGAGACAATTTTCCTGACCACCGCCGAAGTCGCTGCTTTCTCCGCCCAGTTGAGGCTTGCACGTCGGGCAGAGCCCGCCGCTGGCTGACTTCGAGCTGCTACAGGCCAACACGCAATAACCCACCGCGAGATAGACTGCGAATCCCCGTTTGAACGTCATGAACAGTGAATGCCACTGACCACCGCGACTGACAAGGCACAGCCAGCACATTGCTGGGTTTGGAGAGCGCGCGGATGTGCTCATCAT
>Ga0302322_100003146_pt1 | contig 14101 bp, 11 predicted proteins | sample Fen_T0_2_FD_203757 | JGI IMG/M metagenome (GOLD analysis project Ga0302322, IMG submission 203757) | Peat permafrost microbial communities from Stordalen Mire near Abisko, Sweden - Fen_T0_2 | ecosystem: Environmental > Terrestrial > Soil > Wetlands > Permafrost | place: Sweden: Abisko... | reverse complement strand
ATGTCCTCCAGCTCGGCGCGGGTGAGGCGCACCTCGGTCGACAGGGACGGCAGCAGCACGGGGATGGTCACGTCCGTGTCGGAGGACAGGGCCTCCTTCGCCTCCGTGCACTCCGTGCGCAGCCGCGCGACCGCGGCCGTCGCCGCCGGGTCGTCCTCGTCGAGCGAGGTGAGCGGCTCCCCGACGGTCCGTTCGACGTGCGCGTACACCACCGCGTCGACGTCGACGCCGCCGAGCCGCTCGATCCCCTCCGGCTGGCCGAGGATCTCGAACCCGCGCGCGGTGCGGCGCAGCACCGCGGCGTCGAACGTGCCGCCGCCGAGGTCGTAGACGGCGACGGTGTCGCCCTCGGCGAGCCGCTCCTGGCGGGCGTAGCTGATGGCCGCGGCCTCGGGCTCGGTCGTGTAGACGACGGGGGCGCGGACGTCGGCCATCCGGACGGCGTGCCGCAGCAGGTCGGTCTTGTACGGGCCCCAGTTCGCGGGGTGGCTGACGCAGACCGACGACGGCGGGCGGCCCTCCCGGTCGGTGACCGTCGTCAGGACGGCGCGCAGCAGCCGGGCCGTGAGCGCGTCGGCCGAGTAGGGGGAGCCGCCGAGCAGCAGGGGCGTGGAGTCGCCGAACCGGCGCTTGAACTCGCGCGCCACCCGGTCGGGGTCGACGCTCGCACGGCGGGCCGCGGCCTCGCCGGTGAGCATCGTGCCGTCGGCCCGGGCGAGCACCACGGACGGGATGACCGCGGACCGGGTGCCGAGGGCGCAGATCTCCGCCCGCCCGTCCCGCCACACGGCCGCCGCGGTGAACGTCGTCCCCAGGTCGACACCCAACGTGTACACGCCGGCCCCCTCCGTCCTCGTCGCTCGGCACGATCCCGGCCACCATAACGGCCGGGACCGACCGTCGGGCACGATGCCTGCACAACCTGACCCTTCGTGCATCCCCGCTCGCCGGGGTCACCCGCACTGGGCCGTTCGAGGCGCCGACCCGCCGGTGACGGCGCTGTCAGGAGGCGACGGTCCGGTTCTCGGGGAGGGCGGCGGTGGGGATCGGGCCGGTGGCCGGACCGGTCGCCGTCGGCGTGACCGGCGGCTGCAGCTGGGTGATCGAGGTCGGTTCCAGGTAGCGGTAGCCCTGGCCGAGGCGGCAGCCGTGCTCCAGCAGGAGGTGCTCCTGGGCGGCTGTCTCCACCCCCTCGGCGACGACCTCCAGCCCGAGGTCCTCGGCGAGCCGGCACACGGCCCGCACCAGGGCGTCGTCCGTGGCCCGGCGTCCGAGCCCGGCGACGAACCGCTGGTCGATCTTCAGCTCGTCCAGCGGCACCTCGGCGAGGTGGCCCAGGGAGGAGTAGCCGGTGCCGAAGTCGTCGAGCGAGATCCGGACCCCGAGTGCCCGCAGCGGCTGCAGGGCCGCCGTCGCGCGCTGCACGTCGCCGAGCGCCGTCCGCTCGCTGATCTCCAGGGTGAGCCGGTTCGGCGCCACGCCGTGGCCGGCGAGCTGCTGGTGCACCCAGTCGGCGAAACCGACCGTGGCGAGCTGGGAGCCCGCCACGTTCACGGCGATGCTCGCCCGCCGGTCCGGCCACCGCGCCAGCCAGCCGACGGACCGGTGCAGCACCCACCGGCCGAGCGTGTCGATGAGCCCGCTCTCCTCGGCGACCGGCAGGAACTCCTGCGGCTGGCGCCGGTGCGTGCCGTCCTGCCAGCGTGACAGCGCCTCGAAGCCGACCCACACGCCGTCGGCCATCGACACGATCGGCTGGACGTCGAGGAGCAGCCCCTCACCGGCGCACGCCTGCTCCAGCCCGGCGTTGATCCGGGCCCGCTCGACCACCCGCTCGCGCATCGACGGCTCGAACACCACGAAGCGGCGCCCCCCGCGGGCCTTCGCCTCGTACATCGCCAGGTCCGCGTCGCCGAGGAGCACCTCCCCGGCGGTGTCGCCGCGGCCGATCGCGACGCCGACGCTCGCCGCCGTCCGGTGGGCCGGGTCCGACGGCATCTGCCGCAGCCGGTGGACCAGCCGCTCGGCGACGGCGTGCACCTCGGCGGGCTGGTCGCTGTGCAGCAGGACGGCGAACTCGTCGCCGCCGAGGCGGGCGGCGACGTCGTGGCCGCGCAGCTCGCGCCGCAGGGTGTCGGCGACCTCGCGCAGCAGCCGGTCGCCGGCCGCGTGGCCGTCCATGTCGTTGACGGCCTTGAACCCGTCCAGGTCGACGAACAGCACGGTGACCGGACCCCGCCGGGCCCGCTCGTCGAGCAGCGCCAGGAACGCCGACCGGTTGGCCAGCCCGGTCAGCGCGTCGGTGTCGGCGAGCCGGCGCAGCTCGGCCTCGAGGGTGACCCGGGCGGTGACGTCGCGCGCCGACAGGATGTAGCCGGGTTCCCCGCTCGTGCGCCGGCTGACCGTGGCCTCCACGCTGCGCCAGCTGCCGTCGGCGTGCCGGAACCGGCCGTTGAGCCGGCCGGCGTCGGCCCCGCCGCCGCTCCGGTCGATCCGTTCCAGCTCGGTGAGGAGGCGTCGCCGGTCGTCGCGGTGGGCGAAGGCCAGGGCGCGCCGCCCGACGACCTGCTGCGGCTGCAGGCCGAGGACGTCGACGAGCGCCTCGCTGGCGAACCGGACGACGCCGCGCCCGTCCACGTGGACCAGCGCGTCCCGGCTCTCGGCGAGCAGCTGGTCCAGGCGCTGGGCCTGGCGGCGCAGGGCCAGCCACAGGCGCAGGTTCTGCCGGCCGGCCGTGGCCAGCTCCAGCGCGAGCCCGAGGATGACGCTCACCGCCGTCACCATGACGACGGGGTCGTGGGTGTCGGCGACGGCCGCGATGAGGCCCGGGACGACCGTCCACTGGGGCAGGCGCAGCAGGGGCGGGTAGGACTCCGGCGGTCCGGAGGCCCCCCAGATGTCCAGCGGGCCGACCAGCGTGGCCCCGCCGAGCGCGAGCGCCATGATGATCCAGGCGATGGCGCCGTACTGGTAGGCGCCCGTCAGGCCCCAGGTGATGTCGACGACGACGCCGAGCAGGGCCGCCAGGACGACGAGCATGACCGACGCGCGGGCGTTGTGCACCGAGCGCATGGACAGCCCGGTCGCCACGCTCGCCAGCACGAGGTCGACCGGGACCCACCACAGCGCGACGCGCAGGGTGTCGGGCGAGTGGTCCAGCGGGGAACCGGTCAGGCCGACCACGACCCAGCAGATCAGCAGGACCGACGCCGCGACGAGCCACCCGTCGAGCATCAGGTACGCCCACTCGCGCGGGCGCCGCCGCTCCCGCTGGCCCGCCACGACGCCGGCGACCAGGACGGCGACGCCGGCCGCGCGCGCGCCCCAGACGGCCGCCGGCGGCCACTGCAGGGCGACCCCGCAGACCGCGAGCGTCAGCAGGGGGGTCGAGGCCGCCGCCCCGGCCCAGGCGCGGCTGGGGCGCCGCGCGGCGCGCAGACTGGTCGCGGTGAGCAGCGCGGTGACGAGGGCACCGACGGTGACGACGGCGCCCAGCAGCGCCGGGCGGGGCAGGCCCGGGTCGATGAGGTCGGGGCTGGCCACGCCGGCGACGGCGAAGCAGGCCAGCGCAACGACGATCGGTGCCGCGACCAGCACCGACCGTGACCTCGCGCCCAGGTCCATCCACCCACCCGTCTCTCGGCCTAGCTCACTGTAGGACAGCGGCTCGCCCGGGCGTGTAGCCCTACACCGCTTTGTGCCGTGCAGGGCGTCGGATCATAGGGGCCACCGGCCGTCCCCGGCCGCACCGGCGCGCCGTCGCGGCGTGCCGGCAGGGGGTGCGGGTCAGCCGGTCCCGGCGGCGGCGGCCAGCTCGGCGCCGTCGACGGTCTCCTGGCGCAGCAGCAGCTCCACCACCCGGTCGAGCGCGCCGCGGTGGTCGCCGAGCAGGCGCGAGGCCGCGGTCTCGGCCTCCCGCAGGAGCCGCGCGACCTCGGTGTCGACGGCGCGCTGGGTGGCCTCGGCGTACGGGCGCCCGGCGAACGGGTTGTCGCGGCTCGGGCCCTCGGGGCCGTAGCCGATCGGTCCGAGCGCCGCGGACAGCCCCCATTCCCGCACCATCCGGGTCGCCAGTGCGGTCGCCGAGGCCAGGTCGTCGGACGCGCCCGTCGACGCCTCGCCGAGGACGACGATCTCGGCGGCCCGCCCGCCGAGGCGGACGGCGAGGGTGTCGCGCAGGTAGCTCTCCGGGTACAGGTGCCGCTCCGACACCGGCAGCTGCTCGGTGACCCCGAGCGCCGCGCCGCGGGGCAGGATGGTCACCTTCGCCACCGGGTCGGCGTGCGCGGACAGCAGCGCCACCAGGGCGTGCCCGGCCTCGTGCACGGCCACCGCCTGCTTCTCGGCGGGCAGCAGCGCGTTCGAGGCGTCCCGGCGGCCGAGCAGCAGCCGGTCGCGGGCGGCGTCGAAGTCCGCCGCGCGGAGGATCCCCCGACCCGCCCGGACGGCGTGGATCGCCGCCTCGTTGACGAGGTTGGCCAGGTCGGCTCCGGAGAAGCCCGGGGTCCCGCGGGCGACGACGTCGAGGTCGACGTCGGGGGCGAGCGTCTTGCCGCGCCCGTGGATCGCCAGGATCGCCTCACGCTCGCGGGCGTTGGGCAGCGGGATCTCGACGGTCCGGTCGAAGCGGCCCGGTCGCAGCAGTGCGGCGTCCAGGATCTCCTCCCGGTTCGTCGCGGCGATGACGACGACGTCGGCCCCCGGCTCGAACCCGTCCATGTCGGAGAGCAGCTGGTTGAGGGTCTGCTCCCGCTCGTCGTTCGACCCGAACCCGCCGGGCCCGCGGCGCCCGCCGATGGCGTCGATCTCGTCGATGAAGATGATCGAGGGGGAGCGCTTGCGGGCGTCGGCGAACAGCGAGCGGACCCGGGCGGCGCCCACGCCCACGAACATCTCCACGAAGCTCGAGCCGCTGAGCGCGAAGAACGGGACGTCGGCCTCGCCCGCGACGGCGCGGGCCAGCAGGGTCTTGCCGGTGCCCGGGGGCCCGACCATCAGGATGCCCTTGGGCCCGACGGCGCCCGCCGCGGCGTACCGGCCCGGGTTCTTGAGGAAGTCGACGACCTCCATCACCTCGGCCTTGGACCCCTCGTAGCCCGCGATGTCGGCGAAGCGGGTGACGGGCCGGTCCTCGTCGTAGACCTTCGCCCGGGACCGGCCCGCGTTCATGATGCCGCCCAGCCCGCCGCCCCCGCCGGACTGCCGGCGGCTGCGCCGGCCCAGCCAGACGAACACCCCGACGATGATCAGGAACGGCAGGAAGGACAGCAGGACGCCCAGCACCGGGTTGGTGGTCTCGACCGTGCCGGTGACGTCGACCTTGTGCGCGAGCAGGAGGCCGGGCAGGGCCGGGTCGTTCAGGGCCGTCGGGACGGTGGTGGTGTAGGCCTGCCCGCCGACCAGGGTGCCGCTGACGGCTCCGGTGTCCGTGACCGTCGCGGTGGCGACCTTGTCCGCCGTCACCATGGTGACGAAGCCGGAGAAGGTGAGGGCCCGGGCCGACGTCCCGCGGTGCGACTGGCCGACGATGAGCAGGAGCGTGGCGAGGGCGAAGCCGATCGGCATCACCCAGCCCCGCCATCCCGGTGACGTCGCGGGGCGGGTCGGGCCGGAGCCTCGCGGGGCGGGACGACCGGCGGCTCCCGGCCGTCCGGGAGCCGGGGCCTTCCCGGGCGCGACGGTCGGGCCCGGCGCGCGGGTGCCGTCCTCGGACGTCGGGGCCTTGCGGGTCCAGCGGTGCCAGGAGGTCCGGACCGTCATGGAACGTGCCTCTCGGTAGCGGAACCGCGGCGAGGGAGCACAGGGTCCGGACCGATCCAGGCGCGCGAGGTGTGTCGAGTGTCGCATGCCCCCGCGTCCGGCGCCCCCGGCGGCAGGGGAGGCGCTTCCGGTCTCCCCGACCTAGACTTGGCAGGCTACGAGTTCGCGGACGCGGTCCGCGGACGGCGTGCTGGAGCGGGTGAGGACATGCCCGGCGACCGGGGGTACGACGTCGGGTTCGACGCAGGCCCCGGGGGTGTCGCCGCGGTCGACGCGGAGGTCGTCGGCTGCTGCGGGGTGGTGACCGTCCGCATCCCGGGCGCGGAGTCGCCGGGCGAGGTGCTCGTGCACGTCCGCGGGACCCGGGAGCTCTTCGTCGCCTACACGGTCGAGGCCCTCAACGTGGGCAACCGCGTGCTCGTCGCCGGCAGCCGCGGCGCGCGCGCCGTCGACGTCGTCTCGGTCTTCACCGATGTCCCGGTCCTCACCGACCCCGACCCCTGACGACCCGCCGTGATCGTCTGACGCCGTCGCCCCGCCCAGCAGAGGGTCCGCCCAGCAGAGAAGGTCCACATGTTCGGTTACCGAGTGCCCGCTCCCAACGAGGCGCTGCTCATCAGCGGCGGGAAGTCGGGCGGCGAGGACGGCCTGCCGTTCCGCATCGTCGTCGGGCACGGTGCGTTCGTCGCACCGGTGATCCGCAAGGCGTCGTTCCTCACCCTGGCCATGCGCGAGGCGGAGGTCGACGAGCAGTGCGTCAGCCAGCAGGGCATCTCCTTGCAGGTCAGTGCCGTGATCGCGTTCAAGGTGGGCAGCGACCCGGCGAGCATCGCGGCGGCCGGGCAGCGGTTCCTGGCGAACCAGGACCAGATGGACGAGCTCACCGGGCAGATCTTCGCCGGTCACCTGCGGTCGATCGTCGGCAGCATGACGGTCGAGGCCATCATCCGGGAACGCCAGACGCTGGCGGAGAACATCCTCACCGCCTCCAAGGTGGAGATGGGCCACCTGGGCCTGACGGTGGACTCCCTGCAGATCAAGAGCATCGGCGACCTGCGCAGCGGCTACATCGACGCACTGTCGGCACCCCAGCGGGCCGCCGTCAACCAGGCCGCGAAGATCGCCGAGGCCCAGGCGAACCGGGCGTCGGCGGAGGCCGAGCAGGAGAGCGCCCGGCGGCAGGCGGAGTACGCGCGGCAGACCGCCGTCGCCCGGGCGCAGTACCAGTCCGAGATCGACCAGGCCCAGCAGCTGGCGGCCCAGGCGGGCCCGCTGGCGGCCGCCAAGGCGCAGCAGGCGGTCCTGGAGGAGCAGGCCAAGGTGGCGGCGCGCAACGCGGAGCTGCGGGAGGCCCAGCTGGTGGCGGAGGTGGTCAAGCCCGCCGAGGCCGACGCGGCGCGGGTCCGGATCACGGCCCTGGCCGCCGCGGAGGCGACCCGGCTGTCCGCCGGGGCCGCTGCCGCGGAGGGGCGGATCGCGCTGGAGCAGGCGATCATCGCTCAGCTCCCGGAGCTGGTCCGCGGTGCGGCCGAGGGTCTGCGGGGCGCGAACCTCACGATCCTCAACGGTGCCGAGGGGCTCAACGAGGCGGTCGCGAGCATCGCCGCCCAGGGGGCCACCGTGCTGCGGTCGGCGCTGGGCGCGCTCGCCGAGGTCGCGGCGGTCCCCTCGCCGCAGGCCCTCACCGCCGACGACCGCACCCGAGGCACGTCCTGAAGCCCGTCGCGCCGTCCTCCCGGATCAGGACGGTGATCGTCGCGGCGCTGGCAGGCAGCGCCGAGCTCGACGGCCGTTCCGTCACCGTGCACGCGAGCGACGACGGCCTGGTCCGGCTCGAGGGCGCCGTCCGGACGTGGCAGGAGCGGGAGGCGGCCGAGCGGGTCGCCTGGCAGGCGCCCGGCGTCACCGCCGTCGTCGACGATCTCGACGTGCGGCCCTGACGACCGCCGACCGGCGGGATCGGTCGGTCGGCGGTCGGCGACGGGGGCGGTCGGGCCATCGCCCCGAACATCCCCCTATGGGACACTGAAGACCATCACTTGCTCGGACGGGTCCGGACCACGCGCTCAAGCCGACCATCGCGGCACGCGGCGGGAGCGAACCAATGATCGATCCGTCGTCCGTCCACGACCCCGTCCCCACGATCGATCTGACGGCGTCCGTGGTCGACATCGAGGCCCTCCAGATCGACGGCGTCCCGCTCGACGATCTCCGGGCGCCGGCTCGCGGTCACGCCGTCGTCCCGTCCCCCCTCTCCACCCGGCCCGGTGACCGGCCTTACGGGGTGCTGGCCCGGCTCCTGGTCCGCCTCGGGGCCGCGACGGACCTGGCCTCGGCCGCGTCCGCCGTCGAGGTGTGCGTGCCCGCCGTCGCCGACTTCGCCGAGGTGCAGCTCCTCGACGGCGTGATCCACGGGGAGGACGTCGCCCGGCTCGTCCCGGGGGCGCGCCTGAGCGTGCGGGCGCCGGTCCGGCACGGCGCGGCCTTCCGGCCCGCGCGGTCGCTGTCCGTGGGATCCGCGCTGCGCGAGGCGATGGAGGGACGGCGCGTCGTCCGCCGCCTGCCCTCCGGGCCCCGGCCGCCGCCCGGAGAGCAGGGCGCCCCCGAGCTCGATCACGACCCGGCCGCCACGGCCGCGCGGGACGGCGACCTGCTCGCGATCCCGCTGAGCTGCGGAGGTCTCACCCTCGGGGTCCTGGCGCTGCTGCGCGGCCCGGAACGGCCCCCCTGGCAGGCCGAGGACGTGGAGACGGTCGAGCAGGTGGCGGCCGTGACGGCGCTGCGGCTGGAGAACCTGCGGCTGGCGGCCCGGCAGGCCGTGACGTCGTCCGCGCTGCGCCACACGCTCCTGCCGCGGATCCCCGCGGTCCTGGCGGGCGTCGACCTGGGCGCCCGCTACCGCGCCGCCCGGCCGGGCGACGGCGTCGGCGGTGACTGGCTGGAGGTCGTCCCGCTGCCGGGCGGCCGGACGGCCCTCTCCGTCGGGGACGTGATGGGTCACGGGCTGCAGGCTGCGGTGATCATGGGGGTGCTCCGGTCGGCGATCCGGGCGCTCGCCCCCCTGCACCTGGAACCCGCGCAGCTGCTGCGTCAGCTCGACGACCTGGCCGTGCAGCACCAGGCGGACCGCCCGCAGCAGGCGAACTGGCTCGCGACCTGCCTGTACGCCGTCTACGACCCGGTGACCCGGCAGTGCGAGGTCGCCAGCGCCGGGCACCTGCCGCCCGTGCTGACGGGCGTCGACGGCACCTCGATGCTGGTGGGCGTCCGGCCGGGGACGCCGCTGGGGGTCGGTGCCGGGCGGTTCCGGACGTCCCGGCTGACGATCCCGGACGGGAGTCAGCTGATCCTCTACACCGACGGCCTGGTCGAGGTGCGCGGCGAGGACATCGAACGCGGGATGGCCGGGCTGTGCCTCCGCGCGTCGGCGGGCCTGCGCCGCCCGCTCGACGCGCTGTGCCAGGAGCTGGTCGACCAGGTCGGGCGGAGCGACCGCCCCGACGACGTCGCGCTGCTGGTCGCGCGGTTCCGTGGCCTGCCGTCCGACCGGGTCGCCACGTGGACGCTGACCGCCGATCCCCAGCTCGCGGGGCACGCCGGCTGGCTCGCGCGGCGGGTCCTGCAGCGCTGGGAGCTGGACGGGGTCGCCGACGCCGTCGTCCCCTTCGTCGACGAGCTGGTGGCCGAGGTGGTGGACCACGGCGTCGGGCCGGTCACCCTGCGCCTCCTGCACACCGGGGCCCTGCTCTGCGAGGTGAGCGACGCCTCCGGCTACCTGCCGACCGAGCGGGACGACGGCGCCGCCCGGGGACCGGGCCGTTGGGACGGCGGCGCGGCGCGGTGGGGCAGCTACCGCACGGCGGTCGGGAAGGTGGTGTGGTGGGAGTACCCGCTGCCTGGCTGACGCCCCGGGGCCCGGTCCCCGGACCCCGGCGCGGTCACCCGCGGTCGTCGCGGAAGTCCCGCTCCACCAGCGTCTCCGGGGGGAGGCGCCGCCCGTCGTCCGTCGGCGTCCCCGCGACGACCTCCCGGGTGCGGACGAGGCTCCTGCGGCGGGGACCGAACACCATCGTGTTGAGGACGAGGCCGAGGATTCCGGCGGCCATGAGGACCCAGCCGACGACGTGAATGTCGAGTCCGGCCACCGTGGCGCTGACGGCGAAGGCGAGAATGGCTCCGACCGCCAGGATGAAGATGCTGAAGCCCATACGCATGATGTCTTCCTTCGAGCTCGGTCAGGGGAGTCGAGCGGGGATCCGTCGCTGGATTCGTCGCGCAGGCGCGCGGCGATCCGCGCTCAGCGGCGGCGGGCGGGGCGGCGCAGCCGGGTGATCCAGGCGGTCCCGATCACGAGGCCCAGGACGGCGGCCGCGACGGCGACGAACAGCACGGCGGGCCCGAGGGGGAGACGGCCGTGCAGCCCCAGGAACGTGATCTCGATGCCGCTCGCGTCCTGCGGCGACGCCTCCGGTGAGGCCGTCCCGTCCAGGGGATGCGGGTCACGCGCGGGAAGTCGAGGGGATAGCCGCATGGGTTCCTCCGGCGTCGCTGGTGCGGACCGCGACGGACGGTGGTCCCGACGTCACGGGGTACCCGTCACCAGGGACTGGAGCAACAGCTGCCACGCTACCGCCGCCTGCGGGAACCGCCCGGGGACAGGGACACCCCTGCGGTGATCAGGTGCTCCAGGACCGTGCGATCTGCCGACCGGCCGACGAGGATTCCGTACGCCTGGTCGGCAGATCACGTTCCCAGTTCCCGAAGTTCATGATCGTCCCGGATTGCATGATCACCGGGGGTGGGGCGGGAGGGTTCCGGGGTCAGTCGGTTCCGGCGTCGAAGGCGGCCCGGTCGAGGGAGGACTCGTCCACGCGCGCGTCGGCGTCGGTGGCGATGGGGGAGGAGCCGCCGCCCTCCAGCTCGCCCACGAACTGCGCCTGCCCGGTGAGCTGCCCCTGCGCCGCGTACAGCTCCAGCTTCGCCCGGGTGTCGGCGATGTCGAGGTTGCGCATCGTCAGCTGCCCGATCCGGTCGGTGGGGCCGAAGGCCGCCGACTCGACCCGCTCCATGGAGAGGCGGTCGGGGTGGTAACTCAGGTGCGGTCCCGACGTCGCGATGATCGAGTAGTCCTCGCCGCGGCGCAGCCGCAGCACGACCTCGCCGGTGACGGCGCCCGCGACCCAGCGCACCAGGCTCTCGCGGAGCATCAGCGACTGGGGGTCCAGCCAGCGGCCCTCGTAGAGCAGACGCCCGAGCCGGCGGCCCTCGGCGTGGTAGTTCGCGAGGGTGTCCTCGTTGTGGATCGCGCACAGCAGCCGCTCGTACCCGATCCACAGCAGCGCCATCCCGGGCGCCTCGTAGATGCCGCGGCTCTTCGCCTCGATGATCCGGTTCTCGATCTGGTCGGACATGCCGAGCCCGTGTCGGCCGCCGATCGCGTTCGCGGCCATGACCAGGGCGACGTCGTCGGCGAAGCGCTCGCCGTTGATCGCGACCGGACGGCCTCGCTCGAAGCTCAGCGTCACGTCCTCGGCGTCGATCGCCACGGCGGGGTCCCAGAACCGCACGCCCATGATCGGTTCGACGATCTCCAGCGGGACGTCGAGGTGCTCCAGCTGCTTGGCCTCGTGCGTGGCGCCCCAGATGTTGGCGTCCGTGGAGTACGCCTTCTCCACCGAGTCGCGGTAGGGCAGGTGGTGCTCGGTGAGCCAGCGGGACATCTCGGTGCGCCCGCCCAGCTCCTCGACGAACTGCGCGTCCAGCCAGGGCTTGTAGATCCGCAACTGCGGGTTGGCGAGCAGGCCGTAGCGGTAGAAGCGCTCGATGTCGTTGCCCTTGAACGTCGAGCCGTCGCCCCAGATCGAGACGCCGTCCTCGTGCATGGCGCGCACCAGCAGGGTGCCGGTCACCGCACGGCCCAGCGGCGTGGTGTTGAAGTAGGCGCGCCCGGCGCTGCGGATGTGGAACGCGCCGCACATCAGCGCGACGATCCCCTCCTCGACGAGCGGCGCGCGGCAGTCGACCAGCCGCGCGACGTCGGCCCCGTACTGCTTGGCCCGGCCGGGCAGGGTCTCGATCTCGGTCTCGTCGTACTGGCCGAGATCGGCGCTGTACGTGCACGGAACGGCGCCGTGGTGGCGCATCCAGGCGACGGCGACCGAGGTGTCCAGACCGCCCGAGAAGGCGATCCCCACACGCTCACCGGCAGGCAGTTTCGTCAAGACCTTCGACACACCGCAGACAGTATCGAGACCCTCCGGGCCGCCACGAATCGACGCGCGGCGAGCGCGGGTGCGGTTCGTGGGCCGGCCGCTCAGCCCGCCGTCGAGGCGCGGACCACGAGCTCAGGGGTGAACTGGACCTGCTGGTGCTCGTGCACGGGCCGGTGGCGGCCCTCACCGAGCAGCAGCTCGACGGCGGTACGGCCGAGCTGCTCGCGCGGCTGGCGGACCGACGTCAGCGGGACGGCCGCCGTCCCCGCGAAGTCGATGTCGTCGTACCCGATGATCGCCAGATCGTCCGGGACGCGCAGGCCCCGGTGCAGCACCTCCTGCAGCAGGCCGAGGGCGGCGAGGTCGTTGGCGCAGACGACGGCGGTCGGGCGGTGCGCGGCGTCCCGGTCGAGCAGGGTGCGGCCCGCCTCGCGGCCCCCCGCGAACGACAGCGGGCAGGGCTGCTCGATCAGGTCGTCCGGGTCGCGGCCGGCCCGTCGCAGGGCGCGGCGGGCGCCGTCGATGCGGTCGGCGACCTGGCCCAGCACCTTGGCGTTGCCCGCGAACGCGATCCGCCGGTGACCCAGCTGCAGCAGGTGGGTGACGGCGACGTCCCCGCCGTGGACGTCGTCCACGCCCACCGAGCACCACTCGGCCGGGTCGAGGGACGCCCGCTGGTCCACCAGGACGACGGGCACGCCCAGGCCGGGCATGCTCCGCAGCCGTGCACCCTGCTCGGCGAGCGTCGTCACGAGCACGCCCTGGACGCGCTGCTCGAGCAGCAGCGACAGGTAGTCCTCCTCCCGGGACGGGTCGTTGGCGCTGTTGCAGAGCACCAGCGCCAGCCCGCTCTCGCGGCAGGCGTCGTCGGCGCCGCGGGCGACGTCCATGAAGAAGGGGTTGCCCGCGTCCATCAGGACGTACGCGAGGATGCGGCTCTGCCCGGCGCGCAGCTGGCGGGCCGACTCGTTGCGGACGAACCCGAGGTCTCCCATCGCGGCCTCCACCTTGGCGCGGGTCTCGGCGCGCACGAGGTGCGGGCGGTTCAGCACGTTCGACACCGTGCCCACCGAGACGCCCGCCCGGGCCGCGACGGCCTTGATGCCGGCCGGTCCGGTCACGCCGCCCCCTTCGCCGCACGCCCGCCGCTCGGCCGCCCGGCCGAGATGTCGCGAACGGGACCGACAATAGCCCGTCGCGACCCTCCGGGGATCTTCCGCTCGCGGCCGGCCACGGGTGGTGCGGGACTGCCGTCGACGGCGACGGCCGGGGCCGTGAAACATCGTCATCCGGGCCTGCGCGTGCCCCCGGACCGGCCGGTCCGGGGGCACGCGCGCCGGCGCCCGCCGGCGCCGCCGGGGTCAGTGCACGGTGAGCACCCGGTGCAGGTCGCGGAAGCGCAGGAAGGCGGTCCGCAGTCCCTCGGTGTCGGGGTCGTCCTGGTGCTTGAGCGACTCGCGCACGGCCTCCTCGACGAGCTCGACCGCGCCGCGGACGGCGCCCGCCGGGTCGTCGACGAACTGCGTCTGCAACTGCGACCACGCCGCCGAGGACGGCGCGGCGCCCGCCGTCCCGGAGGCGCGGGCAGCGGTGGCGCCGGTCGTGGTGGCGCCGGTCGTGGTGGCGCCGGTCGTGGTGGCGCCGGTCGTGGTGGCGCCGGTCGTGGGGGAGCCCGTCGAGGTCGTGGTCGTGGCGGGGCCGTCGAGGACCGCGCCGTCGGGCGTGGTGCCGTGGCGGCCGGACGGGGGAGTGGGAGCGGTGATCGGACCGTGCCGGTCGGTGTCCGTCGTCAGCGAGCCCTCCCGGGCCGGCGCGCCGTCGCGGTCCGTCCTGGCGTCGCGGTCCTGCGTCGTGTCACGGTCGGGGGCGGTGTCCGGTCGGGGGCGGGTGTCGCCCGGGACCGCAGGCATCACGGTCGTCGTGGCGGCCTCGGCCCGGTCGCGCCGGACCCCGCCCGGGGCGTCGACCCGCTCGCGCTGCTCCCGCAGGCCGTCCCGGGCGGCGGGGTCGGGACGGTTCGGGTCGCGTTCGCTCGTCGGCTGGCTCATCGCGTGCTCCTTCGCTGATCGGTGTCCAGGCGCTGGTCGGTGCGGGCGTGGTCGGGGTGGTCGGGGTGCGGGTCGGTCGCG
>Ga0302322_100003145_pt1 | contig 14103 bp, 17 predicted proteins | sample Fen_T0_2_FD_203757 | JGI IMG/M metagenome (GOLD analysis project Ga0302322, IMG submission 203757) | Peat permafrost microbial communities from Stordalen Mire near Abisko, Sweden - Fen_T0_2 | ecosystem: Environmental > Terrestrial > Soil > Wetlands > Permafrost | place: Sweden: Abisko... | reverse complement strand
GAGCCTCTCGTAGGGGACGCCGATCGTCTCCGCCACGATCTGGGACTGGATCGTCTTCGAGCCGGTGCCGATGTCGGACGTGCCGGCGAAGACGTCGATGCGGCCGTCGGGCTTGACCTTGATCCAGGCCTGCGACGGGTCGCCGTTCTGATTCATCCCCGTGGGGTATTCGATTGCCGCGAACCCGCGGCCGGTCTTGACTGCCATCAGTGCGCCTCCGGGTCTGCGAGTTGGCCGACGAGGTGCTCCGGCAGGAGATCGCCGGTGCGCTGGCCTGGTGTCATCGCCCGGTACTCGGGCGTCAGCTCGTGGCCGACGGCGTCGGCGATCGCGAGGATCGTCGGCACCGTCGAGGGGTCGGTGTACACGATCTGGTTCGGCGAGGTGTCGCCGATCCGGTTCGCGTTCTTGAGCCGCAGCTCGTACGGGTCGATGCCGAGCTCGAGCGCGATCCGGCTCATGTGGGTCTCCGTCGCGAACGAGACCGACGTGACGCCGAAGCCCCGCATGGCGGTCGTGGGCGTCCGGTTCGTGTAGACGACGTAGCCGTCGAACTCGAGGTTCGGGATCGAGTACGCGCCCGTGTGGTGGAAGCTGTGCTTCGTCAGGCCGTACGGCGAGAACCGCGAGTACGCGCCCGAGTCGTGCAGTGTCAGCATCTTGCGGCCGAGGATCCAGCCGTCCTTCGTGACCGCGTCCGCGATCTCCATGTGCCACGGGGCCCTGGTCGACGAGCAGAGGAACTCCTCCTCACGCGTCCAGCGCCACCGCACCGGCTTGCCGGACTTCTGTGCCAGCAGCGCGCACATCGTCTCGGTCGCGGTGTCGACCTTGCCGCCGAAGCCGCCGCCGACCGTGCCGCCGACGACCTTGAGCTTGTTCAGCGGTAGCTGCAGGTGCGCCGCGACGACGCCCATGGAGAAGTAGAGCGCCTGGGTGCACGAGTAGATCGTCAGTCGCCCGTTCGCCTCGGGGACGACCTGGCAGACCTGGGTCTCGATCGGCGCGTGCTCGATCGCGGCGGGGCGGTAGACGCCCTGCACGATCAGGTCGGCCTGGTCGAACGCCTCCTCGACGTTGCCCTTGCGGATCTGCCTGCGGTCCATCTCGTTCTCGAAGTGGCGGTACCAGTTGCCCTCCACGTGGATCTGCGGAGCGCCCGCGTCGAACGCCTTGCGGACGTCGAACAGCGCCGGCAGCTCCTCGAAGTCGGCAGTGATCACGTCGACCGCGGCCATCGCCGCCTCCTCGGTGGGCGCCGCCACGATCGCGATCGGCTGGCCGAGGTAGCGCACCTCGTCCTTCGCGAGGAGCGGCTCGTCCGCGGGGATCCCGAGGGCCGAGAGGTGGCCGTACTCGAGCAGTGGAACGTCCTTCCACGTGATCACGTGGACGCCCTTCATCGCCTCGGCCCTGCTCGTGTCGAGGTTTGTCAGCCGCGCATTGTGCACCGGCGAGCGGTACGCCTTCACCGTCAGCGCCCCCGGGATGCGGAGGTCGTCGACGAACTGCGTGTGCCCGGTGACGTGGGCGACGCCGTCGTAGCGTGGGACGCGTGCGCCTACCGCCTTCATACCACACCTCCCAGGTTCGTCATCGCGGTGCCCGCCGCCGTGACGGTCATGTCGAAGGAGTCGCCGCGGGCAGCGGCGCCGACCGCGTCGATGATCTTGACGTAGCCCGTGCAGCGGCAGACGTGGCCGCCGAGGGCCTCCTGAATCGCCTCCGGATCGTCGCTGCCACCTCGGTCGATGTAGGCCTGAGCGGCCATCATCATCCCGGACGTGCAGAAGCCGCACTGGGCGGCGTAGTGATGGGTGAACGCCTGCTGGATCGGGGCCATGTCCTCCGGAGAGCCGAGGCCCTCCACGGTGGTGACCGATGCTCCGTCGACCGACGCCACCGGCGTCAGGCACGAGCGGCGCGGCTCGCCGTCGACGATCACGGTGCAGGCGCCGCAGCCGCCCTGCTCGCAGCCGGCCTTGGGGCTCGTGACCCCGAGCTCGTCGCGGAGCACGTCGAGCAGGCTCGTCAGGGGGCCACTCTCGATCGTGGATTCGACCCCGTTGACCGTGAGGTTCATGCTGACTCCTCGAGTTGGTTGAGAACACGGCGGACGAGCACCGGGAGCGTCTGCTCGCGGTACCAGGCCGATGCGAGCGCGTCGTCCACGAAGGTCACGTCGGAGGCAGCCGCGGCTGCCGCTGCGTCAGGATCCGAGGCGAGTGCCTCCGCGGAGCGGAGACGGGCACCCGCCCCGGCCACGCCGGTCGCGGCGAGGCGCGTGTCGCCGCCTGCGGTGCGCACCCCAGTCACGGCGAGCACGGTGTACTCGTGGGTGTGCGGGTAGTCGAGCACGACGAAGGCCGAGGCGGCGGGCAGCTCGAACGTCACGTCGAGGAGGAGCCTGCCGCCGCGGTTCGCGAGGAACTCCTCCAGCGGCTCCGTCCGCACGCCGCCCGCGCCCGTCGAGCGGGCCGTCGCGTCGAGGGCGAGCAGGCAGCCCTGCAGGTCGCCATGGCCGCAGAGGTTGCCGCCCACGGTGGCCTGGCCACGCACCTCGTAGTCGGCCACGTTCCGTGCGCACGCTGCGAGCGCGGCCACGTGCCCCTCGAGCTCGATGAGCGCGCCGACCGAGGTGGTCGCCCCGATCGTGACGGTGGTGCCCGCGGTCGTGATCCCGGCGAGGCCGGCGCGCGTGAGCAGCAGGACCCGCGCGGGGTGGAGCCGGCCGTACGACATCTCGGGGACGACGACGGTGCCGCCGCCCACGACCGTCGTCCCGGCGCCGTCGCCGAAGAGCTCGACGGCCTCCGCCGGTGACGACGGGACAAGCACTTCAGAAGCCATGTCGGTCCTTTCTCGTTCGACGCGCTCTAGGACTGCTGCTTGCCGCCGATGCCCCAGTGCCTGGGGTCGACGCCCTGGATCACGACCTGGATGTGCTCGGGGGCCGCACCGCTCGACTCGGCGAGCGCGTTCGTGAGGGCCTCGATCATCTTCGGGACGGACTCCTCGGTGACGCGGCGGTCGTACAGCTTGACCTCGATCATCGGCACGGCGTGGCCTCCTTCGGCTCGGCCGGCCCGTCGGCGGGCGCGGCCTTCTGGGTGTGAGCGCAGTGTGACATCGGCGTACCGTCTGTGCAACGCTTACGTCCCAGATGGCACAGGCGACGACCTCCACCGAGCAGCGGGTGATCGACGGGGCGCGGCGCGCGATCGCGTCGGGTGGCTGGCAGGCGGCGACGCTGACGCGGATCGCTGAGGAGGCGGGTATCTCCCGCATGACCCTCCACCGGCGCGGCCTCGGGCGTGACGAGATCTTCGCGCTGCTCGCCCGCGACTACGAGGAGGCTTTCCGCGCCGCCCTCTGGCCCTCGGTGACGGGCCGCGGCACGGGCGCCGAGCGGCTCGAGGCGATGCTCGTGGCGGTGTGCGAGGTGACGGAGGACCACCTCTCGTTCCTCGCCGCCCTCGACGAGGAGGCCGACCGGCGCTTCTTCCATGAGATCGACCCCGAGGTGCACTCGCGCGAGGGCTACATCAACCCGATCGAGCGGATTCTCGCCGACGGGATCGCGGACGGCTCGATCAGGGCGGTCGAGATCGAGGAGACGGCGACCGTGCTCGTGAACGCCGTCGACCGCACCTACCGCCACCTGCGCCGCGCACACGACTGGGGGCCCGAGCGGGCGCGGGCGGCCCTGATCGACCTGATGATGCGCGGCCTCCTGCCTGCCTGAACGCGCCCGGTCAGGCGAACGGCGGCGCGGCGTAGACGCCGTCCTCGAGCGTGGCCGGGTCGGGGGCGGGCGCCTGCTCCGCCTCCGCCAGCCCGGCTGCGACCTCGGCCGCGGCCGCCTTGCGGAGCGCCTCGATCTCGCCGGCCTCGAGCCCGTCGAGCGCGAGCCGCGCCGCGAGTCGGCGCACGGGGTCGAAGCGCTCCTCGAACTCCTCGCGCATGCCGGCCGGGACGTAACGCGAGTCGTCGTGTGCGGCGTGGCCGTGCATCCGCACCGAGAGCGCCTCGACCGCCTGCGGCCCGTGGCCGTCGCGCGCCCGCTCGACCGCGGCGCGCACGGTGGCAAGCACGGCCAGCGCGTCGGTCCCGTCCACCCGCTCCGCCGGGATCGACCAGCCGCCGAAGATCCGCTCGGAGATGTTCGTGTTCACCATCTGCCGGGCGACCGGGGTCGAGTACGAGTAGCGGTTCGCCTGGATCACGAACACGGCGGGGACCTTCCAGACGGCGGCGAGATTGAGCCCCTCGTGCGTGTCTCCGACGGAGAAGGCGCCCTCGCCGAGGAACGTCATGGCGACGCGCCGCTCGCCGCGGCGCTTGAACGCGAGCGCGGCACCGGTGACGAGTGGGACGAGGTCGCCGAGCATCGAGACGAGCGGGAAGACGCCGCGCTCCGGCGCGCCGAAGTGCATGTTCCCGTCGCGCCCGAACGTGGGGCTCGTCGCCTTCCCGAAGAAATTGCGGAAGACGTCCGCCGTCGTCGCGCCGCGGGCGAAGTGGCAGGCGAGCTCGCGGTTGAGCGGTGCCACGACGTCGTCCGGGCCGAGCGCGAGCCCGGCTCCGGCGGCGACGGCCTCCTGGCCGCGGCCCGTGTAGACGGAGCCCGGCACGCGTCCCTGACGGTAGAGCGCCATCACGCGCTCCTCGAATATGCGCTGCAGGAGAACGAGCCGGAAGAGCTCGAGCCGATCCTCGCGGCCCACCGAGGCGGTCTGGGCGCAGGGCTCGATCGTCGGCATCAGTAGGTGAGCAGCTCGTCGAGGGCGGCGACGACCGAGGCGACGGAGGGGACGTACCCGTCCTCGAGCTCGGGTGCGAAGGGAACCGGCGTGTCCGGTGGCGCGTGCAGGGCCGGCGGCGCGTCGAGGTGCTCGAACGAGCGCCGGGCGATGAGCGAGAGGATCCCGCCCGCCGCGCCCGTGGAGCGCGCCGCCTCCTGGAGCACGAGCACGCGCGAGGTCTTCCCGACCGAGGCCAGGATCGTCGCCTCGTCGAGCGGCCAGATCGTGCGCAGATCGACCACCTCGACGTCGCCGTCCACCTCCTCCGCAGCTGCGAGCGCCTGCGTGACCCCGGAGCCGTAGGTGACGACGGTCGCGTCGCTGCCCTCCCGTGCCACGGACGCCGGCCCGATCGGGGTGCGGTGCCCGGCGGCGGGCGCCGGGCCGCGCAGGCTCCGGTAGAGACGCTTGTGCTCGAAGTAGAGGACGGGGTCGGGATCGTCGATCGCGGCCCGCAGCAGGCCGTAGGCGTCCTCGACGGTGCCGGGGCAGACGATCTTGAGACCCGCGGTGCCGACGAACCACCCCTCGGGCGAACCCGCATGGAAGGGGCCGCCACGTACGCCGCCGCCGGTCGGGCAGCGGATCGTGACGGGGATCGCCTGGCCCGAGCGCCAGTGCGTCTTCGCCGCGACGGTGACGATCGGGTCGAAGGCGCAGGCGATGAAGTCGGCGAACTGGAGCTCGACGACAGGCCGCTCGCCCATCCAGGCCGCCCCGATTGCCGCGCCGACGAAGCCCTCCTCGGCGATCGGGGTGTCGATCACGCGCTCCTCGCCGAACTCGTCCAGCAGCCCCGCGGTGACCCCGAAGGCGCCGCCGAACACGCCGATGTCCTCGCCGAGCAGGAAGACCCGGTCGTCCTCGCGCATCGCGTCCTGGAGGGCGGCGCGGATCGCCTCGAGGTACGTGACCTCCCCGGCGGCGGGATCGCCGGCCGGAGCGCCGGGTGCTTCGAGGTGGCCGGTGCTCGACACGGCAGGGAGCCTATGCGATCGAGTGGTGCCTCACGGCGCCGGGGGCAGACGGACCTCCTCGCGTCCGAGTCCCATCTTCCGGGTCTCGGCCGCCGTCCGATGCTCGACTGCGATCTCAGGCCCCGGTACGGAGTCGCCCACGAACCGCGAGATCACGCGACCGTGCTCGATGCGTGCCGGATAGTCGTGGATCGGCAGAAGGAAGGTGCCGCTATTGAGGGCCTTCTTGATCGCCGCGCGCTCGTGTCGCTTCGACGTGCCCTGGTTCCCGGTCGATTGCGGCTCGTAGTCGAGCACCTGGTAGATCGGGTCGATCACCTGGTTCTGGATGTCGTAGACGACGTCGCCGCAGATGCATGCCGTCCCCTCGGCGGTCTCGACGAGGATGTTCATCGAGCCTTCGGTGTGGCCGCCGGCTGCCTCGCAGACGATGCCCGGTGCGATCTCGTCGGGCCCGGACAGCTCGAGGTCGAGTAGGCGCATCGCGCCGGGCTTGTGCAGGCGATCGATGTGGTGCTTCACGTACTCCGCCGGATACTGCCCGCCCATGATCCCGGAGGCCGAGTACTCCAGCTCGCGCCGGTTCGTGACGACGGTCTGGCGCATGGAGAACTGGCTGTCCTGGCCCGCGTGGTCGATGTGGTGGTGGGTATGCAGGATCCAGCGGACGTCGTTGATCTTGACCCCGTGCTTGGAGAGCTGGCGGCGGATCGTCATCTCCTTCGTCACGATTCCGGTCATCCCGAGCGTCTCCATGATCTCCGGATGGCTGGCGCCCGTGTCGACGAGGATCGGTTCGGTATCAGAGCCGAGGATCAGGTACCCCCACGTCTTGACGCGCGTACGGATCCCCATGTTGCGGGCGAGCACGAGGAAGCTCGACTCGAGCTCGATGTCGATCAGATCGAGCATCTTGATCTCGTACGGCATGGAACGCTCCTCTCGGTGGGCTTGGTCGAGCACGCTAGGCCTTTGCGTCATTCGTGTCAAAGCGTCGACGAGGCGACCGCACGCCCACGTCGTGGCCTATCGTTGGCCCCGTGAGACGCGACGATGCACTCCACCGCCTGCAGGCGACGGTCGCCGCGGGGCGGCCGATCATCGGCGCGGGCGCGGGCACGGGCCTCTCGGCCAAGTGCGAGGAGGCCGGCGGCGTCGACCTGATCATCGTCTACAACTCCGGCCGCTACCGGATGGCGGGGCGGGGCTCGGCTGCCGGCCTGCTCGCCTACGGCGACGCGAACGCGATCGTGGTCGAGATGGCCGCGGAGGTGCTCCCGGTCGTCGTCGACACGCCGGTGCTCGCGGGCGTCAACGGCACCGATCCCTTCCGCTCGATGCGCCGGTTCCTCCGCGAGCTGCGCGACCTCGGCTTCTCGGGCGTCCAGAACTTCCCCACCGTCGGCGTGATCGACGGCAACTTCCGGCAGGTGCTCGAAGAGACCGGGATGAGCTTCCGCCTCGAGGTGGAGATGATCCGCGCCGCCCGTGAGCTCGACCTGCTGACCACGCCGTACGCCTTCGATCCCGAGGAGGCGCGCTGGATGGCCGACGCCGGCGCCGACGTCGTGGTGGCCCACATGAACACGACCACAAAGGGCATGATCGGCGTCTCGAGCGCACCGAGCCTGGACGAGGCCGTCGAGCGCGTGCAGGCGATCGCCGACGCGGCCCACGCCATCAATCCCGAGGTGCTCGTGCTCTGCCACGGCGGCCCGATCGCGGAGCCGGAGGACGCGCAGTACGTGCTGAAGCGGACGGTGGGCGTCGTGGGCTTCTACGGCGCGTCGAGCATGGAGCGCCTTCCGGTCGAGACGGCGATCGCCGAGAACGTGCGGCGGTTCAAGCAGCTCTCCTTCACGCCGCGCTGACCAGCGGCCGTTTTCGACGTCTCATCGGGGTGAGATGGCGATTGACCGTCAAGACAGGGGAGGGCTGTTCGACGACCTCCGCGACCGCCAGGAGCAGGAGATCGCCCTCGGGCACTCGCTCGCGAGCGCCGAGCACGCGCTCGCCCAGGAGGCGTGCTCGCTCGGCCGCACATTCGAGCAGGCCGGGATCGCGTTCGACCCTCTCACGTTCGTCGTGATGCGCATCGTCGAGGGAAGCGACGACGAGCGCATCGACCCGGTCGCGTGCATCGAGCTCCTGGTCGAGCTCGGGTTCCTCGAACGCTCGGTCGCCCTCGCGAACGACATGCTCGAGGACGTCGCCTGAGCCTCCTCCCGCCCGCGGGCCGGGGCGTGTCGATACGCTCAGGTCATGAGCGTCTTCCGGACGATCGACGAGCTCGAAGCGGCGCTCCGCGCCGCTGATTACCTGCCCGACCGCGGGCTCTCGACGGCCCTGTTCCTCGCGCTCGCGCTCGAGAAGCCGCTGCTGCTCGAGGGCGAGGCCGGCGTCGGCAAGACCGAGGCGGCCAAGTCGCTCGCAGTCGCGACCGGCTCCAGGCTGATCAGGCTGCAGTGCTACGAGGGCCTCGACGTCGCCCACGCGGTCTACGAGTGGAACTACCCGCGCCAGCTGCTGCACATCCGCGCAGCGCAGGAGGGGACGGTCTCGGAGGCCGAGCTCTTTGGCCCCGAGTTCCTGATCCGGCGGCCGCTGCTCGAAGCGATCGACTCCGACGAGCCGGTCGTGCTGCTGATCGACGAGATCGACCGCGCCGACGAGGAGTTCGAGGCGTTCCTGCTCGAGGTGCTTTCCGACTTCCAGATCACGATCCCCGAGCTCGGCACGATCCGCGCCCGCCGTCGGCCGGCCGTGATCCTGACCTCGAACCGCACGCGGGAGCTGCACGACGCGCTCAAGCGCCGGGCGCTCTTCCACTGGATCGGCCACCCGTCGATCGACCGCGAGATCGAGATCGTGAAGATCCGCATCCCCGGGATCTCCGACCGGCTCGCCGCGGAGGCCTCCGCCTTCGTCCGCGAGCTGCGCGGCCTCGACCTGGCCAAGCCGCCGGGCGTGGCAGAGACGATCGACTGGGCGATGGCCCTCAACGCGCTCGGCCGTCAGGAGATCGACGCCGAGGTGGTCGAGCAGACGCTGGGCTCGGTGCTCAAGTATCGCGAGGACATCGAGGAGGTGCGCGACAAGACGCTCGCGCAGCTCGTCGACACCGCCCGCGCCGCGTCGGCCGGCTGACCCACGATGGCAGACGCCGTCGTCCGCCACGTGGTCACCTTCGGCCGCGTCCTGCGCGAGGTCGGGCTCGAGGTCGGCCCCGGCCGCGTCGCCGACGCGCTCCGGGCCGTCGACGCCGTCGACCTGACGAAGCAGCAGGACGTCTACTACGCACTGCGGCAGACGCTCGTCTCGCGTCACGACGAGCTCGACCTCTTCGACCGCGCGTTCAACGCCTGGTTCCTCCGGGCGCCCGTGCTGCCGCCCGTGCGCACCGCGCAGATCCCGCTCGCGCAGGAGAAGGTCGGCGAGACGCTCTCCGACACCGCAGGCGGCGAGCCCGACGACGAGCTGGGCGACCCGCTCGAGCTCGGTGCCTCCGGCCACGAGCTCCTGCGCGAGAAGGACTTCGCCGAGATGACTCCCGAGGAGTACCGGCGCGTGAGGCGGCTGATCGCGGCGATCGCGGGCAACCGGCCCCTGCGCGCCTCCCGCCGCCGGCGCTCCGACCCGCGCGGAGACCGGCTCGACATGCGGAAGCTGATCCGCCAGTCCCTGCGCACCGGGGGCGACCCGGTCGACCGGCCCTACCGCGCGCGCAAGCAGGTGCCGCGGAAGCTCGTCGTCCTCTGCGACGTCTCCGGATCGATGGACGCCTACGCGCGCGCGCTCGTCCTGTTCCTGCACGCGGCCGTCGGTTCAGGGCCCGGCGTGGAGGCGTTCGCATTCGGCACGCGGCTGTCGCGCCTGACGCCGGAGCTCGAGACCCGCGACCCGGAGTCCGCGCTCGAGAAGTGCACCGAGGCAGTGACCGACTGGGGCAGCGGCACGAGGATCGGAGCCTCGCTGAAGGAGTTCAACGACCTCTGGGGCAAGCGCGCGCTCTCACGCGGCGCGGTCGTGGTGATCGTCTCCGACGGCTGGGAGCGCCAGGATCCCGATCTCGTCGGGCGCGAGATGGCGCGGCTCGCCCGCGCCGCCTACGCCGTCATCTGGGTCAATCCCCTGAAGGGCAATCCGGAGTACCAGCCGCTCGCCGGCGGCATGCGCGCAGCGCTGCCGTTCGTCGACCGGTTCCTCTCCGGCCATAATCTGAGGAGTCTGGAAGAGCTGGCGGCTGTGCTTGCCGGCATCGAGAGGAGGCACGCAGCGTGAAAGAGATCCTGGACGAGGTGGAGCGCTGGCGCGAGGCCGGTGAGAAGGTCGTCGTGGCGACCGTGGTGGCGACCCGCCGCTCGGCGCCGCGACCCGTCGGCACGAGCCTCGCGGTGTCGGAGTCGGGGAAGATGTGCGGGTCCGTCTCTGGAGGCTGCGTCGAGAGCGACGTGTTCGAGAACGCGATGGAGGTCATGCGCTCCGGCGAGGCGAAGATGCTCAGCTACGGGATCACGGACGACATGGCCTGGAATGTCGGCCTTCCCTGCGGCGGCGAGATCGACGTCTTCGTGGAGCCGGTCGAGTGAGCCTCCTGCACCGGCTGTCGGAGCTACGCGCCTCCGGCGAGCGCGGCGTCCTCTTTACCGTCGTCGAAGGCGAGGGCCTCGGCGGCAAGGAGCTCTTGCTCGAGACGGGCGAGCGCCTCGGCGGCGGCGTGCCTGCCGAGGCGACGGACCAGTTCCACGAGCTCGTGCGCCGAGGGCGCAACAAGCTCCTCTCGCTCGAGGACGGCGGCAAGGTCTTCGCCGAGTGGTACGGCCCGCCGCCGCGCCTGTTCGTCTACGGCGCCGTCGACACCGCCGAGTCGCTCTGCCGCGCTGCGAAGCTGCTCGGCTGGACCGCGATCGTGGGCGACGCGCGCGCGATGTTCCTGACGCCCGAGCGGATGCCCTCGGCGGACGTCCTGATCCAGAAGTGGCCCGAGGACGCGATCGCCGACCTCGTCCCGGACCACCAGACCGCTGTCGTCGTCCTCACGCACGACGACAAGTTCGACGAGCCGGCGCTGAAGGCGGCGCTCGCCAGCGAGGCGTTCTATGTGGGTGCGCTCGGCTCGCGCCGCACGACCGAGCGCCGCCGCGGTCGGCTGCTCGAGGCCGGCGTGCCCGAGGAGCAGCTCGACCGGATCATGGGCCCGTGCGGCCTCGACATCGGCGCCGACACCCAGGAGGAGACCGCACTCGCGATCCTGGCCGAGATCCTCGCCGTGCGTGCGGGCCGCCGCGGCGGCCCGCTGCGCGACTCGAAGAACCGGATTCACGTCGAGGTCTCCTGACGCGCATGGGGTGAGAGGGTGAGGCTGAACCCTCTCACCCCGTGCGGTCGGCTGTGGGCGAGGCTTCAGCCTCACCCGCCCGGTCTCGTGCAGCCTCCACCACTCCCGGTCGTGGCCGCTGCGCGGCCGCCGCGTCTGCGCCCCCCGGGACAGGTCTAGAACGGGGCCCGACCGGGGCGTCGCCTCTCACGCGCCACCGCAGCGTCCGCCTGCCCAGCGCTTCCAGGCTCCGAGAGGCCGCGCGCCCGAGAGGCATTGCGTTGAACCGACACGAAGCTCCGGTGTGCGGTTCAGCCGTGGCCCTTGCGGGCATGCCAGAGCTGCGCGGGGAGGAGGAGCCAGAGGGGGAGCTCCCGCAGGAGTGGCCGCCAGCGGCGCGGCTCGGGTGGCCACGCCGTCTCGACGCGGACGTGGCGCCGGAGCAGGAGCAGCCGGAACGCGGCCCCGGCCCGGGGCGCGTGCCAGCGCGAGGTGACGACGACGACCTCGAGGGCGTTCACGCGGCGGATGTCGTTCAGCGCGTTGAAGGCGTTGCCCATCGTCGTCCGCGCGTCGGGGTCGACGACGAGCTCTCTCGCCGTGCCCCGCCAGGCGGTTGCCATGAGCTCGGCCTCGGAGCGCGTGCCGGGCACCCGGGCCCAGCCGGAGAGGACGACCACGTCCTCGCGCGTGCTGATTGCCGCCGCCCGTGCGACCCGCGCTGCGCAGACGGGGTGGATCGCGTCGCGGCCGCCGTCCGAGTAGCCGAGCACGACGACGACGCGCGGGCCTGCCTCGCTCACGACCTGCGGTGGCGCAGCCAGCGGAAGAAGAGCAGCGTCCCGACGACCGTGAGCACGAGCTTGACGGCCTTCTTTCCCTGCAGCTTCGACTCCCCGCTCGCCCGCTCGCGCATGTGGACGGCGACCTCCTCGACGCGCAGCCCTTCCGCCTGCAGTCGCAGCAGCGCCTCCACCTCGGGAGCGCCGCTCACGTAGGGCCGTGCCATCACCGGCATCGCCTTCGCGTTCACCGCCGCCATCCCGCTCGTCGGATCGTGGAACTTCCTGCCGAGCCGGAGGTGCATCGCCTGCTGCAGGAGCCCGATCCCGAAGCGCCTGCTCGCCGAGGGGCGGTAGCGCTCGTCGTCGTACCCCTCTCCCTCGGCGAAGCGCGAGCCGACGGCGACGTCGCAGGCATCCGAGCGCACGAGCTCGAGCAACCGGGCGAGCTCGGCTGCCGGGTGCTGCCCGTCGGCGTCGACACGGCCGCAGAACGCGTAGCCGCGCTCCGCCGCCTCGCGGTAGCCGGCGGCGATCCCGGCCCGCAGGCCGCGGTTCTCGCCGAAGGAGACGACGATCGCGCCCGCTGCGCGCGCCACCTCGGCGGTCGCATCTGTCGACCCGTCGTCGATCACGAGCACGTCCGCCTCCGGGAGCGTGACGGCGAGCTCCGCCAGCACGTCCGCGAGGTTCGCCTCCTCGTTCCAGGCGGGGATGAAGACGACGGTGTCCGGAAGCTCGCCCACGGATCGCAGGGTACAGCGCCCCGGGCGTCACGCCGTGTTAGCTTCGGCCCGACAGGATCCCTCAGGAAAGGGGGCACGCAGTGCCGGGAATCGACGCGAAATCGGATGCAATCTACGACCTGGTCGAGGAGGGCTCGGGCGTCGAGCAGCTCGCGACCGGCTTCACGTTCACGGAAGGCCCCGTCTGGCATCCCGAGGAGCAGGTGCTCTACTTCTCCGACATGCCGGCGGACATCCGTCGCAAGGTGACGCTCGACGGCGTCGTCACCGAGGTGCGCAACCCATCGTTCAAGTGCAACGGGATGGTGCTCGACCACGACCTCGACCTGCTCGTCTGCGAGCACGTGACGAGCTCGCTCGTCCGCGAGCGCCGCGACGGCGTGCGCGAGATCCTCGCCTACCACTGGCAGGGCAAGTACCTGAACAGCCCGAACGACGTCACCGTCCGCTCCGACGGGACGATCTACTTCTCCGACCCCTGGTACGGCCGCTTTCCGGGCTTCGGGATCGAGCGCGAGCGCGAGCTCGGCTGGCAGGGCGTCTTCCGGATCCCGCCGGGCGGCGGCCAGGACGAGCTCGACCTCGCGGTCGCCGAGGACGAGTTCGAGATGCCGAACGGCCTCTGCTTCTCGCCCGACGAGTCGCTCATGTACATCAACGACACGCCGCACGCGCACATCAAGGTGTTCGACGTCAACGCCGACGGCACGCTCTCGAACGGGCGCATGTTCTTCGAGGGCGTCGGCACCGGCGTGATCGAGGAGGGCATTCCCGATGGGATGAAGGTCGACGAGCTCGGAAACGTCTGGGTGACCGGCCCGAAGGGCGTGTGGGTGATCTCGCCCGAAGGCGAGCACCTGGGCACCGTCGAGGTGCCGGAGAACGTCGGCAACCACTCGTGGGGCGGGCCCGACTGGCACACCCTGTTCATTCCTTCGTCGACGTCGGTCTACACGATCACGACGAAGGTCGGCCCGCGGCGCGAGCCGTACATGCGATAGGAGGATGCGATGACTGAGCTGACGCTCGCAGACGAGGTCACCCTCGACCCGGGTCGCTGCGCCCTGATCATCCAGGACATGCAGAACGACGTCATCATCGAGGGCGGTGCCTTCGCCGAGTCGGGCTCGCCCGCGCACGCGACGGAGCAGAACGTCGTCGCGAACGTGGCCGGCCTGGCCGACGCCTGCCGGGCCAAGGGGATCCCCGTGATCCACGTCTGGTACCTCGTCGAGGAGGGCGCCCCGGGGCTGAAGCTGAACGCCCCGCTCTTCCAGGGCGTCAAGGACACCGGTGCCCTGGTGCGCGGCACGTGGGGCGCGGCCCCGGCGGACGGCCTCGAGCCGAAGGCCGGCGACCACGTCGTCGAGAAGATGCGGATGAGCGGCTGGCAGGGCACGCGGCTGCAGAACCTCCTCGACGGCCTCGGCCGCGACACGGTGATCGTGACCGGCGCGTGGACGAACGTGTCGATCG
>Ga0302322_100003142_pt1 | contig 14111 bp, 10 predicted proteins | sample Fen_T0_2_FD_203757 | JGI IMG/M metagenome (GOLD analysis project Ga0302322, IMG submission 203757) | Peat permafrost microbial communities from Stordalen Mire near Abisko, Sweden - Fen_T0_2 | ecosystem: Environmental > Terrestrial > Soil > Wetlands > Permafrost | place: Sweden: Abisko... | reverse complement strand
CGACCGCATCAGTGTTCTCCGGCATTTGATGTAACACATCTTCATAGATCGAGCGCGCAAGATCATAGTTCTTTTCCCAAGCGTAGGTATGTCCTAACAACATTCGAACATCTGTATAACGCGGATTCGTACGAAGAAGTCTCCGGCATATAACACGCGCCACATCGTACTTTCCATGGAACGCAGCTGTTTGCGCCCTTTCAAACATCTGATCAGAATTGAGGTTGGTTAATTTTAATACTGTAAAAAGGGAATCATCTTGAGGAAACGAGAGTTTGGATGGTCCTATCGGAGATGATGGTGGGAGAAGCCGATTGTTCTCACAAACATATGTATTGATCTCCTTGAATCGATCTAGTTTTTGTTGGAGAACCGTCCGAAGAGTGTCGTTCTCGATCTTATCAGCAATGAAACCGGATTTCAATTTGTAAACCTGCTCCCCTGCAAGATAATACAAACCGTCGATGTAATCGATCAATTCGCTCTTATTGCGCATGAGCGGCAGAGAATGAATATTCCGGAAGCCCTGAGCAGTGTCAATTCCGCTGCTGAGCCATGATGCTTTTTCAGGAATATCGATATGGAAATTCGCATGCATATATGCGAGCACCGTCGGTGTGACATCTGAATGTGTGGAAATGGAGGAAAACTTTCGCGTTTCTCGCAGCATCGGTGAATAGATTATAAATGGAACATGGAACCGGTCGATCTGCTCGCCGAGTGGAACGGGAATGAGCCGATGATCTCCAGTGATAAAAAAGATAGTGTGTTCAAAATCACTTCGTTTTTTATATTCAACGAACAACTGACGAAGCGCATCGTCGAAATAGAGCAAACTGCCGAACACTTCTTTATAATCCCGATATATTTTTTTCCTTTCTTCTGGAATGGAGAGCACGGCGAATCGTTCGTCAAATCGCTTCCAGTACCATTGTTTATTCGGAGGACTAAACGGTTCGTGAGTTGTCAATGTCAGATAAATATCCAATCGTGGAGATGGTTGCTTCGAATTGATAACCTCGAGAGAACGCGTAAACACATCACCGTCATCGTATCCCCAGCTAAATCCTTTTTCGTTCGAATCGGCATGCCGGTAACCGGCACCGAATTGATTTTGATCAAGCATGAAATCGATTCCCTGCCGTTCGAGAAACACATCCTGCAAATCGAAGTTGGCATTGCCGCCATAAAAAAAATTCGTGGAATATCCATGCTGTTTCAAAATGCTGATCAGTGTCTGATGCTCGGGCATCAGTCCGCCTAACTCCATAAATCCGTTCGCACCGTACGGTAATGAACCAAATTCCGAAGGCAATACATTAAAAGTACGGCCTGCAGTACTGAGAAAATTTTCCCAGTATAAGCTGCGCTGCATGAGTGAATCGATGAACGGTGTAAATCCGCCGTAGACCGCTCCCTCACCTGTAAAGTCCCTCCCCAATCCTTCGACAATTATAAAAACAAGATTCGGAAGTTCCGGTGTTTGTTTCAAAAACCTACCCAGAACATCATGATATTGAATGTCGTGATACATCGGATAAGGACGCAAGACAGTGCGGGTTGACGCTCCTGAGGCCGAGAAATATATCCAGCTTTTTTGTAAAAAAAAGTCGCTCTTATTGATGGCAAGGTTATAATCTGCTTCCTGTCTGAATTGATTTGGTTTTGGACTTATCGTTCCTCGCATCAGCAGAACAAGTACCAGGATGCAAAAAAATGGCAGAATGAGGGTTTGAGATATTCTTATTCTTCTTGAAAAAACAAATAGCAGTGAGGCAAGACCAAAAAACAGGAGAACGGGAACGAATGTCCAAATGCTGATCCCTGCGGAGGAACTGACTGTAAGATTGATTTCTCTCCAAGAGTATCCGAAGAAATCAGCACCGAGAGGGATATTGGTATTTGCAAAGTAACTGACAAGTCCAAGGTGAACGATAAGAATCTCCCCGCTCAGGATCGCGAAGAATATACGTGACACCTTGAGATTCCATATCGCAAGAAAAAGGAAAGGAACTGCTATCCATGCAGCTGCTGTGAGCACAAAGAGACCATCGTACGCTATACCAATAAGGAAAAGAATAACCCATTGTGGAACGAGGGAGTGACTTCCCGCGACCATGATCAATTCATAGATACGAAGAGGAATAAATAATGCGAACAGCCCGGCCGTGAGAGCAATAAAGTGTTGACATGGACCTGATAGTTTTCCCGCGAACCGATAGATGTCTTTTTGAACGTTGGTCATATTTTTTTTCTTTGTCCCCTCTTCACCGAACAGAACACTTTGCACGCAAGAGAGCAGTCCTCAGACAGTTATTTCCCAAATCCCTTTCGCTGCATCGAGCCCCAATTTTTATTCCCTGTAAAATAATCGAAGAACCCTTTCAACCTCCACATCACCGTAAGTTGTCTGTATCCAAAGTTTTCAATGATGCCCAAGGAGAGCAATAAGGCAAGATCACTAGGTTTTGGATAGCGTTGAAATGATATTTCCTCCAGAATCACGGCTCCAACAGAAAAGAGCGCGCCATAAAAAAGCGATACAATGAAAAAGAGAATTGCGATGTTACTATTGAGCACGCCAAAACAATACATGACCATCAGCGACAGATAGCCCATTGCTTCAAAAACCGGTCCTAATAATTCAACTAAAAGAAAATACGGCATTGCACCAATCCCAACCGCCCCGTAGTTTGCATTAAATAACATTTTTTTATGAATAAACAGTGTATCTAAGAGACCTCTGTGCCATCGATTTCGCTGACGGGAGAGCACCGAAAGAGAATCAGGTGCTTCGGTCCAACAGACCGGATCGGGGACAAAGATTATTTTATACGATCTCTTTTTTTCCATCATGATTCGATGAATTCTTGCAACCAACTCCATATCTTCGCCGACAGTATCAGATCGATATCCGCCTACTTCCATGATAATCGACTTCTTAAAGATTCCAAAAGCGCCGGAAATAATGAGAGGGCCTTGAAAGACATTCCAAAACATCCTTCCCGAAAGGAATGCGCGTAAATATTCAATGACTTGAAAAATCGGTAATAGATTGTGTGATAACCCTACACTCACTACCCGGCCATTCACGACCTTGCATCCGTTGGCAATTCGAATAATACCGCCGACTGCCACAACAGTCTTATCTTCATGAAATGGTCTCATGGATTTCAGCAAGGCATCGTCCTCAAGAATGGAATCGGCATCGATACAGCATATATGGTCATACTTCGCACAGTTGATACCGACATTTAATGCATCGGCTTTGCCGCCATTTTCTTTGTCAATGATGGTCAAATTCCTGTATTCGGGTTTACGTGATTTATATATTCCGCGCACCGGTTGTGCCGGAAGAACAGGATCATAAAATTGATTCGTTTTAAGTAATTCAAATTCATGAACCATCGTTTCTAACGTCTCATCTTTTGATCCGTCATTCACCACAAGAACTTCATATTTTCCGAAATTGAGTTTGAGCAAACTTTTCACACTCTCGACAACTGTTTTCCCTTCATTAAATGCTGGAGCGATCATGGAGACAGGATAGGTGAATTCTGATTGAACGAATTTTCGATCATCAGCGAATGTATTGCGGCGCATATGATTCAGAATTTCTTTGTATGAAACCCCGAGGAATAAAGAATAAACGATATTGACGCCTGCAAAATAGATGATCACAAAAATCAAATATGCTTTGAAGAATATGATGAGAATTTCGATCATGACAATCCTCGGCCCCGCTCAATTTCTTCGGTGACTTCTAGAGCTATCATTCTCGTAACGGTATCGGGACTATTCAATAGTTCATAGAGCGCATTCATTCCATCATAACTCAAATGAGAAAGTGCATGGGCGGCAATTCGCTTCTCGGCTATATCCCCTTTTCTCATACGCTCGATCACCACATCCATACCTTTCTTCTCACCAAGCCGCCCCAATGCTTCGAGGGCTTTCAAGCGGATGCTCGTATGAGAATGTTGAATGGCTGCAATCACCACAGGGTATGCCCGCTCATCACCAAGACGACCTAACGTCTCAACAGCTGTTCCATACAGAATCGGTTCAGGATCGGACAAACAGAATTGAATCAACGACTCGACTGCACTCACAAATCCAATTTGTCCTAACAGAGCAATGGAAAACAGAACAACGGATGGACTTGACGAAGTGAGGGATTCCAAAAGATACGGCACCGCTTCTTCACGATATTCAAGAATGATGACCGAAAGCGCTACAGCAGTCCCCTGAGAGACAGATTTACTCAGACGTAAAATATTCCGTAATGCAGACACTCCCACGATCATCAGCAGAGATTGCATCGCCTGGAATTGAACATCAGGATGAGAATCCTCCAATGCCGCTGTGAGCGGAACGATCGCCCGCTTGGCTTGTAACAGTCCGAGTTCCTTTGCAGCAGTTGCACGGATCCACCAACGACGACTGTCCATCATGAATATTGGTTCATCGAGAATGTCGAGAGAATAAATATAGTACAGAATCTTCTCTGTCGTTTCTCCTTTGAGGTCCTTTAAATAATCGATGAGAACAGACCTCATCACACTCTTATGGAGCAGGCGAGTCCGTTTCGGCAACCGTTCGATCCCTTTTTTGACCGTTCGTAAGGACGACTTGTAAAATCGGAATCTTTCACCAGCACTCCTTGCGGCAGCTTGAGGAGGAATATCCTGCATCAGGATGTTTGCAAAGAAAGAAGAATAGTGTTTTGAAAGACTCTCCCGAACTTTTTTTTCCCTGACTTCTCTTCCCTTTCTGAAGACTAACAAGAGAGACATCGTCACGACAAACAATGTCGCGGCTACGGCAAACAAGAATATGATCGTTAAACCAAAATGCTGTGGAGAAAATGAGAACGGTAGAGTGAGAATCGATGCAGACAGATGAGACAAGAAGAATTTCACTTGTTCTGTGCTTCTCTTTCGTAATATTTAATAATTATGACTTCTTTTTGTTGTTGCGAAGGAGCACTGTTTTTATTCTTGCAACCAATTCATTGGGACTAAATGGTTTCAATATATAATCGTCCGCACCGAGTTCAAGTCCTTTAATAACATCATCCTCCCGGGTTTGTGCGGTAATGAGCAAAACTGGAATATTTTTTGTGTTTTCCCCCTTTTTTAATGCAGCTAAGACTTCAAACCCGGTCATCAGCGGCATCATAATGTCCAGAAGAATCATATCCGGCAAAATATCATTCGCCTTCTTTAAAGCAGTCTGGCCATCCTGAACCACGATAACTTCGTAACCGGAATTTTTTAATTTGAATTCTATAAGATTTAAAATAGTACGTTGATCTTCTGCAACTAATATTGTTTCTGGCATGAGATTTTCAAAGTTCATTCATGAAGGAACGTTCCACTCGATCAACGTTTATAATACCCGGATCATGCGGATCACTTCATCTATAATATGCTAATAATCCATCAATGAAAAGTAAAAACATTCGAATGGAATACAACCATTTTTCATCATTCTTACAAATTGCTTTGGAATATCACGTCTTTGCGCGCTCCGTTGCTTTTCCGTCAATCTTTTCCTATCATATTTTCAGGTCAACTCTTCTGGAGAGATGCAAGAGTGGTTGAATTGGCTACCCTGGAAAGGTAGTGTATCCGTAAGGGTACCGTGGGTTCGAATCCCACTCTCTCCGCAGTGATATCACACGTGCATTCATTTATTCCGGCAGCGGAATAGGTTTTCTTCTTCGAAAAACATACATCTCACTCACACTCGCGCCGGATGGAGAAAAATAAAATGCTCCATCGATTGTTCGAATTTCTCATCTTCATAATCCTATTCACCGTTGCTCTCTTTTCGCAGCAAGTTGATGTACTCAAAATTGATGGAGCCATCAATCCGGCATCTGCAGCATTTATTGAACGCGGTATTGAAACTGCTACCGAACATAACGCCGAATGTCTCATTATCCAAATGAATACTCCCGGCGGATTGCTGCAATCGACCCGGATCATCGTAAGTGCAATACTCGGATCTAAAATTCCTATCGTTGTGTATGTTGCCCCCAGCGGCTCTCATGCAGGTTCCGCGGGTGTTTTCATTACTATGGCAGCTCATATTGCTGCCATGGCACCAGGAACAAATATCGGTGCTGCTCATCCTGTAGATATGCAGGGGAAAATGGATACGGTGATGAGTGAAAAAGTCACGAATGATGCCGCTGCATTTATCCGCACCATTGCCGAAAAACGAAAGCGTAATCTGACCTGGGCGGAAGAAGCTGTTCGTACAAGCCAAGCGATCACCGAGACGGAAGCACTAAGGAACAACGTCATCGACCTGGTTGCAAAAAACATAGATGAGATGCTCGTTCAAATTGATGGAAAACAAATTGAGACCGTGAATGGCATCATCACTCTGCACACGAAAGGCGCACGCATCGAACCGATGGAAATGGGATGGGCGGAGAGATTGCTCGATACCCTCAGCGATCCCAATATCGCATACATTTTATTTATGCTTGGCTTGTATGGACTGATGTTTGAATTGTACAATCCAGGTTCACTATTTCCCGGTATCGTAGGTGTTATCAGTTTAGTGCTCGCATTCTATACCATGCAGACACTGCCGATCAACTATGCCGGACTTGCACTGATCATCTTTGGAATCATTCTCTTCCTGCTCGAAATAAAAATTGTCAGTCATGGGATGCTTGCGGTAGGCGGTACCGTTTCACTTTCCCTGGGGTCTATCATGCTCATTCGAACATCAAGTGTTCTTGAATTTGTGGAAATCTCCTGGTTTGTTATTGTCGCCAGCGTTGCTCTCACAACATTCTTTTTTGTTTTCCTGGTGGGGCTAGGTCTAAAAGTACAGCGAAATAAATCCACAACGGGCATCGAAGGGCTCATGGACGAAATAGGTGAAACGGTTTCAATATTGAACCCGGAAGGTACCGTCCGGGTACATGGTGAAATCTGGCAGGCAGAAACCACCGGCGAGAAGATTGCCAAAGGGGAACGCGTTCATATTATGGAAATTCAAAACCTGAAACTCAGGGTTGAACAAGTCAAGTCATCAACATAAGGAGTGCATATGGAACAGACAGGCGTGTTATTATTTATTCTTCTTGTTTTCGCTGTCATAGTAATTGCAAATTCGATTAAAATCCTTCGCGAATACGAGCGGGGTGTTGTTTTTCGGCTTGGACGCATGGTTGGTGTACGAGGACCCGGGCTTATCTGGCTGTGGCCATTCATCGAGCGAATGGTAAAAGTAAGTCTCCGGACAGTGGTGATGGATGTACCGCCTCAAGACATCATCACACAGGATAACGTTTCACTGAAAGTCAACGCAGTCGTTTATTTTCGCGTGATGCAGCCGGAAAAAGCGATTGTGTCCGTTGAAAACTATTTATTCGCAACTTCCCAGCTTTCACAAACGACGTTACGAAGCGTGTTGGGACAGTCTGAATTGGATGATCTTCTTTCACAGCGTGACAAGATTAACCAGAAACTCCAGCAAATTATCGACAGCCATACAGAACCCTGGGGTGTGAAAGTTTCCAATGTGGAAGTCAAACAGATCGATTTACCGCAAGAAATGCAGCGCGCGATGGCGAAGCAAGCTGAAGCAGAACGAGAACGCCGTTCGAAGGTAATCGCAGCAGAAGGAGAATTTCAGGCTTCACAACGGTTATCCGATGCAGCAAAAGTTCTCGCCGAACAGCCCAGTGCATTGACACTGCGCTATCTGCAAACACTTCGTGAAATTGCCACGGAAAATAATTCCACAACAATATTTCCCGTACCCATAGATTTATTGACACCATTTTTGAACTCCAGTAAGCTTAAGAAATGATGAATGGACAAACTGGTCTTTGGATATAATACCGAAGAGCGCATCGTCGCTGTCCAACAGCAGAACGATCAGACCATCAGAATCTACAAGCGAGTGGAAGGGAAGGTTCTCCAAAACGACGGTGAATTCTTCCCTTTCTTTTTTCTTTCCGATCAAGCTCTGATAAAAGACTTTTCAAAAAAATTCTGGCTCAAAGAACTTGCCGGCGGGAACTTCTATCGGTACATCGCTGCATTTACCCGATGGAGTGAAATGTGGGAAGCCGTACATTTTATTCTTCAGCAATACAACAAGCATCATACGCCGCGCATTTCGTCGTACCAGGAATTCAAAGAAATTCTTGTTCGCGCAGACCCCGTACGCCAATTCCTTCTACAATCCGGTATCACCTTATTCAAAGGGATGAAGTTTGAAGAACTCGTCCGTGTTCAGATGGATGTTCAATGCACACTCATGAGTGGAAAAAAAGGAAGGAGAAAATTTTCAGAGGAACAAATTCTTGTTCTCACGCTCGCAGCGAACGATGGCAGGGAATACTCATTCAGTACTCAAAAGCACGATGAACAAACCGTACTGAATCAATGCATCAACTGCATCAACACCATTGATCCGGACATTATAGAAGGATACGATCTGTTTGGTACTATCCTGCCGGCTCTCAGTCGAGCAAGCGACCGTACACAAATCCCCCTCACCATAGGCAGAGATGGCAGCGCAATACGAACACCCACTGGATTTGGAACTGCCGGCACCGGAGAAAACGAGTGGTTTTCTTTTGATGTGTTCGGCAGGCATCTTATTGATTTATTAACGGTAGCAGAAGCTGAGATCGACGCGAAAAGAATTGAACAGTCATTTAACCTCATTTCATTGGCAAAACATTTTTCTCTTCCGATCGGGACAGAGAAATCTATTCCTGCCCAACAAATCTCGGAGGTATGGAATCGTCAACCGGATCGCATCTCCCATCAATCTCTCCGTAACGTCCGGATAGCACGGGATCTTTCTCATCAGCTCTCGCCTCCGTTGGTGTATCTGGCGCAGATGTGTCCGTTCAATTATCGTATGCTCACTCAGAGCAGCTCAGTATCACGAATCGAATCTCTGATGCTACGAGAGTATGTCCGTCAACGGCATTCCGTCCCCAGACCTAACGATAATTCCCGTTCCATGACCATTCCATCGGAGATATATCATACCGGTGTCTTCTCTGATGTGATGTATGTTGATTTAGGTGGCCTTTCTCCTTCCATTGTTCGCCGTAAAAATATTAAACCAAAGACAGATGAATTAAATGTTTTTCTCCCGCTTCTTTCACATTTTACCGCCATGCTCCAGGTCACATCCGATTCCATGGACAATAAAACGTTATCACCTCAAGATTCGCCACATCGGATGAATGCCGTGAAACGGCTTGTGGATTCATTTCATCTGTATCTTGGTTCTGCGCGCGGATTATTCAACGATCCGGAACAGGCAGAAGTTGTGTTAACCGCAAGTCGAGAGATTCTGAAAAATATTCTGCATCAGATCGAACTTTTTAACGCAACCATACTCCAATATGATGGTGATGGTTTTTTCCTTCTCTCCCCCAATAATATTGTCGTTGAAGCAAACCAGAAATATTTTGTGGAACGCCTCTCCCACACATTGCCGGATGGGACAACGATTGCATTATCGCATTGCTACAAGCATATGTTCAGTTATCGGAAAAATAATTACGCGTTGCTGGATCAGAACAATAACGTACTGATCAAAGGAAACAATCTTCTCTCACGCGGGTTGGAGCGTTTCTTGAAAGTTTTTATTCAGCGCATGATCGAATGCCTGCTGACGAACGATTTCACGCGGCTGCACCATGCGTATGCCACAGCACATACCCAGGTGGTACGGCATAAATGGACTCCGTTAGATTTCTGTCGTATAGATATCGTCCGCATGGATACAGAGGCATACCAGAAAGAGATCATGACTGGTCAAACGACAGCGTCGATGGCAATGGAAGCAGTCGTACGATCAAGTCTCTTTGTGAAAGCGAATTCAAAAGTTTCCTATTACTTTACAGGAAATGAAGCGGGTATCACACTGACCCGTTCCTCTCGTTTAGTTGACGAGTGGAACCCACACCAGCCGGATGAAAACACTGCCTTTTATCTTGCTCGTTTACACGAAGCCATTGGGAAATTCCGCGAGTTTTTTGAGCCGGCAGCCTTTGAGCGGATATTTACGTTAGATGAAATGTTTCCTTTTTCCGACGAGGGTATCCATATTGTCAATCGAAGAATTGCGCAGGAAGCAGCAGAGACCAAACCTGAAACCGAAGAATACAGCATTTGGTTGGCGGAGGAAGAATAATGAGTTCACATGAAAGTCCCCTCTCCCCACTTGCATTTTAATTACGAAATTGTAATATTTGGTGGTAGTTCACTGCACCGATTTTGTTTCATCGTTATTTGTTTTAGCTGTCGCGTCGCCCGTTGGAAACTCGGCTGTGTGGCTCCGATGCTGGGAAGCTGAACAAGTCAGGTGTCAACCATGCAATACACCTTTTCGTTGAGAGACAAAGTTACGGTGTGATGTTCAATGCATCAAGGGGATGAACCCGTATGGAACAGGGTACAGTCAAGTGGTTCAACAATACAAAAGGGTATGGCTTCATCAAACGGGAAAGTGGTGAAGACGTATTCGTGCATTACAAATCCATCAACGGCGACGGCTACAAAACGCTCAACGAAGGCGACAAAGTAGAGTTCGAAGTTGAACAGGGTCCTAAGGGATTGCAAGCAGTCAAAGTTGCAAAATCTGCTTAAGAAAACTTCAACAATGCAAAACCCGTTAAGTGATTCTTGACGGGTTTTTTATTGTACTCGAGCATCACTTCCTCAACTTTTTCTTCTCTGATCCAGTTCCCTCTCTGGGAGAGTTTTCAATTCAGCTGTAAATTGTTGCAGGGTTGAATAGAAACGCGAAAGAGGAAATCCAACAACATTGTAGAAACATCCATGCACCCGTTCAACGAACACAGCCCCGAAGTCATCTTGAATTCCATAGGAACCAGCCTTATCCATCGGCGAGCCGCTATTCACATACTCCCCGATCTCTTCCTCTGTCAATTTACGAAACCGGACTTTAGTTTCTTCCACCCCTGATGTCTGCTTTCCAGTCTCCACATCTTTTAAGGCAAAACCGGTAAAGACCGAATGCTCGCGTCCGCTTAATAATCTGAGCATACGTTTGGCATCTTCTTTTGATTTTGGTTTGCCGAGAATATGATGGTCAAGAACAACAATGGTGTCTGCACCAAGGATAATTCCTTTTCGCAGACGAGCAGCGACGTTTGTTGCCTTTTCCAAAGCGATGCGTTGTGCATTCTCGCCAGGTGTCTGGTGATGAAAAATAACCTCCGCTACCCGACTTGGAAGAACACGGAATTTCATCCCAATCTGTTTCAGCAGTTTTTTTCTGCGTGGAGATTGAGAGGCAAGAATCAATGGTCTCATGGAAACGCCTATAAACAAAAAAAGCGATTCAAAACGATCGCTTGAAATAAAATCTATACACCATCAACCTTAGCGGAACATTGCCTTGATACTGCCCCATGTACGTTTTGCCGCCGAACTTGTACTGTTATACAAGACACCCATAATGTTGCTCGTTCGGGAATCACCTGATCCAACCGCTGTTACCTTATAGCAAAAATACTTGCCCGCTGTCTTAAATAAATCAGATTTATCGACGAATGAGAATGTCCCTTTTGGTGCATCACCGATATGACCAAACACTCCATTCACATCCGTACTTCTAAAGAGTTCAAAATGGTCAAAGGTGTTATCATTGAATGTCCAGCTAATTAAAATTGAACCGTCACTTTGTGGAGAAACACCGGTGATCTGCGGAGCAGATGTTTGTGCCAGGACAAGAAACGGGAGACTCAACAGAAGAATCATCAGAAGAGAATATTTTTGTACCCTTTTCATATGGTGATAATATACTTTTTGCTTATGAATTACGCAAGTACGGAATAATTAATTTTTACTGTTGAAGCTGTTTTTGCATCATTTGACACAGATCACAACATCTTTTTTCTTGGCTGTTTTCGCTGGTTTATATGAGAGTTTTTTCCTGTGCCGTGAAAATACTATCTGATAACTCTGATACAATCAAACCGGACAGAATGAGTATTCCTCCGAAAATGCCGGTCATTCCAAGATGTTCGCCAATAATACAAAAAGCAAAGATAGCTGCAAAGGGCGGTTCCATCGAATAAATAATTGCACTTCGTGTCGGTGTAGTATATTTTTGATATTTTGTCATCACATAGAGTGCAACCACTGTCGGCATGACTGCTAAATACGCAAGGTTCATCAGAAAATGAGATGTCAAATTCAGGTGAGCCGTCTCTAAAAAGGGAATCGCCAGTGTGGCAAATATTGTCGTTGATGTAAATTGTGTAAAAGTCAAATGGACAGGATCATGATCATTGCCGTAGACACCGAGGTACACGGTGTAGATGCTGAATACAATGGCGCAAACGAGCGTCAGAGCATCACCAAAATTAAATTCTGATCCTTGGGGGGAGGTTAAGAGAAACAACCCTATCGCAACAAAAATCACTCCAATAACATTTCCAGTCTTTGGTGCTTTTCTCTCTATGATCAGTTGAAATATGGGGGTGAAGACAACCATGAGTCCGGTAATGAATGCTGATTTTGAAGCCGTCGTATATTTCAAGCCGATTGTTTGAAGCACAAAACCCAAAAAAAGGAACACCCCAAGAACCATGCCCTTAGCGATTCCATCTTTCGAGATTGTTCGTATTCTTCTAAAAAAAAGAACAGCGAAAATAAGTGATGCGGTAAAAAAACGGATGGCAACATAGACAAATGGAGAAGCGTCCTCGAGGATAAATTTCGTTAAAACAAACGTGCTGCCCCAGATGATGGTGAGGGAAAACAGATACAATTCTGCACGTGTTCGAGATGTCAGATGTGCTTCATTCACATTGTAATCCGATGGATGAAGGGGAATTCAAAACCTCAGCCTGTTATGTTCTCCCAAACCGCTTATCGAGCTCTTCTAAAGGAATTCTCACAATCACCGGCCTGCCATGCGGACAGACATACGGCACTTTTGCAAGAAATAAATATTCGATGAGTACGATCATTTCCGTCACGTTCAATCGATCTCCTGCTTTTATTGCCGCTTTGCATGCAAAAGATTTCGCCAGATTGTCTCGTACATCTTTCACACCGGCATGCTCGTTGTTTTTAAATTCATCCAGCACTTCCTGCAATATTTTTTTTTCATTTCCAATACGAACATCTGCGGGTATACCATCGATAACCACCGTATTTTTACCGAAGAGCCGCATGTCGAACCCAAGATGACCGAGATCCGGAAGTAATTCTTTCACAAGGGCGTAATCGCCTGCACCCAGATCGACGGTTTCCGGGAACAACAGCTGCTGCGACGATGGAAGGGTATTTTCAAAATTCGCTATCACACGTTCATAGAGAATCCGTTCATGCGCAGCGTGCTGATCAATCACCATCAATCCGTTGGGAATCTGTGAAATGATGTATTTGTTATGCGCCTGCCAAATGGGTCTGCTCTCCGGCACCTGAGATTCATCCAGCGCCGACCGTTGCCCTAGGACACGATGAAACGACGAGACCGAGGAAGGCGTGTCGAACGGCAACGGGGAATCCGAATTTGAAGCAGAAGGCCGAAATTCATCTAGACCGATGATATGAGGTGTTGTTGATGCGACATGTTCTCCTGGCCGAACATCGGGGCGAAGCGGAAAGACCGGAGCGCCAGTGAGATCATTTCCTCCCCGGTTCCATACTTGTTCACTAAATTGGAACTTCGCATCAAACGGAGAGACTGCGTTTCCATCGCGGAACGCCATGGAAGGGATCAAATCATTTGCCGCCAGTGCCTTCCGCACCACCGACAGGATAATGCGATAGATATTTGATTCGTTTTCAAATTTTACTTCCATCTTCGAAGGATGGACATTGACATCAATTTTTTTCGGATCAATAGTAAGATTCAGAATAAAGAACGGAAACGATCCTTTCTCCAACAAATGTTCATATGCCTGAAACACTGCATGATTTATCATTCTGCTGAATATAAATCGTCTGTTTAAAAAAACAAATTGCTCCACACGACTTTTGCGTGCAAAATTTGGTTTGCCAAGGAATCCATTGACCGTCATCAATTCGTTCGCGTCATCAAACTTGAACATCGATCCGAATTGCGACTTT
>Ga0302322_100003140_pt1 | contig 14119 bp, 11 predicted proteins | sample Fen_T0_2_FD_203757 | JGI IMG/M metagenome (GOLD analysis project Ga0302322, IMG submission 203757) | Peat permafrost microbial communities from Stordalen Mire near Abisko, Sweden - Fen_T0_2 | ecosystem: Environmental > Terrestrial > Soil > Wetlands > Permafrost | place: Sweden: Abisko... | reverse complement strand
CGTAAGTGTTGGTCCAAGTCAACTGGATCTGCTTGCTCTTGGCAATGGCCTTCAGGTCGGAGACGCAAGTGCAGGACGCCTTCACCACCACCTGAGTTGAGGCAGTACTGCTCAGATCTCCCAAGTGCGAACTCGGGAACGACAGGGCAGTGTTGTCCGTCACTTTCAACTGCACCAGATACGACCCGGGCCCCCAATCTCCGGTCACATCGGGCTGCGCTCCGAAGGCATCGGTAAAGGTTCCCTGGCCGTGCAGGTCCCACGCATACGACTTGATGAAGTCGCCCGGGCATCCGGGTTCGTGTTTGCCGTCATCGGGGTTGACTGACTTCGATCCGTCCAGGAACCACGATTTGCCGGGACAGAAGGTGTAAGGCCCGTTGGCGTTGGCCGTTGGAGGTACCGGCGGGATCGTGACCAGAACCTGAATCGTAGTGGTCGCTGTTTGCGGCGGATAGTTGTTGTCGGTTACGCGCAGCGTGACAGGATAGGTACCGAGCGATGGATAAGAGGTGGTCACCTTTACTCCGGTGAGCTCGTACACGCCGTCGTTGTTGGTATCCCATTCCCACTTCACGATCTGCTTGGTCTGGTCCTGCTGGTAAGACTGCGAACCGTCGAGCGTGATCACCTGGCCAGCCAATGCTGGGTTCGGCGTCGCGGTGGCGACGGCCACAGGCTGGCCGCCGGTGAAGAGGGTCTTGTTCAACATGATCAAGGCCCACGGGGTCTCGAAGAAGTACTGATAGTAGTTGACGTTGTGTCCCCACCATTGACCGTTAGTCGACTGATCGTTAACCAGGGTGCGGGCCACGCCATTGGAGGGATCTCCGTTAGCTGTCTCTGCCAGATACCAGTCAAGATCAGGGACGTTCGGGGTAGTGGAATGGAGCAGATGGATGGGCGGATTGTGCAGGAACATGGCCTTCGTAAAAGAGAAGAGGCCGTAGTAGTAAGTCTTCACGGGATACCCGAAGCCGCCCTGGTCGTCCCAGTTATTGCGCATGAACGTTTCGGCCTTGTCCCATGCGGGATAGCCGCGTCCTTTGTCGTCCATGATCAACTGCACCATGCCGGAAGGTGTGGTGGCATACGGTCCCCAAATCGGATTGGGGTCGGTATAGCCGAACCAACCGGTATTGGGGTTTTGGGAATATGTGAGCCAGTTCAGGTTCGAGGCCTTGATGGCTGACGGAATTGGAATTTGCCAGGCGGAGGTGTGCTCAGCCGCGAGCATGCCGATGGCGGCCCACTGAGAGACCGAGTTGTCGGGGAATTCCTGACAGTTGTAGCGCCATCCCCCGTAATTGGGGTCTTTGTACTGGCAATAGCCGTAGGCATCGAGCATGTCCCACACGATTGCCCTGTAGGTGCGTCCTTTGATGCCAGGGTCGCCACCGCCACCGCTGTTCCCGGTCGGGGCTATGGCATTTGGAGTGGTGCTGGCAACAATCGCGTCCATGAACATACCGCCTTGGTAGAAGGCGTTACTCTGGTTCACGAAGACGCCGTATCCTGTGCCACTTGTGCTGCCGGTGATGGGACTCGTGACCAGGTAGGTGAACATCGTGCGCATGGCGCGCGACACAGTTTCAGTGTAGGGGTTCGACGGGTCGCCAGACGCCAGGTGCCCGTTCACTTCGAATGCCTGAATGTAGGCAGGTTGCAGACCATAGTAGCCGAGCTGGTAAACCCAGTCGCCAGCCGGTTGGCCGTAGGCATCGGTGTAACGGCTCAAGTTCTTATGCGCATACCATAGGCCTTCGTCGATGGCGCGGTTTACCTCGACGCCAAGTTGCTTGCTCCGAATGGCGACGAAGTAAGCTTGGTTCCCGGTGTCGCCCGTACTCATGTTGGTGACGGTCAGACGAGCGGTAAAAATTGTGCCTATTGTGCCGTTGTAGACATGCAGGGCCTCGATGGCGTAGGGATCACCGACTGATCCAGTTGCCAGCTGGGAACCATCGCCGAAGTCCCACGTGTAAATCACATTGCCACCTGACTGATCGGCGGTGCCTTTCAGGGTTATGGTGGCGCCTGACCAAGTGTCGTGAGGAATTAACGGATTACTGGCAACCCACGGCACCGTCTTCACGGTGATCACGCCGGCACCATAAGCCGCTGTCGGAACCAAGGCCGCGATGCAGACCACTAGAGCTACGGTCAGCAGCGGCCTCCAGAGATTGAGCTTTTGCATACCACTCTCCTTTCTCCCCGGAACGGGGAGATGAGGCGAGCAGGAAGCACCCGTGGGCGCTACGCACGGAGGCGGGCCCTTAGCGCAATATTATTGGCTCGCGTATCACAACCGGTGCGATGTGCCTCCTGCAGAAACGGTTGGATCCATGGCGAACCTGCTACACGAGGAACCGGCGGCGTACCCAAGCCGCAGCTCCCACCAAGCCCGTAGCCAACATTCCGATTGTTCCGGGCTCGGGGATGTTAGACGGCTGAATGACTAAGTCCTGCGACAGGTAAATAATCTGGCCGGTCGCTGCATCAAACTCTGACAAATAGAACGGCGAAGTAGGTGCGTTGTTGGATACGCTGAGCGTAATGACGGCCATCTCGTTGGTGTTCAGATTGAAAGCCCAGCCAAAGCCTGCAGAAATGTCGCCATATTCTCCAGGGTCGATTTCGTTCAAGTTCTTCAAGGTGTTGGCCAGGAACATGTTGAACGTGTCGCCGCCGTCTCCCGGATAGCCTGGAGGTCCGAGCTGCCAGGTCTGACCCACTCCCGGGCTTCCATACGAGAAGCCGGTGTTGGAGTCAAAAGGAAATGGGCCAATATCGTGGTCAAGGAACGATACGAAGTAATAAGAGCCGGGCACCGCGGTCAGCGTAATTATGGCAGTGCCGATTCCGGTGTTCGGGTCGAACTGGGAACCATCAAATGTCCAGCCTAACGGTGGCATTGGACTGGTCCCGTCTCCGTTGTTGCCGGCCTGCACGACCCCATTCCAGTTCACTCCCCATGTGGCGAGAGTGACATCAGCGTTGGAAGCAGGGACGATTAGGACCAGGCAAAGGATGGAGAGTGCGAGGATGAACTTCTTCATGTCTCCCCCTCTATATGAGCCTTAGTAGTAAGAGTTCGTTGATTAGTGGCCGAGTAGCGAGCGTTGAGTTTCGTACGTGATCCGCACCAGACAGACCTAAGCCGGTCCGCAACATCCAATTCGAGGGCATGATTTGGGGTAGTACTTTGACACGCGGGTAACCTGAGTACCCGAAACGGGAAGCGAGTGGATGAACTCGAACTTCGTGAAACGGAGCCGTAACCATGTTCGGTGTAGGTGTGGGGACCGGTAGCCGTTGTGAACGTCTACCGTAGTCCTATAGCTGTAGTGCAATTTATTTACCACACCTTGGTGCTACTAATTGCTGGCTAACCGTCTGATACCTATGAGCTTATCTGGGATGGTGCCAACATGGGAATTACGTCGCTCAAGATAAGTGCAGCTTTTTGCACCTATAATGGTATTTATTTGGAAACAAATGGACTTAGTTCCAAAATGGAACTTGATAGCTTCCGTATTTGACGAGTTTGCGCACGTTGTGGAGACAAAGCAGAGTAATACCAAAGTAAATCCCGGGGGTTACTGCATCGGCCTCCACTGACTGTCCCTGTGCAAGCAGAGTGCCTTGCGCGAATGAGCGTGCGACGCCATACATTAATCTCGCATGGCTATACTCGTTCTACGCTGATGGCGGCAAACTTCCAGAAGGAATCAACATCGATGGCAACTGATGCGACAACCCAGCCGATGAGCGATCAGGACCTGCGCGACCTGGGATTTGGCGCCGTGGTCTCGCGGGAAAGCGGAGAGCGGCTGCTCAACCGCGATGGCAGCTTTAATGTTGAAAGGAAGGGTCTCCAATTCTGGACCTCATTCAGCGCCTACCATGCCATGCTCACGGTGCCGTGGTGGCAGTTCTTCGGCGCTACAGCCCTGCTGTATCTATTGGTGAATGCGATGTTTGCTGCCGCCTACCTGGCTTGTGGTCCGAGCGCCTTGGGGAGTGACACAGCAGGCATGGAGCAGCATACCTACTTGAGAGGATTCTTCTTCAGTGTGCAGACGCTGTCCACCATCGGTTATGGACACGTGGTGCCGATCGGGCTGGCCGCCAATGCGCTGGTCACGCTGGAATCCCTAGTTGGGTTGCTCGGGTTTGCCATCGTTACCGGTTTGCTGTTCGCAAGATTTTCGCGGCCCACGGCGAAGATGCTATTCAGCCGTCGCGCGTTGATCGCGCCGTACCGGGACTTCACGGCATTCGAGTTTCGCGTAGCCAATGCGCGGTCGAACGAACTCATCGAGGTTTCGGCGAAAGTCCTGCTTAGCCGATTTGAAGAGACTGACGGCATACGAACGCGCCGGTATTACCCGCTGCCATTGGAACGGAGCGCCGTGACTTTTCTTCCGCTTACATGGACTGTGGTGCACCCCATCGACGAAAAAAGCCCCTTGTTTGGCGAGACTGCGGAGTCGTTGAACGCCGCGCGGGCGGAGTTTCTGGTGCTACTCAGCGGCTACGACGAGACATTCTCGGCCACGGTGCATACTCGAACCTCATTCGTTCCGGATGAACTGCTGTGGGGTTATCGCTTCGCTAATGCGTTTGTGGTGAGCCAGTCCGCGGCAAAGAAAGTTGCCGTGGACATGCGGCAATTCGATCGGGTGGAATCGGCCCAGCGCTCGTTGGAGCATTGATTGTCTGGCTGAACTCTGCAAGAATGTGGGGCACTGCATAAGTCTCACATTGCGTTGCGATTAAGGGCTGTTGCTGGACTATCTTCTGAGCTGACGCCGGCTGTCTGTCAGCATTCAATTGAAAGGGAATAATCATGGCCGAAGCGGTATTAAACACTGTGAAGCGAGCGTCCGGTTGGTCGATCGCTCTGGGAATCCTGATGATCGTGGCCGGCATTTGTGCGATTGCGAGCCCGCTGTATGCGGGAGTGCTGATCGTGTTTGTCGTGGCGTGGACTGCGATCTTCAATGGCGGTGCGCAGATCGTTTACGCCTTCCGCGCCCATGGCGGCGGGAAGATGATATTGGAGCTCTTGCTGGGGTTGCTGTATATCGCGGTCGGCGTGTTCATCCTGATGCATCCGGGCAAAGGATTGCTCGCGCTGACGCTGGTGATTGCGTGCTTCCTGCTGATCTATGGGGTTTTCGCCCTGGTGTTGGCGTTTCAGTTGCGGCCCCATCCGGGATGGGGATGGGTCTTATTCGATGCGGCCATTACGCTCCTGCTCGGGCTTATGATCTGGAGACACTGGCCGATCAACTCCGAATGGGTCATTGGGACTCTGGTCGGTATCAGCTTTATCGCGTCCGGTGTGTCGCGCTTGATGCTCTCGCTGGCGGTAAGAAGAGTGGCGTCGAAGCTGGCCTAGTTCGCTGCCGAAATGCAAAGAGCAGGCCGCGGAATTGGGTATTCCGTGGCCTTTACGTCTCAGCATCAACTGCAATTGCCAGCGTATCGGGAGGAGCTATCGGATTCCCAAGGACAGGTGTATTTTGTCCCAAATCCTTATTTCCTCGACAACCCTGCGACAATGGTGGTTTGTAATTTAGTAATCTTAAGGGGCATCATGATTCCCCAAAATGTGGTGGTCAGTGAGTCTTATTTATCGAATCAGAATCAGTACCTCTATGCTTCGTTTTCATAGGCAATTCCGAGACAATCAACGCAAAACTGCCGCGTTGGGGCAGGCGCTAATTGTGGCACTCGTGGTGCTTCAGGCGGCTTGTAATCGCGGTGCAGCTGAAGGCCCCCAAGGGCCACCCGTCATGCCGGTCAAGGTCCAGAAGATCGGCTCGCAGGAGCTCGGCCAAGCCTCGGAATACACCGCGACTATCAAATCAAGAAACTCGGCCACTATCATGTCCGACGTTGAGGGATGGATCACTGGCATCTTCGTAAAGTCGGGCGAAGTGGTGAAGCAAGGGCAGTCGCTGATGGAGATCGATCCACGGCGGCAGGCGGCCACGGTGTCCAACTGGGAATCGCAGCGCGCGGCGAAGGAAGCGAGTTTGCAACTAGCAAAGGTCCAATTGGACCGGAGCAAGAGTCTGTTTGAGTCGGGAGTGGTGAGCCGCCAGGACCTTGATCAGGCGCAATCTACATATGACGCGGCCAAAGCCGACGTGAAGTCAATGGATGCGCAGATTGAGCAGCAGAACGTGCAACTTCGGTACTTCAAGGTGCATGCCCAGGCTCCGGGCATTGTCGGAGACATTCCCGTACACGTTGGTGATCGAGTGTCCACCACAACCGTGCTGACTACCATCGACGAGCGGAGCGGGCTGGAAGTTTACTTGCCCATACCGTCGGAACGTGGCAAGGAACTGAAACTCGGCGCGCCGGTGGAAATACTGGATTCGGCAGGCAACGTCATACTCAACACCCGTGTGTCGTTCATCTCTCCGCAAGTGGATACCTCAAGCCAGACGATTCTGGCGAAAGCCCCGGTCGATCAGGCAGCCGACAAGCTGCGTGCACAGCAACTAGTGCGGGCTCGAATCACATGGAGCACCCAGCCAACGATGACCATTCCGGTTGTGGCAGTGTCACGACTGGGAGGCCAGTTCTTCGCCTTTGTCGCACAGCAGAAGGATGGCAAAGCTGTGGCAAGGCAGGTTCCGCTCAAGCTAGGTGAGATTACCGGAAATGACTACCGGGTTATTAGCGGCTTAACCGTCGGCGATGACGTCATCGTGTCGGGCGGGCAGAACCTGGCTGACGGCGCGTCCATCAGGATCGAACAGTAGCTCTCCATTTTTACAGAGAAGGGCCTTCGCTTTGTTTGCTGATTTCTTTATTAAGCGGCCGGTATTTTCGGCGGTCACATCGCTATTCATAGTGATTGGCGGCGCGGTTTGCATTCCGCTGCTGCCCATCGCGCAGTTTCCTGAACTGGCCCCGCCGACGATTGCGGTTTCCTCGTTCTACGTGGGAGCAAACGCGCAGGCGGTCGAGTCGTCAGTAACCACCATCCTGGAAGAGTCGATTAACGGCGTGGAAGGCATGCGTTACATGACCTCCACGAGTGGCAACGACGGGTCGAGCCAGATTTCGGTGGTGTTTGAGCTGACGCGTCCGCTCGACATTGCAGCGGTCGACGTGCAAAACCGCGTCTCCTCAGTCTCGGGCCGTCTCCCAAATGAAGTTAAGAACACCGGCGTCACCGTTACGAAGGTGGCTACGTCGTTTATTGGCGCAGTGGGCTTCTACAGCGAGGACAACCGGTACAGCACGCAGTTCATGAGTAACTACGTGGACATTTACGTCAAGAATGCGATCAAGCGCATTCATGGCGTGGCTGACGTGCAAATCTTCGGAGAGCGCAAATACTCCATGCGGTTGTGGCTCGACCCTTCGCGGCTGGCAGCGCGTGGATTAACGGCGTCGGACGTGGTCTCGGCCCTGCAACAACAGAACGTGCAGATAGCCGCTGGCCAGGTAGGACAGGAACCTGCTTCGAAGGACCAGATGTTCCAGATCAGCGTGCGCGCGGCGGGGCGGCTTACGGAGGCGGCACAGTTCGACGACATCATCCTGAAATCGGGAACGAACGGCGCTCTGGTTCGCTTAAGAGATGTAGGACACGCCGAACTCGGAGCCGAAAGCTACTCTGGCAATCTTCGTTTTAATGGCTACGAGGGTGTAGGCATTGGCATTTCGCAGCTTCCTACCGCTAACGCGCTCGAAGTTGACAAGGCAGTCAAAGCAGAGCTGGCACGTCTTGCGGAGCGATTTCCTCCGGGCATGAAATTTGCCTTCGCCTTCGACTCAACCACGTTCGTCGGGGAGTCGATCCGCGAAGTACTGAAGACGCTGGTGGAAGCGGTCATCTTCGTGATGATCGTCATGTTCCTGTTCCTGCAGGATTGGCGAAGCACTCTGATTCCGGCCATTACGATTCCAGTTTCACTGGTGGGAACGTTCGCGTTCATCAAGCTGCTGGGATTCTCTATCAACACACTGACGCTGTTCGGCATCGTGCTGGCAACCGGATTGGTGGTGGATGACGCCATTGTCGTGATCGAAAACATTCAACGGCATATGGGAGAGGAGCACGTGGACTCCCACTTTGCCGCATCGGAGGCGATGGGTGAGGTCACCGGCGCCGTAGTGGCGACATCGCTGGTGCTGATCGCCGTGTTCGTGCCAGTAGCTTTTTTTCCGGGCACGACCGGGTTGCTGTACCAGCAGTTCTCGCTGACGATAGCGTTTTCCATCGCGATTTCGGCTTTCAATTCACTGACGTTTACGCCGTCGATGTCAGCGTTGATTCTGCGGCCGGAAAAAGAGCACGAGCGTAAGAACATCGTGTTCCGCGGAATTGAAACGGCCATCAAGAAAGGTACCTCGATCTATACGGCCTCGGCCCGCAAGGCGATTAAGGTGCGATACCTGGTGCTGATAGTGTTCTTTCTCGGATTGGCTGCGACGTATTTCGTGTACAAACGGGTGCCCACGGGGTTCGTGCCGGATGAAGACCAGGGCTGGTTCATGATTCTGGTGCAGGGGCCTCCGGGCGCGTCGCTGCAATACACGTCCGATGCGATGAAGCAGGTGGAAGCGGTGCTGCACAAGGAAAAGGCCATCACGGGCGCATTTGCGGTCGCGGGCTTCAGCTTTTCAGGAGCTGGAGGAAACCGTGGCATGGTGTTCCTGAACCTGGCGGACAATCGCAAAGGCGAGCAGAATTCCGCTTCGGCCATCGTGAACCGGTTGCGCGCGCCGTTGTCGCAGATTACGGATGTACAGGCCTTTCCGTTTTTGCCTCCGGCGATCGCGGGAGTGTCGGCATTTGGAGGGTTCAGCTTCCAGGTACTGGAGGAAGGCGGAGGCTCGCTGGAAGAATTGTTTCAGGCTACGCAGAAGGTGGTGACCGCGGGAAACTCGCGCAAGGATCTGAGCGGGCTATTCAGTTCGTACACCGCCAACGATCCGCAGTTTCTGGTAAAGATCGACCGCGAGAAGGCAAGGAGCCTTCAGATTCCGCTGCAACAGATCACCGACACTCTGCAGGTATACATGGCGTCGGCATACGTCAACGATTTCGACTTTAACAACCGGGCTTACCGAGTGTACGTGCAAGCCAGCCAGCAGTTTCGCGCCCTGCCGAGCGACATCCGCAACTTTTACGTGCGTTCCGACGCGGGGACGATGATTCCGCTGGACAACGTAGTGTCGATCAGCGAGACGACCTCACCGCAGGTGATTTCGCACTTCAATCTTTTCCGCTCGGCTGAAATTAATGGATCGGCGGCTCAGGGCTACAGCTCAGGACAGGCGATTCAGGCGATGAATGAGGTCTCGCGGCAAAACCTTCCGCTCGGATTTAACTCCGCATGGTCGGGGCTATCACTGGAAGAAATTCGTTCCGGTAGCCAGTCCGTGATGCTCTTCGGTCTCGGTCTGCTTTTTGTTTATCTCACCCTGTCAGCTCAATATGAAAGCTTCCTGCTGCCGTTCATCATTTTGCTGAGCGTTCCCATGGCGCTGCTGGGAGCGTTGCTGGCGCAGAGTCTTCGTGGCTTGCTTAACGATGTGTATTGCCAGATTGGATTGGTGATGCTGATCGGGTTGGCCAGCAAGAACGGCATTCTGATCGTTGAGTTCGCTGAGCAGCTTCGCGCCAAAGGCCTGTCGATCACCGACGCCGCGGTGCAGGCGGCCCGCATCCGGTTGCGGCCCATACTGATGACTTCGTTCGCGTTCATCCTGGGCGTGTTGCCCCTTGTGTTTGCGACGGGAGCCGGGTCAGCCAGTCGAAATTCCGTGGGAACGACGGTGTTTGGCGGCATGATCTTTTCGACCGTGCTGAACCTGTTCTTCATCCCAGTGCTGTACGTAATTGTGAAATCGCTGACGGAACAGGACAAGGCTACCGAAGTACCTGTCGAGTAGGCGGTTACGATCCATTGTGACTTGTGTAGCGCGTCACTGTGCCCATTGATCTGCGTCACTGAATCCCCGGACCCTTTGCGGTAAAAAGAAATCAGCAGGAGTTGAAGGCGGCCACGCTGGGTGGACGCGTTCACTCGCGAATATCTTTGGCAAGTGCAGGTTGGCACCGCCTAGCGACCCCACCGCGTGGGGAGACTGGTCACGAGCCATGGCTACGGTAAGTATCGCTTCGACCCGCATAGGAATTGATCGCGTCCTGATTGCGACCGACTTTTCTCACCAATCGGAATTAGCGCTGCAATATGGACTGGACTTTGCCCGTCTGTTTGGCGCGCAAGCAGAAATCGCATATGTCTTGCCCACGGATGAGTACTCCCTCGCAGGTGCCGACGGGTTGCTGGAAGGGCGAGATGCTGCCCGCCGTGATCTCCTGGCATTGAAGTCGAACTTGCGACGTGGCGCGGCATACAACGACGACACGGAATGCCAGGTGACAATGCTGGAAGGTCCCGTTGCGAACTGTCTTCTGGAATTGGCCCGCGAAAGAAGAGTGGACCTCATCATCGTTGGAACCCACGGGCGTGGAGGGCTGGGTAAAGTCTTTCTAGGGTCGGTTGCAGAGAAAGTCTTTCGACACTCACCGGTGCCCGTGCTTACCGTCGGGCCCAACATCCGAGGTCGAAGCAAACACCCTGAGCTCCGCAATATTCTGGCACCGTGTGACCTGGCAGCAAGATCGCATCGGGCAGTTCACTATTCCTGCTCTTTGGCGGCCAGCCAGCATTCAAGGCTGACCGTTCTGCACGTCGCTGAACCTGCCGGAGAAGGGATGAAGATCGATCCTGAGCACCTGGAGATCGGTATCAGGGAGCGACTGGCTGAGATTGTTGGCGACGCCGGTCACAATTTGGACGTCAACTATCGTGTCGAGGTCGGTAGCACCGCTGCGACGATCTTGAACGTCGCAGCCAGCTTGAATCCGGACCTGATTGTGCTGGGAGTGCGGCCTTCCTCTGGCGTCCTCGATCGGTTTATGTGGCCTGTGGCTTACGAATTGGTTCGCGGTGCAACCTGCCCGGTGCTGACGATTCGACAGACACAGTTTGTGCACTAGACTTAGAGCATTTCAAGCCAGGTGTATCGGTGACGGGCGGAGCTCAACCTTCAGGCGTGCAGTATCGGCCATATTCTCTGACTGACGCTTTGGCTCCTGAGGAACGGGACTCGCGATTACCTCAGCGGCTGAAGCCGGGATGATGCTGAAACTCCTAATGCACCGCTGAAGCGGTGCTCCACCCTATCCATCAACTGTAAAACTGCACTAAGCGGCGGGCGCGCCATGCGCACAGGCGGGTCGATGCCGAGGTTTCGCTATTCCTGCGGCACTTGCTGACGATCTACTTCGAAGGACTGCAGCGCAGGACCGTGTCGCTGGATCGCTCCGGGATTGCCAAACAACGCGATCATTCGCTCGCGCCAAGTGCCAGCAGACTTCAGGTCGCGGCCCATGTCGATCCACTCGTGGAACGCAATGCGCAGAGGATTGAATGTATGGATGTTGCTGGTCAAACCGTAAACGCAGGGCTCCCGCTCGGGTTCGAAGCTGCCGAAGAGCTTGTCCCAGATGATCAAAATGCCGGCATGATTGCGATCGATGTATTGCGGATTGGTGGCGTGGTGCACACGATGGTGCGACGGCGTATTCATCACCATCTCGAAAACGCCGGTGCGTTTGACAAGTTCCGTGTGGATCCAGAACTGATAGAGCAAGCTGACGGCCTGCATCGTGAAGATCATGATGGGCTGGAAGCCCAGCAAGGGCATCCATAGCCAGAACACGAATGAGAAGAATCCGCCAGTCCACGTCTGCCGCAGGGCGGTTGACAGGTTGTAATGCTGCGACGAATGATGCACTACGTGGGACGCCCAGAATAAGCGGCACTCGTGACTGGTGCGGTGAAACCAGTAGTAGCTGAAATCGTCGGCGAAAAATGCGAGTACCCAGGCCCACCATTGATAGCCGATTGGCACAATGGCAAATTTATGCACCCAGGCAAAAAGGGCGAAGACCAATCCCTTGGAGACCAAACCAACGACTACATTGCCGACGCCCATGGTAAGACTGGCGGCGGTGTCTTTCGATTCGTAGAGATCGCGCCGCATCCATGCGTCGACGATGGCTTCGACCAGCAAAAGGATGATGAATGCCGGTATGGCGAGTTGTATCAGGTCGGGCATTATGGCTACGAATGGGCCGAAAAGCGCATTGGCTTGAGGCGCGTACTCGCGGAGAAGCTTTGCGATTTGATCATTCTTGCATACTCACAGGTGCAAAGCGATGGAAGAAGACGCCCGCTCCGCTCGAAAATAGCGGATCCTGTCAGGCTGGTGTCTGGCGATGCTTGAAGGTATGGCAATGAGCCAAAGCTTTCGTCCGCTAAACTATTTACATAATGAATCAAAGCGAAACGATTGCGGTGGTCTTCATCGGAGTATTGTTCACGGGAATGCTGGCATGCCTGGAAGTTGGCAGACGCCTCGGTCGTCGTGCAGCAAGTGACAGTGCGGGCAGAGAAGGGCTGAGTGTGATTGAGGGCGCGGTGTTTGCCCTGCTTGGCCTGCTGATCGCGTTTACGTTTTCAGGCGCTGCCACGCGGTTCGAAGGTCGTCGGCACTTCATCGTGGAAGAGGCCAATGACATTGGCACGGCCTATCTGCGTATTGACTTGCTGCCTGTGGAGGCGCAGCCCGAAATCCGCGACTTGTTCCGGCGTTATGTTGATAAACGGCTGGAAACTTATCGCCACGTCGGTGACATGACTTTGGGGAGGCAGAACCTCGCAGCATCGCAAGAGTTGCAGACCGAAATCTGGCAGAAGTCGGTGGCGGCCGCAGGGCGTTCTTCTAACACAGCGGCAAGCATCCTGCTGCTGCCGGCGCTGAACGCCATGATTGATGTCACCACGGTGCGGACCGCGGCGACAGAAAACCACCCGCCGGTCATCATTTTTGCGATGCTCGCACTCATCGCGCTGGCAACGTCGCTCATGGCTGGATTTGAAATGGCGGGCGCCAAGAGACGAAGCTGGCTGCACATCATCGGTTATGCCTTGATTGTGTCCATTGCGGTTTACGTGATTCTCGACCTTGAGTTTCCGCGCATGGGACTCATTCGGGTCGATGCCTTTGACCACTACCTCGTGGACGTGCGCACGTCGATGAAGTAGTACTGGTTATTCGGTTCCTTTGAGCAGAAGTTGATCCGCGGGCGAAAACGCGTGCCCCTGGATCATGGTGGTGCTCAGCAGGGAAGTCAGTCCGGACGAAGCTAAAATCATGGCGATAACGACGAATTGATAGATCGCAGCGTACATTGGCTTCGCGCCTGACAGGAGCATGCCGGTCATCAGTCCTGGTATCCAGACGATGCCTAGCGAACGCAGGTTATCGATGGCGGGAATCAGCGAAGAGTGAATGCTGGATTCGGCGTAGCGGCCAATTGTGGCTTGAGGTGTGGCGCCCAAAGCAAGCGCCGTCTCGATTTCGCCGGTATGGGCCAGGACTTCAGAGCGAAAGCGGTTCAGCGCAAGTCCGTTCGTGTTCATGGCATTCGCAATGATCATGCTTCCAACGGGGATCAGTGACGTGATAGCGGTGTCGATGACGCCCGCCCAGGTCATGATCGCGGTCACAAGGCCGGCGCCGACGGCGATGGAGTATGTGGAAACTTTGACGGCGCCCGGAATATTCTTGGCGCGCTTGGCAGAGATCGATCCGGCTGCGAGCACCATGCCAGTCAGCAGAAATACGCTGCTCCAGCGGGGCGCTTTCAACAGCATGGCGAGGACAGATCCGACTGCGACGATTTGCACGATGCCTCGCAGCAGAGCGATGGAGGCGTCTTTCTCCAGGTGGATGTTGCGGCGGCGTGCCAAGAAGACGACGGCCAGCGCCAGCAAGGACGCGATTCCAGCCTGTGCCAGGCCCAGCGAAATCTCAGATGTGAAAAGCGACTTAAGCACCCAGCACCTCCAGAGTTGTACCGCTCTTAACCGCCAGGCCAGCGTCTAACAGAACCACGCGGTGGCACAGCCTTCTCGCCTGGTCGCGATCGTGCGTCACCAGGACACATGCCAGGCCCTGATCGTGGGCCACGGTTCCTACTAATCGCTCAATTTCCGATTTC
>Ga0302322_100003139_pt1 | contig 14123 bp, 8 predicted proteins | sample Fen_T0_2_FD_203757 | JGI IMG/M metagenome (GOLD analysis project Ga0302322, IMG submission 203757) | Peat permafrost microbial communities from Stordalen Mire near Abisko, Sweden - Fen_T0_2 | ecosystem: Environmental > Terrestrial > Soil > Wetlands > Permafrost | place: Sweden: Abisko... | reverse complement strand
GTCGGTAAGCACCTGTCCAGGACGCAGCCCGAGCGCTTCGGCGAACACCCGGCACGGTTCACCCGACAGGTCGAACTGCGGCACCGGGCCCAGCGACAGCAGTGACCCGCCGGCCGCGAGATGGTCGACCAGGCGCTGCTGCACCGCCGCGTCCATGTGGTGGGCCGTCGCGACCATCAGGCAGGCCGGGCGGCCGTCGGCCCCCGTGCGCACCGCCGATCGCTCCAGATGCGTCGCGTCGAACCGGTAGCCCAGCATCAGTGCCGACCGGGCCAGGGCTCGCCGCTCCCCGGCACCGCGGTGACTCCGAAGGTCCGCCGTGACGGCGAGCATCGCCGGGCTGGCGGGGTAGGTGTACTCGGTGCCGTAGGCGTCCAGGATGAGCCCGAGGCTCAGGTCGTCGAGTTCCTGGTCGGCGTCCGCGAGCCAGGGCTCGGCCGCACGGACGGCACGAAGGACGCGGCGCGTGGCCTCGAAGGTGTCACCGTGCTGGCCCTCGGGACCGATCGGCGCTGCGGTGCCGTGGCGTTCGCCGGTGAAGCTGAGCCGGTCGTTGCCGTCGTGCACCGCCACGTCGAGGGGCGGGTTGATTCCCCCGGCCAGCAGGTAGTAGTTGATCAACCGCACGCCCTGGGCGAGATGCAGCCGCGTCTTGAGGTCGATCGTCGACGGCTCGTACTGCAGGTCGAACCCACCGCCGTAGTCGCCGGTTCCGGCCTCGAACTCCAGCGAGGTGACCGGCTGGTCGGCGTCGTGGACGGCGGCCTGCTGCGCGTTCATCACGTAGAGGTCGGTGTAGGTGTCCAGGGTGAGGTTCCCGACGTAGTGGTCGGAGCCCGACAGCATTCCGGGGACGCCAGCATAGGCGTCGGCGAGCTGGCTGATCCCGATGCCGAAGGACTCACCGCCCCCGTCTGCGGTGCCGTGGATGTTGATGCAGAACGGCACCCCGGTCATGCCGAGGCCCTCGGCGCGTTCCCGGCGGTGCTCGAAGTAGCGCCCGAACCGCCAGCGCATGAACCGGGACAGGTCGACCCGCAAAGCGCTGGCCCACTGCTCCCGGGGCGCGCGGACGGCCTCGGCCCAGGTATCCCCGGCCGGGTCGAGCAGCGGATAGAGATCCTCGGCACCGGGCCGGCTCACCTCGACCCAGCTACGGAACTCGCGCAGTGACTGTGGCGTCAGGTCGGGGGAGTTCGACACCCAGGCCAGCATGCCCACCTCGTTGTCGAGCTGGACGGCCGTGACCGGTCCACCGTGGGTCGCCAGCCGCGTGGCCAGCACCGGCATGATCGCGCCGTACCAGCGGTCGCATTCGTGCAAGTACGCGGGTGCGAGGTAGTCCACGGTCGCCGTGGTCGCGGGACGGCCGTCCCAGCCGGACGGCACGATCTCCGGGTGCTCGGTATACAGCCGGTAGGGCAAACCCTCGTTCTTGAGTTCCGCCATCACGAACGGCCCCGGCCGGGCGAGGAACGACAGTCCGTGGGCACCGCAGAGGTCGATGAAGGCCCCGACGTCCCGCTCCGGCGCGCTGGTCCCGGTGACATCGATGGTGCCGTCGGGCAGCTCGTGGAACAGCCAGGGGATGTAGCTCGCGATCGTGTCGCAGCCGATTTCGACGGCCAGCTCCAGGCGTTGCTCCCACTCGTCTCGCGGGACGCGGAAGTAGTGCACCTCACCGGCCAGCACGATCCGTGGCCGGCCGTCCACGAGGAGACGGCGCCGGGAAATCTCAATCATCGCCCGACCACCACGTCGACCACGGACCCGGGATGCACCGCGCCGCGTGCTACGGCGACCCCGGGAGTGCGGTAGGGGTTCGCAAGGAGGGTGGTCGCCACCTCTACGCCGTCGACCCGCACGGACCGCACGCCGTGGCCGGCACCGCGCACCGCGTACCGCACGGTCAGCGGGCCGCCGGGGTAGGGCACCCGGGCCTCGAGGCCGTCGAGGCTGGGAGCAAGGACGGGGTCGAGTTCCAGGGACCCGGCGCGACGTCGCACGCCCAGCAGGCACTCGACCACGAGCCTCAGGAAGAGCCCTGGGCCCGACGAGTAGACGCGCCAGCCGCCCTCCAGCGGCACCCCGCCACGGGCGATGTCGGCATAGTGCTCCCCGGCCTGGGCCCGGTCGGCGAACACCGCGTCGGAGCTGGAGTAGTAGCAGGTGGTCTGGCGCGGGCGCGTAACCAGCACCCGATCGCTCAGCCCGAGCGGGACGGCAAGGAGGAGGCCGTCCCAGAGTCGTTGCGCGTCGCCGACCCGGCCGAGTGCCTCGCAGTAGCGCAGGTGGGCGTGGGTGTACATCAGGCCGATCTCCCTGCCCCAGAACGTTGCTGCCTCCGCCCGCTGGAACACCTCCATCGGGCCACCCCGGTAGACCGGCGGCTTGTCGAAGAGTCGGGCGCCGTCGGGACCCCAGAGCTGGGCGTGCAGCAGGTCGAGGTGATGGCGCGCCTGCTCGGGGCTGACCTGGTCCCCGGCGATGGCCTGGGTCCAGGGCAGGACGCCGTAGGTGAGTCCTGTCCGGCGGTCTCGCGGGTGCACCAGCAGTTCCGGCGCACTGGCGTCGGTGTCGAAGACCCCATAGCCCGAAAGGACGCCGTCGGCGAGCAGCAACTCGTTCACGGACGCACGCGTGGCGGCAGCAAGCGCAGCCGAGCGCGCGGCGAGTTCCGGCTCTGCGGAGGCGGCGGCAAGTCCCTCCGCCAGCCGGCTCAGCGCCTGGCACTGCAGGGTGGCCGTCCAGGTGGACACCATCTGCGATGCCAGCCTCGGGTCGGCCGGCTGGAGCGAGTCGTTCCAGTCGCCGTGGCCGTACGCGGGCAGGGGAGTGGCGTGAACGAGGGTCGACTCGATGTGTGCAAGCGCCCTGCGCACGTGCTCGGCGATCGGCGTCGCTGAGGTCCAGTCGCCATCGCCACGACTGGGGCGTTCCTCAGCAAGCAGCGCGGCATCGCCCGTGGTCAGGAGGTAGTCGCCCAGGGCCAGCAGGGGCCAGTAGACGATGTCGCCGTGAGCGTCCCCCTGTGCGATCCGGGCGTCGGATGGCAGGTAGTCGAAGGCCTGCGGCCAGTCCCCACGGGCGTTCTGGTCACGGAAGACCCGCAGCAGGACGTCGCGCAGCGCGTCGTCGCGGGCGTGGGCCGTGAGGAGTCCCACCGGGCCCTGGCAGACATCGCGGGTGCCCCAGGCGCCGCCCGAATACTGCTCGAGCCCGCGGGGGGACAGGTAGTGGATGAGGGCGTCGTGGGCGAACCAGGGCAGGATCGCGTCGAGGGTGACGACGTTCTCGTCGCGGGCGGAGCCGCACAGGGAAAGTCCCGTCCGCAGCTCGGACCACAGGTCGGGCAGCCGGACCGGCTCGGACCCCGTGGCCGACGCTGCGACCTCGGCAGTCAGGGCGAAGGCGGTCTCGCCCGGGGCGTCCAGCACGCAGCACAGCCAGGGCAGGTCACGGCTCTCGCCGTCGGCAAACAGGAGTTCGTCACCGCCGGAAGCGACGTCCGTGTCGCCGAAGTCCAGGCGCAGACTGCGTTGACCGCCGGACGCGGTCACCACGGGCCCGCGTGCCGCGATTGCGACACCCCCCTCCGCCTGCCCGTCGTCGTCACCGAGCGCCAGCTGAACGGCCACGAGGACGCGGTCGATGTCGCCGGCGGTGCGGATCGTGAAGTCGAGGCGGTGGGCGTCGACGCAGGCACTCGTGGAAACTTCCACCTCCGAGCCGGCCAGGTCGTAGAGCCACCGCGCACCGTCGGGCCGGAGCGCCCAAGCTGTCGGGACATCCAGAAGCTCCCAGGCCCCGGCACGACGGACGAACGCACGCAGGCCATGGGCATCCTGCAACCCGAGGTAGGTACGGTCCCCGGACACCAGCCCGCCGAGACTCGCGTGCCCTGCCGTCACCTGGGACGCGAAGACGCCCCGCATCCAGATGGTCGAGGCGAGCGTGCCGGCCTCGGGGGTGATGGCGTCACCGGTGCGCAGGATCTGGCCGTGCGGGCGCAGGACGGACAGCTCCTTGCCCCGCGCCGTGACATGTTCGCCGGACTCTGACCGGAACGCCCAGACCGACCCGTCCGGTGCGAGTTCGACGAGGTCACGACTGTAGGGGAACCAGTGTTCGGCGATGGCTTCGGACAGCGGGGAAGCGGGTGCCATGGGGGAGTCGAACAGGGTTGCCGACTGTTCGGCCGGGCTCAGGGATCGTTCCGTCGGGCTCGAGGATCGTGGGCGCTCCAGCGCTGCGGCCCGCGCCTGGCGGATGAAGGGGGCGTCCGCCATACCCGTGGCGTCCGGATGGTCGTCGACGAAGGCGCAGAAGAAGCCTGCGAGCACGGTCTCACCAGGGCCGATGCTGAGGTCGTCGGACGCCAGCACGGCCAGCGTGTGCTCGTGCTGAAGGCGTTGGGACGGGAGGCGCGAGACGTCAAGGACGGGTCTCCCGTCGTGGAGCGTCCGCAGCTGCAGGGCGTCCGTCGCCCATCCCGTGCCGCGGCCCAGCGAGCCGAGGACAGCCCACGGTTGGCGACCGCCCGGCATGTTCTGCCGAACGGCCACAGCGTTGCCGAAGTCGGGATCGGTGACGACGGACAGGTCCAGGTACTGGCTCACGTAGTACTCGTTGGTCCTGACCGCGCCGTAGGGCGCCAGGGCGAAGTCGTGCGTCATGACCAGGTCGCAGGCGACCGCCGTCCCGGACGCGTTGTGCATCTCGACCTGCCAGCGCCAGTCGTGGCCGTCGGGACCGAACGAGAACTCGACACGCCACTCCAGGTGGCCATGGTGTCCCCGACGTTCGATCACATCACCGGTCAGCGACGTTGCTCCCCGCGACCCCGGGCCGATGAGCGGGACCGGGGGGACACCGCTCTCCCGGGGTCGCAGGTACAGCCCCGTCAGGCCAGCCTCGAAGCGGCTCGCCGGGTACAGGATCATGCTCAACCCGGCAACGTCCAGCCGGGTCGGCGCCAGCGAAATGGTGAATTTCGCGGAGGCGTCCCCCGAGGCCAGTTCCAGGACGTGGAGCGTCTCGCTGCTGGTTGTTGGGGGCATCTTCCATGTCTAACACCCGCGGCGTGAGGAAGCCAGCCCCCCGCAACCCATGCAACCACTTTCACCTATTCATGAAAGTACTTCCGCCACGCGCAGAAACCTCTTTCAGGAACAAATGACCTAGAAATTCGGAACAAATCTGACCTATGGTGCCCAAAGGACCCAAGGGATCCACCCCCAATGACGAGGGTCGAAGGAGAGTTGTCTTGATGAAGCGCAAATGGACGTTCGCGGCCTGTCTTGCCCTGTCCGGTGCACTCGCCCTGAGCGCCTGCTCGGGCCAGATCGCCACCAGGGACAATCCAGGGACGGCCGCGTCAGGCCAGGTCAACTCGGCCGGCACCGACGCCCTGATCGAGACGCTGACGCTGCCAGCTGAGGTGGCAGACAACGTCGCCGGCATCGAGAACTACAACCCCTGGTCGCCGAGCGCGACGTCGAAGAACTACTTCTACGAGCCGTTGATGATCCGCAGTTCCATGAACTGTCAGGTCGTCCCGTGGCTCGCCACCGAATTTCTCTGGGAGGGCCCGGTCAAGCTCTCCTTCACGATCCGCGACGGCGTGAAGTGGTCGGACGGCCAGTCGTTGACCGCGCAAGACGTCGCGTTCACGCTCAATCTGAAGAAGAAGTACCCCGCGCTGGACGACATCGGCCTGTGGACCAACTCCTTCGGCGCCAAGGCCGAGTCCGTCACCGCGGAGGGCAACAAGGTGATCATCACCTTCACCGGTAACGCTGCAGCGAAGTTCGACAGCCTGATCACGGCGAAGATCGTGCCCGAGCACGTGTGGGGCAGCGTCGGAGACCCCGCGAAGTACGTCGACACCAAGCCGGTCGGCACCGGGCCCTTCACCGTGGGTTCGTACAACGGACGCAAGCTCGTCCTCGACCGCCGCGAGGACTACTGGCAGGCAGACAAAGTGAAGGTGAAGCACCTGGTGATCGCAGGCAACTTCGATGCAACCAATGCTGCGCTGAAGCTGACGTCCGGCCAACTCGACGCGTATTGGGGCGAGATTCCGAATCCCGCGAATTCCTTCCAGGCCAAAGACCCCAATCTGAACCACTTCTGGTACGCCCCCGCAGGCAGCACGGTATTCACCCCGAACCTGACCAAGGTGCCGTGGAACGACGCTGCATTCCGGATGGCCGTCAGCCAGGGTTTCGACAAGCAGCAGATGAGTCAGAAGGCCACCTACGGCGTCATGGGTGTGGCGTCGCAGACCGGGCTGAAGTTGCCGTACGCCAAGGCGTTGCTGCCGGACGCGATGGCCAACACGGACACAGTGCTGAAATACGACACCGCCAAGGCCAACGAACAGCTGGACGCCGCCGGCTATCCCGTGGGTAGCGACGGCTTCCGCACCACCAAGGACGGCAAGGCGATGCCGGTGACGTTCTCTGTTCAGGCCGGCTGGATCGACTACCAGGGTGCCGCCGACATCATCGTCCGGAACCTCAAGGAGATGAAGCTCGATGCCAAGCTGATCGCGAGCCCGCCTGACGCGGTCGACCTGCAGAAGAAGAGCGGCGACTTCGACGCCGTGCTGGAGTACCTGAACGGAGGCTGCGAGGTTGCCCGCAACCTCGGCGCCAAGCTGTCGACCGACCAGTTCCCTACCAAGTCTGAGGTTCGCACCAACGTGGGCCGGTACAGCGACCCCGCAACGGATCAGATTGTCACCCAGCTGTCCGGCTCAACGGATCCGGCAGAGCAGAGGACCCTGGTGGGCCAGCTGGTCGACATCATGGTCACGCAGGCCCCGGTGACGCCGCTGTTCTACGCACCGGCGCGCATGATCTACCGCACGGACAAGGCGGTCGGGTGGCCCAGTGAGGCCGACCCGTATGCGACGAACTCCGAAATGCTCCTGATCATGACCAAGCTCAGGTCGGCCAAGTGACCCCGGCGAGCTGACGATGCGCTACTTCGCCCGTCGACTCGGGTACTTCCTCCTGACACTCTGGGCCGCGGTCACGCTCAACTTCCTGATCCCGCGACTGCAGCCCGGCGACCCTGCCGAGATGATGGTCAAGAAGCTCGCTGGCAAGGACGCCGAGCTCGACCCGGCCAAGATCGCGGCGATGCGCGCCATGCTCGGCTCGCCGGAGGGCAACCTGTTCGACCAGTACGTCGCCTACCTTTCGCAGCTGCTCCGAGGCGACTTCGGGGTCTCCTACACCTACTTCCCGACCCCCGTAACGGACGTGATCGCCAAGGCGCTGCCATGGACGCTGGTGCTCGTAGGAGTCACGACGCTGCTGTCCTTCGTGGTCGGCATCGTCCTGGGCGCCTTGGCAGCCTGGAAGCGGAACTCGCTCTTCGACTCGGTCGTCACGCTGGGCTCGACGTTCATCGGCACCCTGCAGGCCTTCTGGGTGGCTCTGCTGCTGCTGTTCGGCTTCGGCTACATCCTCGGGTGGTTCCCGACGTCGGGCGGCTACGACTCCTCGACACCCGGGTTCAACCTGGAGTTCCTTGGCGACGCGATCTACCACTCCGTCCTGCCGGCGGCGGTGTTGTTGCTGCTGACGCCGATCGGCTGGATCCTCGGCATGCGGAACACGATGATCATGAACCTCGGCGAGGACTACATCCGTCTGGCGAAGGCCAAGGGCGTCCCCGACCGGCAGGTCGCGCTGCGCTACGCCGCCCGCAACGCCCTGCTGCCGTCGGTCACGGGATTTGCCATGGCGCTGGGCGGCATCCTCGGGGGACAGCTCCTCATCGAGCAGACCTTCGACTACCCGGGACTCGGCCGCATCATGGGGCAGGCTGCCATGAGCAAGGACTATCCACTGCTGCAGGCCCTCCTTCTGTTCACCATCGTGGGGACGCTGCTCGCGAACCTTGTGGCGGACCTGCTCTACGGAGTTCTCGACCCCCGCGCGCGGAAGGCGAACTCGTGACGACCACGCAGCCGGGCCAGGAGATGGCGATCGACGCAGAAGCCCAGATCGACGAGATCGAGTCCGCCGGGCCCACCTGGTTCCAGGTGATCTGGTCATCGAAGAAGGCGCGCTTCGGCGTGGTCCTGCTCGCCCTGTACGTCCTCGTCGCGATCTTCGCCCCGCTGATCGCGCCGTACGCTGCCGACGACCTGAGCTTCAACCCCGTCGAGCTTTCGAGCCCCGCACACCCGCTCGGCACCACGACGCAGGGTGCGGACATCCTCAGCCAGCTGATCTGGGGGACGCGGGTGTCCCTGATCGTCGGGGTGTTCGGCGGCCTCTTCGCCACAGCCGTCGCCCTGCTGATCGGCCTGGTGTCGGGCTACCTGGAGGGCACCTGGGTGGATGACGTGCTGTCGTTCTTCACCAACGTCGCACTGGTGGTGCCGACGTTGCCGCTGATCATCACCTTGATGGCCTACTCGGAGGTGCGGAGCATCTGGTTCACGATCCTGATCATCGGAATCATCAGCTGGGCCGGCCCGGCGCGCGGCAAGCGCGCCCAGATCATCACCCTGCGCAACCGTGACTTCGTGACCGCGGCCAAGTTCGCCGGCGACAAGACCTTCACGATCATCTTCCGGGAGATCCTGCCGCAGATGATGTCCCTTGTGGCGGCAGGCTTCTTCGGCGCGGCCACCGGCGCCATCGGTGCGGAGGCCGGGCTGTCGTTCCTCGGCCTCGGCAACACCGAATCGGTGTCGTGGGGCACGATGCTCTACCAGGCGCAGCTGCAAGGCGCGCTCGCACAGGGCCTGTGGCTGTGGTTGCTGCTGCCTGGCCTCGTACTCTCTGGCCTGATCATGGCGCTGACCCTGATCAACTTCGGCATCGACCTGATCAGCAACCCGCACCTGCGAGAGGACGCCTGATGCCCGGCCCGCTGCTCGAGGTGAAGAACCTCACCGTTCGCTACGAGCCCAAGCTGCACCGTCCGCTCAACGCTGTCGAGGATGTCTCCTTCACCATCGACCCTGGCGAGTTCGTTGGGCTCATCGGCGAATCCGGTTCGGGCAAGTCGACGCTGGCGAACGCCATCCTTCGTCTTGTCGAGCGACCGGGAAGGATCGCGGCCGGCCAGATCCTGTTCGACGGCCTGGACATCACGACGATGAGTCAGGAGGAGCTGCGGCCCTACCGGTGGCGCGACATCTCGACGGTCTTCCAGAGTTCGATGAACTCGCTGAACCCCGTCACACGGGTCGAGCCCCAGTTCCGGGACGCCATCGAGTTGCACAGCGAGCTGCGAAAGGACGAAGTCGTCGATCGCATCAAGGAGCTGTTCGACCTGGTGATGATCGACCACCGGTTCATCACCGCCTACCCCCACGAGTTGTCCGGCGGCATGAAGCAGCGGGTGAACCTCGCGCTCGCGTTGGCCAACGACCCCAAGTTCGTCCTGCTGGATGAGCCGACGACCGGCCTTGACGTCGTCGTCCAGCAGTCGATCCTCGAGAACGTGCGGCGGCTCCAGCGCGAGCACGGCTTCGCTGTGCTCCTCATCAGCCACGACATCGGCACCGTCCTCGACATGTCGGACCGGATCCTTGTGATGTACGCCGGCCGGATCGTGGAGGAACACCAGACGCACGCGCTCCTGCGTGACCCGCTGCACCCGTACACGAAGGGGTTGCTGGGGTCGTATGCCGACCCGCGGGACGAGACCGTCCGCATCACCTACGTTCCCGGGCGTCCGCCGGACCTGTCCCGTGAGCACACGGGCTGCCTGTTCGCACCGCGCTGCCCGGAGAAGATCGAGCGCTGCCTGAGCGTGGAGCCTGTGCTGTCGCCGATCGCCTCGGTGGTGCCCGGCGGCACCGCGGTCGAGGCTGTGGCTGATGTCTCGTCCGGGGAACGCGCCGAGGAGCCGCCGTTCGTGGCGTGCCACGTCGCCCGCCTGCAACGTGAAGCCCCGGGCACCGCCGGCCTGCCGGCGAAGACCCGCCGCTTCCAGGGGCCCGAGTTCGTGAAGTCGGTGGGCGAGACGCAGGAGGCGCTCACGAACGAGGTGTTCCTGCGGGTCAAGGACGTCCGGAAGACCTTCCGGACCCGGCGCGGCTTCACCGTGGAGGAGAACGAGGTCATCAAGGGCGTCAGCTTCGAGTTGCGCCGCGGGATGGTGACCGCGCTGGTCGGCCAGTCCGGGTCGGGGAAGTCGACGATCGCCAAGATGATCACGGGGGTGGAGCGGCCGACGTCCGGGGAGATCGTGTTCCAGGCCAAGAGCGGGCCGCTCGACGTCGGACGCGTGCGCGGCGCAGAGCTTGCGCGCTTCCGGAAGCTCGTCCAGATGGTGTTCCAGGACCCGTACAGCTCGCTGAACCCGAACAAGACCCTCGAGTACATCCTGTCGCGGCCACTGAGGAACCATCGGAACATGGGCGGCAAGGAGCTGCGCGCCGAGATCGACTCGCTGCTCGAGTCCGTCGCGCTCACTCCGCCAGGGCACTACCGCGGACGCTACGGCTACGAGCTGTCGGGCGGACAGCGTCAACGTGTGGTGATCGCGCGGGCGCTCGCGGCCCAGCCCGAGCTGGTGATCGCGGACGAACCGATCTCGAGCCTCGACGTGTCGATCCGCGCAGAGATCCTCGAGTTGCTGCACAAGCTCGTCCAGGACTCCGACGTGGGCATCCTCTACATCACCCACGACCTGCTCAGCGCGCGGATGCTCGCGGACGAGGTGATCGTGCTCAACGACGGCGAGATCGTGGAACGCGGCGAGGCGATCGACGTCATTCGCAACCCGAAGGACGACTACACAAGGCGTCTGGTGGAGGCGATCCCGAACCCGTTCGCCGCGGTGTGATCCCTGAGCTTGAGAACGGTCCCTGGGCTTGACGAAGGGTCCTGGGCCCGGCGAAGGTGGGGCCGGGAAGGGCAGATCGTAAACTGACCAGATGCCCCAGGATGAAACGGACAGACCGGTCACGATCTACACCGTGGCCAAGCTGGCCGGGGTGTCGATCTCGTCGGTGTCCCGGGTCCTGCAGGGTTCCGCTCCGGCGTCCGAGGCGACACGCCAGCGCGTGATGAAGGCCGTGGAACAGCTGGGCTACAGCTCCCTGCGGGGTCGCGCGAACCAGCTGCGCCAGGAGACCCACGGTTTCGTGACGTCGTCGGTGGTCGGCCCCTATTACGCCGAGTTGCTGGCGAGCTACCTTTCCGTTGCCGGCCAGAACGGGGTGAGCGTGCGCCCTGTGGTGGCCGACACGGATCCGGGGCGTCTGGTGGAGCAGGTGGTGAACCTTTCCGGAATGGTCGACGGGATGGCGATCACCCACCTGACCGTGCCGGACGAGGTGGTCTCGTTCGTCGCGTCACGCATCCCGGTCGTCGTGACCGGGCGGAACCCGATCGCCGGCTGCGACGCGATCGGAGTCGAGAACGGGGAGCCGACGCGCGTCCTGGTCAAGCACCTGATCGGGCACGGTGTCAGGCGTCCACGCTTCGTGGGCATCTCGGAGACCCGTGACGTCAGGCAGCGCTACTCGGCCTACCTCGAGGCAGTCATGGAGGCGGGACTGGACGTCCCGATGGCGGCCTTCAAGGTTCCGGCGATCGAGAAGTTCGGCATGCAGGTGGCCGACGAGGTGCTTGCCGAGGACGACCGCTGCGATGCGCTGGTGTGCGCCAACGACGAGCTGGCGATGTCGGTGATGAAGGCCCTGTGGCGCCGGGGGCTGCGCTGCCCGCAGGACATCCTGATCACCGGTTTCGACGACATCATGCTGTCCCGGTACACAACGCCCGGCCTCACCACCGTCCGGCAGCCGATCCAGGCGCTCGCCTCGACGTTGGCCCAACGCCTGCATGAGCGCATCACGACCGGGGGTGCGGCCAGGGAGTCGATGACACTGACCTGCGAGGTCGTCATCCGCGGAAGTTGTGGCTGTCCGGAGTGACCTGAGCCGGGCACCCACACGTGCCCTTCTCAGCCGATCCGGGCTATCGCGGAACCCTGCGGAACCACTTCTCCCTCTCGGGCAAGGATGTGCACGACTCCGTCCACCGGAGCCGGGACCTCCTGAGAAGCCTTGTCCACCTGGATCTCTGCCAGCAGTTGGCCGGCGGTGACGACCTGGCCGTCCGTCACGAACCAGGTCGCCACCACCCCTTCGGCCTCCGGCCGCTCCCGGGAAAGGATCGGAAAGAGTACGTCCGTCATGCACCGACGACCATCCGGATGGCGGCCTCGATCCGGTCGGGACGCGGAAGGATGGCGTACTCGAGAGCGTGGGCGTAGGGCACCGGCACGTCCGGGTTCCCGACTCTGACGACGGGCGCCGTGAGCAGGGACGGGTCGGCGTCGGTGATGGTTGCCGCCACCTCACCCGACATCCCGAAGGACTGGTAGTCCTCGTCGACGACAACCAGCCGCCGGGTCTTTGCCACCGACTGCAGGATCGCGTGCCGGTCCAGGGGCACGAGGCTCCGCAGGTCGATGACCTCGACGCTGATGCCCTGCGGGGCCAGCGCCTCAGCCACGTCGAGGCAGTGGTGAACGGACAGGGAGATCGTCACGACGGTCACGTCCGTCCCCTCCCTGGCGAGGTTGGCTTTGCCGATCGGCACTTCATAGGCCTCTGCAGGCACATCGGCGACTGATCGGGGATTCTTCGCCATCCATGGCAGGCCCATCACGCCCTTGTGGAACATGTAGACCACGGGGTTGTCATCGCGGATCGCCGCGGTCATCAGTCCCTTGGCGTCGTAGGGGTTGCTCGGCACCACCACCTTCATGCCGGGCAGGTGCGCGAAGGTACCCCATAGGCACTGGGAATGCTGGGCACCGTCGGAGTACCCGCCGCCGACGGCCATGGTCAGCACCATCGGCACCTTCACGTTCCCGCCCGATTCGAACCCGATCTTCGCCATGTGGTTGTAGATCTGGTCGAGGCACACGCCCATGAAGTCGGAGAACATCAGTTCGGCGATGGGGCGCATGCCCTCGGTGGCCGCGCCGATCGCCAGGCCGATGAAGGCGGATTCCGAGATCGGGGTGTCGAGCACCCGGGACGGGCCGTACTTGTCGAGGAGTCCCGTGGTGGAGGAGAAGATGCCGCCGTACATGCCGACGTCCTCACCCAGGTAGATGACGCGCTCGTCGCGTTCCATCGCGAGGTCGATGGCCTGCACCATCGCCCTTGAGGTGGTCAGCCGCTCCGACCGCACTTCTGTGATTGTCATCGCGTCGACCTTTCGTTGAAGACGTAGTCGTGGGCAGTGGCAGGATCCGGAACGGGACTGGCCTTGGCGAAGGCAACGGCGTCCTCGACCCGCTCGCTGGCGGAGGCCCGGATGCGCTCGACGGCCGCGGCGTCCAGGTTGCCGGCCGCGATGAGCTTGCTCGCATACGCCGGGATCGGATCGTGGGCAGCGACCTCGGCCAGTTCGGGCCGGTAGCCCTGGGCGTCACCCTCGAAGTGGCCCCACATGCGCAGGGTGTGGACTTCGATCAGGCTCGGACCTTCGCCGGCGCGGGCCCGCTGCACGGCTGTCCGCGCCGCCTCCCACACGGCTTCGACGTCGTTGTCCTCCACCCGGACGCCGGGCATGCCGTTGGCGACTGCCCGGTCGGCGTTGTTGCCGACGGACGTGGATGCGCGCCGTGGCACCGAGATGCCCCAGTCGTTGTCCTCGACGACGAAGACCACCGGCAGCTTCCACAGTGCTGCCAGGTTGAGCGACTCGTGAAAGGCGCCCTGGTTGGCCGCGCCCTCACCAGTCACGGCGACGGCGATCGAGTTGCTGCCCTGCCGCTGGAAGGCGAAGGCCATGCCCAAAGCAGGCGGGTACCCCTCGGCGATGATGCCTGAGCAGGAAAAATGGGTGTCGGGGTCGAAGAGGTGCATGTGGCCGCCTCTACCCTTGCCGAGGCCGTCGACCCGGCCGAAGATCTCGGCGGTCATTCGTCGCAGGTCGACGCCGTGGGCGATCGCGAAGTGGTGCGGACGGTGCGTTGCCGTGACGGCATCCGCCGTGGTGAGGTGCGCGCACACCCCGGCCGCAACAGGCTCCTGCCCGGCCGACAGGTGCATTTCGCCGGGAACCAGCCCCTTGCCGATGTCGAATCCCGGACCCTTGTCTGCGTGGTACTCCCGAAGG
>Ga0302322_100003138_pt1 | contig 14125 bp, 5 predicted proteins | sample Fen_T0_2_FD_203757 | JGI IMG/M metagenome (GOLD analysis project Ga0302322, IMG submission 203757) | Peat permafrost microbial communities from Stordalen Mire near Abisko, Sweden - Fen_T0_2 | ecosystem: Environmental > Terrestrial > Soil > Wetlands > Permafrost | place: Sweden: Abisko... | reverse complement strand
TCGGGCCGGAGCGCAGCGTCAGGGTCTCGGGGCCGTTCATGGCGTGTCCTTCGGGGTCGGGCGGGCGGGGCCGGCAGCGGCAGGGAGCGTGGGAGGGCGCGGGTCAGACGCCGTCGCCGAGGTCGTTCGCCTCCTCGGCGAGCAGCTCGCGCAGCCGGGCGTCGATCTCCTCGTCGCTGAGCTCGTCGAGGTCGGGGGCCAGGCCGTCCTGCAGGCTCTCGATCTCGTCGAGACGCTCCCGGTCGACGACCGCGATCCGGTCCTGGCCGCCGGCGGTGCGCCGGGAGGCGAGCAGGGCGGCGGTGTGGGCGACGGTCGGGGCGTTGAAGAAGTCCCGCATGTCCAGCTCGACGCCGAGGCGTGCCGAGAGCCTGGTCCCGATCTGGACGGCGGCCAGCGAGTGGCCGCCGAGGGCGAAGAAGTCGTCGTCCACGCCGACCGGCTCGACGCCGAGGACCTCCTGCCACACCGCGGCGATGGCGCGCTCGTCGTCCGTCGACGGCGCGACGAAGGGGGTCTCCAGCTCGGGCCGCGGGTGGCTGGTGCTCGGCAGGGCGAGCTCCTGCAGCTCGGCGGCCAGCGACGCGGGCGTGATCGACCGGGCGGTCCGGCGCAGCGTCTCCAGGTCCCTCGGGGTCACCAGGACGTGCGCGGGCAGCGACCGGGCGGCGAGCAGCGCGCCGAAGGCCCGCCGCGCGTCCCGCTCGGACATGCCCTCGGCGAGGGTCGCCAGCGCCGCCGACCCGCCGGTCGCGGCGGCCGACCCGGACGCCGCGTCCGCCGCGGCGCCCTCCTCGGCCCGGGCGTCGGACGTCGCCTGCTCGATCTGCGCCAGCAGCGCCGCCACGTCGCCGACCCGCTTGACGCTGAAGCCGTCGATCTGCACCAGGAGGCGGCCGTCGGGGTCGAGCAGCTCCATGTCGCAGGTGAGCGTCTCCCCCGACGTGCCGGTGTCGGCGATGCGCACGGCCACGTGCACGGTCGGCGTCAGGTCGTGCAGCACGCGCAACCGCCGGTAGGCGAGCGGCAGGTAGTACAGGTGGGGCGCGTGCAGCCGGAAGACGCCGCCCGCCATGTCGAGCAGGGCGGGGTGCAACCGGTGGTCGGCGAGGTCGGTGCGGAACGCCTCGTCCAGCTCCAGGACGGCGTGCATCGCCCGACCGTCCGTGGCGACGCGGTGCAGCACCTGCCAGCGGGGGCCGAACCGGAACTGCAGGCCGCCGGTGCCGGAGGCGAACTCCTCCTCGTGGTAACGGCTGCGGATCTCGGCCTCGCTGTCGATGACCTCGACGCCGTCGCCGTCCGGCAGCAGCGCTCCGAGATCACGGACGGCGTCGGCCCGGCGCTCGGCGAACCGGATCGTGCCGGAGGCGTGGTCGCGCCAGGTGGACCCGTCCGCGGCACGGCTGCGGACGCTGAAGGTGAGCCGGTCGCCGCTCGGGGCGACCGTGGTGTAGACGGTGCGGCTGCGCCCGTCCGGCACGATCACCGGGGAGAGGAACAGCACCTCCTCCAGCACGACCTCCCGGCCCTGCGCCCGGTCCGCGACGGCGGCCACGGCCAGTTCCAGGTAGGCGGTCCCGGGGACGAGCCCGTGGCCCATGAGCCGGTGGTCGTCGACGATCCAGGTGTCCGCGGTGGCGAAGGTGCTGGCGTAGGTGGCGCCGCCCTCCCCCTCCTGCACCCGGCGCAGCAGCGGGTGGCCGGTCGGCGCGCCCGCCGGGCCGGTGAGCTGCTGCACCGAGCCGGGCCCGGCCGCCATGCCGACGCCGGTCCAGGTGCCCCAGCCGATCGACGTCACGGGCCGGCCCTCGTCGCGGCGGCGGGTCGCGAAGGCGTCGAGGAAGGCGTTGGCCGCGGTGTAGTCGGACTGCCCGGGACCGCCGAGCACCGCCGTGGCCGAGGAGCACAGCAGGAAGAAGTCCAGGTCGTCGTCGGCGGTGGCCCGGTCCAGGTGCAGCGTGCCGTCGACCTTGGCGGCGAGCACCCGGCCTGCGCCCTCCGCCGTCGCCGTGGCGATCATGCCGCTGGCCGCCAGGCCCGCGGCGTGGACGACGCCGTGCACGGTCCCGAACCGCTCCCGCAGGGCCGCCGCGACGGCGGCGGCACCCGCCGGGTCGGTGACGTCGCCCTGCAGGACGACAGGCAGCGCGCCGAGGTCGCGCAGCCGCTGCAGCCGCCGGATGCGCCCGGCGGTGAGGTCGGCGGTCGGGTCGGCGGGGTCGTGCGCCTCCAGCCAGGCGGCCCACTCCTCCTCCGCGGGGAACGGGGAGCGGCTGACCAGCCCGAGCACCGGGCCGTCGCAGTGCTCGGCGACGTGCTCGGCGAGGGCCAGCCCGACGCCGCCGAGGCCGCCGGTGATCAGGTAGACGCCGCAGTCGCGCAGCAGCGTCGCGCCGTCGGCCCGCTCCTGCGGCCGGAACGCGTCGAACGTGCGGCGCCACCAGTGCCGCCCGCGCAGGGCCAGCTCGGCGTCCTCGACGGGCGCGGCGACGGCCGCGAGGACCGCCTCGGTGGCGTCCGGGCCGGTGGCGTCCAGGCCCGTGACGTCGAGCAGCCGGCAGGTGACGTCGGGCAGTTCCTGGCCCATGACCGTGCACGGACCGAGCAGGGTCGCCTGCTCCGGCCGCAGCACCTCGGACCCGGTGACGGCGAACACGCCCGTGGCGAGGACGTCGACGGTCACCGGTCCGGGCACCCGGGCCCGGTCGAGGCCCTGGGCGAGGGCGAGCAGGCCGGCGTAGGGGGTCGCCCCGGCCGTCCCGGTGGGGTGCAGGCCCGGCAGGTGCACCAGGTGCAGCGGGCCCTCCCCCTGCACCGCGACGGCGGTGAGCAGGTCGGCGTACCCCTCGGCGTCCGCGGGGGCGGCCTCGCGGTGCACCAGGGCACCGGCGGCGGCCAGCCGGTCGGCCAGCGCCGAGCCGAGCCCGCCCTCACGCCCGTCGTCGGGCAGCGCGTCGAGCAGGAGCCAGCGGGCGGCGGCGAGCTCGCCGTCCAGCGGCGCGGCCGGGCGCTGCGTCCGGCTCCAGCCCGGGACGGAGAACCAGTCCTCGACGGTGCGCGGCACGGCGGCGTCCGCGCGGGCCGCGCCGGGGTCGGGGTCGACCCAGAAGCGCTGCCGCTGGAACGGGTAGCCGGGCAGCGGGACGGCGCGGCGCGCGCCGCCGCCGGCCACGGCCGACCAGTCGACGGCGGTCCCGGCGGCCCACAGCCGCCCCAGCGAGGTGAGCAGGTGCACCCGGTCGTCGACGTCCTCGCCGGGGTGGCGCAGGGTGCCGACGACGGTGCGGCCCGCCCGGAACGCGGTGTGCTGGCGCACCAGGTTGGTCAGGGTGTGCCCGGGCCCGATCTCGATGAGCACGGTCGTGGGGTCGGCGAGCAGGGTGTCGGTGCAGTCGGCGAACCGCACCGTGCCGCGCAGGTGCGCGCCCCAGTAGGCCGGGTCGACGGCCTGCTCGTCGGTGATCCAGGTGCCGGTGAGGTCGGAGCAGAACGGGATCGACGGCGGGTTCAGCGTGAGCGCGGACACCTCGGCGACGAGCGGCGCGACGGCGGCGTCCATGCTCGGGGAGTGGAAGGCGTGCGAGGTGTACAGGCGGCGGCACCCCACACCGGCGGCCTTGAGCCGACCCTCCAGGTCCTCGATCGCCGGGGTGGGCCCGGACACGACGACCAGCCCGGTGGAGTTCACCGCCGCCAGCGCCAGGTCGTCGCCCAGCCACGGGATGACCTCGGCCTCGGGCAGGAACACCGACAGCATCGACCCGCGCGGCATGGCCGCCACGAGCCGCCCCCGCGTCGCGACGAGCCGGACGGCGTCCTCGACGGTGAGGACGCCGGCCAGGCACGCGGCGACGTACTCGCCGATGCTGTGCCCGGCCATCGCCCGCGGCGTCACGCCCCACGCCTGCAGGAGCCGGGCCAGGGCGTACTCGACGGCGAAGAGCACCGGCTGGGTGATCTCGGTCTGCTGCAGCCAGACGGCGGCGCCGTCGGCGTCCTGCGGGTCGAACAGCACGTCGCGCAGGTCGGTGCCCAGGTGCTCGGCGAACAGGTCGACGCACCGGTCCAGCTCGCGGGCGAAGACGGGTTCCTGCCGGTACAGGCCGCGGGCCATGTCGACGTACTGGGCCCCCTGGCCGGGGAAGAGGAACGCCACGGGCGCGGGCCGCGGGGAGGCCACGGCGACGTCGGCGGCCTTCACCTGGCGGAGGAGCACCAGGGCGTCGTCCCGGCCGCGGCACACGACGGCGAGCCGGTGGTCGAGCGCCGCCCGGCGGTGGGCCAGGGTGTGCGCGACGTCGTCCAGCGCGACGTCCGGGTGGGCCTCCAGGTGGTCCGCGAGCCGGGCCGCGAGGTCGACCACGGCCGCCGACGTCCGGGCGGCGAGGGGCAGCACGGTCACCTCGCGGTCCGGTCCGGACGCGGCGGGGGCGGGCGGCTGCTGCAGGATCAGGTGGACGTTGGTGCCGCCGATCCCGAACGCGCTGACGGCGGCCCGGCGCGGCCCGGCGCCGGCGGGGAACTCCCGCAGCCGGTCGCTGACGACGAACGGGCTGGTCGGCAGGTTCAGGTCCGGGCCGGGCTCGGCCAGGTGCAGGGTCGGCGGGACGACGCCGCGCTCGACGACGAGCACCGCCTTGATCAGGCTGGCGACGGCCGCCGCGGCGTCGAGGTGGCCCACGTTGCTCTTCACCGACCCGAGCGCGCAGTAGCCCACCCGGTCGGTGTCGGCGCGGTAGGCGCGGGTGAGGGCGGTGACCTCGATCGGGTCGCCGAGCGCCGTCCCGGTGCCGTGCGCCTCGACGTACCCGATCGTGTCGGCGCTGACGCCCGCGACGGCCATCGCCTCGGTGATGACGTCGACCTGGCCCTCGACGCTCGGCGCGGTGTACCCGGCCTTGAGGGCGCCGTCGTTGTTGACGGCGGTGCCGAGGACGACGGCCCGCACCGGGTCGCCGTCGCGCAGGGCGTCGGCGAGCCGGCGCAGCACGACCACCCCGGCGCCGTTGCCGGGCACGGTGCCGCCCGCTCCGGCGGAGAAGGGCCGGCAGTGGCCGTCGGGGCTGAGGATGCCGCCCGGCTCGTAGCGGTACCCGCCGTGCAGCGGGGAGCTGACGGCGACGCCGCCCGCGAGCGCGGCGTCGCACTCCCCGGCCAGCAGGCTCTGCACGGCGAGGTGCACCGCGGTCAGCGATGTCGAGCAGGCGGTCTGCACGGTCATCGCCGGGCCGCTGAGGCCCAGCTTGTAGGCGACCCGGGTCGCGAGGAAATCCTTGTCGCTGGCCAGCATGGTCTGGTAGCTGCCGACCGACTCCACGACCCGCGGGTTCGCCATCAGGTTGTTGAGCAGGTAGGTGTTCAGCCCGGTGCCCGCGAAGACGCCGATGCGCCCGTCGAAGCGCCCCGGGACCAACCCCGCTGACTCCAGCGCCTGCCACGCGCACTCCAGCAGCACCCGGTGCTGGGGGTCCAGCACCTCCGCCTCGCGCGGGCTGTAGCCGAAGAAGGCGGCGTCGAAGGTGTCCGCGCCGTCGAGCACGCCCTTGGCGCGCACGAGGTGCTCGTCGCCCAGCTCCGCGGCGCTCACCCCCGCCGCGACCAGTTCCTCCTCCTCCAGGACGCGGATCCCCTCGCGGCCCTCGAGCAGGCCGTTCCAGAAGTCCTCCACGTCGGCCGACCCCGGGAAGCGGCCAGCCATGCCGACGATCGCCACCTGGTCGAGGTCATCACGCGGTTCCGGCATCACCGATCACCTGTCGCTTCCGGTCCGGGTGCGGGCGCGCGCCTCCTGGCGGCGCCGCAGGGAGTCCCGGCGCAGGTCGGCGCGCTCGCGCGCCGCCTCGCCGGTCGTGGTCGGATCGGCCGCCGGCCGGGCGAGGTAGCCCGCCAGCGACGCGATCGTCGGGTGCTGGAACAGCTCGACCATGGACAGGTCGCGTCCGGTCCGCTCCGCCAGCAGGGTGCGCACCTCGGCCAGCAGCAGCGAGTGGCCGCCGAGGTCGAAGAACGTGTCGTCGCGTCCGACCCGCTCGACGCCGAGCACCTGGCGCCACAGCTCGGCCAGGGTCTCCTCGAGCGCGTCGGCCGGTGCGACGAAGGGGCCGCCGCTCCGACCGCCCGCACCGGACGGCGCGGGGAGGCGCTTGCGGTCGACCTTGCCGCTCGTCGTCAGCGGGAAGGCGTCCAGGACGTCGAAGGTGGCGGGCACCATGTACTCGGGCAGCCGACCGCGCAGCCACGCGGCCAGCTCCCCCGCCTCGGGCGGGCCGCTCGGCGAGGGCCCGGCCGTCAGGTAGGCGGCCAGCCGCACGTCACCGGCGCGCAGGGTGTGGGCGACGACGACGGCCTCGCGTACCTGCGGGTGCTCCACGAGCACCGACTCGATCTCGCCGAGCTCGATCCGGAACCCGCGCAGCTTCACCTGGTGGTCCAGCCGGCCCAGGAACTCGACGACGCCGTCCGCGCGCAGGCGGGCCAGGTCGCCGGTCCGGTAGAGCCGGGCGCCCGGCACGGCGCTGAAGGGGTCGTCGACGAACCGCTCGGCGGTGAGGTCGGGGCGGCCGAGGTAGCCGCGGGCCAGGTTGCGCCCACCGAGGTGCAGCTCGCCCGCCACGCCCGCCGGTACCGGCTCGCCGTGCCGGTCCAGCACGTACACCTGGGTGTTGGCGATCGGCCGGCCGATCGGCACCGGCCCCTCCTCGCCGCGGCGGCACGGCCAGTGCGTGACGTCGATCGCGGCCTCGGTGGGTCCGTACAGGTTGTGCAGCTCGGCGCCGGACCGCTCCAGGAACCGGTCGGCGAGGTCGCGCGGCAGGGCCTCGCCGCTGCAGATCACCCGCCGCAGGCCGGTGCAGTCCTCGACCCGCTCGGTGAGGAACACCTGCAGCATCGACGGCACGAAGTGGACGGTCGTCACGCCCTCGGCCAGCATCAGGTCCGCCAGGTAGCGGCCGTCCTTGTGGCCGCCGGGCCGGGCGACGACGAGCGTCGCGCCGACCATCAGGGGCCAGAAGAACTCCCAGACCGACACGTCGAACGAGAACGGCGTCTTCTGCAGCACCCGGTCGGTGCCGTCGAGGGGGAACGCGTCCTGCATCCACAGCAGCCGGTTGCGGATCCCCGCGTGCACGTTGACGACGCCCTTGGGGGCGCCCGTCGACCCGGAGGTGTAGATGACGTAGGCGGCGTCCTCGCCGTCCACCGCGACGTCGGGGTCGGTGTCCGGCTCGCCGGGGAACCAGTCCTCGGGCCGCTCCACCGGTTCGAGCACGAGGACGTCGGCGTCCGTCGCCGCCAGCGCGGCGGCGGCGTGCCGCGCCTGCACCAGGACGACGCGCGGCCGGGCGGTCGCCAGCATCTGCTCCAGCCGGGCGGCGGGCAGCTCCGGGTCGAGCGGCACGTAGGCGCCGCCCGCCTTGGCCACCGCCTGCAGCGCGATCACCAGCTCCAGCGAGCGTTCCATCGCGACGCCCACCAGGACGTCGCGCCCGACCCCGAGGGCGATCAGCCGGTGCGCGAGCCGGTTGGCCCGCCGGTTCGTCTCGGCGTAGCTGAGCTCCGCGCCCTCGAACCGCAGCGCGGGCCGGTCGGGCGTGCGGCGGGCCTGCTCCTCGAAGCACTGGTGGATCCAGCCGCGCTCGGCGGGCCACACCCGGTCGGTGGCGTTGACGTCGTGCACGACCTGCGCGCGCTCGTCCGCCGTCAGCAGCGGCAGCGTGCTCACCGCCCGGTCGGGGTCGGCGACGACCTCCTCCACCAGGTGGCGGAAGTGGCCGGCGAGGCGGGCGATCGTCGGCTCGTCGAACAGGTCGCGGTCGTACTCGAACCAGCCGCCGAGGCCGCCGTCGCGGTCGAACGCCTGCAGCTCCAGGTCGAACCGGGCGCCGCCGCTGCGCACGGGCAGCCGGGTCGACTCGGCGTCCCCGAGCCGGAACGTCGGCGCGGGCTCGCGGCCGAACGAGAAGCTCACCTGGTAGACGGGCGAGCGGCTGAGGTCGCGGGCGGTCTTCAGGTCGGCCACGACGACGTCGAACGGCACCTCCTGGTGCTCGTAGGCGCCGAGGTTCGCCGTCCGGACCCGGTGGAGCACCTCCAACCAGGTGGGGTCGCCGTCGAGGGAGATCCGGATCGGGACGGTGTTGACGAAGTAGCCGATGAGCGCCTCCAGCTCGGCGCTGCCGCGCACGGCCGTGGGGACGCCGACGACGACGTCGTCCTGGCCGCTGTAGCGGTGCAGCAGGACCGCGTAGCAGGCGAGCAGCGCCATGTACGTGGTGGCGCCGCGGGCGTGCGCGATCCCGCCCAGGGGCCCGACGAGGGACGGCGGCAGCTCGACCGGCAGGAAGCTGCCGTTGAAGCCCTGGACGGCGGCCCGCGCCCGGTCGGTCGGCAGCTCGAGGGCCGCCGGGGCGCCCGCCAGGTGCTCGCGCCAGTACGCCAGGTCGTCGGCCCAGGCGCCCGCCTGCAGCTGCTCCTGCTGCCAGGTCGCGAAGTCGCCGTACTGGATCGGCAGCGGCGGCAGCGGGGAGCCCTCGCCCTGCGCGTACGCGGCGTACAGGGCCGCGACCTCGGCCATCAGGATCCCGATGGACCAGCGGTCGCTGATCAGGTGGTGCAGGGCGAGCACCAGCACGCGGTCGTCGTCGCCGGTGCGCAGCAGGCGGAGCCGCACCAGCGGACCCTGCTCGATGCTCATCGGCTCGCCGAGCGCCTCGGCCACGACCCGCGCCTGCAGGGCGGCGTCGTCGAGGTCCTCGCCGCGCAGGTCGAGCTCGGGCACGTCGACGTCCAGGGCCGGGTGCACGACCTGGACCGGCTTGCCGTCGCGCAGCTCGAAGGTGGTGCGCAGCGCCTCGTGCCGCCCGACGATCGTCGCCACGGCCCGCCGCAGCAGCCCGACGTCCAGCGGGCCGCGCAGGCGCAGCGCCGACGGGACGACGTACGCCGGGTTGAAGGGCCGCAGCTGCTCCAGGAACCACATGCCCTGCTGGAAGACGGACAGCGGGAACGTGTCCTCCCCGCCTCCCTGCTCCGCCAGGAGCTGCTCGAACAGGGCCCGCTGCTCTGGGGTGAGGCCCGCCAGGCGGGCCTGCAGGTCAGCCACGGCCGGCCTCGGTCGCCTCGAGCGCTCCCGCCTCGATGCGGGCCAGCAGGTCGGCGGCCACGTCCTGGGCGCGGGCGGCCCGGCGGATCGCCGGTGCCGCAGCGACCGGCGTGCCCGTCCCGGTGCCGGTCGCCGTGCCGGTCGCCGTCGCGTCGAGGCTCGTGACCACGTGCTGGGCCACCGACCGCGCGGTCGCCCCGGCGAGGAAGTTCGCGATCGTCACGGTCACCCCGAGGCGCCCGTGGATCTCGTTGCGGATCTCGACGGCCATGAGTGAGTCCAGGCCGAGGGTCGACAGCGGCAGGTCCGGGTCGACGCCCGACGCCGTCGCGCCGAGCGACCCCTGGACGCTCGCCAGGAGCGGGCCGAGGACGGCGTCCACGCGCTCGCCCGGCGGCAGCCCGAGCACGTCCGGGGCGCTGGGCAGGGTCGGTCGCGCGGGCCGGGCGGCGCGGCGCGGCGCGGCGCCGTCGGTGCCCGCGACGCCGTCGGCGCCCGTCCCGTCGGCGTCCGTCCCGTCGGCCGTCGCTGCGGCGCCCGGGTCGGGCCGGTCGACCGACAGGTTGGGGTTGCCCAGGTCGTGCCAGACGCGGGTGGGGTCGAACGGGTAGAGCGGCAGGCGCACCCGGCGCCGGGTGTAGTCCTGGTCGACGGCGCGCCAGTCGAGGTCGACGCCGCCGACGTAGAGCCGGGCGACGCTGCCGAGCAGCACGTCCCAGTCGGCCGCCTTGGGGCGCAGGCTGGGCAGCAGCAGCACGTCGGCACCGGTGAGGATCTCGGCGGCCAGGCCGAGCAGGGTCGGCGCGGGGCCGACCTCGACGAACGTCCGGTAGCCGAGGTCGCGCAGGGTCTGCACGCCGTCGGTGAACTGCACCGGCCGGCGGGCGTGGCTGATCCAGTACTCGACGTCCGGCGCGGCGTCCCACGGCCACAGCTGCCCGGTGAGGTTGCTGACGAGCGGGATCCGCGGGCGGGTGAACGTCACCTGGCGCAGGGCCGCCCGCAGCGGGTCGAGCACCGGCTCGACGAGCGGGCAGTGGCTGGAGGTGGAGATGTGAAGCACCCGCGCCTCGACGTCCCGTGCGGTGAAGGCCGCGACGACCGCCTCGACGGCGGCCCGGGTGCCCGACACGGTGGTGTTCGCGGGCCCGTTGACGGCGGCGACGGAGATCTCGGCGGGGTCGTGCGCGGCCAGCTCGGCGACGACGTCCTCGCGGGACGCCCGGACGGCGGCCATCGCGCCGGCCGCCGCGAGCTGCTGCAGCAACCGGCCGCGCTCGGCGACGAGCGGCAGGCCCTCCTCCAGGGTCATCGCCCCGGCGAAGCAGGCCGCCGCGTACTCCCCCAGGCTGTGCCCGAGGACGGCCGCGGGCTCGACGCCCCACGAGGTCCACAGCGTCGCCAGGGCGTACTCGACGGCGAACAGGCCCGGCTGGGCGTAGTCCATCCGGTTGATCAGCTCGCGGTCGCCGCCCTCCGGCGGGTAGAGCGCCTCCAGCAGCGGGCGCTCCAGCACCGGGCGGAGGATCTCGTCGCACCGGTCGAGGACGGCGCGGAACGTCGGCTGGGTCTCGTACAGCTCCCGGGCCATGCCCGCGCGCTGCGGTCCCTGCCCGGTGAAGAGGAACACCACGCCGGGGGTGTCCGCGCCGCCCGCCCGGCCGGTGACAAGGCCCTCCGCGGGCTCGCCGTACACGTGGTCGGCGAGCCGGTCGGCGACCTCCTGGGCGTCGGCGCCGGTGACGGCGAGCCGGTACGGCAGGTGGGAGCGGCCCGTGTTCGCCGAGTACGCGACGTCGGCGAGGCTGTCGCCCCGGCCGTCGGTGAGCTGGTCGTGGTAGCGGCGGGCGAGCTTGAGCAGGGCCGTCTCGGTCCGCGCCGAGAGGGTCAGGACCGACCGGGGACGCCGCTCGTCCGGCTCGGCGGCCGCGCGCTCGGGCGCCTGCTCCACGATGACGTGCATGTTCGTGCCGCTGAACCCGAAGCTCGACAGGCCGGCGACGCGCGGGCCCTCGACGTCGGGCCACGGCGTGAGCGCGGTCGGGACGGCGATCGTGGTGCCGTCCAGGCTGATGTGCGGGTTCAGCTCCCGGAAGTGCAGGTTCGGGGGGATCAGCCCGTGCTCGACGACGAGCGCCGCCTTGATCAGCCCCGCGATGCCCGCGGCGGCCTCCAGGTGGCCGAGGTTCGTCTTGACGGCGCCGAGGTAGAGCGGGTGACCCTCGCGGCGGCCGTACACCTCGGCGATCGCCTCGACCTCGATCGGGTCGCCCAGCTTCGTGCCGGTCCCGTGGGTCTCGATGTAGGCGACGCGCTCGGGGGCGACGCCCGCGTTCTCCAGCGCCCGGCGCAGCACGATCTGCTGCGCGGCGCCGCTGGGCGCGGTGAGGCCGGAGCTGCGCCCGTCCTGGTTGGCGGCGCTGCCGCGGATCACGGCGTGGATCGGGTCGCCGTCCCGCAGGGCGTCCTCCAGCCGCTTGAGGACGACGATCCCGCAGCCCTCGCTGCGCACGAAGCCGTTCGCCGACGCGTCGAAGGCCTTGCACCGGCCGTCCGCGGCGAGCATCTCGGGGAACTGGGAGAAGGAGATCGCCAGGTGCGGGGACAGCACGACGTTGACGGCGCCCGCCAGGGCCAGGTCGGTCTCGCCGAGGCGCAGCCCCTGGCACGCCTGGTGCAGCGCGACGAGGGAGGAGGAGCACGCGGTGTCCAGGGTGACGCTCGGGCCCTTGAGGTCGAGCAGGTACGACAGCCGGCCGCTGGCGATCGCCTGGGCGTTGCCCGTGCTGGCGTGCGCGGCGATGAGGTCGGGGTAGCGGAAGACCTGGCTGCCGTAGTCGTTCCCGCACATCCCCAGGTAGCAGCCGGTGGAGGAGCCCGCCAGCGACCGTGGCGCCAGCCCCGCGTTCTCCAGCGCCTCCCAGGCGACCTCGAGCACGAGCCGCTGCTGCGGGTCCATGCTCACGGCCTCGCGCCGGGAGATCCCGAAGAACTCGTGGTCGAACCGGTCGACGTGGTCGAGGAACCCGCCCCAGCGGCTGATGCTCCGGCCCGGCTGCAGCGGCCGCTCGTCGTAGAAGAGCCCGGTGTCCCAGCGGTCCTGCGGGATCTCGCGGACGGCGTCGCGGCCCTCGACGAGCAGCTGCCAGAACGTGTCGGTGTCGACGATCCCGCCCGGCAGGCGGGCGCCGATCCCGATCACGGCGATCGGCCCGGTGCGGGCACGTTCGTACTCCTCGATACGGCGCTGCATCCGCTCCATCGTCGCGAAGGCGCGCCGGAGGGTGGCCGAGGTCGTGCTGTCTTCCCGGGTCGTCATGTCGGGCCCCTTCCGGAACTGCTGGTTCGTGGTCGGCGTCCTCGCCGACGTCGCTCGACGGCCGGGCCGCGGTACGCACGGACGGGTGACCGGCACCCGACCGTTCGGGGAACTCGTGGGGAACTCGTGGGGGAACTCGTGAGGGAATGCGTGGCGGCGACCTTCCGACATTCGCCGACTGCGGGCCGCCCCGCCACGCTCGCTTCCCGGACCGACCTCGTGCAGGATTTCATCAGTCCGGCTGAATTTGCGTCAAGATTTAGCGGCCGGACTGTACCCAAAGGGCGACGTCGCACCCCGGGGATGCCTCTTTGGCCGCAGGAGGTACGGCGCAGTGCCTCCTAGGGGGCACGTCTCTGCGGAGCGGCGCGCGACCCGCTATACGATGAGTGGGCAAGCCGCCTCACGGGCGCTTTCGCCGACTCGGCGCAGCCGGGACGGAAGTCCCTGGCGGAAATGTAGCGGGAGGGAACAACGCCATGTCGAATCCGTTCGACGACCGTTCCGGCAGCTTCTCCGTGCTGGTGAACGACGAGGACGAGTATTCCCTGTGGCCGGCGGCCGTCGACGTCCCGCCCGGCTGGCGGGTGGCCCGCCCGGCCGGGCCCCTCCAGGAGGCGCAGCAGTACGTCGACGAGGTGTGGACCGACCTGCGCCCACGCTCCCTCGTCCTGGCGTCGGGCCCTGCGTCCGACGCGGCGTCCGGGACGGACGCCCGATGAGCCGCCACGACGCCGACCCGTCGGCTGACCGGACCGCTGACCAGGGCGGCGACCAGGGCGGCGACTGCAACCGGTCGTGCTCCGGGGACCCGAGCCGGCGTCACGTGCTCCTGTCCGCGGCGGGTGTCGCGGTGGCCGCGAGCGGCGCCGCGTTCGGGCTGGCCGCCTGCGACAAGCCCGGGATCCACGTCCCGGTCGAGCAGGTGCCGGTCGGCGGCGGGAAGATCCTCTCCGACTCCCAGTACGTGGTGACCCAACCCTCCGCGGGCGTGTTCAAGGCCTTCGTGAAGTTGTGCCCGCACGCGATGTGCCCGGTGGGCGGCATCGAGGGCGGCGAGATCGTGTGCCACTGCCACGGGAGCCGGTTCTCCCTCACCGACGGTTCGGTCCTGAAGGGCCCCGCGACCAAGGGTCTCGGCCACGCGAACGCCACCCCGGACGGCAAGGACGTCGTCATCTCCGCCTGACCCCCACCCCGTGATCATGCAATCCGGGGCGATCATGCAATCCGGAAACGGGCCGGCCGCTCCTGAATGCACAGCGACCCTCCCGACCGGGGCAGGCGATTCCTCGACGATCATGTCGCGGGGACTCGTCGGCGAACGCGGGGTCACCGGTCCGTGACATGCGGTGCGGGGTCTGCGTGCCCCGCGCCCGGCAGGAGAGGATCCCCGGTGATCCCCTCGACAGGGCGCCCGCCCCCACCAGACCCCTTCGATTCCCTTGAGCAGGTGTGAAACCCCGGAAAAGTGCGGGGTCCCCAACCCGCTCGCGAGGATCAATCCCCGGCCGGCCGGCAGCGATCCCCCTCGACCGGACCGCGGGAACCGCGCCCCGTCACCCCCGGCGGCGCGGGAGCCTCCGAGGCTCCCCGTGCCCGGAGCGCGGAACATCGGGGTGGCCGGGGCGACCCCGATGTTCCGCGGAGTCGCCCCTGTCCTCGGATTGCATGATCGTCCCGGATTGCATGATCACGAC
>Ga0302322_100003137_pt1 | contig 14128 bp, 10 predicted proteins | sample Fen_T0_2_FD_203757 | JGI IMG/M metagenome (GOLD analysis project Ga0302322, IMG submission 203757) | Peat permafrost microbial communities from Stordalen Mire near Abisko, Sweden - Fen_T0_2 | ecosystem: Environmental > Terrestrial > Soil > Wetlands > Permafrost | place: Sweden: Abisko... | reverse complement strand
GTTCGAACCGGTCATCGGACTCGAGACGCATGTCGAGCTCGGCACGAACTCCAAGATGTTCTGCTCATGCTCCACGCGGTTCGGGGCCGAGCCCAACACCCATGTGTGCCCGGTCTGTCTCGGCCTGCCGGGATCATTGCCTGTCGTCAACCGCATGGCCGTCGAGTCGACGATCCGGATGGGGCTGGCGCTGAACTGCAGCATCGCACCGTGGTGCCGTTTCGCCCGGAAGAACTACTTCTATCCCGACATGCCGAAGGACTACCAGATCAGCCAGTACGACGAGCCACTGTGCTCGAACGGCTGGCTCGACGTGACCGTCGATACTGACGACGGGCCCCGGCAATACCGTGTCGAGATCGAGCGCGTGCACATGGAGGAGGACACCGGGAAGCTGACCCACTCGGGCGGCGCGACCGGACGTATCCACGGCGCCGACTACTCGCTTGTCGACTACAACCGCGCCGGCATCCCGTTGATCGAGATCGTCACCAAGCCCATCGTCGGCACCGGCGCTCTGGCTCCGCAGGTCGCGAAGGCCTATGTCACCGAGCTGCGCAACCTCATGCGCGCGCTTGAGGTCTCGGACGTCCGCATGGAGGAGGGCTCACTGCGGTGCGACGTCAACGTCTCCCTCAACCGCCCCGGTGACGAGTGGGGTACCCGGAGCGAGACCAAGAACGTCAACTCCCTGCGCTCGGTTGAGCGGGCCGTGCACTCGGAGATCGAGCGGCAGGGCGCCGTCCTGTCCTCCGGCGGACCGGTGGTGCAGGAGACCCGGCACTTCCATGAGGACACCGGGCGCTCCACGTCGGGACGCTCGAAGGAGCAGGCCGAGGACTACCGGTACTTCCCGGAGCCCGACCTCGTGCCGGTGGCCGCATCCAGCGACTGGATCGAGGAACTGCGGCTGACTCTCCCGGAGATGCCCGCCGCGAAGCGAGCTCGCCTGCAGTCCGAGTGGGGGATCAGCGAGCACGAGTTGTCGACCATCGTGAATGCGGGTGCGCTCGAGCTCGTCGAGAGCACCATCGCCGAGGGCGTTGATCCGGCGGCGGCGCGCAAGTGGTGGACCGGCGAGCTCACCCGCATCGCCAACGACCGTGAGGTCGAGCTTGCCGACCTGCCCGTGACCCCGGCGCAGATCAAGCGCGTCGAGGAGCTGGTGGCCGACGGCAGCCTCAACGACAAGCTGGCCCGGCAGGTCTTCGACGGCATCGTCAACGGCGAGGGCGATGTCGATGCCGTGGTGGCCGGCCGAGGACTGGTCATCGTCAGCGACGACTCGTCGCTGCTCGCGGCCATCGACCAGGCGCTGGCCGAACAGCCTGACGTCGCCGAGAAGATCCGCGGCGGCAAGGTGCAGGCCGCGGGGGCGATCGTCGGGGCGGTCATGAAGGCGACCCGCGGCCAGGCGGACGCCGCAAAGGTGCGGGCGCTCCTGCTTGAGCGCCTCGGCGTCACCGAGTAGCGCGGATGCTGGGCGCCCTGCTTCCGCCGGACGTCCGTCCGGCTGACCCGCAGGTGCCGGTGGGCAGCGTGTCGCTCGCCGGTGCCGTCGACGGAATCGACCTCAGTGGTGTCGGCTTCTACGTGCCGCCCTACATGGGACCGCGGGCCACGTTCGAGTTGATGGCACACCTGCCCCGACTGCAGGTCGTGCAGCTGCTCACCGCCGGTTTCGAGTCGGCGCTGCCGTACCTGCCGCCCGGCGTGCTGCTCTGCAACGCCCGCGGCGTGCACGATGCCAGCACCTCGGAGCTGGCCGTGGCACTGACGCTGGCGTCCCTGCGGGGCATCGATGACTTCGCGCGGGCGATGCCGCAGGGTGCATGGCTGAGCCGTCGTCGCCCCGCACTTGCCGACAAGCGCGTTGTCGTGATCGGCGCCGGCGGGGTCGGCCAGGGCATCCGACAGCGGCTCGAGCCCTTCGAGACGGAGGTCGTGCTTGTCGGGCGCGCGGCCCGTGACGGCGTCGAAGGGGTCGATGGCCTCCCAGCACTGCTGCCGACCGCCGACATCGTCATCCTGGCCGTGCCCCACACGCCCGAGACGACCCGAATGGTCGACGCGCGATTCCTGGGCATGCTTCCCGACGGCTGCCTGCTGGTGAACGTGGCCCGCGGCGGGGTCGTCGACACGGAGGCCCTGCTTGGGGAGACGGCCAGCGGCCGGCTGCGGGCGGCCCTGGACGTCACCGAACCGGAGCCGCTGCCTCCCGATCACCCGTTGTGGCGACTGCCCAACGTCCTGATCAGTCCGCATGTGGGGGGCAACACGTCCGCCTTCCTTCCCCGCGCACGTCGGCTCGTCCTCGAGCAGCTTGCCCGCTGGCGTGGCGACGAGCCCGTCCTGCACGTAGTTTCGGGGTAGCAGCCGACCAGGGAGACGCCATGAGGAAGTCCATCACCGCCACCGGGCTCGTCGTCGCCTGCGCCGCAATGGCGATCCCGGCGGTCGCCGTGCAGGCGGCCCCGCAGGCACCTGCGGCAGGCAACACGATGATCACGATGAAGGTGACCGGCTGCGAGGGCTGCACCATCACTCCGGTCCGCGCGATCACGGGGGAAGACGCCGTCTGGTCAGGTACCGCCGTCAAGGTCAGGGGCGGCAAGGCCGTGCTGACGGTGCCGACGGCGAAGACGCGGGGCATGTCCTTCAACCTCGAGGCGTCCTGGAACGTCGCGATCAACGCGATGCCGGTGATCGTGACTCAGTACGAGGGGACGCAGCCCGGACAGGTCGTCACCAAGAGGCAGGCCATGGGGTTGGCCAGCGCCACAGGATGCTGGGCGGGCACGACCGAGCCGGCGGTGACGGTTCGCGTCACCGTGCGCCGGGTGACCATGCCTGCCTTCCCGCCCGGCGGCAAGAAGAAGACGACCCAGGTGCCGCTGGCGTGGATGGTGCCGACGCAGTCGGCGACCGGAGGGTTCGACACCGCTTCGAAGGGCGTCATCGCGCAGCAGAACGCCTGGTTCTGCCCCGACGCCTGACGTCGCAGCAGCGGGAGCCCGTCCCGCCGGCCAGTCGGCCGTCAATAGGCTTGCGCCATGACTGACATGAAGCCGCGGAGCAAGGACGTCACCGAGGGCCTCGAGCGGGCTGCAGCGCGCGGCATGCTGCGCGCGGTCGGCATGACGACGGAGGACTTCCCCAAGCCGCAGATCGGGATCGCGTCGTCATGGAACGAGATCACCCCCTGCAACCTGTCGCTCGAGCGACTGGCCCGCTCGGCGAAGGAGGGAGTGCACGCCGCTGGCGGCTACCCGCTGCAGTTCGGCACGATCTCGGTGTCCGACGGCATCTCCATGGGGCACGAGGGCATGCACTTCTCCTTGGTGTCGCGCGAGATCATCGCCGACTCCGTCGAGGCGGTCATGCAGGCCGAGCGACTCGACGGCATGGTCACCTTCGCGGGCTGCGACAAGTCGCTCCCGGGCATGCTCATGGCAGCCGCCCGCATCGACGTCGCCTCTGTCTTCGTGTACGCCGGATCGATCCTTCCCGGGCACGCCAAGCTGTCCGACGGCTCGGAGCGCGACGTCACGATCATCGATGCCTTCGAGGCCGTCGGCGCGTGCGCACGCGGCCTGATGTCGCGTGAGGACGTCGACATCATCGAGAAGGCGATCTGCCCCGGCGAGGGCGCCTGCGGTGGGATGTACACGGCCAACACGATGGCCAGCGCAGCCGAGGCCATGGGCATGTCACTGCCAGGCTCTGCCGCCCCGCCGGCCGTCGACCGTCGGCGCGACGGTTTCTCGCGTGCCTCGGGCCAGGCCGTCGTCGAACTGATCCGTCAGGGGATCACGACGCGCGACATCATCACCAAGCAGGCGCTCGAGAATGCGATCGCCGTGGTGATGGCCTTCGGCGGCTCGACCAACGCGGTCCTCCACCTGCTGGCCCTCGCGCACGAGGCGGATGTCGAGCTGGAGATGCACGACTTCCACCGCATCGGCTCGAAGGTGCCACTGCTGGCGGACGTCAAGCCGTTCGGGCGCTTCGTCATGAGCGACGTCGACCGCGTGGGCGGCGTTCCCGTCGTGATGCGCGCCCTGCTCGATGCCGGACTCATGCACGGCGACTGCCTGACGGTGACCGGCCGCACGGTGGCCGAGAACCTGGCCGACATCAATCCGCCGGACCCCGATGGCGAGATCCTGCGCGCCTCGCAGACGCCGCTCGACACGCATGGCGGCATCACGATCCTTGGCGGATCCCTGGCGCCGGAAGGGGCTGTCGTCAAGAACGCGGGCGTGCCCGTCGACGTGTTCGAGGGCAAGGCGCGCGTGTTCGAGCGTGAGCAGTCGGCGATGGCCGCCCTCGAGGATGGCACCATCAACAAGGGCGACGTCGTCATCATCCGCTACGAAGGACCCAAGGGCGGTCCGGGCATGCGCGAGATGCTCATGATCACCGGCGCTATCAAGGGAGCGGGCCTGGGCAAGGACGTCCTGCTCATCACCGACGGCCGGTTCTCCGGTGGAACCACAGGCCTGTGCGTCGGGCACGTTGCTCCCGAGGCGGTCGACGGTGGTCCGATCGGGCTCGTACAGGAGGGCGACACGATCCGGATCGACCTCCAGGCTCGATCCCTGGACCTGCTCGTCGACGCCGAGGAAATGGTGCGGCGTCGCGAGGAGTTCGTGCCCCTGCCGCCGCGCTACACCCGCGGGGTGCTCAGCAAGTACACGCGACTGGTGGGGTCGGCGTCGCGAGGGGCGGTCTGCGACTAGGCGAGGAGTGAGCGGAGCGAGCCCCGGAGCCGAGGCGCGATGGGGTCTGCGACTAGGCGAGGAGTGAGCGAGCTGTGGACCGTCGAAGGACGCCGTGACGACGGACCCGGCGGAGCGCCTGGCCGTGATCGGCGCCGCGTGCGACGCCGCTGAGCAGGTGCTGGGCCTCTTCGAGGCCGCGTCACCGGGCGACGACCGACCACGGCGCGCGATCGCTGCCGGACGGGCCTGGGCCCTCGCGGAGGTCTCCGTGGGCGCAGCGCGGAGTGCGGCGCTCGCCGCGCACGCGGCCGCGCGGGACTGCAGCGACGATGCGGGCACCATGGCCGCACGAGCCGCCGGCCACGCAGCGGCCACGGCGCATGTGGCGGCGCATGCCTCGCACGCTCAGGACTACGCGGCCCGCGCCCTGGCGCTCGCGCGAGCGCAGGAGGGCACCGGCTAATCCTTCTGCCAGGCGTCCCAGTCGGCGCCGCTCGTGATGCCCCCATCGATGACGATCGACTGTCCGGTGATGTAGCTGGCGGCATCGCTTGCCAGGAAGATCACCGCACCGACGATCTCGTCGGGCCGGGCGAGTCGACCCAGCGGAGAGTGCTCCGCGAACCACTCGGCCCGCTGCGGGTCGTCCCACAGCGGCTTGGTGAACTCGGTCTGCACGACGGCCGGCTCGACGCAGTTCACCCGGATGCCGTCGACCGCCCATTCGCGCGCGAACGACCGGGTCATGCCCGTGACCGCGGCCTTCGTAGCGCCGTACACCGAGATCGTCCGGTACGAGTGCCGCGCACTGAGCGAACTGAGGTTGACGATGGCACCTCCTCCGCGCGCCACGAAGTGGGGGTGGGCGGCCTGGCTCAGGAAGAAGACCGCGCGCATGTTGACGGCGACGATGGCATCGAAATCGTCGATCGTGACGTCGTCGATCGGCTTCCGCCGATTGATCCCGGCGCAGTTGATGAGCACGTCGAGACCACCGAGTGCTGTGGCAGCACTCGCCACCACATCTGCGCACGTGGAGGCGTCGGACAGGTCGGCCGCGAGGGTGACGGCCTCGCCGCCGACGTCGCGGATCTCCTGCGCTGCTGCGGTGACCCGGTCCTCCGTCAGGTCCTGCAAGGCGACGCGGGCGCCGGCGGTTGCCACCTCGACGGCAAGCAGTGAGCCAATGGCGCCCCCGGAGCCGGTCAGGAGCACGTTCTTGCCGGCGAGGGAGAACCGATCGAGACCACTCATGAGCCAGCCTTCCGGAGGTCGAGGGATGCCAGCCCGAAGGGCTCGAGCGTGACGGTCGTGATCTGTGGGTCGAATCCGGTGAGGTCGACCTCGACAGAGTGGTCGGCGAAGCTCACCACCACGAGTCGCTGCTCGCCTTCCGGCCCGACCAGATGCAGCGCATCGACCACCTGCGAGAGGCTCGAGGTGCACGCGCGCACGCCCGTGAAGCCCCGCAGCAGACGCAACGCTGAGTGAACCGGGAACGGCTGCCCCGGCTGCGACGGGAAGTCGTCAGGCTGCGCGCATCCGTAGTCGCGCTCGATCACCCCACGCCAGCCGGTGGTCTCGTAGTAGGTGATGGCCTCGACGGTGCCAGGCTCGGAGAGGTACTTGATCGAGCCGAGCGTCCAGTTCGCGCCGAGTTGCGACAGCTGCCGAGCGTCGACGTTCGATGGCAGCGACGTGTTGCTGATGTCGAGTTCCGGCTCGGTGGCATTCGGGTTGAAACGCGGGCGCAGTGTCACCGGTCCGACATGCACGGCGGCCGTCCCTGCGAGACGTGGCACGTCGTGGGCGATCACCGACTGCGTGGCGAGGTTCTGCACGATCGTCATCGTGTCGGCCGCATGCACCTGAGGGTTGACCGAGAATGCCACGACGTCGAGCCCTGAGGTCTCGGGCGGTTCGCGGTTGAGCTCGGTGAAGTACAGGTTGGTTCCGCCGCCGACCCGAGCCTCGGGGCCGAAGGCGGCTCGAGCGGATGCTGCGAACTCGGGACCGGAGACCTTCGCCCCGGCGTCGAAGACCAGCCAGCTCTCGACGTGGACGTCCCGGACGCCCTGCGCGATCTCGGTGATCTCTGCGACGTCGGCGACGAACAGCGCTACGACGAGCTCCGCGCCGATCGACTGTGCACGCTGAGCGGCTGCCCGGATCGTAGCGGCCGCAGCCGGGTCGTCAGTGCTGACGTCGAGGCGCAGGTGCGCCAGCGCGAGGTCGTTCAGCATTGCGCGGGTGGCGTCCGACCAGGGTGGCTCGTCGGAGGGCAGCTGCAGTCCGATGCGGGGGAGCGCGGTGGTCGCCGCGTCCGCAGGGGCGCTGATGCCGGGTCGTTCCGGCGCCGGTCGGGGTTCGTAGTCCTCGATGTCGACGGCCACCGTCAGGCTGTGCCACAGCGCCTCGCCGGGCAGGACCTCGACCGGGAAGGGCAGGCCGATCGGCGTGCAGTACGTCTTGAAGGAGGCATCCGACCAGTTGCGATGGTCCTCAATCTCGTAGGTCTCGCCGACGAGACGGGTTGAGGCCCACGCACCCGGCGCGAACTCGTGGGTGATCGCTCGGATGTCAGCGAACGGCTGGGTCGGCGAGATGGCGACGGGGAAGGCGGACTCCACGGTGCTCCCGGTGACCGACTCGACGACGCAGGCGGCTCCCGCTGCCGACATGGGATGCAGGATGCACAGGCCGAGACGGTTGCGGATGAACGGTGCGTCTGCGGATCCGTCGAACTCGTAGCTGATGGTGCCCTCATCGTCGCCGGACAGCAGTGCGGTGAAGTGGAACGGCTCTGCATCGAAGGTTCCCCGAGCGTCATAGGCGATCTCGAAGGTGTGCTTACCGGAGAAGATCCGCTCGTTCGAGATGACCCAGGGCCGAGCCGTCCAGTTGCGGTCCTGGAACACGACGTAGATGCGTCGCAGCACCTCGGCGTCGCCGATCATCAGGTCGCGCAGGTCGCCGTTGACGTACGCGAGGGAGACCGGCCCCGAGCGCAGGGTGACACGCGGGGGCAGGGGGTCGCGGCTGCCGTACCAGCCGACCGGGTTCAGGACAGGCTCCCGACACGGTACTGGCGTCCTGTGTCCGCGGACTCGTACGCGCCAAGGGTGATATCCAGCAGGCGGAGCGTGTCGGCACCGGACGTCTCCGGCGACCGACCTGAGTCGAGGCATGAGATCCAGTGCCGCTGGATGGTGTGGACGCTGTCCTGGATGCCGTTCCACGGCTCGGAGGTCCAGGCGTGCGGCGGGATGACGAGCTGCTCAGTGCTGACGACTCCGCGGCTGACGACCTGCAGCCGATAGTCGGGTCCGAGCGTGATCGTCCCCTCGGTGCCCTCCAGGATGACGAAGGTCTGCGGGTACGTGTCGTGATCCGAGCGTGTCTCGTAGCTCGCATCGACGATGCAGGTCGCGTCGGGCATGCGCATCAGGACCGTCGCGACGTCCTCGCCCGCGATCCGCGGGTTGACGCGGATGGCCTCGGTGAACAGCGCCTCGGGCTCGCCCATGAAGAACCGTGCGAGATCGAACAGGTGGACCGCCACGTCGATGATGATCATGCGCGGGTTGTCGATGAGCCACGGCTGGTTCGAGTAGACGTCGAAGTCGGTGCGGAACGAGATGCGCCCGAAGAACGGCCGCCCGATCGCTCCGTCGTCGAGCAGCTCCTTGATGCGGCGCATGGGGTGCTGGAAGCGGAAGTTCTCATGGACCATGAACGGCAGGTCGCGGTCGGCCATCGCCTGCACCATCGCGGTCGCGTCGGCCATCTCCCAGGCGAGCGGCTTCTGGCAGATGGCGGCAACGCCGTGTGCGGCGGCGAGCTCGACCATCATGCGGTGCGTCGGGGCCGTCGTGGCGATGTCGACGAAGTCCAACTGCTCGTGTGCGAGCAGTTCGGCAGCATCGGTGTACGCGGTGCCCCCGAACTGGGCCGCCGCCGCAGCAGCCTTGGCCGGGTCGATGTCGCAGACGGCCACGAGCTCGACCTCGGGGATCTCCGCCCAGGCGTGCAGGTGGTTCTGTGCGAAGAAGCCGCACCCGATCAGGGCGAACCGATAGGGATGCTTCACAGCTCGTACTCCCTGCTGGGGTCGATGATCCACTCACTCCACGAGCCGACGTACATGCGCGATCCGGGCAGCCCAGCGTGCGTCATCGCGAGGACATTCTGCGCGGCAGTGACGCCGGATCCGCAGTAGAAGATGACGTTCTCGGGGGGCGTCTCGCCGATGAGCGAGGCGTAGTGGGCGTGCAGTGCCTCCTTATCGCGCAGGCCCCCGCCTTCGGCGATGGTCTCCGCCCGATCGGCGAGCCCGGCGCCGGCGATATGGCCGCGAACCGGGTCGTTGTAGTGGCCGAGACCGTGATACCCCTCGGCGCCACGCGAGTCGAACACCCGGTAGTGCGGATCGCGACGCACGCGGTCGACCTCATCGACGAACGAAAGCATCTCCGGGCGCGGTCGAGCGACGAAGTCCGCCGGTTCGCGGCTCTCGGTGCGCGACGTCAATGCGCGGTCCTCTGCCACCCAGCGCTGGAAGCCGCCGTCGAGGACCGCGACGGCATCATGTCCGAGCCAGCGGATCATGAACCACAGGCGCGCGGCGGCCATGAGCCCGTTGTCGGCGTCGTAGGCGACGACCTGCGTGCGGGGACCGACCCCCCACGCTGCGAGGCGGTCGGCGAACTCGACGGGCTCGGGGAACGGGCGGCGTCCGGTCACGCCGGGGATGATCGGTCCGGCCATGTCGGTCGCGAGGTCCGCCCGGAGTGCCCCCGGAATGTGGGCCTCGGCGTAGGCCGCGTCCCCCCAGGACTCGTCGTCGAGCGTGAAGCGTGCATCGAGCACGACCCAGTCGGGATCGTCGAGATGGGTGGCGAGATCGGACGACGACAGGAGGGTCGTGAAGGTCATGTCTGGAGTCTTCCACTGCGTTCGGGTTGCCAGGGATCCTAGGGTCAGAGGGTGAACATGAAGCCGCGCAGTTTCGAAGTGACCGAGGGCCGCGACCGGGCGCCCGCCCGCGGGATGCTGCGGGCCCTGGGTATGGGCGACGACGACTGGGGCCGGTCGCAGATCGGCATCGCATCGTCCTACAACACGATCACGCCCAGCAACATGTCCCAGCGAGGGGTATGCGACGCGGTGGCCCAGGGTGTGCACGCCGCGGGCGGCTTCCCGATGGAGTTCGGCACGATCACGGTCTCGGATGTCATCTCGATGGGTCACGAGGGGATGCACTTCTCGCTCGTCAGCCGAGAGGTCATCGCTGATTCGATCGAGACCGTCATGCAGGCCGAGCGGCTCGACGGAATGGTGACGCTTGCCGGCTGCGACAAGAGCATCCCGGCCATGATCATGGCAGCCGGCCGCATCGACGTCGCGAGCGTCCTGATGTACGCGGGCTCGCTGCTTCCGGGGCACGTTCGACTTCAGGACGGCTCTGAGCAGACGGTCAACATCGTCACGGCCTTCGAGGCGGTCGGGGCCAACGCGCGGGGCCTGATGTCGGACGCCGATCTCGACACCATCGAGCGAGCCGTGTGCCCGAGTGCGGGCACCTGCGGCGGCATGTACACGGCCAACACCATGGCCAGCGCCGCCGAGGCCATGGGGATCGCGCTGCCGGGGTCGAGCGCACCGCCCGCCGTCGACAGCCGCAGGGATCTGCTCGGTCGTCAGTCCGGCGGTGCTGTGGTGGAACTGATCCGACAGGGGATCACGACGCGCGACATCATCACGAGGCAGTCTCTGGAGAACGCGATCGCCGTCGTCATGGCGCTGGGCGGTTCGACGAACGCGGTCCTGCACCTGCCCGCGATCGCGCATGAGTGCGGCTTCGAGCTAGGCATGGACGACTTCCACCGCATCGGGTCGAAGGTGCCCCTGCTCGCCGACCTCAAGCCGTTCGGCGAGTACGTCATGTTCGACGTGGACCGCGTGGGCGGGGTGCCCGTCGTCATGAAGGCGCTCCTGGACGCCGGTCTGCTGAATGGCGACTGCTTGACGGTGACGGGACGCACGGTTGCCGAGAACCTCGCGGACGTGGATCCGCCGGAGCCGGACGGCCGCGTGCTCCGGCCGATGTCGCGGGCGCTCGCACCGAACGGCGGGATCACGATCCTGTCTGGCTCGCTGGCACCTGAGGGGGCGGTGGTCAAGGTGGCGGGGGTCCCGGTCGAGGTCTTCGAGGGAGTGGCTCGCGTCTTCGAGCGCGAGGAGGCCTCGATGGCGGCCCTCGAGGACGGCACCATCCAGGCGGGCGACGTGGTGGTCATCCGGTATGAGGGACCGAAGGGCGGTCCGGGCATGCGCGAGATGCTGGCCATCACGGGCATGATCAAGGGCGCCGGCCTGGGCCGCGACGTCCTCCTTGTCACCGATGGCCGGTTCTCGGGCGGTACGACGGGCCTCTGCGTCGGGCACGTGTCCCCCGAGGCCGTCGACGGCGGCCCGATCGGATTGGTGCGCGACGGCGACCGGATCCGGATCGATATCCCCGGGCGCACGATCGACCTGCTGGTGCCCGACGAGGTACTGGACCGCCGGCGGGCCGGCTTCGAGCCGCTGCCGCCTCGCTACACGAGGGGGGTGCTGGCCAAGTACGCGCGGCTGGTGGGGTCCGCCTCGCACGGCGCGGTGTGCGACTAGGCGAGGAGCGAGCGCAGTGAGCCCCGGAGCCGAGGCGCCATGGGCCTGCGACTAGGCGAGGAGCGAGCGCAGTGAGCCCCGGAGCCGAGGCGCCATGGGCCCGCGACTAGCCCGTCGAGGCGACCCGAATGGTCGCTCTGGGTGCGAATCGGGCCTGTTTCATGACCATTCACGTCGTGTCGGCGGGGAAGTCGGGGGAGTGTTACGCCCGTCACCTCCTGATGACACGGCGGCCGCCGGCGAGTAGGGTTCGGTCCGTGGCACAGAACCTCGTAGTTATCGAGCGCGCGGGCTGACGTAACCGTCGACCGGCGCGCTGCCCTCCGTTACCCAGCCGGGTCGGGGGGTTTTTCGTTGCAAGGGCAGAATTGGGCCGGGCCTGATGGGGTCGGCCCACCGGACTAGGGAATGGCGAGAAGCGAGATGGGCGAGAAGATCACCGGAGCACAGAGCCTGGTGTACGCACTGGAGGCGGCCGGCGTCGACGTCGCCTTCGGCATACCCGGCGGTGCGATCCTTCCCCTGTACGACCCGTTGATGGACTCCCCGAAGATCCGCCACATCCTCGTCCGCCACGAGCAGGGTGCCGGTCACGCGGCCGAGGGCTACGCGGCCGCCACCGGGCGAGTGGGCGTCTGCATGGCCACGAGCGGCCCGGGCGCCACGAACCTGGTGACGCCGATCGCCGACGCCAACATGGACTCCGTCCCGATCGTCGCGATCACCGGCCAGGTGCCCAGCGCGGCGATCGGCACCGATGCCTTCCAGGAGGCCGACATCCGCGGCATCACGATGCCGATCACGAAGCACAACTTCCTCGTCACCAATCCTGACGAGATCCCGCGGGCCATCGCCGAGGCCTTCCACCTGGCATCCACCGGACGCCCCGGACCGGTCCTGGTCGACGTGTCCAAGGACGCCATGCAGGCCAAGACCGAGTTCAACTGGCCGACCCACCTCGACCTGCCCGGCTACCACCCGGTGACGCGTCCGCACTCCAAGCAGGTGCGCGAAGCCGCTCGGATGATGATGGACGCCCGCCAGCCGGTCCTGTACGTCGGCGGCGGCGTCATCCGGGCCCGGGCCGCGGCCGCACTGCGCACCCTGGCCGACCTGACCGGCATCCCCGTCGTGACGACCCTGATGGCCCGCGGCGCCTTCCCCGACTCGCACCCGAGTCACCTGGGCATGCCGGGCATGCACGGCACTGTCGCCGCCGTCGGCGCCCTGCAGAAGTCTGACCTCATCGTCTGCCTCGGTGCCCGATTCGACGATCGGGTCACCGGGCACCTGGAGTCGTTCGCACCCAACGCGGCCGTCATCCACGCCGACATCGACCCTGCCGAGATCGGCAAGAACCGCACCGCTGACGTGCCGATCGTGGGCGACCTCGCGGAGATCCTCCCCGAGCTCATCACCGCCGTCGAGGTCGAGCTGGCCAACGGCAAGACTGCCGACTACGCGGCGTGGTGGTCGCTGCTCAACCGCATGCGCGAGACGTACCCGCTCGGCTACGAGACGTTCGCCGATGGGCAGCTCGCGCCTCAGTACGTCATCGAGCGACTGGGCAAGATCGTCGGACCCGACGCCATCTACGCCTCGGGCGTCGGACAGCACCAGATGTGGGCGTCGCAGTTCATCTCGTACGAGCACCCCAATACGTGGCTCAACTCTGGGGGACTCGGCACGATGGGCTACGCGGTGCCTGCGGCCATGGGAGCCAAGGTCGGGTGTCCCGACAAGACGGTGTGGGCGATCGACGGCGACGGCTGCTTCCAGATGACCAACCAGGAGCTCGCCACCTGCGCCATCAATGACATCCCGATCAAGGTCGCCCTCATCAACAACGGACATCTCGGCATGGTCCGTCAGTGGCAGACGCTCTTCTACAACGAGCGCTACTCCAACACGAATCTCGAGACCTTCCGCATCCCGGACTTCGTCAAGCTCGCGGAGGCCTATGGGTGCTACGGACTGCGCTGCGACTCTCCAGACGACGTCGATGCGACGATCGAGAAGGCGATGGCGATGAACGATGCGCCCGTCGTCATCGACTTCGTCGTGCACAAGGACGCGATGGTCTGGCCGATGGTCGCCGCGGGCACCAGCAACGACGACATCATGATCGCGCGAGCCATGGCACCGGATTGGGGAGACCACTGATGTCCCGACACACCCTCTCGGTCCTCGTCGAGGACAAGCCCGGTGTGCTGGCGCGCGTCGCCAGCCTGTTCTCCCGGCGCGGCTTCAACATCGAGTCACTCGCGGTGGGCCCGACGGAGGTCCCCGACGTCTCGCGCATGACAATCGTGGTGTCCGTGACGGGCCTGCCTCTGGAGCAGGTCACCAAGCAGCTCAACAAGCTCATCAACGTCCTCAAGATCGTCGAGCTGGACCCCGAGGCCTCGGTCCAGCGCGAGATCATGCTGGTCAAGGTCAAGGCGGAGACCGACACCCGGTCCCACATCCTCGAGACGGCGCAGCTCTTCCGCGCCAAGGTCGTCGACGTGGCGCCGGATGCCGTGACCATCGAGGCGACCGGCAAGTCCGACAAGCTCACGGCGCTGCTCAAGGTCCTTGAGCCCTACGGCATCAAGGAGCTGGTCAAGTCCGGCATGGTCGCCGTGGGCCGCGGGCCCCGGTCGATCACCGATCGCTCCCTGCGCCCGGCCGAGCGCGCGGCCCGAACCCCCCCCGCTACCCCTCAACCCCAGGGCGGACCACCAAACGCA
>Ga0302322_100003135_pt1 | contig 14129 bp, 13 predicted proteins | sample Fen_T0_2_FD_203757 | JGI IMG/M metagenome (GOLD analysis project Ga0302322, IMG submission 203757) | Peat permafrost microbial communities from Stordalen Mire near Abisko, Sweden - Fen_T0_2 | ecosystem: Environmental > Terrestrial > Soil > Wetlands > Permafrost | place: Sweden: Abisko... | reverse complement strand
CGCACGTCGTGTACGTCATCGACGGCGAGCTGTGGGTGGGCGACGTGGCGTGCCACGCCGGCAGCCACGTCGAGCTGCCGCTCGGCGCGGCCTTCGGGCCCCTGCGCGCCGGCCCCGAGGGCGCAGAGCTGTTCGAGGTGATGCTGGGCGACCCGCGGTCGTGGGGCGACGACCCGGAGTCCTTCACCGCGGCCCTGGCCGAGCAGGGTGCCGAGCCGCTCCCCGACCCGCCCCTCGACTACCCGACCTGGCTCAGCGACTTGCGCGACCATTGGGCCACCGACGGCGGCTGAGGCGGCCCGAACTGCGTCTTCGCCCGAGGTGCCCGATGCCACCGTTCTCCCGGTGGCCCTCCCTACCGACCAGTAGGTAGGCTAGGATCCACGAAGCCACCAGACGTTCTCGGTGGCTGCCACCTTGCGCCGTCCCCCGGAGAGCACCGTGTCAACCGCCATCGCACGACCCGCCGACGAACGGGTGAACTGGACCAGCTCGATCCCGTTCTTCCTCGTCCACCTGCTACCCCTGCTGGCCATCTTCACCGGCGTCACCTGGCAGTCGGTCGTGCTGTGCGTGGTCCTCTACTACGGCCGCATGTTCTTCATCACCGCGGGCTACCACCGCTACTTCTCGCACAAGAGCTACAAGACCAACCGGGTCTTCCAGTTCATGCTCGCCTTCGGCGGCGCCTCGGCGGCCCAGAAGGGCGCCCTCTGGTGGGCGAGCCACCACCGGCTCCACCACCGCTACTCCGACACCGAGCTCGACATCCACTCGCCCCAGAAGGGGTTCTGGTGGAGCCACGTCGGTTGGATCCTGGCGAACAAGTTCAAGGAGACCGACTACGACCTCATCAAGGACTACTCCAAGTACCCGGAGCTGGTCTGGCTCAACAAGCACGACTGGGTGGCCCCCTGGTCGCTCGGCATCGCCTCGTACCTCATCGCCGGCTGGCCCGGCCTGCTGATCGGGTTCTTCCTCTCCACCGTGCTGCTGTGGCACGGCACCTTCACGGTGAACTCGCTCAACCACGTGTTCGGTCGGCGCCGCTACGCCACCACCGACACCAGCCGCAACAGCGCCATCCTGGCCCTGTGGACCATGGGTGAGGGCTGGCACAACAACCACCACTACTACGCCGCCTCCGCACGCCAGGGCTTCTTCTGGTGGGAGCTCGACGTGAGCTACTACATCCTCAAGATGCTGAGCTGGGTCGGCGTGGTGCGCGACCTCAAGGTCCCGCCGGCACGGGTCAAGGCGGCGGCCCGGGTCCGCGACGGTCAGTTCGACATCGGCATGTTCCGGGCCCAGTGGAACAAGGCCACCGCCACGCTCACCGACGCCGGTCAGGCGCTCGCCCACAACCACCTGGGCGTCCCCGCCGACGCGGCCGCACCGGAGCTCGTGACCTCGCCCGAGCTGGTGTCGGCCTCCGTGGGAGCCACCTCGGGCCCCACGTCGGTCACGGCGGAGGCCGAGCAGGTCCTCGCCACCGCGACCCACGACGACCACGCCTCACGGCGCGACCAGGTCGAGAGCGCCCTGCGGTCGAACAAGGCGGCGCTCGACGAGTGCCTGCAGCACGCGCTGCGCCAGGCCGAGGAGTTCGCCAAGGCCACCCGCGTGGGGCAGCGCCAGCTCCTCGCCGACTGACCCTGCAGCAGCGCTAGGGGACGAGCCCGGCGCTGAGCTTGGCGAGGGCGTCTTCCTCGCTCACGTTCAGGGCGAAGCTCAGCTCCGACACCAGGATGCTGCGGGCCCGCTCGAGCATCGACTTCTCGGCGGTCGACAGGCCCTTGCCGGCCTCACGCAGGGCGAGGTTCCGGACCACTTCGGCGACCTGGTAGACGTCGCCCGACTTCATCTTCTCCTGGTGGTTCTTGAACCGCCGGCTCCAGTTCGAGGGCTCGCGCACGTCGCGCTTGCCGATGAGCCGGAAGAGGTCGTCGACGTCGGACTGGCTGATCGGCGGGCGCATGCCCACCTCGTCGGCCTTGTTGGCCGGGACGCGCAGCGTGAGGTCGCCATGGACCATCTCGAGAACCAGGTACTCGGTCTTCTCGCCGGCGAGCTCGCGGCTCTCCTTGCGCTTGATGATCGCGGCCCCGTGGTGGGGGTAGACGACGCGGTCGCCGACTTTGAAAGCCAAGGCTCCTCCAGGAAGCGGTGAACGCCGACCCACCGCCGCGCCGAAGCCTCGGGAGCCGTGATCGGGGTTTCCCATTGTGACAGGTCGGGAGCAAAATCCCGAACTCGATCGCCCTCAATCGCCGCCGGGGCGGATCCAGACGCGATCGCCGTCGTCGAGCGTCGCCACCACATCGACGGGGTCCTTCTCGTCCCGACGGCCGTGCATCGACTGCTTGCAGCCCGCGCCGTCGGTGCCGAAGCGCCAGAAGTGGGTGGTGCAGACGATCTCCTCGCCGTCGACCACCCCGACCGCGCGGAGCGACGACCACTGGTGCGGGCAGCGGTCGTCCATGGCCACCACCCGGCCGCCCTCGGACCGCCACACCACCAGCGGACCGCTCTCGTCGTGGTCGAAGCCCACCACCGCGCCCGGCGGGAGCAGCTCGGAGTGGACCACCGGCACCCAGCCGTCGGTGACCACGTCGTCTCCGTGCGCCGCTCGTCTCAGATCGTCCATGCCTCGCCCTCCACGGGTGCAGCGCGCGAGAGCGAACCTCCGACCGCTTCGCGCAACCCGCAACGATTGTGGCAGGCTCACGGGTCATGTTCAGCGACCTTCTCGACGGGAACGCTCGCCACCTGGAGTCGTTCACCCCCACGACCCTGTCCCGCATCCCCCGGCGAGCCCTCGCAATCGTCACCTGCATGGACTCACGCGTCGACCCCCTGCGGCTGTTCGGGCTCGAGCCGGGCGACGCCATGGTGCTGCGCAACGCAGGCGCCCGGGTGTCCGACGAGGCCCTCAAGGGCCTGGCCGTGGCCATCGACCAGCTCGGGGTGAAGCGGGTGGCCGTGATGCACCACACCGACTGCCAGTCGGGCGCCACCCTCGACGACCTCCGCGACGACCTGGCGCGGGCCGCCGGCCTCGACGCGCTGCACGACGTCGAGATCGCCGGCTTCCTGGTCGACGTCACCACCGACGTCGTCACGCCCATCGACGAGGTCTGACCCCACCCGCCCAGGCCACCGGTTCACTGCACCAGATGCGCGCGCCACGCGCACATTCGGTTCAGTGAATCGCCGTCGAGGTGGGCCAAGACGGTGCGGACCACGTAGTCGGGGCGCTCGGTGAGGTCTTCGTAGGTGAAGACGACGACCCGCAGACCCAGTGCGACCAGCCCACTGGCCCGCTCGGCATCGTGCTGGCGCTCACGCCGCGTGGCGTGGCTGCCGTGCCCATCGAGCTCCAGCACCACGCCCTCGTCGAAGTAGAGCCCATCGACCCGTACCAATCGCCCGGACGGCAGCCTGAGCTCCACCTGGAGCTGCGGCCGCGGCACCCCGGCTGCGTCGAGGATGCTCAAGAGCTCCCGCTCCAGCCACGACTCGGGTCGCGGGCCGTCGAGCCCGTCCTGCAGCAGCCCCTCGACCTTGGCGACTCCCCGTCGACCGCTCCCCCGCAACCCCGCGAACCGGGACGCGACCTCGTCGGCACACAACGTTCCCTCGCGCACGCCGTGGTCGAGGATGCCCTCGAGCTGGCGGGGCGACAAGCGAGCTGCGATGTCGAGCAACGTGCGGGTCGGCGAGGTGAGCGTGAACAGGCCCCTGCGCCGCACATCGTCGGGCACGAGCGTGCTCACCCGGTGGACGGCTCCCTCGAAGGCGTGGTGTCGACGATTGCCCGGGATGCTGACCTCAACCGCGCCGGGCGCGATCCCCTTGAACCCCCACAGGGCTGCCGCCGAACGGTGGGAGACGACGGCCTGGGGCCCCGCGTCGAGGGCCAGGGCCAGGACCCGCTGCTCCCAGCACCGTGGGACGGCGGCGGCACGGAGCACCCGTCGCCCCGCGGGCACGAGGGTTCCCTGACGCACCCGCGCTCGCCGCATGGCGGGTGTGCATCCGATTCCGTCGAGCTGGTCGAAGGTGATGAGGCCGAGCTGTTGTCCGGCCCGCTCGGCGATGGCCGCGTCGATGCGTGCCATGGCCCAAGTCAACCCGAGGGGTGTGACACCGGCCGAACCACCGGTTCACTGCACCAGATGTGCGCGCCACGCGCGCTTTCGGTTCAGTGAATCGCGCGGGCGGGGGGTCAGACGTCGAGGAAGCGGGTGACGGCGATGCCGGACCCCACCACGCCGACCAGGCAGCCCACGATGAGCAGCCCGACCGAGATGCCGAAGACCTCGCCGCTCGAGACGTAGAGGCCCTGCAGGATGTTGGTGCTGCTGGCGGTGCCCGACGAGGCCGACCCGAGCCGGTTGTAGAGCACGTAGACCGCCACGACCGCCGGGATGGCCCCGGCGAGGCCCTGGGCCAGCCCCTCGAGCATGAACGGCACCCGGATGAACCAGTTGGTGGCCCCGACCAGCTTCATGACCTCGATCTCGCGCCTGCGGGCGAACATGGCCATGCGGATGGTGTTGAGGATGAGCAGGCCTGCGGCGCCCAGCAGGAAGAGCGCGGTGCCGAGGATGACCGTGGAGACCAGGCTCGACAGGCGCTCGAACTTCTTGACGGTGTCGTAGCCGAAGGTGACGCGGTACACCCCTGGCAGCTTCTCCTGCTGCGCCACCATCGACGAGATCAGGTCGGGGTTGGCCACCCGCGGCGACACCCGGAACGACGTCGGCATGTCGGCCTCGGTGAGCGACTGCTGCAGCACCGGCTCGTCGCGGAAGATGTCCTTGAACTCGGCGTAGGCCTGCTTCTTGTCGAAGTAGGTGACGCGCTTGATCTGTGGGTTCGAGCCCGGGGAGAGCGACGCCCGCACCGCGTTGATCTGCTGGGTGCTGGCGTTGGCCTGCATGAACACGATGAACTGCACGTCGCCCTTCCAGCGGGCGGTGGAGTGCTGCACGGCGGCGCGCACCACGAACGCCGAGCCGACGAGGGCCAGCGACACCGCCACGGTGACCACGGAGGCCAGCGTGAGCGTGAGGTTGCGCCGGAGGTTGCTCGTGGTCTCACGGGCGAGGTAGTCGAGCTTGAGGGCCATGGTGGGGGGAGGTCCTACTCGTAGACGCCGCGGGACTGGTCGCGGATGATCGAGCCGCGGTCGAGCTCGATGACGCGGCGACGCATGGTGTCGACGATGGCACGGTCGTGCGTCGCCATCACCACGGTGGTCCCGTCGCGGTTGATGCGGTCGAGGAGCCGCATGATGCCCACCGACGTGGCCGGGTCGAGGTTCCCGGTGGGCTCGTCGGCGAGGAGGATGAGGGGGCGGTTGACGAACGCCCGGGCGATCGACACCCGCTGCTGCTCGCCACCGGACAGCTCGTGGGGCAGGTTCTCCATCTTCTTGGAGAGGCCGACCAGGTCGAGGATGGCCGGCACCTGCGACTTGATGACGTGCTTGGGGCGGCCGATCACCTCGAGCGCGAAGGCCACGTTCTCGTAGACGGTCTTGGTGGGCAGCAGCTTGAAGTCCTGGAAGACGCACCCGATGTTGCGGCGCAGGAACGGGACCTTCCAGCTCGACAGCTCGCCGATGTCCTTGCCCGCGACGAAGATCTGGCCCTCGCTCGGCACCTCGGCCTTGTTGAGCAGCCGGATCATGGTGGACTTGCCCGACCCGGAGGGGCCGACGAGGAAGACGAACTCGCCCTTCTCGATGTTGGCGTTGGCACCACGCAGGGCGGTGACGTCGCCCTTGTAGGTCTTGGACACGTTTTCGAGGCGGATCATGCGGCCCTCGACGCTACCAGCGGTCTCCCGCGATGCCAGGCACCCCCCAGTGGCCGAGGGCTCACTGCCCGGCCCGCACCCAGCGCAGCCAGGCCTCCATGAACGGGTCGAGGTCGCCGTCGAGCACCCCGTCGACGTTGCCGGTCTCGTGCTCGCTGCGCAGGTCCTTGACCATCTGGTAGGGCTGCAGCACGTAGGAGCGGATCTGGCTGCCGAACCCCACGGCCTGCTGCTCGCCCCGGATGTCGGAGAGCTGCGCCTCACGCTCCTGGCGCTGCAGCTCGGCCAGCTTCACCTTCAGGATCTGCATGGCGCGGTCCTTGTTCTGGTGCTGGCTGCGCTCGTTCTGGCACGACGTGACCACCCCGGTGGGCAGGTGGGTGATGCGCACCGCGGAGTCGGTGACGTTGACGTGCTGGCCGCCCGCCCCCGACGAGCGGTAGGTGTCGATGCGCAGGTCCTTGTCGTCGATGACGATGTCGGGTACGTCGTCGAGGAAGGGCGTGACCTTCAGCGCGGCGAAGGCGGTCTGGCGCTTGCCCTGGGCGTTGAAGGGCGACATGCGCACCAGCCGGTGCACCCCGTGCTCGGAGCGCAACAACCCGTAGGCATGGCGGCCCTTCACCAGGAAGGCCGCCGACGAGATGCCGGCCTCGGAGCCGGGCTGCACGTCGTCGAGCTCGGTGTCGAAGCCCCGGCGCTCGGCCCAGCGCAGGTACATGCGGAGCAGCATGTTCGCCCAGTCCTGGGCGTCGGCGCCGCCTTCGCCCGACTGGACCTCGCACAGCGCGTCGCGGTCGTCGTACTCGCCGGTGAAGAGGGAGCGCAGCTCGAGCTCGCCGAAGTCGCGCTGCAGCGACGTGAGCGCGGCGTCGAGCTCGCCTTCGACCGAGTCGTCGTCCTCCTCGCGGCCCAGCTCGAACAGGGTCTCGAGGTCGTCGATGCGCGCCGCCAGGGTGTCGTAGCGCTCGAGGTCGTCGACGACCGACGAGAGCTCGCCGGTGACCTTGCGGGCCTGCGTGGGGTCGTCCCACAGGTCGGGGCGCGACGCCTCGGTCTCGAGCTGGGGCCGCCGGGCGCGCAGCTCCTCGACCTTGAGGTAGCCGGCCGCCTCGTCGAGGCGCTTGCGGAGCGCGGAGATGTCGTCGCTGAAGTCACGCATGATGCTGCAGTCTCCCGCGAATCGGTCGCCCGGCGAAACGGGACGGGGGCCACCCTGCGCCCCCTCGGTCGCGCGGGTGCTGCACTACGGTTCCTGCCTCGACCCCGGCGTCGCGGCGAAAGCACCACCTTTGGGAACCGTCACCTCCTCCACCTCCGTCGCGGAGCCACCGCCGTCGCGCGGCACCGGGCCCGGTGGTGGCGCCCGGCTGGCCCAGATCCGCTGGGATCGCTGGTTCCTGGTGCTCGGCATCCCCTTCGGCCTGCTGCTGATGGTGTTCCTGAAGCCGAACCTCTCGCCCGACGCCCCCTTCCACTTCCTGCGCATCGACGAGATCGCCCACGGCCACGTGGTGTCGCCCCGCGACCGGGCCGGGCAGGCCATCGCCTCGCCCGACGCCTGCGCCGCAGGGGTCTTCACCAGCATGTTCTCGCAGTGGCTCGACAACAGCTGGCACCCGTCCGACGCCTTCCACCGCATCCCGTGCAGGGCGCGCACCCCGATCGTCACCAGCAACACCGCCCTGAACTCGCCGGTGGCCTACGTGCCCGCGGTCGTCGGCTACGGCGCCGGCCGGGCGCTGGGCAGCAGCGCGCTGGGGCTGTGGCTCGCCCGCCTGGCCGGTCTGGCCACCTACCTGGCGCTGTGCTGGGCCGCGATCCGCCTCAGCCCGTGGGGGCGCCCGGTGCTGTTCCTGGTGGCGCTGCTGCCCACGTCGATGACGTTGGCGGCCAACCTCTCGGCCGACCCCATGGCGATCTCCCTGGGGCTGCTCGCCACCGCCCTGCTCCTGCGGCTCAGGGTGCCCCGCGTCGACGAGGTGCCCGACCGCACGGGTCGCCTCCTGGTGGCGCTCGCGGCGTGCCTCTTCCTGCTCGCCGCCTCGAAGAACCTCTACGCGCCGGTCGCGCTCACCGCGTTCCTGGTGCCCGCCGACCGCATCCGCACCCTCGGGAGGCGCCTCGCCTACGGCGCCGGGGTGGTCGGCTCGATCGTGGTGGCCTCGGGCCTGTGGAGCGCGCTGGTGGTCGACAAGGTGCGCTTCATCCTGTTCTGGAACGGGGCCGACTCGATCCGGCAGAAGGCCTGGATCCGGGCCCACCCGGTCGGCTACCTGCGCATCGTGGGGCACAGCCTCTTCGGCACCTGGCTGCTGGTCAACCACACCGTCCCGGGCATGGCGGCCCCCGCGTGGTGGCACCTGCAGTCGCGTGCCCCGGGCGTGGGCGAGTCGACGGTGTCGCTGGTCGTCACCGTGGCCATGATCGTGGGGGCCTTCCTGCTCGCCTGCCGACCCCGGGCGGGCACCGCGGACGAGGGCGCCGCGACCGGCACCCGCCTGGCCGGCCGGCGTGAGGAGCTGCTCATCTGGGCGGTGCTCGGCGTGATCCTGGTGCTGGTGTTCGCCCTGGTCGTGTACGGCGAGTCGGTGGCCTCCGCCGCCGACCTGCGCACCAACCCGGTCATCAACTACATCGAGGGCCGCTACTTCCTGCCGATCCTGCCGCTGCTCCTGGTGCCACTCGCCGCCCGCGGCCGGCTGCTCGACGGGGCCACCAGCCGGGCCTGGGCCTGGGCGCTTCCCGCCTCGCTCGTGGTGCTGACGGGCTGGACCGTGGCCCGCTTCGGCCAGCTGTCCTTCTGAGGAGGCCCTCCGCCCGGGCGTCAGGCGTCAGGCCGCGCCGTGGCAGTTCTTGTACTTGCGGCCCGAACCGCAGGGGCAGGGATCGTTGCGGCCGGTCTTGTCCCAGTCGGACTTCACGATCGGGGTGTTGACGACCTCCTCGGGAGCTGCCGCGGGCGCCTCGACGCCGTCGGCCTGCGCCTGGGCGACCGCCGCGGCGGCCATGCCACCCGCCGGGGCCGACTCGTCGGGGGCGGAGTACTGCACGTTGGTGGGCTGGACCGCGGGCTCCTCGACCACGACCTGCACGTGCATCATGTACTTCACGAAGTCCTGGGCGATGCCGGTCATCATCTGGCCGAACATCTGGAAGCCCTCACGCTGCCACTCGACGAGCGGGTCCTTCTGTCCCATGGCCCGCAGGTGGATGCCCTCCTGCAGGTAGTCCATCTCGTAGAGGTGCTCGCGCCACTTCTGGTCGATGATCTGGAGCATCACCTGACGCTCGATCTCACGCATCGACGCGGCGCCGAACTCCTCCTCGCGCTGCTCGTAGTGGCCCGTGGCCTCGCCCATGAGCTTGTCGTAGAGCGCATCGGTGGTGTCGGCCTCGCGCAGGTCGTCGATGGTGAGCTGCGACGGCCAGTAGCCGGCGACCTCGGCGGTGAGCGCCTCGAGGTCCCACTCCTCGGGGAAGTCGTTGACGCAGAAGGTGGAGATGAGGCCCTCGACGGCCTCGGCGAGGGCCTCGAGGGCCTCGTCGCGCAGGTCGGCGTCGTCGAGGATCTGGTCGCGGCGCTTGTAGATGACCTTGCGCTGCTCGTTCATCACCTCGTCGTACTTGAGCACGTTCTTGCGGATCTCGGCGTTGCGCTGCTCGACGGTGTTCTGCGCCCGCTCGATGGCCTTGGAGACCATGCGCGCCTCGATGGGCACGTCGTCGGGCAGCGCCTTGCCCATGACCCAGCTCATCGCTCCCGTGGCGAACAGCCGCATGAGCTCGTCCTCGAGCGACAGGTAGAAGCGGCTCTCACCGGGGTCGCCCTGACGGCCGGCGCGGCCCCGGAGCTGGTTGTCGATGCGGCGGCTCTCGTGGCGCTCGGTGCCGAGCACGTAGAGCCCGCCGAGCTCGCGGACCTTCTCGCCCTCGGCCTTGCACTCGGCCTCCCAGTGCTTCAGCCGCTCCTCGTAGCGCGCCCGGCCCTCGTCGGTCTCGCGGTCGAGGCCCTCGGCCGCCAGCTCCTTGGCCGCGAGGCCCTCGGGGTTGCCGCCGAGGAGGATGTCGACGCCACGACCGGCCATGTTGGTGGCCACCGTGACGGAGTTGAGGCGGCCCGCCTGGGTGACGATCTCGGCCTCACGGAAGTGCTGCTTGGCGTTGAGCACCTCGTGGGGCACGCCACGCTTCTCGAGCAGCCGCGACAGCTTCTCGGAGTTCTCGACCGAGATGGTGCCGACCAGCACCGGCTGCCCGGTCTCGTTGCGCTCCACCAGGTCCTCGACCACGGCGTCGAACTTGGCGTCCTCGGTCTTGTAGATGAGGTCGCCCTGGTCGATGCGCACGAGGGGACGGTTGGTGGGGATGGGGACGACGGTGAGGCCGTAGGTGGTGCCGAACTCGGCGGCCTCGGTGACCGCGGTGCCGGTCATGCCGGAGAGCTTGTCGTAGAGGCGGAAGTAGTTCTGCAGGGTGATGGTGGCGAGGGTCTGGTTCTCCTCCTTGATCTTCACCCCTTCCTTGGCCTCGACCGCCTGGTGGAGCCCCTCGGACCAGCGGCGCCCCTCGAGCACGCGCCCGGTGAACTCGTCGACGATCTTCACCTCGCCGTGCTGGATGAGGTACTCGGTGTCGCGCCGGTAGAGCTCCTTGGCCTTGAGCGCAGCCTGCAGCTGGTGGACCAGGTTCTGCGACACCGCGTCGTAGAGGTTGTCGACGCCGAGGGCCTTCTCGACCTTCTCGATGCCCTCCTCGGTGGGGGCCACCATCTGCTTCTCCTCGTCGACGTCGTAGTCGACGTCGCGCTTGAGGCCCCGGACGATGCTGGCGAATCGGTAGTAGAGCTTGGCGGCCTCGGCCACCGTGCCGCTGATGATCAGCGGGGTGCGGGCCTCGTCGACGAGGATCGAGTCGACCTCGTCGACGATGGCGTAGGTGTGGCCGCGCTGGGTCTTGTCGACCTTCGAGAGCGCCATGTTGTCGCGCAGGTAGTCGAAGCCGAACTCGTTGTTGGTGCCGTACGTGACGTCGCAGGCGTACTGCTCGCGCTTGTGCTCCGGGTCGAACTCGCCGGGCAGGATCAGCCCGACGCTGAGGCCGAGCCAGTTGTGGACGCGGCCCATCCACTCGGCGTGGAACGAGGCCAGGTAGTCGTTGACCGTGACCACGTGGACGCCGTTGCCGACCAGGCCGTTGAGGTACACGGGCAGGGTCGACACCAGGGTCTTGCCCTCACCGGTCTTCATCTCCGCCACCCAGCCGAAGTGGAGCGCGGCCCCACCCATGAGCTGCACGTCGAAGTGCCGCTGGCCCAGCACCCGGCTGGCGGCCTCGCGCATGACCGCGAAGGCCTCGATCAGCAGGTCGTCGAGGTCGGCGCCGTTCTCGAGCTGCTGGCGGAAGTCGGCGGTGCGGCCGCGCAACGCGTCGTCGGAGAGCTTGGTGATCTCCGGCTCGAGCGCGTTGATGTCGGGGACCAGGCCGGCCAGGGCCTTGACCTTGCGCCCTTCACCTGCCCGGAGTATGCGATCCAGTACGGCCATAGGGAGACGATGCTACCGGCGCCACCCGCCTCGCAAGGACGGGTCGGGCGCTCAGTCGGCTTCGTCGATGAGGCCGATGTCGCCGTCGTCGCGGAGGTAGACCACCGCGGCCCGGTGCGTGTCGATGTTCGTGAAGAAGAAGAAGCCGTGACCCAGCAGCTCCATGCGGTGGCTGGCGTCCTCGGGCGTCATCGGCATCATGGCGAAGCGCTTGCTCTTGACGATGCGCGCCACCTTCGGCCCGTCGGGGGCCTGGGGCTCCTCGGTGGGCGAGCCGTCGAGCGACACCTCGCCGAGGGGCTGCGCGTTGCGGACCTTGGCGTGGCGGCCGCGCTGCACCAGCCGCGTCTTCAGCTTGGTGAGCTGCTGCTCGGCCTTCGCGACGGCACCGTCGACGGCCGCGAACGAGTCGACGGCCGCCACCTTCGCCCGCACGTGGTGGCCGTGGCCCTCGAGGGTGACCTCGCAGAGCTCCGGGTTGGCGATGCGGGGGTTCTTCTCCCGGCTGAAGCGGACCTCGGCCCGCTCCATGTCGAGAAAACGCCCCAGGCGGGACACCTTGTCCTCGGTCAGCTGCCGCAACTTCTCCGACACGTCCATCTGCCGACCGCTGACGATGACGTCCACGCTCCACCTCCGGGTTCCGTTGTGTTCGGGTCGGGAGATCCGTCCCACCTCGAGCATTGCGTCGGAGACCTGCTCGCCGGAAGGGCCGTTGGACCTTGGGCGCAATGCCTTTGGTTGGCTGATGGTAGACGGCCCGGCTGGGACCGTTCTCCGGAGCTGCTGAGTGGCAGCTGGGCCCGGGTGATCACGGGCCCCGGGAGCGCGGTGGCGCGGTGCGGGCGGCCGCCAGGCCCACCACGGCCGCCGCTCCCGCGTCGGTCAACACTCGGGCGGCCCGGGTGAGGGTGGCCCCCGAGGTGACGACGTCGTCGACCAGCAGGACGTGGCGGCACGGGGCGGCGCGCGCCAGGGCGCGACGGGGCCGGAAGCGGGGCGCGGCCTGGCGCTCGGCCAGGCGCAGCCCCGTCTGGTGAGGGCCCGGCTGGCGCTGCAACAGGGCCACCGCCGGGCGCCCGAGCTCGCGCGCCACCCGACGGGCCAGGAGCTCGGCCTGGTCGAACCCGCGCTCGCGGCGCCGCTGCCCGGTGGTGGGCGCCCAGCTGACGACGTCGACCTCGTCGCCCGCGGCCACCGTGAGGGCCGCCATGCCCGCCGCCAGCCACGGCAGCACGCTGCGCGCGTTGCGGTACTTGAGGCGGGCGACGAGGTCGCGCCCCGGCCCGTCGTAGGCCAGCAGCGCACGGCACGCCACCAGGCCGGCGGGCACGGCGAGCGACGGGGCCGCCCGCAGCGTGGCCAGGCAGCCGGAACAGGGCGCCGGGCCGGGCCGCTCGCACATCGGACAGGTGGTCGGGAAGAGCACACCTCGACAGTACGCACGGGGTCTGACACCCTCCCCCGCCGGCTGATGCTGTCCCCCTCCGGCGTCGGAGCTAGTCGGGCAGCATGCCCACGACGGGGTCGGTGCCGGCCACGAGGTGCTCCATGCGCTCCTTGGCGACGGCGACCCACTCGGGGTGGGTGAAGATGTAGAAGGTCTTGGCCACGATGGCGTCGTGCACCATCCGGGCCACCTCGGCGGGCTCGATGCCACCGGCGATGAAGCCCTCGATGGTGTCCGACATGAGCTGCCGGAGCTCGGCGGCCTCCGGGGTCTCGGCCTCGGCCTCGTGGTCGAGGCCCGACCCGAGCGGCTCGGGCTTGTTGCGGTCGCTCTTGTGGATCTGCGTCTTAACCCAGCCGGGGCACAGCACCGACACGCCGACCGGCGACTCGAGCATCTGCAGCTCGGAGAACATCGTCTCCGACAGCGTCACCACGCCGTGCTTGGCCACGTTGTACGGGCCCATGAACGCCGCCGAGATGGTGCCGGCCATCGAGGCCGTGTTCACCATGTGGCCCTCGCCCTGCTCGACGAGCAGCGGCATGAACGCCTTCACGCCGTGGATGACGCCGTAGAGGTCGACGCCGATCACCCAGTCCCACTCCTCGAGGCCGAGCTCCCACGACGTGCCGCCCGTGCCCACGCCGGCGTTGTTGCACACCACGTGCACCGCGCCGAAGGCCTCCAGCGTGGCGTCGCGCAGCGCCTCGACGGCCTCGAACCTCGACACGTCGGTGCGCACGCCGACGACCTCGGCACCGGCCGCCTCGAGCTCGGCGACCGCGGTGTCGAGCGCGCCCTGCTCGACGTCGGCGAGGACGACCTTCATGCCGTCGGCGACGAACTGGTCGGCCAGCGCCCGGCCGATCCCCGACGCCGCGCCCGTGACCACGGCGACCTTGCCTGCGAGCTCTTCCATGACCGTTCCCCCAGATCTTGACCTTCGGGTCAAGCTACTCCACCCACCAAAACGCGCTTTGGGTCGATCTTCGGTCGCCTGAGCGACCGAAGATCGACCCAAAAGCGGGTGGCGTGACTCAGTAGCGGTAGTGGTCGGCCTTGTAGGGGCCCTCGACCGGCACGCCGAGGTAGTCGGCCTGCTCCTGGGTGAGCTGCGTCAGCCGCACGCCGAGCGACTCGAGGTGCAGGCGGGCCACCTTCTCGTCGAGGCGCTTGGGCAGCACGTGGACGCCCAGCTCGTAGTGGTCGCGGTTGATGTGCAGCTCGATCTGGGCGAGCACCTGGTTGGTGAAGCTGTTCGACATCACGAAGCTCGGGTGGCCGGTGGCGCAGCCGAGGTTCAGCAG
>Ga0302322_100003134_pt1 | contig 14130 bp, 10 predicted proteins | sample Fen_T0_2_FD_203757 | JGI IMG/M metagenome (GOLD analysis project Ga0302322, IMG submission 203757) | Peat permafrost microbial communities from Stordalen Mire near Abisko, Sweden - Fen_T0_2 | ecosystem: Environmental > Terrestrial > Soil > Wetlands > Permafrost | place: Sweden: Abisko... | reverse complement strand
CCGATGCCGGCGTCGGCGTGGCGGAGCCCGCGCCAGTCGAGCCCGCGCCAGTCGAGCACCTGGCCGTCGAGCCGGTGGCCATCGAGCCCGCGCCCATCGAGCCCGCGCCCATCGAGCCCGCGCCGGTTCCCGAGGCAGACGCGCATGAACCCGGACTCACCGGCCGCGAGGCAAACGTCACTGCCGGATCCGCGAGCGCGACGTCGCCCGAGACCGTACCGGATGTCGAAGAACCCGAGCCCACTCCCATCGCGGTCGAGGCCGGCGCCGAGATCGAGTCCGGCCGTGTGTACCTGATTGCCGACGACGCGATGATGGCCGCTCTGCATTTCGCGGTCGCTCTTCGCCTGGCGCCCGGGTCGGCCGGTGCCGTCCTCGACGCGATCGGAGATCGCCAGGAACTTCCGCTCCAGCTCGTTCGCGGCGATGCGTTGCGGATGCTTGGTATGGAAGGCGACGCGGGAAGGGCATATCTGTCGGTCGCGAGTGCGCTCGGAGCCCCCCGGCCGGAAGCCTCGAGCCAGGCGCCGAACACGAGCACGGGCTCGCCGCCTGCAGCCGAGACCGAGCCGGACAGCGAGCCGGACACCAAGGCATCGGCAGCGATTTCGGACGCGACCGCGCCCGCGACCGAGCCCGAGCCCCAGCCGGATCCGGCGCAAGTGGACCCGTCCGAGGACGACGACCTGCCGCCCATCCGCTGGGACTGAGGTTCTCCGGGCTACCGGCTACACTCCGATCGAAATCCACCGTCCGCAGGGGTATCTACTACGTGACTGAGCGAACTCTCGTACTCGTCAAGCCAGACGGCGTTCAGCGCCAGCTGGCCGGCCGCATCCTCGCCCGCTTCGAAGAGCGCGGCCTCAAGATCGTCGGCCTCCGTCTGGTCAAGGTCGACCGGGACCTGGCCGAGCGCCACTACGCGGTCCATAAGGGCAAGCCGTTCTTTGAGGGGCTCGTTGCCTTCATCACGTCCAGCCCGCTCGTCGCGATCGCCCTCGAGGGCCCCAACGCGATCGGCATGGTGCGGACGATGGTCGGCGCGACCAAGCCGACCGAGGCCGCGCCCGGAACGATCCGCGGTGATCTCGCCGTCGAAATGGGTCAGAACCTGATCCACGCATCCGACGGACCCGAGACGGCCGTCGCAGAACTGGCGCTATGGTTCAAGCCGGAAGAACTCATCGGCTATGAGCGCGAGATCGATCGCTGGGTCATCGGCCCCAAGGGCTAGACCGACTTTCGAAAACGCGTTGACCGGCTCCGCGCACCTGCGCCGGGGCCGGTCTTCGATTCAGCCCGCGTCGCCCTGAGCCGGGCCGGAGGTCTTGACCGGCGTGGGCGTTGCGCTCGGTTTGACCGAACCGCTCGGCCCCGGGCTCCCGCTGTTGTTCGGGCGCGGTGCCAGAGTCGGTTGCTCCGTCGGCGGCGGGCCCGAATTCGTCGGCTGCGGAGTCGGGGTCGCCGTCGCGTGAGCGGCTATGTCCAGTGGAATGCCGGACCGCGACGCACCATTCACGCCGAACCCGCCTAGGGCGAGGACCGCCGCAAGCACGGTCCCGGCGATGACCAGCAGGCTCAACTCGAGCGTGCGGTTGAGGCGCCACGTGGCCACGAGGTCGGTCCACAGGTGGGTCGGTACTCTCGAGCCGGACTCGGGAGCCGGCGACGGATCCGCTTCGGAGGGCGTGTCGGCGGCGGCATCGACCACAGGCTCCGGTTGCGTGTCGGTTGACTCGACGGTGGCCGCTACGACTGCCGTCGCGACGGCTGGCGCCTCGGCGACTGGAGTCGAGCGCCACAGACGCGGCCGTTCGCTGCGGGCGGCGGCGACGTCGGCGCCGGGACGGAAGGCACCGATTATCAGGATCCTGCCGGCGTAGGCGATCGTCAGCAAGATCGACACGAAGAAGAGAAGTTGAAGAGCGCCCGGAAGTGCCAGGCGGACCAGGCTGGCGCGGGCTTCGAAGACCGCCTCGCCGGGCCAGCCAACGGTCGCGATCAAGATCGCGACAAGGGCGACTCCGAGCAATGGAGTGCGCCGCAGCCAGCCTCTCAGTTGCCCCAGGTTGTTCGTCCCGAAGGCATGGACGACGGCCGCGGCCCAACCCACCAGCCCCGTCTTGGCGACCACGAAGACCAGCAGCCAGAGTCTCGCCGGCTCAGCAGCCGCGTCGCTGCGGGCGGACAGAGCGAGAAGCACGAACCCGGCGTCGGCAACGATCGAATAGGCCACGACCTCGTCGAGTTCGTCGTGTACGAGGGCGGCGAGGCCGCCGAGCACCAGAGTGGCTACAGCGACGATCTGGATCAGAAGGACCGCGGCGTTGAGCCAGTCACTGCCGTCCCGGAAGACGACCGCACTCCAGCTGAGGGCCAGTATTCCCAGGCCGGCGGGGATCCAGACGAGGATCAGTGCCGGCGCGAACGCTGTGCCGGTCTGACCGAGGTGGGAGGCGGGGATGTGGAACGGCACTGCCCCGCTTCGAACTGCGAGTGCGATCGCGACACCGAGGAAGGCCAGAACCATGACCGGACTGTCGCTTGCTCCGCCCCAGGGCGGCCGGAGCACGGCGATGCCGGCGAACAGGAAGCCGGCGGCGACCAGGCCGATAGTGCGAATCTCCGCCAGCCCGCCGTCCACGCCGACGCTCTCGGGAGCGGCTCGTACGATCACCAGCGCTCCGGCGGTTGCCGCCGCCGCTCCTGCCGCCAGCGCCACTCCGGAGTCGGCGGCCGTAATGGCTACGGCAAGACCGGCGAAGGACGCCAGGGCGGCCGGGGCCAGTTCGTCGGGCCAGCCCGCACCCAGCGCCACGACGCAAAGCAGCAGGCTCGAGCCGGTGGCAACTGCCAGGAAAAGGCCGGCGTACTGGCTGCCCTTCAGGACGACTTCACCGATGGTGAGGGTGGTGTGGGCTCCGATCAGCAGCGCAAAGACGAAGGCCGAGCCGAGCGCTGCGAGGCAGACGAGCTTCCCGATAGGCCCGGACGGTTTCAGGGCAAGGCCGATGAGCGAACCGGCTCCACAGGCGACGAGAAAGGCGAGCAGGCTCATCGGCGCGACTCCCGAACGCCCAGGCGGCGCGCTCTGCCGGCCGGCCCCGGGTCCGGCAGGGAGGGCGTCGGCTCTTCTTCGATCTCGTCTTCGCCCGGCTCGATCTCCAGCTCGTAGTCGCTCTCGTCGTACTCGTCAGGGGCCACGCCCGATTCTTCGGCCGGGGCCATGAGCAGGCTCGTTGCGCCTGCCACGCCGACCAGCAGCGCGGTGGTGACGATCTGCTGCAGCGACGACGCCGGGCCTATCCAGGCCACCAGAAGGAAGTTGAGTCCCAGTCCAAGGATGACGACTGCCGTGCCGGCCCTCAGCACATTGCGGCTCGTGAGCGGCACGATCGCCAGGCCGACTAGCGCAAACCCGGCGGCCTGGGCGGCCAGTGGTCCGGCGAGAGGCTTGACCGGTATCGCGAACCAACCGACACAGAAAGCGGCGGCGGCCACGGCCAATTCCGCGATGACGCCGACTCCGGTGCCCTCGCTGTCGATCGACCGTGAGCGCGTGGCGGTCCAAAGCAGGTACGCGGCCAGGACCGCACCCAGAAATCGGAAAACCAGAGTCAGGTACCCGGGTTCGGGCGAGGACGCGATGGGCGCTGCCACCATGGCCGTCAGGAGGCCCAGGGCCACCAGCCGACTGTCGCGGGCGACAACGGCCGCCAGGCTGCCGCCGATAGCCACGAGAGCGCCGACCATTGCCAGCCCGATCATGCGACGCTCACGACGGAGATCCGCCCGGGTCGTGTTCCGTTCACCACGGGGCGTTCGACGCCGCCGGGGAGCCGCTCGAGGCGGGCGCTTGCGTGGCATTCGGGATCAACCCGAACTTGCCTATCGGCCAATAACGCAGCCACGCCCGACCCACGACCGACGCTTTGTCGATGGCCCCGAAGACCCGGGAGTCGGGGAGGGTCTTGTCGCCGCGGTTATCGGCCATTACGAACAGCTGTCCTGCGGTCAGCTTCCATGTCTTGCTGTCGCCTCCGGACATGCTGGTTGCCTGTGTCGAGGGCACGTATGACTCTGTGAGCTGGGAGCCGTTCAGATACACATGGCCTCCGTGGATGTCGACCGTATCTCCGCCGATGCCGATGACGCGATCGACGTAGAGCGCCCCTGATTGATCTTGGGTCGCGCCGGCAGGCGGATTGAAGGCGACGACGTCGCCCCGATGGAAGTCGTCGAAACGAGGCGTCAGCTTATCCACGAGAACGTACTGATCCGGCATCAGCGTGTTCTCCATGGTGTGCTTCTGCACTTGAAACGGCTGGACGACGAAAAGGCCGACGAGTAGCAGGACTACCAGGACGACCAGAAACGTCTCCAGCATTTCGAGGAAGCAGCCGAGGGTTCGACGGTTCACAAGGTCGCGAGTATAGGGGCTGTGCTATCGTCCTGCCCCGTGGAACTACCCAAGCGACTCCATTGGCTGCAGAGCGGCCGCTTCATTCGCCTGCTCTCGAGCCTGGTGGCGCTGGCAGTGCTGTCGGCGATTCTCTACAACGCGATCATGATCGACCGCCTTCCGCCGACCGTTTCCCTCACGGTCAGCAGCCTCGATAGCCACGGCCGGGCGACGACGCTGACGTCGATCGACATCACTTTCAGCGAGGAGGTCCGGCACGATTCGGCCGAGGCCGCCTTCGCGATGACTCAGCTGCCGGGGACGTCCAAGGTCGCAGGCGCGTTCCACTGGCAGGGTCTGACGCTCATCTTCACGCCGTCGGCCAGGCTGCCCCTTGCCGCCAAGTTCCACGTCCACCTCGGGCCCGGTGTCCTTGACATCGCCGGCAACGTCCAATCCGGCAGCCAGGACGTCGAGTTCACGACCGAAGGGTCGCCCGTCGTCGTCGCCGCTGATCCGGCGCCCGACACCACGGCCGTGCCGGTAGACGCCTCGATCAAGATCACCTTCGACCGCCTCATGGACACCCAGAAGGTGATAGCCGGCGTGACCCTGAAGCCGGACATCACCTATCAGGCTTCATGGAACGGCCCGGTTCTGATTCTCGTACCGACGCGGCCCATGATCTACGGAACCACCTACACGGTCACCATCGGCGACCCCGCGGTCGACAAAGATGGCACGAAGCTGGCGGCCTATACGACCAGCTTCCGCACGGTCGGGATCGGCCTTCGCGTCACCTCGTCTGTGCCGGCCCCGAATGTCGACGGCGTCAGCGTCCACAGCCAGATCGCCGTCACCTTCGACCGCCCGATCGAACCCTCGTCGATCACCGGGGCGATCAAGCTCTCTCCTTCCGTGTCCGGCTCGATCAACGCCGTGAGCCTGTCCGACGACAGCCCCTCGAGCTCCGCGGCTGCAACGCCGGCGCCCGGCTCGGGTCCGCAGGTCCTCGTATTCACGCCGGACGCGGCGCTCGCTCCCGACACGACCTACACGGTCACCCTCGAAGCCACAGTCAAGACCACCGACGGGCAGGTCGAGGAGGGCAAGACGTGGCGGTTCATCACCGGAGAGCCGGCCGCGAACGCCCTGAATCAGATCGCGTTCATTTCGCACCGCAGCGGCGTGGACAACGTCTGGCTCATGAACCCCGATGGTTCGAACCAGCGCGAATTGACCTGGGAGCTCGTCCCCGTGAGCGGTTACGACATCAGCGGCGACGGCACGACCCTCGCCTACGGAGCCGGTGGAAGCGTCAAGACCATGTCGATCACGGGGTCCGCCCTCAATACGTTGACGCCGAGCGGCTCGTTCGAGTACGCGCCGACCATCACCCAGGACGGAACGGGCGTGATCGTGGGTCGGCGCGACACGAGTGGCGCAGACAAGGGCTACTGGCGGTATCCGCTCGTGACGGGCACCGATGTCCGCCAGGTTGCTCTCGACGGCGCGCCGGGGCCGGGTAGTGCGCAGCTCAACCCCGACGGCCTGACCGGCGCGGTCGGCATGACCGCCTGGATGCCGCGAGCGGCATACAGCTCGGACGGCAAGAAGATGCTCGTGGTCCGCGGCGCCGATGACCTCGTTGAGCTGGTCGATATCGCCGACCCATCCAAGGCAATCCGGCTGAGCATTCAAGGAGACTCGAGGCCCGTCTGGTCGCAGGCCGATTCCGCGTTCTACCTCGCCGCGTCGATGGACCGGGCGGCTACGTGGAGCTGCTGGCGAGTGGAGCTGGATGGGTCCTTGACCAGCTGCGGCGCAGCCCGCAGCGACGTCGCCGGCTCCGGTACCGGCCTGGCTGTGGTCGTCAACGGCAACGACGGCGCCTATCACGTCTCATATGAGGTTCTGGGCCAGGCCTCGTCCAGGTTGCTAATGACAGATCCCGACTACAGCGAGGCGTCGCCTTCGTTCTCCCCGGATGGCGGCCAGGTGGTCGTCGCGAGGGTCGCGGCAAATTCGCCGCTCATTTCGGCCGGCATCTGGAAGATCAACGTCGACGGGACCGGCCTTACGGTGCTCGCCACCGACGGTTCGCGCCCGCATTGGGTCCCCTGACCACTGCTTGCACTCGCCACCGGACAAAAGGACCGGGCCGAAAGACCCGGTTCGGGCCGCACGATTGCATATTCATGGGACATTTCGCAGTTTGACCCGCCCTTTGGGCCGTTGATACACTCCGCCGGGCCTCTATGCGCACAATCGCCGATCAAGGCCCTCATGCCGGAGGCGCGCCGTCCCGCGCTCCGCCCGCGACCGCTAAGAGAAGGAGCCGCTCGCACCCCATGGACCCGACAATTCTCCAAGCGTTCATTCCCATCGCGGGCCTTCTCGCGGTAGGGTTCGCGATCTTCCTCGCCCGTGACGTCCTGTCCCGCGACACCGGGACCAAGGAAATGATGGAAGTCTCGGCGACCATCAACGAGGGCGCGGTTGCGTTCATCAAGCGCCAGTACCTGACCATCGGCGGCCTCGCGCTTGTCGGCACGGTCGTGATCTTCGGCATCATCTCGCTGCTGGAGACCGCGAAGGTTGCGGATACATCGCACGTCGGGATGGACATCGGCATTCGCACGGCCGGAGCCTTCCTCATCGGCGCCGCCTGCTCGATGGCCTGCGGAATCATCGGCATGCTCGTCAGCGTCAAGGCGAACGTTCGCGTCGCCTCAGCCGCTCGGCGCAGCCTCGTCGAGGCCGTCCAGGTTGCAATGCGCGGTGGCGCAGTCTCCGGCTTCCTCGTCGTCGCCCTTTCGCTCCTCGGCGTCTGGACCATCTTCGCCATCAACGGCGGTCTGTCCGGCGGCGACTCGACCAAGGACGCCCCGTTCCTGATCGTCGGCTACGGCTTCGGCGCCAGCTTTGTGGCCCTCTTCGCCCAGCTCGGCGGTGGTATCTACACCAAGGCCGCGGACGTGGGCTCGGACCTCGTCGGTAAGGTCGAGGCCGGCATCCCGGAGGACGACCCGCGCAACGCGGGCGTCATCGCGGACCTCGTCGGTGACAACGTCGGCGACTGCGCCGGCCGTGGCGCGGACCTCTTCGAGTCCACCGCCGCCGAGAACATCGGCGCCATGATCCTAGGCGTCGCGGTGTACACCCTGGCCGTGAACGCCCACTGGGCCAACCCCACTGCCTGGATCTTCTTCCCGCTCGTCATTCGAGCCTTCGGTCTCGTCTCCACCATCGTCGCGATGTTCTTCATCCGCGGCAAGGAAGACGAGAATCCGATGAACATCCTGAACCGCGGCTATTGGGTCACCACGATCCTCAGCGCAGCTGCCCTTGCTCTCGTCACCAACGTGATGATGAACACCGGTACACAGACGGGCAGCAACGGCATCGCGACCTGGGTCTACTTCTTCGGTTGCGGCATCGTCGGCCTTGCGACGAGCATCGCCTTCGTTTACATCACCCAGTACTACACCGCCGGCAGCTTCCGACCTGTTCGGGAGATCGCCGAGGCCTCCAAGACCGGCCCGGGGACGAACATCATTTCCGGCATTGCCGTTGGCTTCGAAACGACTGCGGTTACCGCGCTCACGATCGGTGCCGCGCTCCTGGCCAGCAACTGGCTTGGGTCGCAGGCCGGCCTGCACGACGCCGCGGGCAAGGACATCGGTGGCATCTTCGGCACCGCCGTCGCCACCATGGGCATGCTCATGACCACTGCCTACGTCCTCGCGATGGACACCTTCGGCCCCATCACCGATAACGCCGGTGGTATCGCCGAGTTCAGCCGTGCCGAGGCAGGCGCCCGCGACATCACCGACCGCCTCGACGCTGTCGGTAACACGACCAAGGCGCTCACCAAGGGCTACGCGATTGCGTCTGCCTCCCTGGCCGCCTTCCTTCTGTTCTCTGCCTACATCGACAAGGTCAACCTCATCCTGGCCCGACAGATTGCCGACGGCACTCGTACGGCCGCACAGGGCCTGATGACCTCGGTCAACCTGGCCAATGTGAACGTCTTCGTCGCAGCGCTGATTGCGGCGATGCTTGTCTACTTCTTCAGCTCTCTGGCCATCCGCGCAGTCGGCACCACGGCTCAGGCGATCATCGTCGAAGTCCGTCGCCAGTTCCGCGAGATCCCGGGGATCATGGATTACACAGGCCGCCCGGACTACGCCCGAGTCGTTGACATCACGACCCGCGCAGCCCTCAAGGAAATGATGCTCCCGGGCATCGTTGCCGTGGCCACCCCGATCGCCGTCGGCGTCCTCCTCGGCTACGAAGCCGTTGCAGGCATGCTGATGGTCGGCACGATTGCCGGCGTCCTTCTCGCTACTGTCCTCAACAACAGTGGCGGCGCGTGGGACAACGCCAAGAAGTACGTCGAGTCGGGTCACCTCCTCGACGAGAATGGCGAAGTCCTAGGCAAGAAGTCCTTCGCGCACCAGGCCGCCGTGGTCGGTGACACCGTCGGCGATCCCTTCAAGGACACCGCCGGCCCGTCTCTCCACGTTCTCGTGAAGCTGCTGGCCACCATCACCCTGGTGATGGCCCCGCTCTTCATCCGCTAGTTCTGTCACTCAGCGTCGAGCCGGCGGTCGCAGGATCGCCGGCTCGCGCATATCTACGGCCCTGAACCACACTCGCACCAAGGAGACGCTATGGACCTGTCCATCCAGGCGCTGATCATGGGGCTCGTTCAGGGTCTGACCGAGTTCATACCCGTCTCGAGCTCCGGCCACCTGGTCCTGGTTCCGTGGCTGTTTGGGTGGAAAGACCCGTTCATCAGCTCGGTAGCGTTTACGGTCATTCTCCACATGGGCACGCTCCTGGCCCTGCTCGCCTACTTCTGGCGCGACTGGATGACGCTCATTCCGGCAGGCCTCGCCGCGATTCGCGACCGCTCGTTCAAGAACGACCCGAATCGCAAGATGGCATTCATGCTCGTGGTCGCCACCATACCGGCAGTTCTCGTCGGGCCGATCTTCGAGTCGAAGCTAGAGGATCTTGTGCGTGAACCGGCCCGCATCGCACTCATGTTGTGCGTCGGTGCCGCGATCCTGTGGCTGGCCGACCGGTGGGGCTCCAAAGAGCGCGACATGGACTCGCTCACGTTCCGCGAGTCGCTGATCATCGGCGTCGCTCAGGTGGTCGCCCTCGTGCCCGGGATCAGCCGGTCCGGCGTGAGTATCTCCGCCGGGCTGTTCCTGGGCCTGACCCGCGAATCCGCCGCCCGCTTCAGCTTCCTCATGGCCACCCCGGTGATCGGCGGTGCGGGCGTTTGGGAGGCCCGCAAGTTCCTGACTCACGAGGCCGGTCCCAGCCCCGAGATGAACGTCATCGTGATCGGCTTCCTGACGGCACTCGTGTCGGGCTTCCTGGCTATCCGCTTCATGCTCGCCTTCCTGCGCCGGCAACCGGTCACTGCGTTCGTGGTCTATCGCGTCCTCGCCGCGATCGCCGTCTTCCTAATCCTCCTCTCGCCCCACGGCGCCTGACAGCGGCCCGCCGCCACCGATGGAAGTCATCAAGCAACTCCGACAGCGGGAGATCCGCGACCTGCTCGGGCAGCGCCCGATTCGGACGCAGCAGGAACTGGCGGGCGCCCTGCGCGAACGTGGCTTCCGGGCCACTCAAGCGACAATCAGCCGCGACGTTGCCGAGCTTGGGCTGATCAAGGCGAGCCAGGGCGGCGTTCAAACGTACGTGGTCCCGGCTCGCGTCACCGAAGCCGAAAGCACCGGCGAGGAGCGGCTGCGGGCGCTCTTGCACGATCTCCCCGTGGAGGTCCGCGAGGCCGGGCTGATGCTTGTGCTCAAGACCCTGCCGGGATCCGCGCATGCCATAGCTGCGGCCCTGGACCGGACCCGCTGGCCGGAGGTGGTAGGCAGCATCGCCGGCGACGACACGGTGTTCGTGGCCTTTGCCGACAGGATGTCCATGCAGCGCATCCGCGGCCGGCTCTCAGCGCTGGGCCGCTGACCGACTCCGATTCGCGGAGCGGCCCCGTCTTCCGGGGAGGAGGAGGGAGGAGTTCCGGAAGGCGGGGCCGCTATCAAGCTGTGGTAGTCCGAATATTGATCAGACTCGCTTCAGTTATCCAGCCCTCGTTCGTCCCTCCCCACCGGGGACCTCCGTCCTGGTGCAAAGAGGGGTGGTCGGCCCATTCGAACGGCGTAGGCGCTCGAATCGCGTCGCGAGCCGGCCGCTGACGGCCGCACAGGCCTCAATCCACAGGAAGCGGCCGTTTGGGCTTTGACATGGGCAAGGGCGGCGGCTAGCATACGCGCCGGTCGAACTTCAGGGCACCGACGAACGGTGCGCCTGGAGTTCTTTTCCATATCCCGGGCCGCGAGGCGCCGGAGTTTCGCCGGCGAGCGTCGGACGAACGAAAACGGGAGCCTTCCGCGGTGAACAACAAAACTCAGTACGTCTCGGAAGAAGGCCTGGTCAAGCTTCGGGCCGACCTCGAGGAACTCGTCAGCGTTCGGCGTCAGGAGATCGCTCAGCGAATCCACGATGCCAAGGAGCATGGCGACCTCGCCGAGAACGCCGAATACGAAGACGCCAAGAACGAACAGGCTTTCGTCGAGGGGCAGATCCAGCGTCTCGAGGCCCTGGTCAAAAACGCCACGATCATCGACGAGACGCACGGCACCGATCACGTCCAGATCGGCAGCACCGTCAAGGTTGACGGCAGCGACGGCAAGGAAGTCTTCACCATCGTCGGCTCCACTGAGGCCAGCCCCGGAACCGGCAAGATATCCAACGAGTCGCCCGTCGGCCGCGCCCTTCTGGGCAAGCGCAAGGGTGATGCCGTCGTCGTCCACGTCCCGGCCGGCGATTTCTCGTACAAGATCCTCGACATCAGCTAGCAGGCCGACGTGTATTGGGCCGACGAACTTGCGGCGTCCGTCAGCGGACCGCAGATCGTCAACGACTCCAAGTCCCCGTCGGGCACGGTCCACGTCGGATCCTTGCGAGGCGTCGTCCTCCACGACGCCATCCAGCGGGCAGTCCAGAAGGCCGGCCATCCCAGTAAGTTCCTCTACGGCGTTGACGACATGGACGCCATGGACTCGCAGGCGAAGCTGACGCCGGACGCGGTCGAGCGCTACATGGGGGCGCCGCTCTCGCGCGTGCCCGCTCCCGAGGGCAGCACCGCGGCCAACTACGCCCGCCATTTCGTGGGCGAGATCTTCTTCCGCACATTCGAACCGCTCGGCATCAAGCCCGAGTTCTACTGGGTCAGCGAGCTCTACGCGGCCGGGCAGATGGACAAGTACGTCAAGCTCGCCCTCGATCGAGCGGATCGTGTTCGCGAGATCTACATGCGCGTCAGCCATGTCGACCGGCCCAGCATCTGGCTGCCGATCCAGGTCATCTGCGAGCAATGCGGCAAGATCGGGACCACTTACGCCACCGACTGGGATGGGTCCACGGTCGCCTACCAGTGCAAGCCGGACATGGTCGCCTGGGCCAAGGGCTGCGGCCATGAAGGTCGAGTCTCGCCACTCGGCGGCAATGCCAAGCTGCCCTGGAATCTGGAATGGGCCGCCAAGTGGGGCTTGCTGGGGGTCACGATCGAAGGCTGCGGCAAAGACCTGGCCACGGCCGGCGGCTCGCGCGATCGCTCCGATGCGATCAGCCGCGAGGTCTTCGAGGTCGAGCCGCCGCGCAACGTGACCTATGAGTTCCTCAACATCGGCGGCAAGAAGATGTCGACCTCCAAGGGACAGGGAGCCGCTGCCCACACCATCGCCGAGGTTCTGCCGCCCGAACAGCTCCGGTTCATGTTCCTGCGCCCGCGGCCCAACCAGGTCATCGACTTCGATCCCGAGGGCGACACCATCCCGCGCCTGTTCGACGAGTTCGACAGGATCGCCAGCGCCACGGCCGGTCGCGAGGTCAAGGGCGAGCTTCCCTCCGACTACGAGCGGGTCTTCGAGTACTCACTGCTCGGGCCAGATCCCGATGTGGCCGCGGCCGCGGCCGCGTTCCGGCCAGCCTTTGGCCACCTGGCGTTACTGCTGCAGATTCCGGGCGTGAACATCGCCGAGCGCATGGCCGCCGAGAAGGGTTCGCCGCTCTCCGATCTGGAGGCCGCGGTCCTAACGGAACGGATCGCTGCCGCGCGCGGCTGGTTGGAGTCATATGCACCGGAGCGGGCGCGGCTGGTTATCCAGCACGATGCCGTGCCGGCGGAGGTCGCCGGCCTCGACGACGCCCAGAAGAGCTACCTGGCCGCGCTGGCCGATGCCGCCGGGCCGGAGAAGCCCGGGTCGGGCGACGCCTGGCAGAACCTGATATTCCGTGTGGCCTCGGAGACGGGGCTGGCCTCGGGTCGGGCCTTCGGGGCGCTGTACGCGGCCTTCCTGGGCCGGAGCAACGGACCGCGCGCCGGCTGGCTGCTGGCCAGCCTCGAGCCGGACTTCGTCGTGGAACGGTTGCGTGCGGCGGCGGTAGTCGCGCCGGCGTAACGCAGTGACCTCGCGCCGCGCCGACGTGCCGCCCGACGAGGCCCTCGCTCCACCGGCCGACGCCCTCCGGTGGGCGGCGGAGACGTCGGATCAGCCTGCAGGTGGCCCGGGATCGCGGCCGGGCTACACTTCCCGCTGACGGACGAGCCCTACGGCGCGAAGAGCATCAGGAGTGAGCAACGCATGAGCATCGGGCTGGCAAGGCTGCGTGAGGAGCCGGATCGCATCCGGCAAGGCGCCATCGACAAGGGCGAGGACCCATCGATCGTCGACGCAGCCCTCGCCCTCGAGGGTAAGCGCCGCCGCTTGCTCGGCGAGTCGGACACGCTCAAAGCCGAGCGCAACGCCGCCTCCAAGGAGATCGGGGAGGCGATCCGGGCCGGGGCCGCGCCGAATGGGCCCGAAGTCGCGGCGCTCCGCAAGGCGTCCACGGACGCGGGCACGAAGATCGAGGCGGTGGACGCGGAACTTGCCGTCGCCGAGGTCGAGCTCGAAGAGCTGATGCTCCGCATACCCAATCCGGCCGATGCGGATGTGCCCGTCGGCGATGAGTCGGCCAACCGGATCGTCCGGACCTGGGGCGAGATCCTCGCCCGCGAAGTCACCGGCGACGGCGGTGCGTGGAGCCGCCGACCGCATTGGGAGGTCGCCGCAGATCTCAAGATGTTCGACCTGGAGCGCGGCGCGAAGATCACCGGCTCGGGTTTCCCCGTCTACACCGGCCAGGGCTCCCGCCTCCAGCGCGCCCTCATCGACTTCATGCTCGATATCCACACGGGCGAGCACGGCATGACCGAAGTCTGGCCCCCGGCGATGGTGAACGCGGCGTCGGCGCGCGGCACCGGCCAGATCCCGGACAAGGAAGACCTGATGTACATCGCCACTCGCGACGAGCTGTACCTGGTCCCAACGGCCGAGGTTCCGGTCACGAACCTCCATCGCGACGAGATCTTCGAGGCATCCGAACTTCCGGTCCGATACGCCGCGTACTCTCCGTGCTTCCGCCGGGAGGCGGGCGCCGCCGGCAAGGACACGCGCGGAATCCTGCGCGTCCACCAGTTCGACAAGGTCGAGATGGTCTTCTTCGAAAAGCCGGAGGCCTCCACCGAAGCGCTCGAGTGGCTGACCGAGCGCGCGGAGGTAATCCTCCAGCGGCTGGGCCTGGCTTACCGGGTCCTGCTCATGGCGACCAAGGACATGGGCTTCGTGCAGGCCAAGAAGTACGACCTGGAA
>Ga0302322_100003133_pt1 | contig 14130 bp, 13 predicted proteins | sample Fen_T0_2_FD_203757 | JGI IMG/M metagenome (GOLD analysis project Ga0302322, IMG submission 203757) | Peat permafrost microbial communities from Stordalen Mire near Abisko, Sweden - Fen_T0_2 | ecosystem: Environmental > Terrestrial > Soil > Wetlands > Permafrost | place: Sweden: Abisko... | reverse complement strand
AGCAGCGGCAGCCTGGACATTTTCATCGAGGGCCTGTCCGACCCGGTCGCGGTCGAGCCGCCGCCCGCGGAGATGTTCCCGGTGATCGGGGGACCGAAAAAGGTGGCTCTGCTGGTCGAGGACGAGATCCCCGAACTGGGCACCCTGGCCGGCCTGCTCGGGGCGGCCGGCTACGAGATCCGCGCCGTTGCCACCCGCAAGCAATTTGTCGACGCGATGAACGGCCCGCTGCCGCCGGACATCATTTTCCTCAAGTTCGAGTCCCCCGTGATCGATGCCTTCAAGACCCTGGACAAGGTGCGCCAGCACCCGCAACTGGGCAAGCTGCCTATCGTCATCTCCAGCGAGCAGCCGAGCCGCGAGCAGATCGCCAAGTCGATCCTGCTGGGCGCGACCGGCTGGGTCGTGCGCCCTTTCACCGCCGAAAAAATCGCCGCCTCCCTGAGCGGCGCGCTGACCGGTGTGAATTGAATCGCCGGCGCGGCGGCGCCGCCCTGCCGCCCGTCTGCGAGACTTCGCGATTGTGCGCGGGACGTGCGATTTGGCACATTCGCGCCCAATCAGACCGTGTGGGCGGAACCGGTTTCAACTATCATCGCCGCTGCTTGGCAGGCTGATCAGAAGAACCACCTCAGGGACACGCCGCACATGACCGAACCACGCACTCTCATCCAGTACGAAATTTCCCCGCTAGGGCGCGGCACGAATGTGATTTTTCTGTGCGCCAGCCTGGCCGGCGTGGTGTTCGTGGCCCTGCCGCTGCTGCTGCTGGGACTGGAGGTCGGCGTCAAGATCAACTGGCTGATGGTAGGCGCGGCCTTGCTGCTGGCGCTGGTCTCCACCGCGCTGGCGATCATGTCGGGCCTGCGCGCTTTCGGCCCCGGCCTGCGTCTGGCGGTGACCAACGAGGGCTTCAAGTACATCGGCCTGTTCAGGGTCGACCGGGTGCGCTGGTCCGAGGTGGAGGATTTTCGCCTCACCAAGGGCGATTTCATCGTGCGCCTGAAGGTCCGTCTCAAGGACGAGGCGCGGGGCGGTGCGCGTACCTTGAGCCTGGACGTTGCCGGCCTGCGGCCGCCCGCGGACGTGCTGGTGGCCGCCTTTGCCGAGGCCACCGGGATCGACAAGTCGCCCGCGCCCGCCGCCAAGACGGCCAAGGTCCAGGCGACGGCCTGAAGGGTGCCCGGTAACAGGGTGCCCGGGGACGCGATGCTCGACAACCCGACGCGGCGTTGTGGCGCATCGTCGGGCCTGACCTGGCGCCAGCCCTACCTGAGCCTTGTGCCTGAACCCGGCGCCCGAGTCCGGCGCTTGGAGCCCAACGCCCGGGCCTAGCGCCAGTGCACCATCGGCAGGCCAGCCACCGGTGAGCGAAAATAGGGAATCCGTTTGCCCATCAGGCTGCCGATGTATACGGTGCGCAGGTCCGGCCCGCCGAAGGTGACGCTGGCCATCCAGGGCGCGATGGTCCCGCGGGTGGCGATCATCAGTTCGGAGGTGACCTTGCCGCCGGCGATCGCCTCCTGGAAGGTCTTCAGCGAGGCCGGGCTGCTGTCATCGAGCAACAGGCGCTTCTCGCCTTCCGGGGTGAGCGCGATCAGCTGGTCGGTCATCACCAGAGTGCACCAGAGGTTGCCGTAGGCATCGAAGGCGATGCCGTCCGGGTAGCCGCCCAGGTTGGCGGGCCCGAAGATCTCGCGCCGCGACAGCGAGCCGTCGGCAGCCACCTTCATGCGCGTGATGTGCGGGCCGGTGGTCTCGACGATGTACAGCCATTCCTCGCGGGCGTCGAAGCGGATCTCGTTGGTGAAATAGAAACCCTCGGCGACGACGCGGATGCCGCTCTTGTCGACCAGGGCGATGTAGCCGTCCTTGACCCGCGAAGCGGCGGCCGCGGTCCAGGGGTTCACCTTGGTGGAGACGGTGATCCAGATCCTGTCCTTGGAGTCGCGCAGCACGAAGTTGACCTTGCCGATGGGCGCGCCGTCGATTCGGTCATACAAGGTACGGGTGGCGCCGTCGCGGCTCATCACCTCGAGCAGGTCGGTGCCGAAATTGGCAATCAGGAAGTCACCGTTGGAGGCGAAGGCCATGCCGTTGGGCAGGGTGCCGTGGGTGTACTTGTCTTCCAGGTCACCGGCGCTGCCCTCGGCGGCGGCGCCGAAGCGGTCGTCGGCCTTCTGGCCGATGAAAGTCTGGGTGCCGTCCGGCAGGATCCGCATCACCCCGCCACGCGCATCGGCGCTCCACAGGGTGCCATCGGGCTCGGCGAGCAGGCATTCGGGGCGCTGCAGGTCGTGGCCGATGTAGGAAATGCTCGTCCGGTCTACCGTGTAGCCATCAAGCGGATTGGCTTTTGCCATGGGAGTGGGCCCCGGTGTCGTTATCGTCGTGGTGGTGCTCGTGTCCATCATGGCCCGGCGCATGGTCTTGCGCGTGGCCGGCCACCGGGCCGCCGGCGTCGCGCGCCAGCCGTGGCCAGACCGGCTGCAGGGTGACGTGGCCGATGCCGTATTGCGCCTTCAGGCAGGCGCGGGCCTCCTCGAGCACCTGCGGCCAGGGCTCGTGGCTGCTGATCAGCAGGTGCGCCGACAGGGCGCGGCCTTCCGAGCTCATCTGCCAGACGTGCAGGTCGTGCACCGACACGACTCCGGGAATGGCGTTCAGCTTGCGCTCGACCGCCTGGTAGTCGATGCCCTCGGGCACCGCCTCCATCAACACGTTGACCGACTCCATCAGCAGGCGCCAGGTCGAGCGCAGGATCAGCAGAGCCACCAGCACCGACAGCAGCGGGTCGATCAGGGTCCAGCCGGTGAAGGTGACCACCGCGCCGGCGACGATCGCCGCCACCGAGCCGAGCAGGTCACCGAGCACATGCAGGACGGCGGCGCGCGAATTGAGGTTGCCATGGCCGTGCGAGAGCACGAACAGCACCACCAGGTTGACCACCAGCCCGACCGCGGCGATGGCCATCACCCAGGGGCCGGCCACCGCCTGCGGCGCGAGCACCCGGCCGACTGCCTCGACCACGATCCACACCACCACCGCCAACATCGCCAGGCCGTTCACAAAAGCGCCTATCACCTCGGCGCGGCCGTAACCGTAGGACTTGCGCACCGAGGCCGGGCGGCGCGCCAGGCGCGCGGCCAGCAGGCCGATCAGCAGCGCTGCCGCGTCGGTGGCCATGTGGCCGGCGTCCGAAATCAGCGCCAGGGAATGGGAAAAGATGCCGCCGGCGACCTCGACGATGGCAAACAGGCCGGTGATGGCCAGGGCGAACAGGAAGGAGCGGTCTATCGACTGGCCGGGCGCCGGCCTGTGCATGTGGCCGTGATGATGGTCGTGCGCATGGTATTGGGCGTGCTCATCGTCATGGGCATGGCCGCTCCCGTGGTCGCTCGCTTGGCCGTGATCGTGGTCGTGATCGTGGTCGTCGCCGTGGTCGTCGCCGTGATCGTTGCCGTGATCGTTGCCGTGATCGTGGTCATGGCCGGTCTGCTTGTCGTGCGTGTGCGCGGCGGCGCGGCCGTGCGGCCGTGCGGCTGCCGCGTCGGGAGCGCCACCCTCCTCTTCATGCCCGGCGTCCAGGCGCTGATAGCAGGTCGACGGTGCTTCGCTCTTACGTACCATGCCACGGACTCCGTTCCATTCTTCGCCCGCCGCCGCACAGCGCGCCGCGCTTGCCGATCCGGCCGGCCGCCAGCCCGGCACGCGCGTGCGATCCCGCCGATTTGCGCATCATCGCGCGCAACATCCCCTGATTGGCCATCATTTTCCCTTCACCAGTTCCTTGACCGTCGACCATTGGCGGCGGCTCACCGGCAGGCGCTCGGCGACGCCGGCCAGGATCACCTGCCATTGCGGGCCGCCGTCCGCGTCGCCGTCGGCCTGCGCCACCGCGCGCTCGAAGCCGGTAATGCGGTCGCGCGCCACCAGGGCGCTGCGGTGCACACGCACGAAGCGCTCGTGGAACTCCTCTTCGAGGTGCACCAGGGACTCCTCCAGCAGGTACTCGCGCGCTTCGGTACGCACGGTGATGTACTTGAGCTCGGCGCGCAGGTAGACCACGTCGGAGAGCGGCACCAGCATCAGGCGGCCGCGCTCGCTGATCGAGAGTTGCTGGCGCGCGCCCAGACTGCTCTTGGCGAGCGCCTCGTCGCTGGGCGGCGCCATCCGCACGGCGGTTTTTTTGAGCGCCGCGAGCAGGCGCTCGCCGCGCACCGGCTTCATCAGGTAGTCGAGGGCATTGACCTCGAAGGCGGCAACCGCGAACTCGTCGTGGGCGGTGACGAAAATCACCGCCGGCGGCTTGGGCGTCTTGAGCAGGTGACGCGCCAGTTCGATGCCGCCCATGCGCGGCATCTGCATGTCGGCGATCACCAGGTCGGGGGAGTCGCGCTCGACAAAGGTGATCGCCTCCATGCCATGCGCCGCCTCGCCGATCACCTCGTGGGGGAATTCGGCGGCGCAATCGGCCAGCAGTTCGCGCAGGCGGCGCCGCGCCGGCGCTTCGTCATCGACTATCAGCAATCGGCAGATCATGCGCGTCTCTCCACTTTAGGCGTCCCAATCTCGCGTGCGGGCAGGGTGATTTTCACCCGGTAATCGCCGGCGCCGGCGCGCGCCTCAAGGTTGGCCTCGACATCATAATGCAGCGCCAGGCGCTCGCGCACATTGTCCAGCGCCATGTGGTTGCCGCCACGCCCCGGCGGCTGGGTATTGCCCTCGACGCGCGGGTTGACGATCTCGATCTCCACCTGGCCGCCGCGGCGCTCGATGGTGATCAGGATCAGCCCAGGCTCGCTGCTCGGCTCGATGCCGTGGTGCACCGCGTTCTCGGCCAGCGGCTGCAGGATCAGCGGCGGTATGCCGACCCTGCCGACACCGGGCGCGATGCGCCACTCGACCTGCAGGCGCTCGCCCAGGCGCAGCGACTCGATCGCCAGGTAGCGCTTGCACAGGTCGACCTCCTCGTCAAGCAGCACGGCGCGACGCTCCTCGCGCAGCAGCACGCGGAACAGGTCGGCCAGGTCTTCCAGGGTCTGCTCGGCGCGCTTCGGATCGCTGCGGATCAGCGACAGCACCGCGGTCAGGCTGTTGAACAGGAAATGCGGGCGGATGCGCGCCTGCAGGGCCTGCAGGCGCGCCTCGGACAGCGCCGGCGAAAAGGCCCTCTCACGCAGGTTGAAGTAGTAAAGGACGATGGCGCTGACCACCATCACCACCAGCCAGTCATGGATCACCAGATCCAGACTGAAGGCCGGGCCGTCGCGCCGCAACACGGCGTGCAGGCCGATGGTGAGGAGGCACTCGGTGACCAGTGCCGCGGTCAGGCCGAGCCAGTAAGGCCGGTAGCGCAGCCAGGCACGCAGCGGGCACAGGACCACCAGGCTGCTGATCAGCACCGGCTCGGCAAACGCGGCGGCGTCCAGAAAGCTGCTCATCCAGCCGGCCAGGCCAAACGGCCGGGTTTGCGCCATCGCCAGGGCGCCCAAGAGCAGGTTGACCAGCAGCAGAATCCGCAACATGACGCCCAGGTTGCAGAAATCCGGCAGCGTTGCTTGGTGTAGACGCGGTATACTTTGCAACTTTTCTCGCAAAAACAGGTGGTTAGCAGGCCTTTTCAGAGGCTGGCCGGCCAAAAAGCTAAGTATGGCAGAACAAATACCAAACACCAAAGCCTGGTCGGGGCGCTTTTCCGAGCCGGTCGACGAACTGGTCAAGCGCTACACCGCGTCCGTGACCTTCGACAAGCGCCTGGCGCATGCCGACATCAGCGGTTCGCGCGCGCACGCCAAAATGCTGGCGCGCCAGGGCATCATCTCGCACCAGGACGCCGCCGACATCGAACGCGGCCTGGCGCAGATCGAGGGCGAGATCGCGGGCGGGCAATTCGTCTGGTCGCTGGACGACGAAGACGTCCACCTGAACATCGAAAAGCGCCTGACCGCCCTGGTCGGCGATGCCGGCAAGCGCCTGCACACCGGGCGCTCGCGCAACGACCAGGTGGCCACCGACATCCGCCTGTATCTGCGCACCGAAATCGACCGCCTCGCCGGCCTGATCCGCGCCCTGCAGGTAAGCCTGGTGAACCTGGCCGAGCAGCATGCCGATACCCTGATGCCGGGCTTCACCCACCTGCAGGTGGCCCAGCCGGTAACCTTCGGCCACCACCTGCTGGCCTATTTCGAGATGCTCGACCGCGACCATGCGCGCCTGCTCGATGCGCGCAAGCGGGTCAACCGCCTGCCGCTGGGCAGCGCCGCGCTGGCCGGCACCACCTACCCGATAGACCGCGAGTTCGTCGCCGCCGAACTGGGATTTGACGGCGTCTGCGAGAACTCGCTGGACGCGGTGTCGGACCGCGACTTCGCGATCGAATTCCTGGCCTGCGCCAGCCTGATCATGACCCACATCTCGCGGCTTTCGGAAGAGCTGATCCTGTGGATGAGCCCGCGCTTCGGTTTCATCCGCCTGGCGGACCGCTTTTGCACCGGCTCCTCGATCATGCCGCAGAAGAAAAATCCGGACGTGCCGGAACTGGCGCGCGGCAAGACCGGGCGGGTGAACGGCCACCTGGTCGCCCTGCTGACCCTGATGAAGGGCCAGCCGCTGGCCTACAACAAGGACAACCAGGAAGACAAGGAGCCGCTGTTCGATACCGTCGACACCCTGTCCGACACCCTGACCATCTTCGCCGACATGATCGCCTCGATCACTGTCAACGCCGACAGCATGCGCCGCGCCGCCCTGGAAGGTTTCTCCACCGCCACCGACCTGGCCGATTATCTGGTCAAGAAGGGCCTGCCCTTCCGCGACGCCCATGAGGCGGTGGCACGCGCGGTACGCCACGCCGAGGCGCGCGGCATCGACCTGGCGCAGGTGCCGCTGCCCGACCTGCAAGGATTCTCGCCGCTGATAGACCAATCGGTCTACGCCGTTTTAACCCTTGACGGTTCGGCCGCCAGCCGCAACCATATCGGCGGGACCGCGCCTGCCCAGGTGCGTGCCGCCATCGGCCGGGCGCGCCTGCGCCTGGCCGGCAATTGAACCTGCAGCGAACCTGAAGCGAACCTTGCGCAACCGAATCACGGGGAAAGACTTTACATGGACAAGATAGGCAAGTACCCGGTGCTGCGCAAGCTCGGCGAGGGGGCCACCAGCGTGGTCTATCTGTGCGAGGACCCGTTCAACAAGCGCCAGGTGGCGATCAAGGTGGTCAACCCCGAGGACCTGCAGGACGCCGAGCGCGGCCACCTGTACAAGAAGCTGTTCATCGCCGAAGCCTCGCTGGCCGGCAAGCTGATCCACCCGCACATCGCCACCATTTTTGATGCGGTGACCGAGGAGGACGAGAAGTACATCGTGATGGAGTACGTCGAAGGCACGACCCTGGAGAAGTACTGCGTCCCGGGCAGCCTGCTGCCGATCCGCACCGTGGTCGAGGTGATCTTCAAGTGCACCCGGGCCCTCGAGTTCGCGCACAAGGTCGGCGTCACCCACCGCGACATCAAGCCGGCCAACATCATGATGATGCCGGGCGAGGAACACGACGTGAAGATCACCGACTTCGGCGCGGCGATCTCGACCTCCTCGAACACCACCCAGGTGGCCGGGATCGGCTCGCCCGCCTACATGTCGCCGCAGCAGGTCAAGGAACATCCGCTGGATCACCGCACCGACATCTATTCGCTGGGCATCGTGATGTACCAGATGCTCACCGGCCAGCTGCCGTTCCAGGCGAGCAACAATTTCTCGATGATCTACCAGATAGTCAACACCGAGCCCTCGCCGCCTGCGGCGCTGCGCCCGGAGATTCCGCGCAGCGTCGACTACATCGTGCGCAAGGCGATGGCCAAGGACCTGGACGACCGCTACCAGGAGTGGGAGCTGTTCTCCCTCGACCTGGCCGAGGCCTTCCGCAACGAGAACATGGGCGGCGACGAGCAGGATTTCGCCGACAGCGAGAAGTTCAACACCCTGCGCGCGCTGGCGTTCTTCAAGAGCTTCAACGATGTCGAGATCTGGGAAGTGTGCCGCTTCTCCAAATGGGAGGCGCTCTCCCCGGGCCAGCACCTGATGCGCGAAGGCGAGGAAGGCGAGTACTTCTGCATCCTCGCCACCGGCCAGGTCAAGGTGACCCGGCGCAACAAGCTGCTCAACATCCTGGACGCCGGCGAGTGCGTGGGCGAAATGGCCTACCTGTCGCAGGACAAGCGACGCGGCGCGGACGTGAGCACCATGGCCGACTCCAAGATCATCACCATCCCCACCGCGGCGCTGGAAGGCGCCTCGGACGCCACCCGCCACCAGTTCGACCGGGCCTTCCTGTCGATCCTGGTCGAACGCCTGACCATGGCCAACGTGCGCCTGAGTTCGGTCTAGGCGCAGTGACACCCGCCGGACAAGCACCAGCGTGCCGCTGATGGACTCACGCACCGACCTTGCCGACCGCCTCCCGACCGCGGCCGGGCCGGTAGCCATGCCACGGGGCAACCCGGGCCGCGGCGCCGCTGCAGCCTTTGACACCCCGTGGCCCCGCAGCCATCCATGAGACCAGCCGCCGAGGTATCCGAGCCCCTGATGCATAGCGCTTACCGCAAGATCGGCCTGCGCCTGCTGCCCTTCCTGCTGGTGTGCCAGGTGATGGCGGCGCTGGACCGGCTCAATGCCGGTTACGCCTACCTGCAGATGGGTCCGCAATTGGGCTTTTCCGACCTGGTGTACGGCACCGGCGCCGGACTGTTCTTTGTCGCCTACTTTCTGTTCGAGGTGCCCAGCAACTTGATCATGGAGCGGATCGGCGCGCGCAAGACCATCACCCGGATCATGGTCTGCTGGGGCCTGGTCTCGGCCGCCACCATGTGGGTCACCACGCCGGCGCAGTTCTACTTCGCGCGCTTCCTGCTGGGCTTTTTCGAGGCCGGTTTTTTCCCCGGCGTGCTGCTCTATCTGACCTACTGGTATCCGCAAAGCCGGCGCAGCCTGGTCTCGGGCTACTTTCTTGCCGCCGTCGTGGTCGCAGGGATGGTTGCCGGCCCGCTCTCGACCATGATCATGCATGGCCTGGACGGCAGCGCCGGCCTGCGCGGCTGGCAGTGGGTGTTCATCCTCGAAGGCTTGCCCGCCTCGCTGCTCGGATTGATCGCCTGGTGGCAACTGGACGACAAGCCGGCGGACGTCACCTGGCTTGGCGCGGCGGAAAAGGAAGCCGTGTTGCAGGCCCTGCGCGCCGACCATGCGACCCACACCGGCATCGAACACGACGGCCTGCTCGCGGTATTGCGCGATGCGCGGGTCTGGCTGCTCTGCCTGATCAATTTCTCCCAATTGGTCGGGGTCTACACGATCAATTTCTGGCTGCCGGCGATGATCCGCGATCTCGGGGTCACCGACCTGCGCCGCATCGGCATGCTCTCCGCCCTGCCCTACCTGGCCTCGCTGTGCGCGATGCTCTGGTACGCGCGCCGCTCCGACCTGGCGGGCGAGCGCCGCTACCACTATTGTTCCGCCGTGATCGCCGCGGCCCTGGGCCTGGCGCTGTCGACTCTGTTCCCGTCCAGCCTGGCGGCCTCGATGCTGCTTATCACCCTGGCCTGCGCCGCGCTGGGCGCGGCGATGCCGGTGTTCTGGGCGATCCCGCCGGCCTACCTGTCGCAAAAAGGTCTGGCCGCCGGCTTGGCCCTGGTCACCTGCGTGGGCCAACTCGGCGGCGTCGCGGCAGGCTCACTGATCGGCTGGATGCGCGATGTCACCGGGAGCGGCGCCGCCGGCCTCCTGCTGGTCAGCGCCTTGCTCGTTTTCGCCGGGGTGCTCACCATCGCCGGCATGCCGGTGCGCCTGCTGCGCGAGCGACGCGGTGCGCCGCAGCTATCCGGCAACCCAGGATAGCAATCGACCGGGGTGCCGCTGCAAAAAGAACCGGCGCGGGCGTGACGCCCCACCGACTTCACATGAATTTTTCGGCAAGCCTAGGGTACAGGGTTTCCAGATCATCCTCTTCCCACGGCTCGCCGGTCGGCTCGGAAGGCCTGGGGATCTCCTCCCAGGGCATTTCTTCATCGCCGGTCAGTTCCTCGTAGGCCCGGCTGGCGGCGTACAGCAGGTCTTCGCACTCCACCTCTTCGCCCGGCTCCACATGGTTCGCGGCATTTTCCGGGTCCTGCAGCGCGGCGTCGAAATACTCCTCGCCTTGGCCGATCAGCCAGCAGCGGAAGTATTCAAAGCCATCGTCCGAACAGCCGCCGTTGACGATGTAGGCCACGGCCCACAGGTCCCAGCGGTAGGCCTCGATCATGCGCTCGGTGAAATGGCGGTCGAAATCGACCACCTGTTTGGGCTCCAGCTCGGCCAGGAGTTCGACCAGGCGCTCGGCCTGCTCCTCGCACTCGCTGGTGCCGTCGCGGCTTTGTTCGATCAGTTGCCAGAATTCGGAAATGTCCATGGTGCCCAGTATCCGGAGTTTTGCGGTCGGGCAATTATCGGACATTTCAGCCCGATGCGCGGCCCGATGTGCCACCCCATGTGCCACCCGATGTGCCACCCGATGTGCGATCTTAGGCCGCCGCCGGAGGCTCGCTGCCGCGCACCCGGCGCAGGCACTGACAGATGTTGACCTGCATCAGGTCGGCGACGATTCTGACGATCGGCGACAGGGGCTTGCTGGCGTCGATGGCGATGCTCACGCTTTGCGGCTCGGCGCTCTGGTCGCGCACCGGCAGAAAACGCAGCGTGCCCTCGATCAGTTCCGGTGCGGCGTCCAGTTCGGAGGTGAAAGCCACGTAGCGACCGCTCCTGGCGAGCATTTTGACCAGTTGCAGCGAATTGGTCTGCACCCGCCGCTGCCCCTCGCTGAACAGCCAGGCGTGGTGTGAATCGAGATAGCGGCGGATGTGCAGCGCCCGGCTCTGCAGGGCGATCGGATAAGCGCAGGCTTCCTGCAGGCTGGTGCTGCCGTGGCGCGCCAGGGGATGGCCGGCGGCGACCACGCAGCCCAGCGGCAGCTCGCTGCTCCACAGGGCATGGATATCGCGCCGCGGGCTGAGATTGAACACGCAGGCGAGGTCGGCGCTGCCATTGTTCAGGGCCGCCAGGGCGCCGTCGGTGCTGCCGATCTCGATTTCCAGGGTGATGCGCGGGTGCTGCATCGCCAGCTCGTCGATCAGGCGCGGCATGAAGCTGGTGGTGTGGCTGTCCATCGCGACGATCCGCACGTGGCCCTGGTGCAGGCCCTGCAACTGGCGGATATCGGCGCTGGCACGGCGCTCGTCGTCGCGCCAGCGCCGCGCCAGCGTGACCATGGTGTCGCCCGACGGGGTCAGGCGCATGCCGCGCGGCAGGCGCTCGAACAGGGGCACGCCCAGCGCCTCCTCTAGGGCCAGAATTTGCCGGTTGATCGCCGAAGCCGCCACATGCAGTTCGCGCGCCGCGCCCTGGATCGAGCCTGACCTGGCTACCTGGTCGACATAGCGCAGCGCCACCGGCACCAGCGAAGAACGCATCCTGGCCACCTCCGAGACATTATATTGCGTACTGATTTTGAGTATGCATTATTGCAAATTCGATGATGGACAGCAATGATCCCCAACACTAGCATGCACCGCATGGGGTGATTGGGCGATGGCGCGAAGCTTGCATTGCCGTTTCACAAGATTTTCACATCCGGGTGGGGGGTAAGCGATGGGTGCCGTGACTGGGGGAATTGCCGCCGTTTCCGCACCCGCCTGGCGCCTGCGCCTGCCGGACAATGCCGTAGGCATCCTCCTGATCGCGCCTACCGTGCTGTTCCTGCTGCTCTGCTTTGCCTGGCCGGTACTGCAGATGATGGCGCTCAGCCTGACCTCCCAGGTCGTCGATGGCGCCAACGTGGAAGGCTGGACCCTGGGCAACTACGTGCGCCTGTTCTCCACCGACCTCTACGTGCGGGTGCTGCTGCGCACCGTGCGCATCGCCGGCGCCGCCAGCCTGCTGTCGGCCCTGCTGGCCTACCCGCTGGCGATCGCGATCGCGCGCGGCAGCCCGCGGATGGCGCGCTGGGTCACCGTCGTGGTTGTGGCACCGCTGCTCGTGAACGTGGTGGTGCGCTCCTACGGCTGGTCGGCGATCCTGAACCGTACCGGCGCCCTGGCCTGGCTGCTCAAGAGCAGCGGCCTGGCGGACAACCCCACCCCGCTCCTTTACACCGAATGGGCGGTGCTGATCGCCTGCATCCACGTCTACCTGCCGTTTATGGTGATGCCGCTGGCCACCGCGATCAGCCGGATCGACCGCTCGGTGGAAGAGGCCGCGCGGATCGCCGGCGCCACCCGGACCGCGACTTTTTTCCGCATCCTGCTGCCGCTCTCCCTGCCGGGCCTGTCGGTCGGCATCTCGCTGGTATTTTCGCTGGCGGCGGCGGCCTACGTGACCCCGCAAATCCTCGGCGGCAACCTTTCGCCGCTGCTCGGCACCCTGGTCGAGCAGCAGATCGTCTCGCTGTCGGACTGGCCGTTCGGCGCGGCAATCTCGACCATGCTGATCGTCATCGTGCTGGGCATCAACCTGGTGTTCCTGAAACTGGTGAACCGGCGCTTCGCCCGCTGGACCGGGAGCGCGCGATGAACAACACGCTCGGCTGGCCCCTGAAAATCGTCGTAGCGATCCTGCTGGTGCTGGTGGTGGCGCCGCTGGTGGTGCCGGTGCTGATGGCGGTCTCCGATACCCCCAACATCGTGTTCCCGCCGCGCGGTTTCACCCTCAAGTGGTTCACCAAGGTGCTGCAAAATCCGGAGGCCCAGGCCAGCTTCGGCTTTTCCCTGCAACTGGCGGGCGTGGTGACCCTGATCTCGCTGGCCCTGGGCGTGCCGGCAGCGGCGGCCCTGGCCCGCTACGAGATACCCGGGCGCAACCTGATCCTCGGCCTGGTGCTCTCGCCCCTGGTGGTGCCGCTGATCGTCACCGGGGTGGCGCTGCTGCAGTTGTTCGCCATGCTCGGCTCGCGCGCCACCTTCATGCAACTGGCGATCGGCCACACCGTGGTCTGCCTGCCCTACATGATCCGCGCGGTCAGCGGCGCCTACGTGCTGGTCAACCGCAGTCTGGAAGACGCTGCCTCCGTGATGGGCGCCTCGCCCCTGATGGTGGCGCTCAAGGTGACCTGGCCGCAGGTACGCCCCGGGGTGCTGGCCGGCACCGTGTTCAGCTTCATCGTCTCCTTCGACGACTACCCGATCTCGATGTGGATGGCCGACGGCGCCCACTTCCCGGTGCCCCTGTACATGCACAAGCTGATCGAATTGTCGTTCGACCCATCGATTGCCGCGGTCGCCACGCTGATGATCTTCTTTGCCCTGCTGCTGATACTGATCATCGAAAAGGTGTTCGGCATCAGCATCGCCCGGCTTGCAACGTAACCACGGGTTCGCCCCGGTCTCCGCCGTTTTATCGGCACTCACCGCCTGAAAGGAATCCTCATGACCGACATCTCCCGCCGCCAATTCGGCAAGGCCGCGCTCGGCGCCGTCGCCCTCGGTGCCGCGCCCACCTTCTTGGTGCGCAATGCCTGGGCGGAAAACAAGGAAATCCACGTCGGCATCTGGGGCGGCGCACAGGGAGAATTCGTGCGCACCAAGATCATTCCCAAGTTCGAATCCGACTTCAAATGCAAGGTGATCGCCGAGGAAGGCTTCACCCTGGCCAATGTGCAGAAGATGCGCGCCACCAAGAGCAATCCGAAGTTCTCGGTGATGTTCATCGACGACGTGGCGATCCCGATCGCCAAGGCCGAGGACCTGATCTCGCCCCTGCCCAAGGCGAACATGCCGGCCTACGCCAAGGTCTACCCGCGCTTCACCTACGACGGCATGGCCAGCGGCCTGGGCATCTCGGTGGCCAGCCTGTTCTACAACACCGGCATGAAGGCGCCGACCAGCTACGCCGAGCTGTGGGACCCGAAGTACAAGGGCAAGATCAAGCTGGTCAGTCCGAAAAACACGCCCTCGGTGTTCTTCCTGATCGTCGCCGCCGCGGTGAAATCCGGCAAGCCCTTCGCCCAGGCCCAATACGAGATCGACAGCGCCTTCGACAAGGTGGAGGCGATCAAGCCGAACATCCAGAACCTGTTCGACAACGGCCCGCAGGCGGCCAACGAAA
>Ga0302322_100003131_pt1 | contig 14135 bp, 16 predicted proteins | sample Fen_T0_2_FD_203757 | JGI IMG/M metagenome (GOLD analysis project Ga0302322, IMG submission 203757) | Peat permafrost microbial communities from Stordalen Mire near Abisko, Sweden - Fen_T0_2 | ecosystem: Environmental > Terrestrial > Soil > Wetlands > Permafrost | place: Sweden: Abisko... | reverse complement strand
GCATAGAGTAAAGGGCAAAGAGCATAGCGAAAAATACTAATTGTTTCTTGCGGCTATGCTTTTTGCCCTATATGCTTTGCAATATTATGGTTAATAAAAGTAAAGTTCTAATCAGCGGTAACGATGCCATGGCGCAGGCGGCATTAGATGCGGGGTGCCGTTTCTACGCGGGATATCCCATTACCCCCCAGAATGAATTAATCGGCTACATGGCGAAAAATATGCGTCGGCATAAAGGTGTCTTTGTCCAGGCGGAGAGCGAAATCGCTGCGATCAACATGGTTTTCGGCGCTTCCGCCGCGGGTTTTCGGGCAATGACCAGTTCTTCCAGTCCGGGGGTATCATTAAAACAGGAAGGCATTTCCTATTTAGCCGGCGCCGAGCTTCCCGCGGTGGTCATCAATGTCGCCCGGGGCGGCCCGGGGTTGGGAAATATCGCGTCAGCCCAATCCGATTACTTCCAGTCAACGCGCGGCGGCGGGCATGGAGATTATTTTACTCCCGTGCTTGCTCCGGCGAGCGTGGCTGAGGCGGCGCAGCTGGTAACGCTTGGTTTTGATATAGCCGATTACTATCGAACCCCCGTTTTAATATTAGCCGACGCCATTATCGGCCAGATGATGGAGCCGGCTTATCTTTTTTGTAAAAGCGTTTTTAAAAAGAAATTACCCAAAAAAACCTGGGCGTTGACCGGGGCGAAAAAGAGAAAATCCAATATTATAAAATCTTTTTTCCTTAAGGAAGGGGATCTGGAAATTCATAATGAGAAATTACGAACAAAATGGGAAACCATTAAAAAGAATGAACAAAGGTTTTCTACTTATAAAACAAAAGGCGCCGATTATCTGATTGTCGCCTATGGTTCACAGGCGAGAATTTGTTCTGAAGCGGTCGATGCGTTAAGAGCGCATAATATAAACATCGGATTGTTTCGGCCGGTGAGCCTTTATCCCTACCCGGAAAGAGGGTTAAAGAAAATTGCCGAAAGCGTAAGGATGATTTTTGTTGTCGAGCAATCATTAGGGCAGATGGTCGAAGACGTGCGGCTTTCCCTTCCTTATAAAAATATATATTTTTTTGGTAAAACCGGCGGCGGTATTCCCCAAGTAGAAGAGATCGTCAGGTTTATTACTAAGACTTGCCCTTGACAGTTTTTGTCAAAGGCTTAGCCGCAGTTATACTATCTGCGGTTCACCGCAGGCAGTATTAAAAGAACCATAGGGTAAACAATGAATAACTTAGCTAAACAGGAAAGAAGATTATTCCCGCGGGCTCAATATTCCTGCCGGTTGCTTATCTCCAATTCGGGAGAAGTAATTGAAGGCAATACCGAAAACCTCGGCGCCGGGGGCATCTGTGTTGCCTTAAAAAAAGAATTGACGCGCAACGCGTCGATCAGTATGGAAATCTTTATTGAGCCGAACCGAGCCTTAAAGTGCGAGGGTTACGTAGCCTGGGTTTTAAAAAGATTAGACGCCGTCGATAATAAAACAGTATTTTTTGATACGGGAGTTAAGTTCTTCAGTCTTAGAGAAAATGACCGGGCATACCTTTCTAAATTAGTTGAGCGTATTAACGCCGCTAAGGCGGGATAAAATATAATAACGGTTAAAGACCCGGCAACAATAATCGGCTAAGGTTAGGGCAAGGAAGCCGGTATGATAAAGACCGGGTTACGGCTAAGGCTACGAGGCCGGTTTGGGCTATAGCCAAGGTAAGGGCTGAGGCTTTAGTGATGATTGGAATATAATTTTAAATTTGGCATTGATCAATTATCATTTTAAAATGGAAGAAGAGAAAAATAATAATTTTTTCAATGATAATTGCTAAATGATAAATGTTCAATTTAAAATGAAATATTATGCCCAATAAATTCTTGATTCCCCGAGCGTTAAAAAATATCGAGACTCATTATTGTCCCGGCTGCGGCCATGGGATTTTATCCCGTATCGTCACGGACGTTATCGATGAATTGAGCATAAGAGAAAAAGTTATCGGGGTAGCGCCGGTGGGCTGCGCGGTAGTGGCTTATGATTATTGGGATTTCGATGTATCGGAAGCGGCGCATGGCCGGGCCCTGGCGGTTGCCACCGGCATTAAACGATGCCGGCCGGATAATATTGTGTTTACTTATCAGGGGGATGGCGATATCGCTTCGATCGGCATCGCGGAAACGATTCACGCGGCTAATCGCGGCGAACATTTGACCTGTATTTTTGTTAATAACGCCTGTTACGGTATGACCGGCGGTCAAATGGCGCCGACTACCCTAGAGCGTCAAGTTACGGCTACTACGCCTCTGGGCAGGAATCCCCAATCCGGCGAAGGTTGGCCTTTAAAGTTAAGCGAGCTGTTGGCCGGTTTAAAAGGCGTTTGTTTCGCCGGGCGTGCGTCTATAGCGAGCCCGGCGCAAATTTTAAAGACAACGCAATACATAAAGAAAGCTTTTCTTAACCAGATAGAGAACAAGGGCTTTTCTATCGTCGAAGTATTAAGCCCCTGCCCTACGATATGGCAGAAAGAGCCATGGGAATCGATGGCCTGGATTGATAAAGAGATGGTGAAGGAGTTTCCGTTGGGTATTATAAAGAACGCAGATGATCACAGATGAGAAGATACAGATGATCGCAGATGGGATAATAAAGTTACGAATGGCAAATTCCAAATCACAAATCATATCCAAATATTAATTATTACATGATCGAAGCATATATCGTTTTTATCATTAGGTTCCGATGATCGGAAGTTATTTAAAGTTTGATGGTGATGTTTGAAATTCTCAATTATCTGTGATCATCAGCATTTTCTAATCAGTGATCATCTGTGTTAAGGGTATTGTAATGAACATCGAAATTTTTATATCCGGTTCCGGCGGCCAGGGAATAATGAGTTTGGGGAAAATTTTAGCCAAAACGGCGATGCGGGAAAATTTGCATACAACCTGGTACCCTTCTTACGGAGCGGAGGTAAGAGGGGGCAGCGCCTATTGTTTCGTAAAAATTTCCGGCAACCCTATCGGTTCTCCGTTAGCGGCTAAGCCGGACATCGCCGTTATTTTTAACAAACCTTCTTTAGGCAAATTTATGAAGAGTTTCCCGGCGCAAAAAAAATGCATGGTAATAATCAACGCCGATTTGGTAGAAAAAAAAGATGCGGTTAAAATAAAACATAAACTAATAATACCTTTCAATAAAATAGCCCTGGAATGCGGGGCGGCCAGAGCGGTTAACGTCGTTGCTTTGGGGGTATTGGTTTCCTTATACCCGGGTATTTTTAAAAAAGAAACCGTACTGAAAGTTTTGGCCGAATCCCTGCCGCAGGGCAATTCAGCGGAAAATTTAAAGGCGTTCGAGAGAGGGCTAGCCGCGGCAAAACCGGCGATGGATAATTCGGCTAAAAACAAAACCCAAAACTTACCACCAAGGCACTAAGGCACAAAGAATAAATAAAAACTCATTTTAAATTGATCATTGGCCATTTAACATTTAAAATTTTCCAAGAATGACCAATGACCAATGTTCAATGGTAATTTTAAAATACCTTAATTGTTTTTCTTGGTGTCGTGGTAAATCTTTTGGTTCTATTTTTTAAAAAGGAGAATTAAATGTTAAGAGTCAGATTCGCCCCCTCGCCGACGGGGTATCTACATATCGGCGGGGCGCGGACTTGTTTATTCAACTGGCTATACGCCCGTAAAATGGGCGGTAAATTCATTCTGCGCATCGAAGATACCGACCTGGCGCGTTCCAAAAAAGAATACCTCGACGAGATTTTAAACAGCGTAAAATGGCTGGGGATGGATTGGGACGAACTTTATTACCAGTCCCAGCGTTTCGATATTTACAAAGAATACGCGCAGAAACTCATTGATTCCGGTAAGGCCTGTCAAAAAGACGGCGCGGTATTTTTTAAATATGATTTTACCAGCGTTAAGTTTAATGATTTAATAAGAGGCGAGGTAATTTTTAACGAACTGCCCAAGGAAGAAGAGGTGATTGTAAAAAGCGACGGTTCGCCTACCTATAATTTCTGTTGCGTTATCGACGATGCGCTTCTAGAGATTAATTGTGTAATTCGCGGCGAAGATCATATTTCCAATACGCCGAAACAGCTTTTGATGTACCAGGCGCTGGGTTTATCGATTCCCGATTTCGCCCACGTGCCGTTGATTCTTTCTCCCGATGGCGGCCGCCTGTCCAAGCGCCACGGCGCTACCGCGATCAGCGAATACCGCGCTCTTGGGTACCTGCCGGAGGCCCTGGCGAATTACCTTATGCTGTTAAGCTGGTCGCCCGGGGATAACCGGGAAATAATTTCTTTAAACGAAGCCAGGGGAATATTTGATATAAAAAACGTTAATAAAACCGGCGCGGCATTCAACCTGGATAAGCTCAAATGGATAAACGCCGGGTATATAAAAACCAAAAGCCCCAAGGACTTGGAAGACCTGGCTTATGAGTACCTCACCGGTAAAAACTTTTTGCCGGCGGGAACATCAAAAGAATATGTGGGCAAAGTCGCTTTTCTTCTGAGGGAAAGGGTGGCTACTTTAGGTGATATCCTCGATTCCGGCCGTTTCTGCTTTTATGATGATTACGCCTACGCCGAAGATACCGCACCGATTTTAGCGAAAAACATGGCGAAAGAAATAAACGCGTTAGGGGAAAAATTAACGGCAATGAGCGATTTCGGCGTTGCCGCGATCGAAAAGGAATTCCGCGCCGTTTGCGAGGCGGCCGGGATAAAAGCGAAAGAATTAGTGCACCCGGTGCGGGTTGCTCTATGCGGCCGGCGCAACGGCCCGGGGTTATTTGAGACCATGGAAGTATTAGGCAAAGACGCGGTGATAAAACGGCTGGAACGGTTGACGCAATATTGGGGCAGCGTCACTAAATAAACCGCTGACGCTTCCCGGATTTTTTAGATATAATCTTGTGGTTAATTTTTTGGCAGAATCGTAAAACATACCAGGGAGGTGTTGCATGAAAAAATTGATAGCAGGGTTAGTCGCGTTGGGTTTGCTGATCACGTTTGTGGGTTGTGGGACATTTAATGGAATCGGCTCGGCTTGTTACAGTCTCGGCAAGGGCGTAGCGACAGATTTCAAATCAATGTGGAATGCGACGCAAAAAGCCGACGCCTGGATTAAAAACAAAGCCTGGTAAATTCGGCCTTACGCTAAAAAAATCTTGGCCGAATTTATTTTTTATAAACTCAACAAATACGAATTTTGTTCAGCGGATGAATTCATTTCTTCCCGCTATTCAATAATTTTTGTACACAAAAATTATTGCCCGGTAGTGTAATTGGTAACACGACAGACTCTGGATCTGTTGTCCATGGTTCGACTCCATGCCGGGCAGTTTCTGAAAAAATCGCCCCCTTTTCTTGGGGGCGTTTTTTTCGGAAAGTTGTCCTATGGAGATGGACGGATTATTTTTGCCATGTGGTACTTATATATTTGCAAAAAAGAAGATAGGCTGTATACAGGGATAACCGTTGATGTAAACAATCGATTAGGCCAGCATGGCAGGCCAGAGTTGATATATCGGGAAGAGTTTTCGGATAAGATAACTGCGGCAAAGCGTGAGCGTCAGATAAAAGGGTGGAGCAGGAAAAAGAAATTAAAATTAGCACATGGCAAAAATAATCCGGTGAGTTTACCCTGAGCGTAGCCGAAGGGACTCCATGCCGGGCAGTTTCTGAAAAAATCGCCCCCTTTTCTTGGGGGCGTTTTTTTCGGAAACCTGTCCCATGAAGGTGAACCGCGCCAAAGGCGCAGTGAGTTTATCCCGAGGTATTTTCGAGGGAACTCCATGCCGGGTAGGGGTTCTTTTCCGTAGAATAACTCGGCGTATTTCTTCTTCAGTTCAGCCATTTTCGCACCTTTAAGCGCCATAATCTGCGACAGAAGCGTCTCTTTTTCCATGTTATTGTCCCTCCTCACATCACATATAGCCATAGACTTTGAGATATAGCAAGGGATAAAGGCGCTTTATTTATCTCGAGGGTTTTGGTTACAGAGCGGGAAGATAAAATCTTATATCAACTAATTTATCGCAACAAGTTACTTATCAGGTGTTAACGTATTATAAAGGTAGTTCGGCTCTGTGCCGGGCAGAAGCAAATCACATAATTAGTTAATATATTAACATTAATGATATTGACAAAAATAGTTTCGGATATATAATATTGCTCTTTTATAAAAAATAGGAAGAATGGCAATGGATAAAGAATAAACAGATGGTTTATGTTAATGGCAGGGAACCAATATCCCGGGGGGAGGAATATGGTAAAAGTCGAAAACAAGAATGAAGATAAACGCGCGAGTTATTACTGGGGCAGGGTAAGGGATTACGGAAAGAAATATAAATGGTTTCACTGGAGTTCAGTGGAGTTGTTTTTAAACCTGGTTTATACTTACGATATAATTTCTAATCACTTCGCTGCTAAACTTAAAATCAAAGGTCTTTCGCGAGCCGCTTTCAATGTTCTGAATATTATAAGCCGCAGCGAAAATAAAGGGTGTATCCATGTAGAGTTAAGCGAATTATTGCTGGTCAGCCGCGCCAATGTTACCGGGCTGGTGGACAGCCTGGCGCGCCGGGGCCTGGTGGAACGCCGGGATTCACCCAGCGACCGTCGGCTCAGCATTGTTAAGATTACCAGGAAAGGTGAAGAGTTGCTTAATTCCACAATTCCTTTCTATTATTTAGAGATGCGCAAGCTCGCCTCAGTCCTAAATAATGAGGAACGGGATAAGCTAAATAAAGTTTTGGTTAAACTAAGGTTGAAAGCTTCTGCCTTAAGCAAAGATGGCAAAAGAGAGTGAATCCGATGGAATGCAGTTACGCAATAAAAAGGAATAATTTTACGATAAAACTCTGGGGTTTTACTATTGTGGTTTTTTGTTCTATTTTCTTAATTGTCGGGGCGCTGGCCGCTATTTATGAAAATGGCAATAGCCGGCCTTTATCTATGGGGCAGGATACTCGCCTGAGCTTAAACGATGCCGTCCAGGCAGCATTAAAAAATAATATTACCGCTCTTTTGGCCGAAGCTAAAACTGAAGCAGCCAGGGGTAAAATATTACAATCGGCTTCTTATCTTTTACCGCATGTGTTGTTGAATGTGCAGCAATCGCGTGTGTTTAAAGAGAACCTTGCCGAGATGGGTTTTTCTTCCTGGGGCGTGATCGGCCCCTACAACGCGTTCGACGGGAGGATTCAATTAGTGCAGCAAATATTTGATTGGAGCGCGGCCGAACGATTACGCGCCGAACAGATTAATGTGAAAATCGCTCAACTTGATGAAGAGCTTGCGGCCAAGCAGGTAAGGACGGCAGCCAGCCTTGCTTACCTAAACACATTGAGCGCGCAAGAAGACATGGAGGCTGCTCTGGCGGATCTGGATTTGGCCAGGCAGCTTTTAAAACTGGGTCGCCGCCAGAACTTGGCTGGTTTAGCCACAAGCATTGACGTAGCGAGGTTTGAAACCCGCGCCGCCGAAGAAGAGGCCGGGTGTTTACGGGTTACGATGAATTTACATAAGGCTCGCATTGAGCTTAATCGGGTAATCGGGCTGCCTTTGGATACCCGCTTGAAACTGACCGATGCGATGGGTTTCGGCCGGGAACAGATTTTTTCTGTTGCCGAAGGGATAAATTTTGCCGATCAGAACCGGACGGAACTGAAAATTGCCGGCGCGCGGATTCAATATCGCGAACTTAAACTTAAAGAAGCGAGATCGGAACGTCTGCCCTCAGTGGGGTTGATGGGTGATTACGGTTTGGGCGGCGACAGTCCCAGCGGTTCGTTGCGCAGCGTCGGCGAGATAGGCGCCGTTTTTAAAATGCCCCTCTTCGACGGCGGCTTGATCAAGGGTGAAATAGAAGAGGCGGAAAGCGATAAACGCCAATCCCGGTTGATTTTTGACGATCTCGCTAAACAGATAGAAGAGGATGTACACCTGGCTTTACAATCGTTTCTGATCAGCACCAAGCAAGTAAGGGCGGCAAAAAAAGTTCTTGTTTTAGCGCAGAGGGAATTGACGATGGCCAGGGATTTATTTTCCGCCGGTATCGGCGATAATATCGAAGTGATTAACGCGCAGACTGCGCTTGCCCGCAGCCGGCAGCAATATGTCGCCGTGGTTTTCCAGTATAACGCGGCGCGGGTTAATCTTTACTCGGCCCTGGGCAATATTGAAACATTTAGTCTTTCTAAAAAGCGAGGTAAATAAGATGAGCGATAAACCAAGCAACCCGATTAAAAAAAGGGAATTATGGGAAAAGAAAAGGTTCATTATCCCGGCAACGGCCTTGTCGGTTTTGGGATGCATCCTCGGCATTCATTACTATTTTTATGCCTTGACGCATGTCGCTACCGACGATGCGTTTATCGAAGGCCATGCCGTTTCGATCAGTCCCAAGGTTTCCGGTCACATCTTAAAGGTTTATATCGATGATAACCAGTCGGTAAAGGATGGTCAGCTCCTGGCCGAGATCGATCCTCGTGATTACGAAACGCATTATAAGATGGCCGAAGCAAATTTCGAAGCTGCCCGCACCAAGGCGAGCCAGGCCGACGAGGATGTGGGCCGTTATAAGAAACTTACCGTAAATGACGAAATCTCCAAACAGGATATGGAACATGTCATCGGCCGGGCGCGGATCGCCGATGCGGAATGCAATCAGGCTAAAGCCGCCCTGGAACAGGCCAGATTAGAGCTTTCTTATACTAAGATTTATGCGCCGGCCGCCGGCCGGGTAACGGAAAAATCAGTGGAAGCCGGAACGTTTGTGCAGGTCGGTCAGACCTTGTTGACAATCGTTACCCCCGAAAGGTGGGTTATTGCCAATCTTAAAGAAACCGACCTAAAAAATGTATTGCCGGGCCAGCCGGCAACGATAAGTATCGACGCTTATCCCGGAAGAGTGTTCAAGGGGCACGTTGACAGTATCCAGAAGGGTACCGGCGCCCGGTTCAGTCTTCTGCCTCCGGAAAATGCCGCGGGAAATTATGTAAAAGTAGTGCAGCGAGTGCCGGTTAAGATTGTATTCGACGAAGCATCGGAGCCGCAAAATACCTTTCCCTTAGGGTTGTCGGTGATGCCGACTATTGAAACAAAATAAATTATGGCCCAACAGTCTAAAAAAACTATTGCTGTCGGTAGTGATGTCGGCAATAAGCATAAGTGGATGATCAGCATTGCCGTTTTGCTTGGCTCGTTCTTATCGGTAATGGATGCCAGCATCGTCAACGTGGCTCTTCCTCATATGATGGGAAGTTTTGCCCAGACTTTGTCGGCGATTACCTGGGTGGCCACCAGCTACAGCATCGCTGCGATTATCGTCATTACCATGACCGGTTGGTTGAGCATGCTCATCGGCAGAAAAACGCTTTATTTCGCCTCTTTTGTTTTATTTACGGTGGCTTCTATCCTTTGCGGCACGGCCAAAACATTCCCCCAGATGATTATTTACCGGATAATCCAGGGGATCGGCGGCGGCGCCCTTATCCCTATTTCCCAGGCAATTTTACGGGAAATTTTTCCCCGGAAACAGCACGGGATGGCAATGGCGCTTTTTGGAATGGGAATTGTGCTGGCTCCGGCCATGGGGCCTATCCTGGGCGGTTATTTGATTGATAATTACGGCTGGCCGTGGATTTTTTACATCAATATCCCTTTCAGTTTGGTCGGAATATGGATGATATATCATTATGTGCACGATCCTCATTACCTGAAGCGCGGCGTCCAAAAAATAGATTGGCTGGGCATAGGGTTCTTGACTATCGGCCTTACGGCTTTGCAGATAGTCCTGGAGCGGGGGCAGGAAAAAAACTGGTTCGATTCTTCCTTTATTATCGGCTGGTCAATAGTTTCCTCCGTTTCCTTAATTGCTCTGGTTTTTTGGGAATTACATACCGAAGAGCCGATTATCGATTTGCGCATATTAAAAAATGTCCCGCTGGCAATCGGGTCTACCGTAGTATTGCTTTATGGGATTGCACTCTTCGGGACGACGTTTATTTTGCCGCAGTTTACCCAGTCTTTACTGGGATATTCCGCTTACCAATCCGGCCTGTCGCTTTTACCCCGGGCCATCGCTTTATTTATTTTTATGCCGCTTGCCGGGAGGCTTTATAACCGGGTAGACGCTAAAGTGCTGATTATTTTGGGAATAGGCATCAGCTGCTGGTCTTATTGGCTGCTCGCTCACCTTTCGCTTAATGTTGCTTTTCCGAATCTGATCCCGATATTGCTGTTGATGGGAGGGGGGATGGCTTTTGTCTTTGTTCCCCTTTCCACCATTTCCCTGATTACGATTTCCCAGGAAAAAATGACGCATGCGACAAGTTTCTATACTTTAATGCAGCGCATCGGCGGAAATATCGGTTATGCCGCGACGGTTACTATCCTGGAACGCCGGATTCAGCTCCATCGTTCGCATTTAGTTGGAAATATTTCCGCTTCCCGTGGTCATTTTTTAAATCTTTACCATATGTTTACCGGCTATTTTCATAAAAACGGTTATGGCCCGGTACATGACCGGCTGGGGATTTTTTCTTTATTCGACCGGTTGATTAATCAACAGGCGGCAATGCTTTCTTACAATGATTTATCATGGATTTTTATGTTGATGTTTCTTTTTGTTACCGTTTTTATTTTGTTCCTGCCGCACAGCAAATCAGCGGGTAAGGACGTTGAAGAAGAAGTGGTTCTTGTGGACTAAGCTCTTGCGAGGTTGTCCGGTAAAAAAGGTGAATAAGCTTATGGACGAAACGGCAATCAAAGTAAAAAATCTATCGAAACATTTCGGATCGGTTACCGCCGTCAACGATATTTCTTTTGAGGTGGAAAAAGGCGAGGTCTTCGGATTCTTGGGCCCCAACGGTGCCGGTAAGACTACGACCATAAATATCCTCTGCACTCTGCTGGTGCCGGGCGGCGGAGAGGCGATTGTAAACGGGTTTAACGTCTTGAATCAGCCTAACGAGGTCCGGCGCTCCATCGGCATTATTTTCCAGGATCCCAGCCTTGATGAACGGCTCACCGCTTACGAAAACCTGGATTTTCACGGGATGATTTATCATTTACCTTCCAGGATAAGAAAAGCGCGCATCGCCGAAGTGCTGGATATGGTAGGATTGTCCGCGAAAAAAGACTATATAGTGCGCACCTTTTCCGGCGGCATGAAAAGGCGCCTGGAAATCGCCCGGGGCCTGATGCACAGCCCGAAAATTCTTTTTTTGGACGAACCGACTACCGGCCTGGATCCCCAGACACGGCAGCATATCTGGGATTATATCGTGAGTCTTTCCCGGGACGAAAAAATAACCGTTTTTCTCACTACTCATTATATGGACGAGGCCGAGATTTGCCGGCGTACGGCGATTATTGACCATGGCAAAATCGTGGTCCTGGATACGCCCGCGGCTTTAAAGAATAAATACGGCGTTTCTTCACTTAACGAAATATTCTTAAAAGTTACCGGTCGTGACATCCGTGAAGAGGGGTCGGATGAAAAAGAACGGCTGGGGCAATTCATCCGCGCGAGAAAAAAACTAAGGTAATGAAACTTAGACGTCTGCCCTGGCCGGACAGGCCTGGGCAGACGTCTGTAGTTGAATTATCCCGTAGTAATTTCATAGAAATTACTACGGGATCAACATAAACCGAGAGGCGTTTTACTTATGGATTTTGATGCGATACGAATGATCTGGTTGAGAGACATTATCCGGCACTTCCGGGATAAAGTCCGGCTCCTGGGTTCAATAACCCGGCCGGTGCTTTGGCTGTTGATTATGGGAACGGGCCTGCGCGCCGCGTTTAATATGCACGGGATATCCTACACTCATTATATTTTTCCCGGCATTATTGCCATGAACCTTATCTTTTCCTCGATGCAATCAACCATCAGCATTATCTGGGACAGGGAATTCGGTTTCCTGCGGGAAATTCTGGTCGCGCCGATCCCGCGCAGCTCCATTGTCCTGGGCAAAGCCTTAAGCGGCGCCACCGTAGCCTTTATCGAAGGATGTTTTGTCCTGGTTTTCGCCCCGGTCATAAAGATAAACATACCCCCGGTCAATTTATTATTACTCTTGCCGTTGATATTTTTCATCGGCTTTGTCTGCACTACCCTGGGAATCGTGATTGCGGCGCGCATGACCTCTTTTGAAGGCTTCGGTGTAATTTCCAATTTCGTGATTATGCCGATGTTTTTTTTAAGCGGGGCAATGTTTCCCATTGACAACCTGCCTCATTGGATAAGTTTTGTTATCCGGATTAACCCTTTGACTTACGGCGTCGACCTTTTAAGATGGGATATTCTGGGCATGAAAATATTTTCTTTTTATGTAGATTTCTTGTTTCTCCTTATTTTTGCTTTTATAATGTTAGGCATCGGGGTTTTTGAATTCAGTAAGACCAATTAAACATATTCGGGCCGGCTTTCTTCGGTGGCATCAAGCCAAAAAAGAATTAGGATAACGATATGGACGAAAAAATCAAAATCATCGCATTGGATTTCGTAAACGTTTTTCTGGTAAAAGCCGGGGAGGGATTTGTTTTGATTGATACCGGTATGCCCCAGCACTGGGAAAGGCTGGAGAAAGAATTGGTGTCCGCGGGGTGTTCGCCCGGTAATTTGAAGTTGGTCGTAATAACCCACGGAGATATTGACCACATCGGTAATTGCGCCAAGCTGCAGGAAAAATATAAAGTTAAGGTCGCCATGCATGAAGCCGATGCGTTTATGGCCGAAGGCGGCGTATCCCCCAAGCGTAAAGTAAGAACCCTGGCCGCTAAAATCAGGATTTTATTTTTCCGGCTGTTCAGGAAAAAGATAACTTTTCAAAAGTTTAAGCCGGATATCTTGTTTAAGGAAGAGCGCGATTTAAAAGAATACGGTCTGGACGCAAAGATTATTAATCTTCCCGGTCATACCCAGGGCTCACTCGGCATCCTGACCGCGAAAGGCGATTTCTTTGCCGGGGATACCTTGACCAACTCAAAAAAGCCCGATATCGCGGTATATGTGGATAATTTCCCCGAGCTTAAAAACAGTATCGAAAAATTAAAAAGATTGAATATCGGAAAAGTTTACCCCGGACACGGCAAGGTATTTTTATTCTCCGATTTAAAAATAAAGGCTTGAAGGAAACAGCTTAAAGCAGCAATCAAACTGGAGGTATCTTATGAAAATTATCGCTTTTAACGGCAGTCCCCGAAAAGAGTGGAATACGGCAACTTTGCTTAAAAAAGCTCTTGAAGGCGCAGCGTCCCGCGGCATCGAAACCGAGCTCGTCAACCTGTATGATTTAAACTATAAAGGCTGCATCAGTTGTTTCGCCTGCAAAGAAAAAGGCGGCAAAAGTTATGGCAAGTGCGTGGTAAACGATGCTCTGAAACCGGTCTTTAAACGGGTAGAGGAATCTGACGCGGTTATTTTTGGCTCGCCGGTCTACCTGGGAAGCGTTACCGGGGAAATGCAGTCGTTTTTAGAGCGTCTGGTTTTCCCCTATCTTACTTATACCGACCCGCCGGAATCGCTTTTTTCCAAAAAGATCCCCGCTGTTTTTATTTATACCATGGGGGTTACCGAAGAGCTGATGAAGCAGATTGGTTATGATCGGCGTTTTGCCAATACCGAAAATCTTCTGGCGAGGATCTTCGGCTCCAGCGAAACGCTTTTATGTTTTGATACCTATCAGTTTGACGATTATTCCAAGTTTGTCGCGCCGCGGTTTAACCCGGAAGCAAAATTAAAAAGACGCAAGGAGGTCTTTTCCCAGGATTGCCAGAAAGCCTTAGAAATGGGCGCAAGACTGGCTAAAAAATAAGAGAAGAAAAAGATGTTTGCCCGCGCAACTGTTAAACACCTTATTATTAAAGGCGCGCTTACTGTAGCTGGTTATCAGTCTGTTGCTTCCTGCATCCGGCGTACGGCTCAGTGAGATTTGGAAGATTTAATCAATAAGATAATCATTAAAGCTGTGGCCAGGAGTGTTACCGATCCGACAAGGTACTATCGTTTACTGTGACAAACTACTGTGACATACTGTGACATGCTGCTGTGACAGTAAAGATTGTATAAGGAAGAAGCATCCTCCCATGATGTTGTTCCCAAA
>Ga0302322_100003129_pt1 | contig 14135 bp, 10 predicted proteins | sample Fen_T0_2_FD_203757 | JGI IMG/M metagenome (GOLD analysis project Ga0302322, IMG submission 203757) | Peat permafrost microbial communities from Stordalen Mire near Abisko, Sweden - Fen_T0_2 | ecosystem: Environmental > Terrestrial > Soil > Wetlands > Permafrost | place: Sweden: Abisko... | reverse complement strand
CGCCGTTGTCCCACCAGATGGGAACCAGGCCCGCGGTCGTGGTGTCTTGCGCGTAGGCCTGGGCGTGAGCCGCGCGATTGCTTGCAGCCTGAGCGTTCATGGAGCCCCATTCGCCGATGAAGATGACCTGCGTGGGCAGCCAGACCCTGATTTGCTGGCTGATGGAATTTTGCATGCTGGTGTAGTCCGAGGCGCTGCCCCACGCGTAAGGGGTCGTGCTGAGGCCGAAGTTCGTCGGGTAGTAGGTGTGCAGCGAGATCACGAGATTGGGATCGTTGATGAAGCTCACCTTCTGGATGTTCTGGATGCCCGCCTGGATGGGGCTGGCGCCGATGGGCTGGATCATGACGATGCGGGTGCTGTTGGCTCCGCCGGTGTCGCGGATCGCCTTGAAGCAAGCCTCGAGGTACAGGTTGAGATCGATTTCCGCCTGGGTGCTCCGGCCAGCCGTGTAGTTGGGCTCGTTGAAGCACTCGAACATCAGCCGACTGTCGAACGACTTGAACGCCGTGGCGATCTGGCCCCAGACCGCCGTGACTTCGGTGGCGACAGTCTGTGCGGCTGACGTCGACGACGGGAAAGACACCCAGCCGCCGTTTCCGCCATCCGAGTCGTGGTGGGTGTTGAGGAAGACGTACATCCCTTCATCAATGGCCCATTGCGCGGTTTGTTTGACCTTGTTCATCCATGCCGAGTCGATGGTGTAGGACGGACCTGCGCCGAGGTGATCCGTCCACCCGACCGGGAGCCTCAGCAACTTGAACCCCGCCGCGTGCACGGCCTTGATCAGCGTCTGGCTGGGGGTCGGGTTGCCCCAGCTGGTCTCGTTGGGAGTTGCATCGAACGAGTTGCCGAGGTTCCAGCCCGGGGACATGAGCTTGGCGGCCGTCTGCGGGGTGAGCTGTCCCGAGGATCCGCCAGCACCTCCGCCAGCCCCCGAGCCGCCGCTGCCGCCGGTTCCCGCAACACCGCCGGAACCTGTCGTTCCTCCCGACGGTCCAGCGCCATCGCGTCCGCTGCCAGCGTCGGAACGGGCCGTGGAATTGCCGCCGGAGCCGGTCATGCCGCCGGTTGCCGATTGACCACCGAAGCCGCTTGTACCACCTGCGGCATTGCCACCCGAGCCCACTTTACCGCCGGTCGCAACAACGCCGCCCGTCGATGGTTGTCCGCCGCTCCCGGACGTGCCGCCGGAGCCGGAGGCGCCGCCACTCGCCGATGGTGTCATCCCGCCAGCGCCGGTTCCGCCCGAGGATTGGTTGCCCCCCGTTGATCCGGTGCTTCCTCCACTGTGTCCTCCCGAAGGCACTGCGTCGGTTGCGCAGCCCCCGATCCAGAGAGCTGCCAGGGTGGCGAAAAGAGTGAACATCGTTCTTTTCATCGTCATTCTCCAACATCGGATGGATCACCCATCCAGGTGAGGCATCACGCGGACCGGGGAGCAGGGGCGCGTGATAGATCCTGTGGTTCAGTAGCGTAGGCAGGGGCAACGGCTCATGGTTAGAGAACTTCAGACGAGACTTCGCATTCTTTGAGGATCTAAAGGCTCAGTGCGGCCAAACGCGTCGTCATCGGCACCGGGTGCAGCGATTCAATGCACAGTCTTTCCAAGAGAAACGATAGAGTGCATGTGCGCTACATCAGGCGGTACTGGAGGACGGCCATGGACATTCGACATTCCCGCTGGAAGACAATCGTTCCACAGGGCTCGCGAGGCCTTTTACTCGTCCTGGGGTTGATATCGGTGGCCGTCGGTTGCAACAAAGGGACCTCGCGGCCAACCGGCGTCAGCGACGCTGGCCGTCCGGACCTTGAAGTCGTTCCCGACTCGCTACTTGCGGATGCCCAAGGCCGCCCCGATGTCGAGCGGACCGCGGACTTGGCTACCGATACGCTCGATGGCCCGAAGGGAGCCGGCGACGCAGACGCGACCTCCGGAGGTAGCGACAGTCTCCCCATCAGCGGACGCGATGCCACACTTGGGCCCGATGCCGGCGCCGATTCCGCCCGAGGACCGGAGGCGGGAACTGACCTGTCCAAGCGGGCAGACGCCGGCACTGGAGATGCCGGCAGCGGAGATGCCGGCGGTGGAGATGCCGGTACCGACATCGGCCGCGATGCCGGTGTCCAGACCACTGGTGACGCCGGGGCTCGGGGCTCCGACGTGGATCCAAGTGGGGGAGCCGACGCTGACCCCTGCGCGGGCGGAACCGCATATGCGGACAGCACCACGGCCAAGGCCACCGTCGGCGACTACGGGTGGGTGCGTCTCGGCGTCGCAGCGAATCCGATCGTCGAATTCGACACGACCATGATCGTGCCCGAGACGCCTGCGGCAAGCGGGACGCTCTTCCTGTGGCCCGGATTGCAGCCCCTGCGGGGAGGCGCCAACTTCGCCGTTCTCGACAACGGCGTGTTGCAACCGGTCTTGACGTGGGGCCCGACCTGCGCACCCAACGCGCCGGCGCAGTCGTACAAGTCGTGGTGGATTTCGGGACAATACGTGAACACCAACATCGCGTCCTCGTCCGCGAACTACGACCAATACCACGACTGCCACGGTGGCCCGGGCATGAACGTCGCGATCGGCGATACCCTCGACATTCGCCTCGCGCTCAGCGGGACCGATTGGACGCAGACCGTGACCAACCGACGCAACGGTCAGTCTGTTTCGTACACCCTCGATATGCTCGGGCAGGCTCAGGCGAGCGCGGAATTCGTCATCGAGGAGTACAGCTCGAAGCCCGTCTCCGACGTCGTCTTCACCTCCTCGGTCATCACCTTCGCTGCGTCCGCCAAGTCGGCCTGCCAGCCGGCCCAGCGCGGACCCAACGACTACTTCTCCGCGCCCCGCGCGTCGGCCGACGGTCTGCGCTGCTGTATCGGCAAGATCATCCTGCGCGCGGACGGCGTCGCCGCCACGACCCCCAATTCGCCCTGAAGCTGAGCTACAGCGCCCGTTCGCTGTGCTCGGTGCCGTCGAATCGCAGTTGGCGGGCTTTGCCTTCGACGATGGTCTGCAGGCAGATGGGGCGGTGCCACACGCGGTGGAGCGAGGCCATGGTGGCACGGCTGTGGTCGAGGTGCAGGTCCACGCCCTCGTGGCGGTGGCGCAGGAGCAGCTCACCGCGGTTGTCGTGGTTGCTGTCCTCGACCAGGATGAAGGGCTCGCCGAAGTTGGTCAGCTGGTAGAGCAACTTGTTCTTCACCTTCTTGAACTCGCGTGCGTCGATTTCGTAGTTGCCCGAGCTGGCGTTGCGCGCGAACGAGAAGAACTGGTTTTCGTAGCAGAAATCCTCGGTGAAGAATTCGTCGATGAAGGTCAGGTCGTTGTACAGCTTGCGCACCTCGAAGATCTTCTTGCGCCCGAGGCCCAAACTCTTGTCCCACATGCGGCGCGTGTCGTAGTCGTCGCACTCGTTCCATTCCTTGCCGAAGCGGCCCTTGTCCCAGCGCTCTTCCACGTAGCGAAGCAGGCTGATGCCGACCTTGTAGGGATTGAACTGGCCCGGCGCCGCGGCGAGCACGCCGGCGTTGTGATCGGCGTAGTCGATGAGCTCGGAGGCGTCCAGGATCCTTTCCGTCATCAGCTTGCTGTGCCAGTAGGCGGCCCAGCCTTCGTTCAGGATCTTGGTCTGGCGCTGGGGGGCGAAGTAGTAGGACTCGTCGCGCACGATTTCGAGCACGTCGCGCTCCCAGGATTCGAGCGGCGCGTTTTGCAGCAGGAACAGCAGCACATCGCGCTCGGGCTCGGGCGGGTTGCGCTTGGGTTTCTCGCGCTCCTCTTGCAGCTTGCGCCGGCGCTCGTCGATGTAGTCGGGCGGATTGATGAACTTCTCCATGTAGGACTTGGCGCGCAGGCGCGGCACTTCGACAGGCGGTGGGTCTTTCTCCTCGGGCTGCACGGTTTCGTGGCGCACGATGAAGGGCGACATGGGATCGATCAGGTTGTCGAGCGACAGACACACGTCGATGAAGCTTTCCACCTTGTCTAGGCCGTGGCGTTCGATGTGCCGGCGGATGCGCGTGGCGTGGTTCGCCATGTTGTCGAGCATTTGGCGGTTGGTCTTGGAGAAGTAGTAGTTGTTCTTGAAGAAGTCGACGTGGCCGAGCACGTGGGCCATGACCATCTTCTGGTCCACCATCGAGTTGCCTTCGAGCAGGTAGGCGTAGGCCGGGTTGTTGTTGATCACCATCTCGTAGATCTGCGACAGGCCGTAGATGTGGCTCTTGCTCAGGTGATCGAACTCCATGCCGAAGCGCCAGTGCGGATAGCGCACCGGAAAACCGCCGAACGCCGCCACCTCTTGCATGCGCTTGTAGTCGAGAACCTCGAAGCTGGTCTCCCAGAAATCCAGGCCAAAGCCGCGTGCGTGCTCTTCGATGGAGCGCTGGATGTCGAGCAGCGATTCGGGCAGTTGCGACTTCCGGTGCGGCACTATTTGCCCTTTCCCAGGAAGGCGCGGATGGCATCCGCGATGTCGTCCTTGTTTTCGATTTCGGTGGTGACCACGTTGGGATCCTCGGGGAAGGCCGTGCGCAAGTCGCCAACAAATTGTCCCGAGCCGTAGGGGCTTTCCACCTGGCCGTAGCAGAACATGTTGACCTTGGGCAGGATCTCCTTCTTCAGCACTTCCATGCACGTGCTGGTGTCGTCGGCGGACCAGTTGTCGCCGTCGGAGAATTGAAAGGGATAGATATTCCACTCCGAGGGCGGAAACTCGTCGTCGATCATCTTGGCGCACAGCTTGTACGCGGTGGAGATCATGGTCCCGCCCGACTCGCGCGTGCGGAAGAAGGTGTCGCGATCCACCGCGCGCGCGGCGGCGTCGTGGATGATGAAGCGCGATTCCAGCCCCTCGTACTGCGAGCGCAGCCAGGTGTCGATCCAGAACGAGGCGATGCGCACGATTTCCTTCTGCTCGTCGCCCATGGAGCCGGACACGTCCATGATGAAGATCATGACTGCATTCGATTGCGGCATGGGCGTGGTTCGCCACGAGCGGTAGCGCTTGTCCTCGCGCGCGGGCACCACCACGGGTTTGTGGGGATCGTAGTTGCCCATCATGATCTGGCGCCGCAGCGCCTGGCGGAAGGTGCGCTTGAAGTGGCGTAAGGATTCAGGGCCGACGCGACGGATACCGACGTAGCGGTCTTTCTGCGTGATCAGTCGCTCCTTGCCCTTGGGCAGGATGCGCGGAAGCGCCAGCTCTTCACCGAGAATTTCGGCCAGCTCCTGGATGGAAAGTTCAACCTCCAGAACATGGTTGCCGGCCTCGGAGCCGGCCTTGCCTTTGCCTTCTTCGCCGGGCTCGGCCGAACCCAGGCTGTCGCCGACCTTGCCCGGCCCCTGCGCCACGCCGCCTTGCCCTTGCTCGCCGAAGCGAAAACGGGGCATCTCGATCTGAGGCACTGGAATGGACACCACGTCCTTGCCCTTGCGCCCCAGCCATTCCCCGTTGGAAATGTACTTGCGCAGGTTCTGCTTGATCTTGCCGCGTACGATGTCCCGGAAGCGGTTATGGGATGGGTCGATACGCAGGGCCATGGTGTTCTCGGGCTACTCCTTGGCGTCCCCGCGCGCGAAGATCGACGCCACGAAGTTCAGCACATCGGTGGCGCAGATGTCGCAATAGCCGTGGTTGCGGATGAGCCGGTTCTTGACCACGTCGATCTTCTCTTGCGTGTCCTTGTCGATGACCTGCGACACCAGGCTGGTCAGCTTGATGGAGTCCTTCTGATCCTCGAACAGCTTCAGCTCCAGCGCCTTTTGCAGGCGCTCGTTGGTGCGGAAGTCGAAGTGGCGGCCCTCGATGGCCAGGGCGCCGATGTAATTCATGATCTCACGGCGGAATTCGTCCTTGCGCGACTCCGGAATGTCGATCTTTTCCTCGATCGAGCGCATCAGGCGCTCGTCGGGTTCTTCGTAGTGGCCGGTGTAGCGGTTCTTGACCTTCTCGCGCTGGGTGTAGGCCTTGATGTTGTCGATGTAGTTGGCGCACAGCTTGGCGATGGCTTCTTCGTCGGCGCTGATGGCGCGCTGGACCTCGTTCTTGACGATGTCCTCGTATTCCTGCTTCACCAGGCCAAGCAAGGTCGTGTAGGTCTTGCGCTCTTCCTCGCTGGTGATGAGCGAGTGGTGGCGCAGGCCGGACTCCAGCTCGTTCATGACCATGAACGGATTCACGCAGCCCTCGCCGCGGTCGCTGACCAGGGCGTTCGAGATCTTGTCCTGGATGTAGCGCGGAGAAATCCCGTCCATGCCCTCGTGTTGCGCTTCCTTGCGCAGCTCTTTGATGTTGTCCTGGGTGAAGCCGGGCAGGGTCTTGCCGTCGTACAGCTTCATCTTTTGTACCAGCGAAAGCTGGTGCTTCTTGGGATCCTCCAGGCGCGTGAGCACGGCCCACATGGCCGCCGTCTCCAGCGTATGGGGGGCGATGTGCTTGCCGCGGATTTTTTGCGCGTTGTAGTCCTTCTCGTAGATCTTGCGCTCTTCCGAGACGCGCGTGATGTACGGGATATCGATTTTCACGGTGCGGTCGCGCAGCGCCTCCATGAATTCGTTCGACAGCAGCTTCTTGTACTCGGCCTCGTTGGTGTGGCCCAGGATGACCTCGTCGATGTCGGTCTGGGCGAACTTCTTGGGCTTGATCTTGTGCTCTTGCGAGGCGCCCAGCAGGTCATACAGGAACGCCACGTCCAGCTTGAGGACCTCGATGAATTCGATGACGCCGCGGTTGGCGATGTTGAATTCTCCGTCGAAGTTGAAGGCGCGCGGATCGCTGTCCGAGCCAAACTCGGCGATTTTGCGGTAGTTGATATCGCCCGATAGCTCGGTCGAGTCCTGGTTCTTCTCGTCCTTGGGCTGGAAGGTGCCGATGCCCACGCGATCCTGTTCTGACAGGACCATGCGGCGCACGCGAATGTGCTCGACCACCTTGGACCAGTCGCCCTTGTGGTAGGTCATCAGCTCGCGGAAGATCAGGCGGCACGCCGGATCCAGGTCGCCGTCCACGCGCACGCGCTCGTGGTCGGGCGTATTCACACCCAGACTGATGAGCGCGCGCTCGCGCCAGTCCACGGGGATCAGGTGCAACGGCTCTTCGTGCATGGGGCAGCGGAAGGTCGACGGACCGGTTGTCGACGGCCCGCCTGCGATGTGTGCCAGCTCGGGCGGCAGGATCCAGTCGAAGGTGTAAAGCGCGCCTTCCGGCGTGCGCGAGTAGTCCTCGAGCCCGCGCTTGATCAATCGGGCGATGGTCGATTTCGAGCTGCCCACCGGGCCGTGCAGCAGAATCACGCGGCGCTCGGTGCCGTAGTGCTCGGCCGCGCTCCGGAGCACGCTGACCAGACGCATGAGCGGGATGTCGAGCCCGAAGATGGCGTCCTGGCCGCCGTGCTGCGCGTCTTTGAAGAAGTTGAAGCGCATCAAGCGCTTCTTGTTGTCCAGGTATTCCTCGGTGCCATAGGACAGAATCATGTCGTACACGCGCTGGAACGCCGTGCGCGTCACGGATGGATTCTGGCGAACCAGGGCAAGGTACTCTTCGAAGGTGCCCTGCCACGAAAGCTCGGCGAAGACCTTCTGGTTTTGCAGCGAGGCGATGGTTTGAATGAGGGAGGAGGGCGCGGGGGTGCTCATCCAGTCTCCTTACCGGCGTGGCGCCGGCGACAGTTCCAGTCGAGAATGTTCCTACTTTATCACGTGCGAGCGGCCAACGCCGGCTAGGATCGGCGAAATGCGGACCCATCTGGTAAGCCTTGAGGGTGCCAGTGCGCGCTGAACGAACCAAGACCGCAGCACCGGTGACATGCTGTGGGCCGCACTTTTTCTCGAACTGTTGTAGTGTCACGGGCGTCCTTCGGAGGGTGGCACATGGAAGACAAACTTAGACGACGGACCAACCTTTTGTTGTTGGCGCTTGTGGTTCTCGACGTCCTGCTGTCCGGAACGACTCTACTTTTCCCTGCCACCTGGTTTCGCCTCTTTCACGGCGCTCCCTACATCGATCCGCAGGCGCTGCTCAGGCGAACGGGAGCGGTGTGGGTGGCCTTCACCCTCCTGCAGTTGCTCGCGCTGGTGCGCTGGAAGCAACAGCCGTACTGGTTGGTCTTGATCGCGGGTGTGCGCCTGACCGAGATCTTTTCAGATTGGACGTACCTGGCGTTCTGTTCAAGCATCACGCTGCCTGGGCGGATTGGCCTGCTGGTTTCCCCGCCGGCGAATCTCGTCTTTGCTTGGATCTTGATCAGGACCTGGAAGCAGGTGACCGCGAGCAAACCGTCGGCGCCCTAGACTCTCGCGCCTAGGCTCAAGGCAAACCAGGACGACCATGCGACGCTTTCTTCGAGCTTTTCTCGGCAGCGTTCTTCTCGCGCTTTGCTTCGTCTGCCCCGCGAACGCGCAGGAGCAGCCGCCCACCTGGCGCAGCTACGACCTTGGGCTTGCGCCCGGCGTGGGTTACTTCCTTTACCCGCAATATGTAGACGGCGGCTATTCCATCAATGGACAGCCCTACAACCTCGTGTGGTCGGGTTTGCAGTTACAACTGTCGGGCGACTTCCACTGGAACTTTGTCAATCATCCGTTCCTCGGTCTCGGGGTGGCTGCGGCCTTCATGGTTGCCCCCAATGCCACAGGCCAAGACCAGGGCCACACGGTCAGCATGGATCCCAACCAGAGTGCCTTCGGTGGGTCCATCGCCTTCAGCGCGTGCTTTCGGCCGAATGAGCGGTGGCGACTGAAGGTACAGACCGGCGCGGGCCGCAACGGCATGTCCGGACCTCTGGGCTTCGGTGGCTGGGGGATGGTATTCGGCATCGCGGCCCATCGCATGTTGGGCGCAGGCGCGCTCGCCAGTGGGGTTGGCCTGCGCCTGAATTCGATGGCCCTGTTTGCCTCACGCGACGGTAGCGTGCGCGGCGAATCGGGCCTGTACGCGTCCCTGCTACTCGAAGTGCTCCTCGAATCGCGCGGCCGCTACGAGGTCGTTGGCCACAATGGAACCGCGCCCAGGGATCAAGCTTGGTGAGGACCTCTCGCCCACTTCAGGCCGGGGCAGGGGAGCTACGTACTGACCTTGACGATGGGGGCCACGTCGGCGCTCCCGCCATCGCGAGGTACGAGATCGATGGTGATGCTGATGGAGTTGAAAAAACTGCCACCATACCCGCCACCGCAGCTCATGGTGCCCTGCAAGGTAATGACCTCCGCACCGGCATCAGGCTTGATTCGCAACTGATCCGACTTGCCCGTGGTCAAGAGCGACCCGCCGGAGATGGTGTAGGAGGTTGGGAGCTGGAGGTCTGAGCTGCCCAGACGGAGATCAAGAAGGACAATCCTGTTGCCATGGTCCTCGCCCCAGGAAGCTTGGCTGGAAAGGTAGTTGTACCAGTCGTGCGAGCTCGCGCAGATGGGCGGGGGAACGGCGTCGCATGCAGCGTTGGTCAGCGGCACCGCGGCGACCAGCGCCAGTGGCGCCATCTTGAGCATGTGCTCCCGCACGCGCTCGCGCAGCCACGACCGCGGCTCGGCGGCGGTGCCGTCCGGGGGCTCTTGCGGGTCTGTGGGTCGAGTGCACTTGGTCATGGGGCTATTCTCCTATCAAGCGGGAAGCCGATGAGGTTTTCGCGCACGTGCCGACCATCACAGGCGGTCTGTCCAACGGCCGTGCTCATCTCCACGGCAAGCGCCTGCGCTTCCGCAACGACCTGCTGGTCAACCTGACCGCATGCCAACGCCAGGTCCGAGGCCATCGCTTCATCCTCCGCCGGTGCCTTGCCAGAGGAGCAGCGCTCGACGATGGCGGCCAGGACATCGGCCGTGTGCAGAGACAGGCGTTGGGTCATCGCAACGGCGCGTGCTCGCCATTCATTCCGGTAGACAGTCGGGTGGAAGAATCGACAAGCCTCGATCTCGAAACGCACCGTCGACAGGCGAAGCACAGAGGAATCGTCGCCGAAGTTGCGCGCGGCCATCGCGCCCATGAAGAGACGAAAGGCTCTCTCGACGTCCGGGCTGGCCAGGCGATAGTCCCGTCGCAGGAAGTCGCCATGGCACCGGCCCTGCTGCTGCATGCTGGATAGCATCGGCGTTCCGGCATAGAGCTCGACCCGCCCAACGCAGAACGGATAGTCGGCCGCGCAGCGCATGAAGGCGACATTGCTGGCGATACCGTGGAGGTCCGTGTCGGGATCGAAGAGCAAGAGATTGAAGCCGATGTAAAGCCCCAGACTGCGGACCACCTCGAGGGCGTGCCGGTTGTGTTCGACCTGCGAATTTCGTCCGAGCGTGGCGAGCCCGGCGGGCGTGTCGGATTCAAAACCCACGAAGGCACGCAGGCAGTGAAGGCGCTCGACCAGCGCGGCAAACACCGTGTGGTCGACATCGTTGGGCCGAGCCTTGACCACGGTGGCGAAACGACGCACGCCCCGCGCGGCCAGCGCATCCGCCAGTGCGTTGATGCGCTCGAGGCTGGCCTCGGGCCGCGGCAGGAAGAAGTTGTCGTCGTGGAAGACGAAGATGTCGATACCGCGTGCCTGCTGCTGCTCGGCCATTTCGTCGGCAAGGTCCTCGACCCCACGCAAGCGGAAGCGTTTGCCTTGGCCGCTCGCCTCGTGCCAAGCGGCGATACAACAGTAGTGGCAATGACCGTAGCATCCGCGACTGCCCACCAGCGGCATGATGGGATGGCCCAAGGCGCGGGCGGGCTCGCCGGTGCGGTCGGGCCAAGGCAGGTGATCGAGCTTGGGCAACGGCCGCGGGGCGGCGAAGACGATGTCGCCGTCGCGGTGAAAGGCCAAGCCAGCAACGCTGTCGAGTGGCTGGTTGGTTTCGAGCGCAACTGCGAGCTCGGCCATGGTCTCTTCGGCCTCGAAGCGGCAGATGCTGTCAAGCTCGGGGAAGTTGCGCAGCAAGGCCTCGCTCTCGAACGTCGCGAAGTGCCCACCGGCTGTCAAATGGCCACGGTAGCCGTTCTCGCGCAAGGCCATGGCCAGCGCCAGAAAGTCCTGCGCCCGGTGTTGAAACGCCAGCGATAATCCGATGAGCAGCGGCTCGCTTTCCCCCGCTAGAATGGCAGCCAAGATGCGCGAGAAGTCGCGCTCTCCGTTGAAGGCGAGTATCTGTGCGCGATAGCCGGCCCGCTGCAACGAGGCGGCCAAGTAGCGCAAGCTCAGGTTCTCTTCCACCTCAGGCCCGACCAAGCATACCCAGCGCCCATCGCAACGAGCGGCGGTTCTGACTGGTTTGATCGCGAGATCCGACATGGGCGTTTCTGCGAGCCGCATCATACGCCGGAGTGCGCGTTTTCAAATGAGGTGGATGAAACCCGTTGCGGCCCCAACTTCAGACCGCGCGCCATTGACTCCCGCCCTAAACCTGCCAAACCAAGGGACCCATGTCGGCCACGCTCTATTCCATTTCGCGCAAAGGCGAGCGCGCCAAGCCCGCGACCCGCCTGCCGGCGCAAGCCAAGGTGCACATCTTCTCCCTCGGCTGCGCCAAGAACCGCGTGGATAGCGAGGTCATGCTGGGCCATCTGCTGGAGGGTGGGCTCACGCCCGTGGGCGACGCCGAATCGGCGGACGTGATCATCGTCAACACCTGCGGCTTCATTGGGGACGCGCGCAAGGAATCGGTGGACGCCATCGCCGAGATGGTCGCGCTGAAGGCCAAGGCCAAGGGCAAGAAGCTGGTGGTGACTGGTTGCCTAAGCCAGGTGGCTGCGCCCGAGCTGGCCAAGGATTGGCCCCAGGTGGACGCGTTCCTCGGCACGGGCGACGTGGACAGGATCTTGGCCACGGTGAAGAAGACCACGGCCACGCGCGCCCCCAAGAAACCCTTCCCCGATCCCGACTTCACCATCACCGCGGCCTCGCCCCGATTGTTGTCGCTGGCCTATTCGGCGTACGTGAAGATCTCCGAGGGTTGCAGCAACGCCTGCGCGTTTTGCAGCATCCCTTCCATGCGCGGCATGCAGAAGTCGCGCACCTTGGCCGACGTGGTGGCCGAGGTGAGGAACCTGCGCGCGGCCGGCGTGGTGGAAGTGAACCTGATCGCCCAGGACCTGTGCGCCTTCGGCAAGGATCGCCGCACGGGCGAAAACCTGGCGCAGCTTCTGCGCGCGCTCGACGACATCGAGATTGGCGATCAGCCCTATTGGATCCGTTGCCTGTACGCCTACCCGCGCGGCCTGACCCAGGAGGTGCAAACCATCTTGGCCCAGGCCAAGCACATCGTCCCCTACCTGGACATGCCCTTGCAGCACGCCTCTGACAGCGTGCTTCGCCGCATGAAGCGCGGCAAGGGCGGCCCCGCCACCCGCGAGCTGGTGGAGCGCCTGCGCAAGAACCACCCCAAGCTGACCCTGCGCACGACCTTCCTGGTCGGCTTCCCCGGCGAGACCGAGGAAGACTTCCAAGAGCTGGTGCAATTCGTGAAGGACATGCGCTTCGAACGCATGGGCGTCTTTTCCTTCAGCGTCGAGGAAGTCACACCGTCCGCGCACATGCCGGACCAAGTTCCCCACGAGCTGGCCGAAGAGCGCCGGGCGACCTTGCTGGAGCTGCAGAAGAGCATCTCGCGCAAGCAACACGCGGCCCTGCGTGGCAAGACCCTGGAAGTCCTGGTCGAGGGCGTGTCCGAGGAGAGCGACTTGTTACTGCAAGGCCGCCACGCCTGCCAAGCCCCCGAAGCCGACGGCGTCACGTACATCAACGACGGCACCGCCAACCCCGGCGACGTGGTCAAGGTGAAGATCAGCCAAAGCGGCGACTACGACCTGGTCGGAGCGATCGTCGGGTGAGATCGCACCCGGAATGCTAGGGCTCGGCCAGTGACCGCACGCCTGTGACGAAATACTCGGATTCACCGAAGCACTTCGTGGGCACGCCCTTCTTCTGGGCGTATTCCAGCGCCACCCGTCGCCCTTGCAGCTCGTTGACCTTCGCGGCCACTTTCTCGTCGCGAATACTGAAGCTGAAGATCTCCGGAACCACTCCTGGCATGGTGGCCATGGCCAACTCGCCCTCCCACGTCGGACAGATCCAGCCCTTCTTCGACAGCTTTTGCAGGTACCCAACCCGATCGCCGCGCGAGTAGCTGAGCGCCAGCGTGGCCGCGGTGTACGCGACGAACAGCAGCGTCGGCACGATCACCACGGCCGCCAGCACGAGCTTCAGCCTGTGTCGGCGTAGAAATCCTGGACGGGCCCGCGGCTCGGTGCCCGCCGGTGCGGACGCGTCCGCTTCATGTTTCGCTGTTTCGTCTTGGCTCATCGGCGCGAAGTATAGCCACGCACTGCCCATCTGCCATCGGGGTGTGGCAGAGGTCTTTGTGGAGGGCAGGATTCCTGCGAGTGGTACGCGGGTCTTAGACAGAGGGGCAGAGATTTTCGCGAGCGGGGCAGACCCTGGCGCGGGTGGGGTACGCGTTTTCGCGAGTGGGGCAGGGGAAGTCGCCAGCGGGGCAGAGAATTTCGTGAGCGGGGCAAATCCCTCCGCAAGTGGGGCAGACGTTTAGGCGAGAGGACAGACGGTCTCACGGGTGGGGCATGGCTGTTCACGTGCGGGGCACACGTCTGCGCCAGTGGGGCAGGGGTCTTGGCAAGTGGGGCAGGTTTTTCGCCAGTGGGGCAAAACTTGTGGCAAGTAGGGCAAGACTTTCTGCAAGTGGGGCAAGACTTTTCAAGAGGTTAGAAGCGTCTTTGCCTACATGCGCAAGGGTCGCGCCACCTCGATGTCGCGGCCCAGCGTTTTGGAAGACGCCTACCGCTTCGACCAATACCGGTGTTGTCGCTTCAGGTGAGCCACCGCCACAATTTCGATCTCTTCCTCCGAAATCTCTCGGTAGACCACCGCGAAGGGAAATCGCCCCGTCAGGTACCTGCGCGTTCCGGCAACCAAACGCCACCGTTTCGGCGCTTCAAGGATCCGAGTCGTTGCTTCGCGAACCGCCGCAACGAAGGCCGCTCCCAAGCCGGGCGACCGTTCGTCGTACCAGCGCGCCGCCTCGAAGGCCTCTGCCTCGGCCAGCGGGTTGAAGCGCAGTCGCCTAGCGGCCACCGAAACGCTGCTCAAGGCGAGAGAAGACTTCCTCGGCCGGGACGGTTTTCACGCGTCCGGCATCCACGTCC
>Ga0302322_100003128_pt1 | contig 14137 bp, 11 predicted proteins | sample Fen_T0_2_FD_203757 | JGI IMG/M metagenome (GOLD analysis project Ga0302322, IMG submission 203757) | Peat permafrost microbial communities from Stordalen Mire near Abisko, Sweden - Fen_T0_2 | ecosystem: Environmental > Terrestrial > Soil > Wetlands > Permafrost | place: Sweden: Abisko... | reverse complement strand
ATATGACCAAGCCATCGACACGCACCCGCTTGGCCGCTGAGACTGCTGTGGCTCACCTGGGTGGGACGCCTATATTCATTCGTGGAGATGATTTACAAATCGGTCGCGGCGAAACCATTGCCGATACCGCTCGCGTCATAAGTGGGTTTGCCTCAGCCTTGATCGTGCGAACTTTTAAACAATCTGATGTTGATGAACTGGGCGCCAACTCAACGATTCCTGTGATTAATGGATTAACGGATGATGATCATCCAACGCAATTGTTAGCCGATTGGGCCACGATCCGCGAAACTTTTGGAAGAGATATTGCAGGACGTAAATTTACTTATGTCGGTGATGGCAACAATATGGCTCATGCCTGGCTGACTATGGGTGCCATCATGGGAGCACATGTTGTCGTTGCAACTCCGGCGGGAAAATATGCACCAGCCCAGAGCGCGGTTGATAGCGCTAGGGCAATCGCTGCAAAGACCGGAGCTAAGATCGAAGTATTGACCGATCCAGAGGCGGCGGCAAAGGGTGCCAGCGTTCTTTATACCGATGTTTGGATGTCGATGGGAGATCCCGAAGGAGAGAGATCTGACAAGCTGAAGGCACTCGCGCCATATGCCGTCACAGCGAATCTTATGGGTCTTACTTCATCCGATGCCATATTTATGCATTGCCTGCCCGCCCACCGCGGTGAAGAGGTATCAGCAGAAGTGTTGGATGGCAAGCGTTCAGTCATCTGGCGTGAGGCATATCACCGTCGCACAACAATCCAGGCCATTTTGTATCACTTGGTGCGCGGGGAGTTGAGTGGGAACACTTTTTAACTACCTTTTAACTGGGTTTTAAGGTGTTAAACCTATGATTTGCGGTACACAATCACTAGATTGTCGCCATGCGTGTAGCCGTCCCGAAAGAATCACGACCTGGCGAAAAGCGAGTCGCCCTAGTCCCAGACATCATTTCTAAGCTGACTAAAGCTGGACTTGAAGTCGTTATTGAATCCGGTGCAGGAGTTGCAGCTGAATTTTCAGATGCGCAATTTACCGCGGCCGGTGCCACCGTCAAAAGCGGAAATGTAATCAGCGATGCCGATGTAGTTCTCTCGGTTCAACCACTGACACCTGATGCGATGAAGTCGCTTAAAAAGGGTGCAATTACTATCTCATTCCTTTCTCCCACTACTGCTGTCGATTCTATCGAAGCGGCTGTTGCGGCGAGCGTGACAGCGATCTCTCTCGAACTCGTTCCGCGTATTTCACGCGCGCAGTCGATGGATGCGCTGACGTCACAAGCTCTCTGTGCGGGATACAAAGCGGTGCTCGTTGGAGCAGAACTCTCCCCTCGCTTCTTCCCACTCTTGATGACAGCAGCAGGAACTGTTACTCCTGCCAATGTTGTTGTACTTGGTGCTGGAGTCGCTGGTCTGCAAGCAATCGCTACCGCAAAGCGTCTAGGCGCCGTAGTGAGTGCGTATGACGTGCGACCTGCATCTGCCGATGAGGTTAAGTCGATGGGCGCAAAGTTCATCACTCTCGAACTCGAAGCGCTTGAAGGCACTGGCGGATATGCCCGCGAGATGACCGAAGATCGGGCTGCAAAACAGCGCGAACTTTTGACACCATATATTGCTGCGGCAAATGTTCTTATTACTACTGCAGCTGTTCCTGGTCGTCCAGCACCGCGCTTAGTCACAGCAGAGATGATCGCTGCGATGGCGCCGGGATCCGTGGTCGTCGACCTCGCTGCCGAAACTGGTGGCAACGTCGAAGGCACAAAGCCAGGTGAAATCGTCACAACTGCAAATGGTGTTCGCATGTGGGGTGGCAAGGATGTGCCAAGCCAACTCGCCTTCCACGCATCGATGCTCTATTCACGCAACGTCGTCAACCTTCTGCTTTTGATGGTGAAAGAGGGGCAGGTTGTTCCAAACTTTGAAGATGAAATCATTGAAGCCGCTACCGTCACGATGAACGGCGAAAATCGCAAGGGAGCTAAGTAAATGAGTAGCAATTTAGTCTGGTTAACAATCTTCGTACTTTCAGTTTTCATCGGCTTTGAGGTTGTATCGAAGGTGTCTACAACACTTCACACACCATTAATGTCTGGCGCGAATGCTATTCATGGAATCATCTTGGTCGGAGCGATTACTGTCACCGATCACGCAGATAGCAACCTGCAATTAGGTCTGGGAATTGCTGCGGTGGTGCTTGCAACTGTCAATATGGTTGGTGGATTTGTGGTTACCGACAGGATGCTTGAGATGTTTAAAGGTAAACCTCGCGTCAAAAAGGATGTTGACGTTGCCGGAGGTGAAACCAAGTGAATACAAATCTCTATGGAGTTTTAATCCTCGCTGTTTCAGTCTGCTTCATCATGGCCCTCAAAGGCCTCTCCTCACCTAAATCAGCTCGTCGCGGAAATCTGATCGGCGCTGCTGGAGCATTCGTCGCAACTGACCTCGTCTTCTGGGCACCAGGGATGACGCACCAACACAAGTGGTGGATCCTGGGCGCTATCGGATTTGGCGTAGGCGTCGGCGTTCCAGCCGCTCGCAAGATTCAAATGACACAGATGCCACAACTGGTTGCACTCTTTAACGGCGTGGGTGGCGGAGCCGCTGCGCTTGTAGCAATCGTCGAATATCTCAAACTGGGATCAGGCGCTAGTACCGCTGAAGTAGTTGCAACGGTATTCACCGTTATCGTCGGATGTATTTCATTCTCGGGCTCGATCGTGACTTTTTTAAAGTTACAAGAGATCATGACAACGCGTCCCGTCGTTTTCCCTGGCGGTCGCTTCGTCATCGCGGGAACTTTGCTAGGAACTTTGGGAGCTGCCGAGTGGGTTATTCACTCACTTGGAAACACCTCTCTTGCCGTGATGGCAGTCCTTGCACTGCTCTTCGGTGTTCTCTTCGTACTTCCTGTCGGTGGAGCAGACGTTCCTATCGTTATCTCCCTACTCAACGCATTCACTGGTCTAACTGTTGCTGCTAGCGGCTATGTTCTGCAATCAACGTTGTTGATCGTTGCTGGAACACTCGTTGGTGCATCCGGAACCATCCTCACCCGCTTAATGGCGGCTGCTATGGGTCGTTCGTTATTCGGGACGCTCTTTGGCGCCTTTACCGCGAAGCCACAGGCTGCGGTCGAAGGTGGCGAAGTTCGCTCCGTTAAATCAGGTTCACCAGATGATGTTGCGATCTTGCTCAACTATGCACAACGCGTGGTTATCGTTCCTGGTTTTGGTTTAGCTGTAGCTCAGGCACAACACACCGTGCGCGAACTTGCTGATCTCTTAACGGCAAAGGGCGTTGACGTGGCTTACGGAATTCACCCTGTTGCAGGTCGTATGCCAGGTCATATGAACGTCCTCTTAGCCGAAGCGAACGTTCCCTACGAGCAGCTCGTCGAAATGGATGAAGTCAATCCGACCTTCCCACAGACCGATGTTGTTCTCGTCGTGGGAGCAAACGACGTGGTTAATCCGGCTGCAAAGACAACCCCGGGCTGCCCAATCTACGGAATGCCAATCTTGGATGTTGCCTCAGCAGGAAACGTTATTTTCCTCAAGCGTTCGATGCGACCAGGATTCGCCGGCATTGAGAACGAACTCCTTTACGATCCAAAGACCACATTGCTCTTCGGTGATGCTAAGGATTCGTTGACCAAGGTTGTGAGTGCGCTAAAGGCTCTTTAAAGCTTGCCGCGAACTAACTGCGCCGGCCATTTGATGTTGGCACCGAGCACGTGCGCAGCGTGAAGTGGCCAACGAGGATTGCGTAGGAATTCACGAGCAAGCATGACTGCGTCGGCTTGGCCCGATTCAATAATGGTATTTGCTTGAACGGGATCGGTAATCATTCCAACTGCCGAAGTCATGATGGTTGATCCCTGCTTGATTGCCTTGGAGAATGCCACTTGGTAACCAGGGCCGGCTGCGATCTTCGCATTGTGAACATTGCCACCGCTGGAAACATCGATTAGATCTACTCCAAGTGGAATTAATTCCTTGGCCAAGCGCACTGAATCGTCGATCGTCCAGCCGCCTTCGGTCCAATCCGAAGCAGAGATGCGGACAAAAAGCGGAACCATCTCACCGATGCTGGCGCGAACTTCTTGAACTACCTCTTTGAGGAAACGAACGCGTCCTTCAAAGTCACCACCGTATTCATCGGTACGTTGATTTGAAAGAGGTGAATAGAACTCGTGAAGAAGATAACCATGGGCTGCGTGTATCTCTACAAGATCAAAACCGGCCCTTACGGCTCGCTTTGCCGCCGCACCGAACTCCTTCGCCAAGCCATGGATCTCTTCAACTGTAAGTGCGTGAGGAACTGAGTAGCCCTCAAATGCGATTGCACTAGGCGCTACTGATTGCCAGCCGCCCTCTTCGGGAGTTGCCATGAGGTGATCTGAGCCTGGAATGGTGGTTCCAGCTTTTCTTCCAGCGTGAGCTAACTGGATTCCAATCTTGGCGCCCATAGAATGCGCAAATTCAGTGATTGGCGCCCATGCCGCGACTTGTTCATCGTTATATAGCCCGGGGCAACCGATTGAGATTCGCCCTTCAGCGACCACACCACTCGCTTCGGCGATGATCAACCCTGCCCCACCGGTTGCAAAACTCCCGAGATGAACGTGGTGCCATTCGCCAACGATTCCATCCTTTGCAGAGTATTGGCACATTGGGCTAACCCAGGCGCGATTCTTAATTTCTACACCGCGGATAACGATTGGATCAAATAACTGTGGCACTCTTTTTCCCCATCTGTTTAGAAAGTTAGCTTCGACTTATCTATTTAATAGCACTGCTTTGGCTAGCCTATTTAGTAGAACTGTTTTGGCTTATTTATTTATTTAGTGGAACTGCTGTGGCTAATCTATTGAGTGGAACATCCGAGGTGAATTACTGAAATGAATTCTCTTGAACTTCCTTTGGAGTATTGTGAATTCCAGCGATATCTGAAGATTTTGTAGCAGGAGCGTGTTCTGCTGGAATCGTTCCCAGCAAACCTTTCTGGAAGTCTTCAAATGCTTGAATTACCTCAGCTTTGGTGTTCATGACGAATGGACCCATCCATGCCACAGTTTCACGAATTGGCTCTCCCCCGAGAATGAGGACATCCATTGAAGGTGACCTGGACTCTTGGGATTGGTCGGCTTTGATTAGGAGGGTTGCACCATCAACAAGTACAGCCAACTGGCCCATCTTTACGGGTTGTCCATTCTCGCCAACAGTTCCATGACCATTGAGCGTATACACAAGAGCGTTGTAATCAGCGCGCCATGGTAAGCGCAATTCAGCACCGGGAGCGAGAGTTGCATGAACCATAGTGATTGGGGTTTGCGTCGAACCTGGACCGTTATGACCGGCGATATCACCTGCGATAACGCGAAGTAAGGCACCGCCATCAGGCGTCGTTAAGAGTGCAACGTCGTTAGCGCGAATATCTTGGTAGGCAGGCTGCGACCACTTCTTGGCGGCAGGAAGATTTACCCAGAGTTGAAAACCGTGGAAGAGACCACCGCTGAGCACGAGGCTCTCGGGAGGAGTTTCGATATGCAAAATTCCAGCGCCGGCTGTCATCCATTGAGTATCGCCATTTGTAATTGTGCCGCCACCGCCGTGATTGTCTTTGTGGTCAAAGATCCCATCAATAATGTAGGTAACAGTTTCAAAACCACGATGCGGGTGCCAAGGGGTTCCCTTTGGCTCGCCGGGGGCATATTCAACTTCACCCATCTGATCCAAATGAATAAAAGGATCCAGGTCGGCCATATCGACTCCGGCGAAGGCGCGCCTAACTGGAAAGCCCTCCCCTTCAAAACCTTGAGGGGCAGTTGTCACACTCTTAACACGTCTAACCTTGGCTTGAGGATCAGCTGCCACGCGAGGCAGGACGGTGAGGTCGCTAACTGTTACGGCTGGCATTGCGGGCGCCTATCTCTAGTGATTGAAAATTCAACTAACACAAGTATAGAACCCAAAATGGGGTCGCCGCATTCCCGGTCATTCGCTGCTCTCACAGTCATCCGCTGCTCTCCCAGTCATCCGCTGCTCTCCCAGTCATCCGCTGCTCTCCCAGTCATCCGCTGCTCTCCCAGTCATCCGCTGCTCTCCCAGTCATTCGCTGCTCTCCCAGTCATTCGCTGCTCTCCATCACGCTTGCCTTTGCTCCTACCCTCACACATTTCAATTAATTGTTATCCACAGAACCTTTCAAAAATCTTAATTATTCGCCCCGCATGTCAGACCCCAACTCGAGAATTCACTTATGAGCGAAGAACGCACCAAAGAGTTGCTAACGCAAACTCCTGGCATCGACGTGCTCGTCGAATTGATCAAAATCGATCCTAACTCGCTTAACGCCTCGGGTCGGGTTGATTACCTCGCCGCCCTCGAAAGGCAAGGTGGGTGGCTACAAGCCCTCATGCAAGTTGCGATCGTGGCGGTTGCTGGATCCCAACCCACTGCTGATCGCGGAAATTACTCGGATGTCGATGACCCCCAACGCGAAGAGATTGCCAGCGTCCTTAATCTGGCGCCAGTCACCGCGCAGTCTCGGATTGACGTTGCACGAGTTTTAACTCAACATTTACCGGCAACATGTTCCGCGTTAGCTAATGGAGAAATATCTAGTGCACAAGCAACTGTTATTGCCAAAGAGAGTTCAGCGCTATTGCGTCGCGGTATAGACCCAGATCAACTCAGGTTTTTAGAGGCTACCGCGATTGCTTATTCAGAATTTCATACGCCCGCTCAGGTCACGCATAAGGTTAGAAGCATCGTGGCAAAGATGGATCCGGTGGAGTTCGAGGTAGAAGTTGCGCAGGCGGCCCAATCTCGTCGGGTCACTTTCACTCCACAACCATATGGAATGGCACAGATCATGGCGCTACTACCTGCATCTGAAGCTCAAGCAGTCTGGCTAGCGATTGACAAGTTGGCCCGCAGTAATCGCGATAAGAATTTGGTGACAGTCTCTCCGAAGGCATTCGGGTCCAACTCATCGTCGCCTAACTCATCGTCGCCTAACTCATCGTCGCCTAACTCATCGTCGCCTAACTCATCGTCGCCCAACTCTTCCGCAACCAATAGTCGTGACAATAATCGGGGCTCACTTCCCGACTTCATCGTTGCAAATCTTGAACCGCTGACCCTCGATCAGCTACGCGCCGATGCCTTGGCCGCCATTGCAGAGCAATTCCTTTCCACATCCTCTGATCAAAACCTGGCGCATGGTCGCCCCGTGACTCTCAACTTAACGTTGGATCTGCCAACCTTCCTCGGCCTCACGGAAAACCCTGGAATCCTGGCCGGCTATGGAGAGATTCCCGCTTCTGTGGCCCGAACCCTCGCCAGTGACGCCAAGTGGCGACGATTCATCACCGATCCAATCTCAGGAAGCCTCTTAGATTACGGCCGCCTCACCTACGAGCCGCCACAGGCTTTGGTTGATTTCATTGTGGCGCGGGACCGAAGGTGCAGATTCCCGGGATGCAGACAGCCGGCGCGCGTGTGCGACATTGACCATGCAATTCCTTGGGAAGAAGGCGGTAAGACTTCCCATGAAAACCTCGGCCTTCTATGTAGGCGTCATCACCGCATGAAAACCCATGGAGGCTGGAAATTACTGTCGCACGCAGATGGATCCTGCGAATGGACTTCACCTGAAGGCAAGGTCTTTCGAGTCGATGCGCGGCGGATTGATGAGGTTGCCTGAGCGGCGCATTGATGAGGTTGCCTGAGCGGCGCATTGATGAAGTTGCCTGAGCGGCTTTAACCGAGAAGCCTTCAATTTGATGCGCGACCGTTTGTCGAGGTTGCCTAAGGAGCTTTAACCGAGAAGCCCACATTCGACCCCAAATATCCGAGATTTCCCGTGATGATTTTCAGAGAATTCCCGTTAATATTCCCGAGGTAAATCTCAGTTTTCGCCTGCGTGTGTATGGAAATCGCTGCTGGCACTCGAGAAAAGTGAGAATTTTGCACAAGTTCGCGATCAAACTTTTTTATAGGAAATTCTTAAGTCAGCGCAAAAGGAGCCAAAATGTTAAAAGGATTCAAAGAGTTCATTCTTCGTGGAAATGTCATTGACCTTGCTATCGCAGTTGTGGTTGGTGCTGCCTTTACAGGGATCGTCACCCAGTTAACTAAGTCATTCATCCAACCGCTCATTCAAGTATTCGGCGGTGGGGGTATACATGGCGGCGCATTCATCATTAATGGCGTTGCCTTCGACTGGGCGGCTTTCCTAAATGCGATTATAAACTTCTTGATCGTTGCTGCTGGCCTCTACTTCATCATTGTTCTTCCCGTAAATCGAATCAGCGCTCATCGTCGCCATGTGGAAGCACAAGCTGCGCCTGCCCCTGACTCCGAAGATGTGATACTTCTGCGGGAAATTAGAGATTTGCTTAAAAAGAGTTAGTTACAATTTTTGCCGAGATCGACCTAAACAATCGATTTTAGACGACCTGATTCAACGATTTTTAGTTAAACGACCTGACTCAACGATTGATAGTTGGACGACCTGACTCAACGATTGATAGTTGGACGACCTAACCAAACGATAGTTGGTGGATGATCTCAGTGAACGAGGCCCTCCTCTCATCTTGGCTCTAATCACTCCAAATTGTCCGCCTAACAAGTACCCACTAAACTCAATTGCGTGTTGCGTCGCTCCCTTATTGCCACAGTCTTAATTGCCGGTCTGCTCGCGATTTCAGGCATACCGGCGTCGAGCGCATCCAGCAACGGCATAAGTGTAGGAATCAGCAACGGCATAAGTGCAGGAACCAGTAACAGCGTCAATGCTGGATCAATGAGCATTCAAACTAGCTTCGCGATGACCGCTCCGACAGTACTTTCTAGGAAAGCAACGGTCGTAAAATTTCCGGGTGCCCGGCCCTTTAATCTGCAGGTTCCTTCCATCTACAGCAAATCCAAGCCCTCGCCCCTAATAATCGCACTGCATGGTTATTCATCGTCAGGGGCTGAACTTGAAAAGTTTCTTCAGTTGGCGCCAGTTGCCAATGCGAGGGGAATTCTCTATGTAGCCCCAGATGGGTCTTTAGACAACAATGGCCTGCAATTCTGGAAAGCAACTCCAGCGTGTTGCGACTTTTACGGCTCCAAAGTAGACGATGGCGCTTACATCATGAGCATTATTAACACCATTTCGAAGAGATACAACGTTGATCAGAAACGAATCTATGTGGTGGGACACTCCAATGGTGGTTTTATGGCGCACCATATGGCTTGCGCTGATTCGAATCGAATAGCAGCCATCGCAAGTTTCGCAGGGGCAACATACAAAGTTCAGTCGATGTGTAAACCTGGCCAGCCCATCACTGTGCTACAGATTTGGGGAACTGCCGACGAAACCATCTCCTATCTGGGTGGGACTCTTCTTCTTCCTTATCCTGGAGCTGGCGAAACGATCGCGGATTGGGCCAAATTAAATAAGTGCATAATGAAATTAATCCCGACTAATTCTAAGATTAATGTTGACAACACGATTCCTGGAGCCGAAACAACGGTAAGCGATTATTTCGGGTGTGCAAAGAACACCTCCGTGGAACTTTGGTCGGTTGCCGGGGGTCACCACGTTCCAACACTGGCACCAGATTTTGCAACAAGGTTGGTCAATTTCCTACTGGCTCATCCCAAGGGTTAAAAACTTCAAGGGTAAAAAGCTTCAAGGCGAATCACAAGGGCGAATCACAAGGGCTAGAGACTTCAGGCTCACTACAACGCTCACTTCAAGGCAAATTGCTTTAAACCTAACCGGTGTGACCGCGCTCACGAGACGAGTGATACCACTTCTCATTCAAAGTCACGGCTTGCACACGCAGAATCCTATTTACTTCCAACTCAAGTAAGCGGAGCATGTTATCGCAAAACACTTTTGCGAAGTTAATGAAGGGCTAGTACCCAAAATGAAAGCACTTGTCTATGGAGGACCCGGTATCAAATCTTGGACCGATGTTCCAGATCCAGTCATTCAAAATCCAACAGATGTAATCGTTCGTCTGGACACAACAACTATCTGTGGAACTGATTTGCATATTCTCAAGGGCGATGTGCCAGCCGTGACTCCGGGTCGAATCCTGGGGCATGAAGGAGTAGGGAAAATCTCTTCGGTTGGCTCTTCTGTTACCAATCTTAAGGTTGGCGATCGAGTAATTATTTCTTGTATTAAATCGTGCGGCTCCTGCGTGAATTGCAAGACGAGTCTGTATTCACATTGTTTGGGTGGCGAAGGCGCATCCGGAATTGGTTGGGTTTTTGGTCACCTGATCGATGGAACTCAAGCCGAGTATGTCCGTGTGCCTTATGCAGAGAATTCCTTATACAAACTTCCCGCAAGCGTCACCGACGAAGAAGGTTTGATGCTCTCCGATATCTTCCCTACGGGTTTTGAAATAGGAGTTCAATACGGTGGAGTCAAGCCAGGTGACGTAGTTGCCGTGATCGGCGCCGGTCCCGTCGGATTGGCTGCAATTGCAACCACAGGTCTCTACGGAGCGGCAAAGATTATTGCTATTGATCTCGACGCCAACCGCTTAGAAAAATCTCGCGAGTTTGGTGCAACAGATACTGTCCTTTCTGGCACTGCAAATTGGAAGGAGCAGGTAATGGGTATGACAGATGGTGCGGGTGTTGATGTCGTAATTGAGGCCGTTGGGGTTCCCCTGACGTTCACGATGGCGACCGAAATCGTTCGCCCTGGCGGCCACGTTGCAAACGTTGGCGTTCACGGAAAAGAAGTTCCGCTACACCTAGAGAGCCTCTGGATTCAGAACATCTTCATCAGTATGGGTTTGGTTAATACGAACACCACACCAATGCTCCTGAAGCTGATCGAAAGCAAGAAGTTACCTGCGCATAAAATGGTGACTCACCGCTTTTCCTTCGATCAATTCTTAGATGCTTATGACACTTTCAGCAGAGCTGCAGAAACCAAAGCTTTGAAGGTGGCCATAACCCGCTCTTAAGTGAGGCAGGTAAATCTGTCGCGTTCCTCTCTTCAGGGGGCAAACAAATAGGAGTGAAGGAATCACGAAGTAATCATGGGGCCCGCATCTATCTCGCAAGAGGCTGCGGGCCTAATGATTGCTACGACTCAGTCCAAAAAGGAATGTACGCGCACCTTTGTGATGGCTCTCACTCATTAGGGAAATGAAAACGAATTTCTTCACGTAACCAAGCACGACTCAGTGAATAGTGTCACTCAGGATAATCCCACTATGGAAAATAATTTTTTAATATGACTGTGTGCAGCGCATTCGTCATGCGCGCTTCCATAAATAGTGATGCCCAAATTCTTTTTCATTTCTCTTGTATCTGCAAAACCTTCCAATATTTGGCAGTGCATCTTTAGATTCTCGAAGGCTGACTGAAAGTGAGCACGCCCTAATATTCAAAACGAGGATAGTTCTAAATTAGATCTTCCTTACAAGCAATTGGAAGAGGTTATCATGAACATCGCATTAAAAAGATCCACTGCAACTCTTGCAGTATTTCTTGGTCTGTTCTTATTCGCACCACCATCAATCTCCAGTGCGGCAACATCCGTAAACCTGGCAAGTGCTTCGAGTTTCGGAGTTCTTGGTAGTACAGGAGTATCCAATCTCGGAACAACGACAATTAGCGGAACTGAAGGTGCATTGATTGGAGCGTCGGGAACGACCGCAGTCGCAACCGGATTTCCTGTCGGAACCGTTGTTCATAACGGGGATGCTCTGGCCGTAAATGCTCAAACTGATGCTGCAACTGCTGTGGCATCGGCACTTGCCCAAACCGCGACTGCACATACTTTTGTGCCAGGCGAATCAGTTGGTCCAGGAGTTTATTCTCTCGGTACTGCAGCTATGCTGAACACCTCACTCACACTTAACGGTGGCGGAGATTCTAGTTCGATCTTTATTTTCACCACACCTGATACCTTCACAACTGGTACTGGAAGCGTTATCTATTTGATTAACGGTGCTCAAGCAACAAATGTTTTCTGGCGTGTTGGAACAACAGCAATTTTGGGACAATCTTCCATTTTTGCGGGCCACCTAGTTGCTAGTTCAAACGTGAGCGTGCTTCCAAATGCCAGCGTCTTAGGATCGCTGATATCACAAACCGGTAACATCATGTTGAACTCCAACACGATTACAAATGATCTCACGACACCTGCTTCGACCGTTATTTTGCCTCTTCCTGGTACAACCCAGACTTCGCAAATTAATTCGGTCAGCCCAGCAGTTTGTGCAACTTCGGGTTCTACCGCGTTTACAGTCAATGGAATATTCCCAACCCCAATTACAAATGTTCATGTCAATGGAACCATCCTTGCCTTGACCAGTTGGGTGCAAACACCAACGACCGTTACAATCTCAACTCCAATGGTCATTACTAGTCCAATTACTTTTGCACTTTACAATGGACTAATGCCACTATTGGCAACACGGAGTTTTAGCTGCGTTGCTGAACTAGTGGTTCCACCAGTCGTGGTCCCACCAGTCGTGGTTCCACCAGTCGTGGTTCCACCAGTCGTGGTTCCTGTAGTTCAAGGAACGATTACCGTGATCACCACTGTTGAAAATGGATATGGCGGAACCGCCACACCTGCTGACTTCATGATTGCTCTTCGTCACGATCTTGTTGACGTCATTGGAAGCCCAGCACTTGGACAAGCATCTCCTGGTCTTACCTACACGGTTGATCCAGGTACTTATGTTCTCCAGGAAATTAACAATTATGCGTTCCCGGATTATCTCCAAAGTTTCTCAATTGTCGGTTCAACGGATCAAGACATCAACTTGCTTTCTGGTGGTTCCGTGACAGTTGTAGAAACAATTACACAGGTAGCTCCTTACATTGAGCCACCTGTTATTCCTTCAGGAACACTTCCCGCAACCGGAACTCCTTGGTACAACTTGCTTGTCCTTGGTTTCTTAGGAATGGCACTTTCTGGAGTCGCATTAGGCTTCAAGAGAAAGTCAAGTATCTAAAGAAAGTCCTATGACTAAAATAAGAAAACCTATCCGCGTACTGGCCGCCCTGATATTCGTTATCTCGGCAGCCAGTTCGGGGGTAGCGTTTGTTCAAATCTATCAAAGCAACAACTTCTCAAAGACAATTAGGATGGAAGAGATAAAGTTAGCCAATCTCGCCGCCGCAAAAAAGTTGGAGATCAAAGTACCGGTGATTGCGAGTAGCACAACTCCCGGTAAAGAGAACACTTCCACCTCCAGTAAAATCAACGTCCCCACCTCCGGTAAAACGAGTCTCACCACAGCTCCAGGTAAAACGAGTCTCACCACAGCTCCAGGTAAAACGAGTCTCACCACAGCTCCAGGTAAAACGAGCGTTGCCACTCCTCAAAAGCCATTGAAAGCGCTTCCCATTAGCGATCCTCGTATCCAGCAAGTTGTCCCAACGGTAAAAATAGGAGATGTAATAGGGATCATTCGAATTCCAAAGTTGAGTGAAACCTATCCGATCATTCAGGGAACGGGTGAGAGTGAATTAAAGAGAGGCGTTGGCCACTTTGTAAATAGCGCCATGCCTGGCGAGAAGGAGAATTCTGTTCTCTCGGGACATCGCGATACGGTCTTTACTAAGATCGGGAAATTGGTAAAGGGTGACCTTATCTCTGTCCAAACGAGTGATGGGATCTTTAAATACTTAGTAGTCGGGCACAAAATAGTTGCACCGAATGACAAAACAGTAATAGCTCACACTCCCACAGCTACCCTCACATTGACTTCTTGCTATCCATTCTCTTATATAGGTCCGGCTCCCAAGCGGTACATAGTTACGGCACAGCTCATCAATTAGGCGCGGGCAAAACGATTGGTTTCCCGAAATGGAGATCGTGCGATGACTGGCAAGGGATGCTGAGTAATTTGTAAGGTGCTCTGGCTACCCTTCAATAAATTGATTCCAATTGGACTTCTGCGCCCTTAACTCATTGGGCAACTGAGGTTTAGTCAGGGATCGCCAATTAAGGGGATCAAATGGAACCACGCATGAAATCGCGTTCGCTGATCGCGGTTGTTGCCGTCGTAGCGGTGGCACTGATCGGGTTTATAGCGGTGAAAGCCACTCACTCAAGCAATTCAGGGGGCTCCACCTCCACCCGTAG
>Ga0302322_100003127_pt1 | contig 14137 bp, 10 predicted proteins | sample Fen_T0_2_FD_203757 | JGI IMG/M metagenome (GOLD analysis project Ga0302322, IMG submission 203757) | Peat permafrost microbial communities from Stordalen Mire near Abisko, Sweden - Fen_T0_2 | ecosystem: Environmental > Terrestrial > Soil > Wetlands > Permafrost | place: Sweden: Abisko... | reverse complement strand
GTGGGGGGGCTACCGGGGCTGGCGCCCCGCACCACGCCCGGGGGCGGTCCTCGGCCTGACGACCGATCCTTCATCGGCGGAGGCGGCGGCGTATCCCGCGTACCGTTCCCGCAGTGCTCCATACCCATCGCTTGCCATCCACCAGCGTCACGTCGCCCATAGCGGTGAGCGTATGCAGGCCCCATCGATAGGGGCCATCACGCTCCGGCTCAAGGAAGCACTCGATCGCCTCCTCGAAGCGCTCCGTCGTGAGCGTGACGACACGCTTGACCGCCAGCCGATCGCCGTAGCCGGTCGAGCAGTCCTGCGCCGGCCTGTAGAGCTGGCCGTCCACGATGAAGCAGGGCCCTGCGGGACGAGCGGACCGCACGTCCACGACGACGGGATTGAGGGGATGCTCCGTCCAGGGACCTTCGGGCCGGTCGGCGAACCAGAGGAGGAGCTCGGTGGCCGGGTTGAGGCGGTCTGAGCGGGCGCCAAACAACCACCATCGGCCAGCGTGCTGGAGCAGGGTCGCGTCGGCGATTCCCCCGCCGAGCCCGGTATCCGCCACTGGTCGCCAGGGGCCCTCGCAGCGATCGGCCTCGTAGAGGATCAGGTGCCCGGAAGCCTGCGACTCCGGGAGCATGAGCAGGCGGCCGTCGCGCTCCTGGAGGAATGGGTAGGACAGGTGGCTGCCGATCGCGAGTGCCGGCTCCGGGGCGGCCCAGCCCGCGGCTTTCGTCCACTTCCTGGTGGCGATCGACGCGTAGCCCAACCCGCGGGCGTAGTCCTCGTACAGGACGTCGAGGGTCCCATCGCTCGTTCGGCCGAGTGGGTCGGCCGCGTAGCGGCCCCGGCGGCCGGGCGCCCACTGGACGGTCGGGATGGAGCCCGACGACAGCAGCGCCGACGCAGGGGCATCGATGACACCGATGTTCCAGTCGTCGTGGCGCAGCCCGTGGTGCCAGTACTTGCGCACTCGCGCAGCCGTCGTCCTCGAGAGGAACCGCATCAACGGGACCATGCCCGGGGTGCCGCCAACGCCGGTCGCAACCGGGGAGACTTCCTCGGAGCCCGCGGCGCCCAGACGGATGGCCCGGCACACAACAGCGGGCCATGCTGCGGTGCCGAGAAGGAGGCGGTCACGGGTCAGCCCATAGCTCTCGGGGGCGACCGCAAACCAGCCCTTCCTCAGCATCACCGCGCCCTCCGGACCCTCATTCAGGCGCAGGAGAGCGGCGCCGACGGCGGGCTGCCCGTCGACCAGCTCCCAGAAGCCCGGCGGCTGTCCTCGGAACAGCAGCGGGTCACCAAAGTGAAAGGACCAGGCCCCGAGGCGAGCCGCTTCGAGGACGTCGCCCCTGAGGGTCCCAGAGCCAAGGTGGAGCAGGAAGTCGAGGCTGTGTCCCTTGATCGCCTCGACCGCGTCGGGAGGAAAGGTGATCCCGGCCCGCCCGGCGCGGACGCTGATCACCCGGAGGATCCCAGTCGCCTCGGGCCACGGCGACGCGCCGGCCGGTCGAAGCGCCCTCGGCCGCGAGAGTCGTGTCGTGTAGGCGTGGAACGCTCTTGCGCCCAGTCGATCGCCAAACGAGCGACGGCGCCGCACCGACCCGGACGCCTCGCGCGTACGACGGCTCGCGGCGGATCGAACCACGACCAGGACCAGCTCGGCCTCGGTCGACTCCTGGAGGTGCTCCAGGACGGTCGCCTGCCACTCGTTGACCCCCTCGGTATCGAGTACCACGCCATACCGCATGGGCGGGATCGTCATCGCGTGCACCTCCATTGCCGGGCCTCCCGGTCGCCATGCGTTGCGGACCTGATGTCGAGACCGCGCCGCAGGTCGGTGACCACGCGGCTCGATGGACTCGACCGATCTCCCGAAAGCACGTTTCCTGGTGGACTGTTCCGCGTTGCCTTCCCAACGGGATTACACCTCGGCGCACTGCCGGGGGTCTGCTGCGATCTCCCGCTGAAGCCTCAGTATGGGTAGCCGACGGGCCATCGACTAGGGCGAGACGTCGTTGCCGCTGACGGTCCGGGTCCCGGTGGTGCCCGTGTCCCGGACGAGTGCGGCGCCGTTGGCGATCGGCTGGCGGTTGCCGGTCACGGTCAGGTTCTGGACGTTGGCGAGGTACATCACCCCGCGGCTCGACGACTGGGTGTCGTTGTCGGTGGTCGTGTTGTCGCTGATGACGACGTTGGTCTTGACGTTGGTCTTGTCGGCCCGGATGCCGAGGCCGCCGAGGCCGTCGGCGTTGCCGTTGTCGGCGGTCGCCGCGCCCTGGTGGACGCGGTTGCCGGTGATGGTCAGCCTGTCCATGACCGCGGTGCCCAGCACCGCGTCCTGGGGGTTGGCCGCCACGAACCAGCTCGTGAGGTTCTGGCCCCAGGAGTAGCGGGTCACGTCGTTGCCGGAGATCAGGACGTCCTGGAAGCCGCCGCCGTTGGACTGGCTGGAGTCCGGCTCGAGGTCGATGGCGATGTAGACCGAGTCGTTGATGGCGTTGTGGACGAGTTGGATCCGCCGGCCGGCGACGATGCCGATACCCATCTCGCCGCCCCGGATGAGCGAGTCATGGATGGACAGGTCCGACGGCCAGACGCCGCCGCCATCGGCACTCACGAGGATGCCGAAGCCGAAGATGCGATCAAGCGAGACGTGGTCGAACTCGATGAAGCTGCACCCGGACCGGATCAACGCGCCGTTCTTGTGCTCGTTGACGGCCGCGGCCGCCCCGGTCGTGCCGGTGGCCGTGTTGCCGCCGTCGACGGCGAAGCCGCGGACGGTGACGTGGCTGCTGTTCTGGAGGAGGAAGGCAGAGGAGAAGTTGCTGGCGCCGGTCGTCCACACCCGGAGCGTGCTGCCGGTGCCGTCCAGGGTCAGGTTCTTGCGGTTGCTGAGGTTGATGCCGGCGTCACCGCCGAGGCGGTAGCAGGAGCCCGACGGGAACACGAGCGTGCTGCCGTTGGCCTGCTTGGCGATCCAGGCGTTGAGCGCCGTGCTCACGTTGGTGGCGCAGGTCCGGTCGATCGAGGCCGGCACCGTCACCCGGCCTGCGGTCGGAGCCGGCGTTGGCGTGGGGGTCGGCGTGGGGGTGGGGACCGCGGATCCGGTCGCGGCGAGGCGCACAGCGAAGGCGTCGAGGGTGACGGTCCGGTGGCCAGGCGTGCCGGATGCCACGATCGAGATCCGGTGGGTCCCGATGGCGCTCCACGACTTCTGGAACAGCACACGGGCCGGGCGGAAATGGGACGCCCACGTGTTGACGGTCTTCACGAGCTTGCCGTCGATGTAGACCTTGGCCTTGCCGCGCGTCGGACCGACGGAGCCGACCCACATGACTGCTTTGCCGCTGAACTTCAGGCTCGCCTTTGCCCCGGCGACCTTCGTCGAGCGTGCCTTTCCGCCAAGGTAGCTCGTGCTCCGGGCGGTGACCCACCTACCGTGGTAGCTGATGCGGCTGCTCGACTCCTGGTAGACCACCACCTGGGACTGGCTCCTCCAGGTGGTCAGGAGCGGCTTCGCCGGGAGGGTGGATGCCGCAACGCTCCCGACCGGCATGACCAGTTCGGCCAGGAGGAGGACCGAGACGCTGCCGGCGAGAATGCTGCCGACCCGTCCGCGCGGATGTCCATGGATCTTCAATGCCGCAGTTGCGGTCGCGACGATGGCGAGCGCGAACATGACGACAGCGCCGAGTGAGGTTCGGGCGACCCCCGAACGAGACGCCCTCTGGGCGCCATCCTGATCAAACAACAGTCGTACCTCCTCTTCTGCCGGAACACCGCACTGGGGTGCGGCGACGGACCGATTGGACCGCTGCCCGTGAACCCCGAGCGGGGACGCCCGTCCTGGTCGCGACCGAGTGGACACGGTCAGGCGCTGAGCGATCGAGCTCCTACCGCGCACGCACCAAGGCGCGTGGGACGGTAGCGGGTGCCAGCTGCATGCGTGACAACGCACACGGCTGACGGGGCGGCGGTCTGGACCTGCTTCCACCGGCCGATCGGTCAGGACCGGCCAGGACGACGCGCCAGAAGCAGGGCTGCCTCGCCTGGATCCGCACCACACCCGTGAAACAGGGCGGTGCGTTGAAGCAACGGGTGCAGTATTGCCCCGATCGATGAAACGTGCCATGAACGTGTCTGGTCCGCACCGGGCACTGTGACGTGGCCGCGAGGCCGCTGGACACGCCTGTGCAGTTGCAGGAGCCGGCCGGTCGTCCGGCCGGCCCCCGCGAGATTCCTAGGGCGAGACGTCGTTGCCGCTGACGGTCCGGGTCCCGGTGGTGCCCGTGTCCCGGACGAGTGCGGCGCCGTTGGCGATCGGCTGGCGGTTGCCGGTCACGGTCAGGTTCTGGACGTTGGCGAGGTACATCACCCCGCGGCTCGACGACTGGGTGTCGTTGTCGGTGGTCGTGTTGTCGCTGATGACGACGTTGGTCTTGACGTTGGTCTTGTCGGCCCGGATGCCGAGGCCGCCGAGGCCGTCGGCGTTGCCGTTGTCGGCGGTCGCCGCGCCCTGGTGGACGCGGTTGCCGGTGATGGTCAGCCTGTCCATGACCGCGGTGCCCAGCACCGCGTCCTGGGGGTTGGCCGCCACGAACCAGCTCGTGAGGTTCTGGCCCCAGGAGTAGCGGGTCACGTCGTTGCCGGAGATCAGGACGTCCTGGAAGCCGCCGCCGTTGGACTGGCTGGAGTCCGGCTCGAGGTCGATGGCGATGTAGACCGAGTCGTTGATGGCGTTGTGGACGAGTTGGATCCGCCGGCCGGCGACGATGCCGATACCCATCTCGCCGCCCCGGATGAGCGAGTCATGGATGGACAGGTCCGACGGCCAGACGCCGCCGCCATCGGCACTCACGAGGATGCCGAAGCCGAAGATGCGATCAAGCGAGACGTGGTCGAACTCGATGAAGCTGCACCCGGACCGGATCAACGCGCCGTTCTTGTGCTCGTTGACGGCCGCGGCCGCCCCGGTCGTGCCGGTGGCCGTGTTGCCGCCGTCGACGGCGAAGCCGCGGACGGTGACGTGGCTGCTGTTCTGGAGGAGGAAGGCAGAGGAGAAGTTGCTGGCGCCGGTCGTCCACACCCGGAGCGTGCTGCCGGTGCCGTCCAGGGTCAGGTTCTTGCGGTTGCTGAGGTTGATGCCGGCGTCACCGCCGAGGCGGTAGATGGACCCGGACGGGAACACGAGCGTGCTGCCGTCGGGCTGCTTGGCGATCCAGGCGTTGAGCGCCGTGCTCACGTCGGAGGCGCCGCTCGCATCGATCGAGGCGGGCACGGTGAGCCCCGCTGGCGCCGCGGTCGGGGCCGCGGTGGGAGCCGCGGTCGGGGGCGCCGTCGGAGCTGCGGTCGGGGGCGCCGTCGGAGCTGCGGTGGGGGCTGCCGTCGGGGCCGCTGTCGGGGCCGCGGTGGGAGCCGCGGTCGGGGGCGCCGTCGGAGCTGCGGTCGGGGGCGCCGTCGGAGCCGTGGTGGGAGCCGCGGTGGGGGGCGCCGTCGGAGCTGCGGTGGGAGCCGCGGTCGGAGCCGCCGCGACCTTCGGGGTGGGCGTCGGCGCCACCCTCGGCTTGGGCCTCGGGGTGCCCCTGCCGACATGGCCGGCAGCATCGCTCGTACTACCGGTATCGAGACGAACCAGGAACGCATCGACGGCCACGGTGGGATGCCCACGGGTGCCCAGGGTCACGATCTTGATCGCGTGCGCGCCCGCGGTGCTCCATGATTTCTGGAACAGCACCCGGGTCGGGCGGAAATGGGACGCCCACGTGTTGACGGTCTTCACGAGCTTGCCGTCGATGTAGACCTTGGCCTTGCCGCGCGTCGGACCGACCGGCCCGACCCATGACACGGCCGCCCCGCGGAACTTGAGGGTGGCGCTGGCCTTGCCGGCTCTCGCGGCCCGGGCCTTGCCGCCAAGGTAGCTCGAGTTGCGAGCGGTGGCCCATCGTCCGTGGTAGCTGATCTGCTTGCTCGACTCCTGGTACACGGCGACCTTGGAGCTCGTCGACCAGGTGGAGAGGAGCGTCCGGGCTGACGACGTGGACGCCACGACGCCGGTCATCGGCAACGTGAGACCGACCAGGACGAGCCCCATGATCCCGACGGAGATCGAATTGCGGAAGCGGTGGCGGGTGCGCGGCTGAGGGCGCGCGATCGGCTGCCCGTCATCGGGGAGCCAGCGTTCTCCATCCCAGAACATGGGCGATGGATTCCTTTCGGCAACCCGGCTGACTGCGAGAGTCCCGTGGCTTTGCGGCCCCGCCTCGCGACGGGTGTGCTATTTCGAGGTCCCCACTCCCCCCGTGGGAAGGACGAACATCCGCACCTGGCGGTGAACGCCTGCGAGAAGGCTATGGGATCGGGGGGCGCCCGCCAACGGGTCATCGGTACCCACGGAGACGGCCATCGGACTATGCCGAAGACGGCCCATCGGACTATGCCGAACCTCCCCCAAACCTGGCGGACCACCGCAATCCACCACGGACCGGATGTGCCGTGGGGCACCAGCGCGCACGGACCAGCGGCAGAGCGACGACCACGGCGCGACGCGAACGCCCAGGCTCGCTCAGGCCTCGCGGTACGCGGGGAAGAAGCCGGATCGCGTCCGAGGGTCGAGGTGCGGATGGCGAGCGGCGACGAGACGTCCGTATTCCTGCTCGTCAACCACCACCCGGAGGGTGGTGAAGGTATGGCGCAGAGTGGAAAAGCCGGCCTTGAACTGCAGCAGCGAGTCGGCGGAGCCACCGACGCCACCACCGAGGTGAAGGACGACGTTTCCCCGCTCTCGAGCCCAGGTCCGCACGAAGTGGATCATCAGCTTCGTCGGCTGGACTCCACTGGCGGCGCTGTCCGTCCCCGAGAGGTGGTACTGCACGATGCCATCGGTCTCGACGAAGAGCCCTGCCGCTGCGACCGTCCCCGCATTCTCCACGACACAGAGGTGGAGACGACTTCCGACGGCCTCGCGCATGCCGTCGAAGTAGCTATCCGAGAAGAAGTAGAACGGCAACGCCGAACGGCGCTCCATCGTCCCCCGGTACAGGCGCTTGAATGTCTCGAAGTGCGTCCAGTCCTCATCCATGCGCGCGGTGTACCCAAGCCGGGTAGCACGCAGGATGTCGCGCCTGTGATTCGGTCGCGTCTGAGCCCATTGCGCTGCGGGCGGAAGAGTGAGGTCAACGCTCACCGTATCGCCATGTGGCACGGTCTCCCCGATCCCATCGGGCGGCATCGGATTGAGCAAGGGATGCAGGCGAACGAACAAGGACACGACGCCCGCACCGCGCAGCACCTGGAGCCCGGACGCCAGTGCCTGGTCCATGAACGCCGGGTCGTCGATGCCGCTTCCGATCGGGCCCGGGTACCCGTAGGGCGAGGTGGCATCCAGCCCGCCGCCCGGAATGCGGCGGATCAACAACGGCAGCAACAGCGTCCTGCTGCCATCCGTGACGTGCAGTGCGCCGGGACGCCCGCCTTCCTGGACGGCGGTCATCGCCGCATATCCCGGCAGGTGGTAGAAGTCGTGCCGAGCCTCGCGCAGCACGGTCTCCCATTCGGGTGCGTCGACGTCGAGCAGCCTGGCCGTCAGAGGCGAGGCCGGTCGAGAGACCGTCGTCGAAGGCCCTGGTCCCTGCGAGATGTCCAGGAACATGACGAGCTCGCCGCGGTCCTCGCCCGCGTACTCGTACCCAAGCGCTTCGTACAGCCGGCGCGCGCGGACGTTCTCGGGGTGCACGCGCAGACGGACCGCGCTGGCACCCTGCCGGCCAGCCTCGGCACGCAGGCAATCCATCATCGTGCGGCCGTAGCCGCGCCCCTGGGCGCTCGACCTCACGGCGATGCCGAGTGACGGCACCGCATATCCCTCGCTCCACCCGCGGAGCATTCCGTACGCGACCGCACGGCCGTCGTCGATGAGGACCGCGTAGACGTCCCGCCCGGACTGCCGGGCGATCTTGCCGGCCTCGGTCGGGGTGAACGGATGTGGGCGGAAGTAGGTCCCGTCGATATCTGCGAAGACATCGGACAGAATTGCCTCGTCCCCTGGCCCCACGACCCGGAAGACGGCGCTCAAGCCCCGCCCCCGCGGTGCCCGTGCCGGACGACATCCTCCGGGCCGGGACGCGCGACCGCCCGGGCGAACACGGACGGCCCGGGCGCCGGCACGCCGGTCAACGGCGACGACTCATCCATGGACACATCCTAGCGGCTGTGTTCGAGTCGGCCAATGGGCCCTCGACACTGGTGCACGGAGGCACAGCGGGCACCGATTCGCGCCCGTTCGGGCGGAGGCTGCGTGGTAACGTCTGCGTTCCTGCGCGGTCGAACCAAGGGACCGCATCCATGCGTTCAGGTCGGAGACGTCATGACCTCGGCGTCGGGGCTCCCATACCGAACAGTCGCGCTTGCCAGACCTGACATCGGCCCGCGCGAACGACAGCTCGTGGCCGAGGTGCTCGCAAGCGACGTGCTCGCGATGGGTCCGTTCGGACCGCGGTTCGAGGCAGGGATAGCTGCCGTCGCCGGTCGGGCGCAGGGCGTTGCCTGCTCCAGCGGAACGGCGGGCCTTCACCTCGCAGTTCGCGCCCTGGAGATCGGGGAGGGCGACGAGGTCATCACCACCCCGTTCAGCTTCGTCGCCTCGGCGAACTGCCTGCTCTACGAACGTGCCGTGCCGAGGTTCGTGGACATCGAGGAGGAGAGCCTGGGTCTCGATCCCGACCAGGTGGAGGCGGCGGCCGGCGGCCGCACCCGGGCCGTCCTGCCCGTGCATGTCTTCGGTCGACCATGCCGGATCGAGCCGATCGTGTCCATCGCCCGGCGGCGGGGATGGTCCGTCATCGAAGATGCCTGCGAGGCCCTGGGATCATCGGTCGACGGTCGGCCGACGGGGAGCTTCGGCGACCTTGCCGTCTTCGCCTTCTACCCGAACAAGCAGGTCACGACGGGCGAGGGCGGCATGGTGGTGACCGATGATCCGGCGCTCGCGGAGACGATGCGCAGCCTGCGCAACCAGGGTCGTGACGCCGATGGGACATGGCTTCGTCACGTTCGCCTCGGCTACAACTACCGCCTGGACGAGATGTCGGCCGCGATGGGCGTGGGGCAGCTGGAGCGCATGAGTGAGCTGCAGGCCGGGCGGGCGCGTGTCGCGGATGCATACGAGCGGGAGCTCGGCGGGCACGACTGGGTCGGGCTGCCCACGGCCGGCATCAACGAGACCGTGGACTGGTTCGTGTACGTCGTCCGGCTCGACCCGAAGATCGACCGCGACGGGTTGATCGGCCGGCTGGCCGAGCGAGGAGTTGCATCGCGGCCGTACTTTGCCCCACTCCACCTGCAGCCGTTCTACCGCGACATGTTCGGGTTCCGACCGGGCGACTTCCCGATCACGGAACGGGTCGCGGCGTCAACCCTGGCCCTGCCGTTCTCCAGCCAGCTGGCGGACGAGGATGTCCGGTACGTGGCGGCGGCATTGCGGGAGTCCGTGGCGTGACTCCCGTCGCACGGACGCCCGCGATCGTCGTCGCCGGCCACACGATGGCCCTGGCTGTGGTGCGCGCCCTCGGCGAAGCCGGCGTGCCGGTGGTGGTGGCGCATTACGACGCGCGGGACTTCGCGCAGGCGTCCCGCCACGCCGTCGCGTCGATCCGCGTGCCCCACCCGATGGTGGACGAGGCCGGGTTCGTTGACGCGCTCGTGGCTCGCGGTCGCGAGTTCGGCGGCTCGGTCCTCTTCCCCGTCTCGGACGACAGCACCGTCGCGGTGTCCCGGAACAAGCCCGTCCTGTCGGAGCACTTCCGCGTCGCCTGCCCGGACTGGGAGGTCACCGAGCGCGTCATCGACAAGTCCCGGACCTATGAGATCGCGGCGACTCATGGCGTACCAGTGCCGCGAACCGTGATCCCGCTGTCAGAGGCTCACCTCGTCGAGGAGGCCGCGAGGATCGGGTTTCCAGTGCTGCTGAAACCCGCCGAAGGCCACCTGTACTTCGAGCGGTTCAAGCGGAAGATGGTCCGGGCCGAGACCCAATCGGAGCTGGTGGACGCCTATCGGTCGGCCGTCGAGGCGGGGCTCGTCATGATGGTCCAGGAGCTCATCCCGGGCGACGATCGCGCCGTCGTCAACTACAACGCCTACTTCTCGCAGGGCCGGCCCCTCGTGGAGTTCACCGCACGTCAGCTCCGCAAGGCACCTCCCGCGCTCGGCTCCCCGCGGGTCGCCATCAGCGAGCGGATCCCGGAGGTGCTCGAGCCGGGCAGGAGGATCCTGGCGGCCATCGGATTCGAAGGCTTTGCGTGCACCGAGTTCAAGCAGGACAGCCGCGACGGCATCTACAAGCTCATGGAGGTCAACGGACGGCACAACCTCTCCGGGTTGCTCGCGGTCCGAAGCGGGGTCAACTTCCCGCTGCTGCACTACCGGCACCTCGCCGAGGGCTTCGTCCCCGGTGCGATCCCATACCGGGCGGGCCTCTACTGGACCGACGTGTTCCGGGACGCCGGGTACAGCCTTGCGTACCTGAGGAGGGAGCGCAATCGGCCAGCCGCATACCTGGCTCCCTACGCGAGGCGGCATTGCGATGCGATCCTCGACCGAAGCGACATGGGACCATTCTGGGCACGCCTCGGATACCTGGTCCGGAACTCTGGGACGACGGCACGAACGGCGGTTGGCTCGCCGGCGGTGGCCGACCGCCACGGCGCGAAGAGGGAGACGACATGACGGTGGAGTCGAAGCACATCGCGTGCAACTCGTGTGGAGCCGACCGTTTCGAGCCCCTGTCCTCCGTGGACGGATGGACGATCGGCCGCTGCTCGGCGTGCGGCCTCGTCTACGTCAACCCGGCAGCGTTCTTCGAGCCCACGGAGGTGTTCTCCGACATCTCGCGTGAGTTCGCGTACACGGAGTACATGCATCAGCCGGTGACCCCTGCCATCCTCGAGTTCGAGCGACGACAGCTGCTTGCGAACGCCGGCGAGCTCGCGCGTCTCTCGCCGGCAACCCCAGGGCCCGCCGGACACCTGCGATTCCTGGACCTGGGCTGCGGATCCGGGGCAGCGGTGCGAGCGGCGAAAGATCTCGGGTGGGACGCGATCGGGGTCGACATCGACCCGGAGCTCGTCCGCGAGGGCAAGGAGTCGCTCGGCGTCGACCTGCGGTGCGTCTCGATCCTCGAGAGCGGCCTTCCCGCCGGCGGCTTCGACCTCATCAAGCTCCGCGATGTCGTCGAGCACCTGCCGAATCCTCGCGATGTCCTGGCGATGGTCGGGACCCTGCTCGCACCCGGCGGCGTCGCGCTCTTCGTGACCCCAAATGAGGGCGGCCTGGCCACGCGCACGCGCGTCGCACTCCGGCGCCGGCCCACCCTCGTCGCGACCGTCCCGCCGCCGCATCACCTCCACTCCTTCAACCCGGACACCCTGACCCGGACGATGACCCGTGCCGGCCTCAGGCCCGTGAGCACGCTCACGACGAGGCCGACCGACTGGCGATACGTGACATCCTCCAACATGGCCCGTGCGACCAGCCGTCCTGTTCTTCGACCGCTCTGGCGGACCGGGCAAGCCCTCGGCATGGGAGCGGTCCTCGTCATCTGGGCGGTCCGCGAGTAGTGGCGTCATCCGGGCGCCCAAGGTCTCTCGGATGAGCTCGCTCCGGGCGCGGCTGGCGATCAAGCGGGCCATCGACGTCGGCGGGGCGTCGGCGGCGCTGCTGGCCCTGTCGCCCGTGCTCGCCTGGGTGGCCCTGCTCGTGGCGGTCACGCAGGGTCTGCCGATCCTCTTCCGGCAGCGGCGCCCGGGCCTTGGGGGAGCACCATTCGAGATCCTGAAGTTCCGGACGATGCGTGCCCCGCGAAAGGACGAGGTCTGGTACCTGACGGACAACCAGCGCATCACGCCTCTCGGGCGGTTCCTGCGGGCGACGAGCCTCGATGAGCTGCCCGAGCTGTGGAACGTGCTCCGGGGCGAGATGAGCCTCGTCGGGCCCCGTCCGCTCCTGATGGAGTACCTGGCCTCGTACACCCCCGAGGAGATGCGGAGACACGACGTGCGGCCCGGCGTCACCGGCTGGACGGCGGTCAACGGCCGCAACCTCCTTCGCTTTCAGGACAGGCTGACGCTCGACCTGTGGTACGTCGATCACTGGAGTCTCCGGCTCGACCTCCGGATCCTGCTGATGACGGCGACGCAGGTGATCAGGCGCCAAGGCGTGACCACGACTGAGGACCTCGAGCTCGGGTTCCCCCTGCCGGGTCCCGACGTGGAGTGAGGAGCCGCTCCCGATGAGCAATCCCGCGACGAAGGCTGTGGCGGCCCGGGTGGCCGGGAATCCTGGGCCCTCGGTGACCCGAACGTCCGCGCGAGCCTCGGCTACGATCCGCCAGTGCTGAACCGAGGGCGCCTGCTCCGGCTCCTGGCGCTGGGGTTCTTCCTTGTCGCCGTGGGCTACCTCATGTGGCGAGGCGTCTGGCGCGGCACCGCGGATTCCTCGGACCTGGCAGTCGGCTTCTCGGCGGCGCGCGCCTGGCTGCAGGGCCACAACCCTTACGACGCTCTCGTCCTGAACAACGACTTCCTGGCGGCAGGTGGCGCAGGTGTCGCGGACGGCGGCCTGGACCCGCGCTTGCTCAACGTCTTCTTCCCGGCGACGCTGCCGATCTACGTGCCCGTTGCCCTCGTGACGTGGCCGGTCGCCAGGGCGTTGGGACTGCTGATCAACTTCGGCGGCTCGATGTTCGTCGCCTTCGGAGTCAGCAGCCTCCTCGGGTGGCGCCTTACCTCGTCGAAGGCGCTGGCCCTGGCCGCATTCGTTCTCGTCCTGGGACCGGTCGAGGACACGATCGTCCAGGGGCAGATCTCCATCGTGGCAGTGGCGGCAGTGGTGGCGGCCATGCTGCTGGAACGCTCGGGTCGCGCCGTCGCGTCGGGAGTCATGTACGGGCTCGCTACGGCGATCAAGATCCAGATCGGCCTGCCGTTCATCGCCTACCTGTTCTGGCGCAGGCGGTGGGGCCCCGCCCTGGCGTCCTGCCTGGTTCCTCTCGCATTGACGGCGCTCTCGGTCGTGAGAATGCAGGTGGCTGCCGCGCCGTGGTCGAGCAGCTGGCTGGCCAACCTGTCGTGGCTGTCTCGTCCGGGCGGTCTCAACGATCCCAGTACCCAGAATCCGTCCCGGTATTACCTGATCGACCTTCCGTATCTGCTGCACACGTTCATGTCGAATGGTGCGCTGGTCCAGCTGGTGACGCTGGGCGCGGTCGGAGCCGCAGCGCTGGCCTTCATGTGGCTGCGTCGTGGTCGAGACGCGCACCCCGACCTGCTTGCACTGGCGGTCGTGACGGTGCTTGGCCTCCTCGTGGGCTATCACCGTGGCTACGACGCCGTCCTCCTCGTGATCCCGATCACCTGGGCCTGCTCGGTGATCGGCACCCCCCGCTGGCGCCCGGGGGTTGTCGTCCTCGTCCTGTGTGCTGACTTCATGCTTGGGTTCCAGGTCCTCGCGTCGGGTCTCCAGGAGACAGGGGCCCTGCCGTCCTCGCTGACCGGCGGAGCGTTCTGGAGGTCGGTGGTGCTGACGCAGCACGTCTGGGCCCTGGTCCTCATGGCGATCGTGCTGCTGGTCGCGGCCGCCGGGGACCGGCAAGGCGTGTCCCGAATTGAGCCAGATGACTCCCACCCGGACAGCCCGATCATCCCCACCTCGGACTGGACGCCGTAGGCCCCTGTCCGCGGGTCGCCTCCGGCCGTCCTCGGAGCGGCGGCCGGGACCGGGCGCCCGCCCTCAACCCTGCAGGGTCCACCGCCTTCGATAGGGTGCCGACGACAACGATCGCGGCAGGGACCGGAGGGCCGGGGCGGCGGATCAGCCCGGTGTGCCCTGCCCCGTCATGGAGTCGGGCATGACCGGCCCAAGGCCATTCCGGCCACGGCGGCGGACGGACTCGACGAGGTCGTCCTCGACCGACTCGAGGATCCAGGCACCGGCGAGGAGGAGCACGCCCATCGCCAGCACGAACAGGATCCCCTGGAGCGAGCCGATGGTCCTCACGAGGTAGCCGGCCAGCGGGACGGACAGGCTCACCCGGCCGATGACGTCGGTCGCGGGCACGAGCGAGGGATCCGCGGCCGTGTTGGCATCGCCC
>Ga0302322_100003126_pt1 | contig 14138 bp, 14 predicted proteins | sample Fen_T0_2_FD_203757 | JGI IMG/M metagenome (GOLD analysis project Ga0302322, IMG submission 203757) | Peat permafrost microbial communities from Stordalen Mire near Abisko, Sweden - Fen_T0_2 | ecosystem: Environmental > Terrestrial > Soil > Wetlands > Permafrost | place: Sweden: Abisko... | reverse complement strand
AACGTGTAAATCGCGAAGAGGAGCAGGGGAACGATCAGGAATGTGGCGATGACAACCGGCCAGCGGCTTCGCTTGGCCTGGGGCGCGGGAGCGGACGGCTGTGGTTCGGGTGCGGTCATAAACCAATGGGTTAGGGTGCCATAATCTAACGTGATGGAACAGTTGCCATATCCTCGACCTTCACGTCTTCACGTCCTAGAACGTGAATCCTTCACCGAACACGATCGACCAGCCGGACGGGAACGGCATCGCCTCGAGGCGATAGGCCAGGTCGAGGCGGAACAGGACCGGGTTGGCCGAACGATTCGGACCGAAGCGGATCCCCGCGCCAAAGTCGGTGCCGGTGCGCGGAACCTCTCCCGAATACCATGCCCCACCGTAGTCCACGAAGGTGCCGAGGGCGAGGCCGAGCAGGCCACCGAGATTCTCGGCAAAGGTCCAGCGATACTCTGCGGCCACCAGGAACCCCCGGTCTCCCACGAATGCGTGCAGCGGATAGGCGCGTGGTCCGTACACCAGGCCAAGATCGAACTGGTTTCCGGGAACGGGGTTCTTCTGCCAGCCCACGAAGCCGCCGACAATGATGGCGTTCTTCGCGTTGGGCTGGACGATCAGGTTCCCCTTGAGCACGACCGACCCTGAGTCGACGCCGGAGCCGGTGACGAGGCCGTTGACCGCGGCACTCAGCTGCGCGAGACTGGCCGGGAAGCGAAATCCCGTCGAGGCCGTGAGTTGCAGCCCGACGCCGTTCTCGGCGTAACCGAATGCCGAGGGTGCGGCGAGCAGTCCGACACGAACACTCTGACCGATGGCGACGTCTTCCACCCGCCCGAAGCTGCGCACGTTCTGCACGACCGCAAAGCGCGCGCGGAGCGCGCTGACATATGCGCCGACGGCAACCTGCGTGGTGTCGAGGCGCACCATGGTGACGGGGCTCGGGAGGAACGAGTTCGATTCCAGCTGGGCGAAGATGCCGGCCCGCACATATCCCCTCGGCGAAGCCTTGAGCGCCTTGGCCCCGTCCACGCGCACGAGGGTGAGCTGGCGCGACAGCGTCTGGTAGGGAGTCAGGATGCCGTTGGCGAAGACGAGCACATCGCCATCGAAGTAGGTGGCGTCACCACCCAGTGCCCAGCGGCTGGCCACGGAATAGAATGGCATGCCGAGCTGGCCGGAAATAGCGCGACCATCGGAGCGCTCCTCGACGGAGAGCCCGAGGTTGATGCGCCCCGCGAAGATGCGGGGTTGCTTGAACGCAAAGAGCCAGGCGGTGCGATCGGGATTGCTGCTGTAGCGGACCAGTCCGAGAGCTGCCAGGCCGAGCAGATTGGCCTCCGCGACACCGAAAGCCACGGCGGACTGCCCCGCCGCCGTCGTAATGTCGAAGATCGGAAAGGTGGTCCAGCCGTCCTTCGTCACCACGCGGAGCGTGAGGCCGCTGTCACTCCGCACCGTGTCCACCAGGACATCCCGGAAGATGCCGAGCGCGCGCAGGTTGCGCGCGGTTTCCGCGGCGAGCACCGAGTCGTATGGCATGCCCGGCTTGAGGAGCACCTCACGCTCCACGACGCGCTGGCGGGTGCGGATATGCAGCGCATTGGCAGCCCGGGCGGCAAACCCGGTTTCGTTGGTGTCGGCGATGTCCTCCCGGATGATGTCGACGTACTGCACCACGGGGACGCCAGGCTGGGGATCGGTGGCCTGGGCCGCCACGCGAGAAGCAAGCAGTGGCACCACCGCGATGCAGGTCGCCGCCCAGCGCGCGATCACGCGTCCAGTTCCGCCAGCAGCGCGTCCAGTCCGCGAATGACCCGATCGGGAGCAATGCCGGCGCGGGCCGCGTCCGCCGACGAGAACTTGCCGGTTTCGACCGCCCACGCGACCAGACCGGCCTGCTGTGCGCCGGCGATGTCGGAATGGATGTCGTCGCCGATCATCACGACGCGTGACCGTTCGGCATCGGGGAGCTGGAGCTGGCGGAGCGCGGTGTCGTAGATGACCGGACTTGGCTTGCCCGCGAGGAGTGCGGTGCTGCCGCTGGCATACTCGAGCGCCGACACGAAGGGCCCGACGTCGAGCACGAGGCGGTCACCCTTCCGGTAGGCCCGGTCGCGGGAGCAGGTGATGAGCTCGGCGCCCTCACGCAGGTACCCGAACGCTTCCTGCAGCAGGGCGTAGTCCCATCGATCGCCGAGGTCACCGAGGAGGATGGCGCCAGGGCGTCCGCTGCCGCGTGCCACCGTTCCTCCCTGGAGGATGATTCCCCCGAGATCCTCGAGTACCGCCTCCACAAGGAATGGCGCCACCACCTCGTGCCCGCGGGCGCGCACGAGTGCCGCCGCCGCCACCGGTGCACTCACGATCTCGTCCGCGGAAACGGTGATGCCCATGCCAGACAGCCGGGCAACGAGGGCACGGCGCGACCGGCTGGTGGTGTTGGTGATGAAGCGGAAGGGAATGTCCCGCGCGCGAAGCGCGGGGACCAGCAGCGTCGCCCCGGGGAGGGGCGCGTCACCCGAGTAGAGCGTACCCTCGAGGTCGCAGAGGATGCCGGCGGGTCGCACGGCGGGCGCTCAGTACCGGCCGAGGTACCGCTCGATCTCCCATCGGCTCACGTACGCATTGAAGGACTCGATTTCCTTCTCCTTCGCCTCGATGAAGCGCTCGGTGATGTGCTCGCCCAGCGCGGCCTTCACCACGTCGTCCTTCTCGAGGTACTCGAGTGCCTCGTGCAGGTCGCGTGGGAGTTCGTCAATGCGGTACTTCCGCCGGTCGCGGTAGGTCATGCGGAAGATGTTCCGGTGCACCGGCTCGCGACACACCATCTCCTGCTCGATGCCGTCGAGCCCCGAGGCCAGCTGCACCGCGAGCGCGAGGTAGGGGTTCGCCGAGGGATCGGGCATGCGGTTCTCGCAGCGGGTACCGACGCCGCGGCGATCGGGAATGCGCACCAGCGGCGACCGGTTGCGCATGGACCAGGCCACGTTCACCGGGGCCTCGAACCCCGGCACCAGGCGCTTGTAGCTGTTGACGAGCGGGTTGGTGATGGCGCACGACCCGCGCGCGTGCTGGAGCATCCCCTCGATGTACTGCAGCGCCACCACGGAGAGCTGGTTCTCGGCCTTGGCATCGAAGAAGGCGTTTTCCGTGCCGCGGAACAGTGACTGGTGCGTATGCATGCCGCTGCCGGCCACGCCCTCGATCGGCTTGGGCATGAACGAGGCGACGTACCCGTACCGGTTGGCCACCTGGCGCACGACCAGCTTGAACGTGGCGAGGTTGTCGGCGGTGACCAGCGCGCCGGCATAGCGGAAGTCGATCTCGTGCTGTCCCGGGGCGACCTCGTGATGCGCCGCTTCCACCTCGAACCCCATGAGCTCGAGGCAATCCACGATGACGCGGCGGATCTCCTCACCCTTGTCCATGGGGCCCAGGTCGAAGTAGCCGGCGAGGTCGTGGGTGCTGGTGGTGGGTGCGCCGTCGGGCGCCTTCTCGAACAGGAAGAACTCGGCTTCGCACCCCGCCATCATCTCGAAGCCCAGCTTGCGGGCGCGGGCGATCTGTCGCTTGAGCGTGTGGCGAGGACAGCCATCGAAGGGGGCGCCATCCGGCGAATGGATGTCGCAGATGAGCCGGGCAACGCGCCCGCCCTCCTCGTCGAAGGGCAGCATGCGGAAGGTCGTGGGGTCGGGCTTGAGGAGCATGTCCGACTCCTCGATCCGCACGAACCCCTCGATCGAGGACCCGTCGAACATGATCTCGCCGTCGAGCGCCTTCTCGAACTGGCTGGGGGGCACCTCGACATTCTTGTTGACGCCGAGAATGTCGGTGAACTGCAGGCGGAGGAAGTCGACACCGAAGCGCTCGGCCAGCTCACGGATGTCGCCCTTGCGGGCCCCCGTCAGGTCGGTCGGAAACTCTTCCAGGCTCGGCCGGTCACCGCGGCGTGCTCGTCCCAGTCCCATGGCCCCTCGCTGTCAGCGGGTCAGGCGAGGCTGTCGAGCAGCAGCCAGAGCTCCGCAGCGCTGAATTCGTTGAATCGGTTGACGACATCGGCGTCCGTCCACTCGGAAAAAATCCACCCGGTGCTGCGGTGGACCTCCGCCTGGTCGACAAAGTGGAGCCGGCCCTGGAGCGTGTTGTGGCGAAGCCCGGTGCCGCGAGGATGCGGGCGGGTCTCGAGGAAGACGGTCCAGCGCGAATCTCCCCGCGCAAGCTCTCCGAGAGAGCGGCCCAGCGGGGGATCGGCCGGAAGGGGCTCAGGCGCGTTCCGCGATGGCTGCAATATCCCTCCAGTCGTGCTCGGTCGCGAATGGCGATCGCTCTGCACGGTAATACGGTGCCATTGGAGCCGCCAGCGGTTACATTGCCCGCCCGTGCCTGACCCCTCCACCGTACCCGCCTGCCCTGTCTGCGGCACCGACGCCCCCGGTCGATTCTGTGATCGCTGTGGCGCGGCGGTCGGCCCGCGCAGCTGCACCTCCTGCGGCGCCAGCCTGTCGCCCATTGCCAAGTTCTGTCACCGCTGCGGGAAGGCCGCCGGCGTCGCCGCGGCTCGGACGGTGGCGCCGGTACGGGAGAGCCGGGTGCCATGGCTCGTCGCTGGATTCCTGGTGATCGCCGGGCTCACCTACATCGCGTACCTGGGGATCAACCGCAACAACCCGCCGGAAGTGGCGCGCATGCCCAATGCGGGCAATGCCGCGCCGGGTGCGGCACCGGGCGATGCCGGGGAATCAGAACCCGCCCCGCCCGGCGGCGCCCCGCCCGACATCTCGAGCATGTCGCCCAGCGAGCGGTTCAACCGGCTCTTCGATCGTGTCATGCGTGCCGCCTCCGCCGGCGACACCGCGCAGGCGCGGCAGTTCTCGCCCATGGCGATCCTCGCGTACGGCATGCTCGATACCGTCACCGCCGACCTGCGCTATCACGCGGCGGTGCTCTACGCCGAGTCGGGCCAGGATGCGGCCGCGCTGGCGCTCGCCGACACGATCCTGGCCCAGAACCCGAATCATCTCTTCGGGTACCTCGTCCGCGGTGAGGTGGCCGATCGCCGCAAGGACGCGTCGGCGGCCGCCCGTGCCCACAAGGACTTCATGGCCCACTACCAGGCCGAGATCGGCCGGGCCGACCGTCCTGAGTACGGCGAGCACAAGCCCGTCATCGACGAGTACCTGAACAGCGTGAACGGTAAACAGTGAACGGTGAACAGGACCTGATGCCTACAACCATTCGCGTCGCCCACAGCCCCGATTCCGACGATGCGTTCATGTTCTATGCGCTCGCCGAGGGAAAGATCGATACCGGCGACCTGACGTACGTGCACGAACTGCAGGACATCGAATCGTTGAACCGGCGCGCCCTGAGCGCTGAGCTCGAGGTCACCGCGGTGTCGATCCACGCCTATGCCTACCTGGCCGACAAGTACGCCCTCCTGTCGAGCGGTTCGTCGATGGGCGACGGATACGGCCCGCGGCTCGTGGCGAAGACGCCCGCGCCAGCCGACGTGCGGAGCGCACTCCGGGGCAAGCGCGTCGGCATTCCCGGCACGCTCACCACCGCGTGCCTCGCCCTCAGGCTTTACCAGCCCGAGACGGTGCAGGTGGTCATGCCGTTCGACACCATCGAGGACGCCGTCGCGCGCGGCGATGTGGACGTGGGCCTGCTCATTCACGAGGGCCAGCTCACGTTCCAGGACCAGGGCCTGCACCTGTGGGAAGACATGGGCGCCTGGTGGCTGCGCGAGACCGGCCTGCCGCTCCCCCTCGGTGGCAACGTCGTGCGCCGCGACCTCGGCACCAACACGATGAACCAGGTGGCGCGCGACCTGCGCGCGAGCATCGAGTACGCCCTGGCGCACCGGCGCCCTGCCCTCGAGCATGCGAAGCGGTTCAATCGCGGCATTGGTGACGAGCGCACCGACACATTCGTCGGCATGTACGTGAATGACTGGACGGTGGACTACGGCGCGCGCGGGCGCGCCGCCGTGCAGCTCCTGCTCGACCGTGCCGCCGAGGCGGGGATCATTCCGCGGCGGCTGGAGGTGGAGTTCGTGGATGGGAACATTTAGCTTCCGCCCGGTCAAGCACTTACGTCACTGGAGCCCCTCTACGTGACCCTGCCGCTGAGCGACGGACAATCGAGCATCCTCATCGTCGATGACGAGGAGCCGGTCCGCGCGGCGATCGCCCGCCAGCTCAGGCTGCAGGGCCATACCATCCTGACCGCCAGGACCGGAGCCGAGGCGCTCGACATCGTGCGCCGCGAAAAGGTCGCGGCCATGCTGCTCGACACGCACCTGCCCGGCACCAGTGCCATCGAGCTGGTGCCCGCCCTGCTCGAACTCGAGCCCGCCCTCGCCATCCTGATGCTCACGGCGGTGCACGACGCCACCACGGCAGCCCTCTGCGTGCAGCGCGGTGCAATGGACTACATCACCGAGCCACTCGACCTGGATCACCTCACGCGCGCCGTAAGCCGGGCCCTTCAGCGGCGACACAAGGCGCTCGAGGATACGCGCATCGAGCGCTGGCTGAGTGATGAGGTTCACCTCCGGTCCGTGGAGCTCCGGCGCGAGCAGGAGAACCTCGAGCGTCTCTCCATCGCGACCCTGGAAGCCCTGGTCAACGCCCTCGAGGCCAAGGACGCGTACCTCCGCGGCCACTCGGCGCGCGTGGCGGACCTCTCAGCGGGTGTGGCGGCGGAGCTCGGCCTGTCGGATGAGGACGTGGAGATGATTCGCACGGCGGGCCGGCTGCACGACATCGGGAAGATCGGCATCCGCGAGGATGTGCTGAACAAGCAGGGGCCGCTCACCGATGACGAGTACAGCCACGTGAAGCAGCATGTGCTGGTGGGCAGCCAGATCCTCGCCCCGCTGGTGCACCTGAAGGACATCATCAGCTTCGTGCGGAACCACCATGAACGCTGGGATGGCTTTGGCTACCCCGACAAGCTCAAGGCCGAGGCGATCCCGCTTGGTGCGCGAGTCGTCGGTGCCGTGGAGATCTTCGATGCCCTGACCACGGCGCGGCCGTACCAGGAAAAGATGCCGCCCGAGACGGCGGTGGAGCGCATGCGTGATCTGATAAACGTGGTCGTGGACGAGCGGGTGCATGGTGCGCTCGAGGCCGTCGTGAAGCGAAGGCAGGCCCTGACGTTCCTGGATGATTCGGATGACGGCGAGTCGTGAGTCGTGAGTGAACTGCCGACTCACTGACGACTGACGACGGACGACTGATAAGCCATTCCCCGGAGCCGGGCCACCCGCTCCCGCATCGGGGGATGCGACGCAAAGACATCGCCCACGATCCCTCCACGCTCCGACACCTTTCGTTCCGCCGGATCCACGATGCAGAGGTGCGCCGCGCCCAGGGTGATGGTGCGGGTCGGTGCCGTTTCCTTCTCCAGTTTTTCCAGGGCCGATGCGAGCGCCAGGGGATTGCGGGTAAACTGCGAGCCACTGGCATCAGCCAGGAACTCGCGCTTGCGGCTCACCGCCATGGCGAGCAGGCGCGATACCAGTGGCGCGATGAGGAGGGTGAACACCCACAGCACCAGCAGGAGCAGGCCGAGCGGGTTGCCCTTCCCCTTGTCGCCGCCGCGCGACGAACCGCCCCCCACGCGCACGCCACCCCGCATCATCCGGCCCAGGCCATCCGACATCAGCGCGATCGCGCCCAGCATGGCCGCAAGCAGGGTCATCAGCCGGGTGTCCCAGTTGGCGATGTGCGCCATCTCGTGCGCCACGACGCCCTGCAGTTCCTCCCGGTTGAGCCGCGCAAGCAATCCCTCGGTCACCGCAATGCTCGCATGCAGCGGATCCCGCCCGGTCGCGAAGGCGTTGGGATCGGGATCGGGCACGATCCAGATGCGGGGACGTGGCTGCCCGGCGGCAATGGCCATCTCCTCCACCACGTTGACGTACTGCTTCTGCTCCGGCGTGGCCGGCTCGATGACCTCCCACGCACCGGTTGCCCAGAGCACGCGGTCGGCACCCTTCTCCCAGGCGAACCAGGCGATGCCGCCGGCGACGAGTGTCGCCACGATGCCGATGAAGGGGATGAGATGACGGTAGGCGCCCGGCCCGGCATCGCGGGTCAGGAAATAGAAGGCCAGGTCGCCACCGAAGCCGACCCAGCCGAAGAACATGATGAAGAGGGTGACCAGCCAGAACGAACGGCGCCGGTTGCGCTCCTGTTCCTCGAACAGGTTGCCGCGACCGGCGGTCACTGCGTCAGCTGGCCGGCCGGTTCAGCGAGAGATCGACGGTGGGAACCTGCCGCTCGACCGCGTCGGTGATTTCCCAGAGCTCGGACGGGGTGGCCTTGGTGAGGCCGGCGACGAGGTTGGTGGGGAACTGCGCCTGCCGGGTGTTGTACTGCGTTGCGACGTCGTTGTAGAGCTGCCGGGCAAAGCCGATCTTGTTCTCCGTGCTGCTGAGCTCTTCCTGCAACTGGAGGACGTTGGCGGAACTCTTCAGGTCGGGATAGTTCTCCGCGAGCGCAAACAGCTTGCCCAGTGCCTGCGACAGTTCACCCTCCGCCCGGGCCGTCGCGGCCACGCCGGTGGCGCCCACGGCCTTCGCACGGGCCGAGATCACCGCCTCGAGCGTGGACTTCTCGAAATCCATCTGTCCCTTGACGGCGTTCACCAGGTTGGGAATGAGGTCGTGGCGGCGCTTGAGCTGGACGTCGATCTGTTTCCAGGCGTTGGCCGTCTGGTTCTTGAGGGCGATGAGGCCGTTGTATGCGCCGACGACCCACAGCACCACCACGGCGACGAGAACCAGGAACGCGATTGTCATCGGCAGCCTGCCTCGATCGAGGGAACCGGCATTATTCGCCGGTCACCAGGCGCGAGAGCACCTGGCGCACCGCTTCAGCAATGGCAGCGTCTCCACCGGCGGCGCGTAGCACCGGGTGGTGCTCATCCACGATGAGCTCGAGTCCGGGTGCCACCGGCATGCGCCGGCAATTGCTGCCCCGCTCCTGGCCCGGCACCGGGCTCGACAGCCACTGCTGGATGGCCCGGCCAACCTTGCCGCGGGCGTGGCTGGCAGGGCGGAGCAGCGGCAGGCGTTCGGGGGACGGCAGGGTGGTGCCCAGCGCAGCGGCCACGCGGCGCTCGATGATATCGCCCGTCATGCCGGCAAACTCGGCCGAGAGCGTGTCGAGGGTGGCGCCCTCCATTTGGCGAAGCTTGATGGCCAGCACCTGCAGCAGGTGGCGGTAGCCATATACCGCGGCGGTACCGCGGCCCTCGGGCGCGCTGACGAGTCCACGCGTGACGTAGAAGCGAATGGTGCGCTCGGTGGGCCGCGCGCGCGCCGCTGCATTCAGCGGGACGACGTCGGACGCCTCGAGCACCGCGGCGGCCACCGCCGCCAGGTCGCGAAGGCTCCACGGTGCAAGCGTGCGGTACTCGCGCAACACGGCCAGCGGGTCGGCGGCTGGCGGCACGGCTGGCGCGACGAAGCCCGCCGTCACGCGAGCACCATGGCGGTCGGAGCGCACGAGCCGAGGGGCACAGGTGCGAGGCACGGCGTCGGCGCAGGCAGCGAATGGATCAGGAAAGGCTCCGCAGGTCCGCAGGAAAACAGGCGACAGCAGGGACGACGAAAAAACAGTATGCGCGCCCGCGCGGCGCGCGGCAAGACCACCGCGTCACAATGCGCCGGATTGCACGCCTCGGGTACCGTGGCGGAAACCTGTCCGCCCTACTATGGGCCATGCGACGCCGGGGACACACACTCATCGAACTCACCATCGTGCTGGTGCTGCTGGGCATCCTGCTCGGGCTCGCGCTGCCCCGGATGGCGGGCGCGCTCGACGGCATTCACGCGGGACAGGCCGCCGCGCGCATCGCGCTCGCGCATGGCCGGGCTCGCGCCGTGGCACTCAATGAACAGCGCGTCGCCCGGGTAGTGCTGACCACGGATTCGCTGGTCGTGCTGGTGGGAGACTCGCTTCGCTGGCGCGCGCCCGGACCGGCCATGGACGGCGCGGCCCTCATGAGCGAACCATCGGAAACAAGCTACGCGCCGAACGGGCTCGCCATGGGCGCGGCCAACGCACGCTATGTGGTGACGCTGGGCGCGGCGCGGGTCGAGATCTTCGTGTCGCGCCTCGGGCGGGTGCGGATGGTCAGGACCGCGGCGTGACGATCCGGTACTTGCGCACCTTGTGCAGCAGGGTCGAGCGCGAAATGCCGAGGAGGAGTGCAGCCTGCTTCTTGTTGCCGCCGGTGTGATCCAGCACCCGTGCGATGTGCCGCCGCTCGGCGTCCTGGAGAGAATCGGGTCCAGCCGGTGTGGCCGGATCGAGGAGCGCCCGCAACGCGGCACCGTCCAGCTCCGGGGCGAGCAGGTCCACCAGCACGGCATCGATGCCAGGCTCGGTCAGCGCCGCCGCGCCAACAGCTCCGCTTTCCACGCCGACCGCACGGTGGCCGGCGGCGAGCAACGCCGTGGCCAGCGCACTGCGGCGCGCCTCGTCCGGTGACACGACGAGCACATGGAGGAGCATGACGTTGAAGCTAACGAAAACGGAAACGGCCGCAGAGCCCGGAGCCCTGTCGGCCGTTCCCCATGCTGATTACCCGAAGTCGGAGCGTTGCCGCCGCCGTTCTTCTCCCGTCGGCCATCGGTGACTGATGCGTCACTGTAGGGCGCGCACGGGGCTTCGGCTTCCATCCCCAGGCTGGATGGCCATCCCTCCTGGTTCACCAACACGAGCGCTGCGAGTCGGATCGGGTCGCGGACCAACCCTTCGCACTGCATCCCGAGGCGCTACATCGGGGCGGATGGAGCGCGCGACTGGCTCCACCTGTTCGAGCCGGAGTGATCACCGGAATCATCGGCCGCCCAGCCTTGTGAGCTCTGGCAACCTCCTCCGACGCGCCGCTCGAACCCACCGACAACTCGCTTCCGAAACCAGGTTCCGGCGCTCGAGTTGTCGGCGCGTGACCCTAAGCTATGGTATCCCCGAGATGCCGCAAGTGCCTGATTTTGTTCGGCTTACACCACATTTGCATGTGCACTTTGTGGAGAGCTAAGCCTCATCCAGTACGGCACCTGCCCAGTCCATCCACAGTGTGTGGACGATGTTTACACGAGCCCGCCAAGAGTGTCCACGTTGTCCACTCAATCGAGCGGTGACTTACCAGCACTATTGATGATGGGGCGGAACTGGATCTTCATCGCCGTCGCGAAGGGCTTGATCGACTGGTCGAACTGCTGGAAGCCGGAGAGGATCGGCTTGGCGCGTGAGGGACCGTAGTCGCGCATCTCCTGGCCCTTGCCGCGCTGCGACAGCGGCTGGAACGTCGTCAGGCATTGGTCCAGCGGCTTCTTGAGCCGGTTCATCTCCTTGAGCATGTCCTTCTGGGCCTTGAGCTCACCCGTCTCGGTGAGCTGCGCCGTGGAGAGGTCCTTCACCGACTGTGTGCGCTGACGCTCAGCCGCGTTGCAGCGGTCCACCACGGTGGCCGCCCTGCTCTCCAGCACCTGTAGCGATGTAGTCGGCGCATCGGCGCTGAGTCCCGCCAGGGCACCGCCGGCGGCGGCCACGGAGTCGCGCAGCAGCGAGACGGCATCGCGTGCCTGCTTCTGCACCGGACCCAGTTGTTCAGGCATGTATACCTGCGGCAGGCCGGCGCCGGAGTTCGGCGGCGGTTGCACGGTCGCCTGCGCCCGCAGGGATGGGGTCCACAGCATTGCCAGCACACCTGCCGTGATCAACGCACGCATCATGTCTGAGTCCGACTCCAATGAAATGCCGACCTGGGAAGCGCCATCAGGGCGCAAATATAGCCGTCCCGCCCCTATGGCACCCCAACAGCCGAGCCTTCCACCTTCACCACCCAGAGCCCCGAGTTCATGTCGGGAACGTAGATGTTGCCGTTGCGATAGATGGCACCCCAGGTCAGCGGGGCATTGGGGATCTTGCCCTGCGCATCGCCGGTAGCGACATGGGCGATCTCGCGGCCCTGCTGCTGCAGGTCGCCGCGCAGCTCACCGGAGATATCCACCACCCGGAGGCCGCCCTGATAGTCGCCAAGGTAGAGCGTGTCTCCGGCGACCCAGACGTTGTGTGCACCACCGTCCTTCGGCTCGTACCACGCCACCAGCTTCGGTGCCGTCACGTCCGACACATCGACCACGTGGAGCCGCCCATAGGCACGCCCGAGGCCGATGGGCCCCAAGGTGCCGACCGGCTTCGCCGAGAAGACTTCGTCGCCTACGAAGACGTACCGCCCGCTGCGCCATGCGGTATGGGTGCCGCGGATGAAGCCCGGCCCGCCCACCGCCTCCACGTCGCGATAGAGTGCGTTGAGGTCGTACTTCAGCTGGGACACCAGCTGGGGGTTCTCGGGAGTGCCGCCCTTGATGCCGTTGCCGACGTCGAGAATGACCAGGCCGTCGTTCCAGTAGCTGAGGTACGCCAGGCCGTCCTGCACGTCGATGTCGTGCAGCATCCGCCCTGCCTCGGTACGGGGCGTTTCCCATCGCGCCACCTGTGACGGATGGTAGGGATCGCGGAGGTCAATGACCCGCATGGATCCCGTCGCGTCGTCGGTGAGGAAGACGTAGCCGCGGTAGATGAAGGCGCTGTGGACGCCGCCGGTCACCGTCTCGGTGAATTCCGCTACTTGCACCGGGTGCGCCGGATCCTCGAACGAGAGCACGACGATCCCGTTCTTCCGCGAGCTCGCGCCCTCACGCGTCATCACGCCGAACTTGCCGTCCTCGGTGGTCATCACGTCGTTGATGACCCGCGCATCCACCATGACGGAATCGGTGATGACCGGCTTCGCCGGATCACCGAGATCGACCGCATACAGCCGGTCTCCCAGCGTACCGAGATACCCATGGCGGCCGTCGGGGTGGAGCCAGAATTCGGTGGAGATGAACCCCGACACCGGCAGGCGTCCCACGACGGTGGTGGGCCGCGCGGCATCGCGCGGACGGGCCGTGATGGTGGCCTCAGCGGTGCGGCCGGCGAACGATGCGACGATGCGATAGCTGCCGGGCTCGCTGGCCACGAAGGCCCCGTCGGCGTCCACCGCGCCGCCACCGGGGCTCACCAGGAACTCGGGCATCACGTCGGGCACCGGCTTGCCCGCGGCGGTGCGCGCACTGACGCGGAGCCGCACGACGTCGCCGGTACGCACCGCGGTGTCGGCCGGTGTGAGCACCAGGGCCGCCGCCGGATTGCCCTCGACAACGAGTGGAATCGCCTGGCTCGCGCGACCGGCGCGAGCCGTGACGGTGGCGCGCCCCGCGCGCACCGCCGTAATGCGACCGCCCGGCGTGACGGAGACGACGCCCGGGGCATCGGATTCCCAGGAGACCGGGTCGTAGCGCCGGTCGTTGTTCGCGGCGTAGGGCACGGCGGAAAGCGAGAGCGCCTGTCCCACGTAGAGATGCTTCACGACGGGCTCGACGGCGATCCGCGCCGCGGGCGGCGGCAGGATCGTGATGCGGGTGAACGTGGTGGTGGGCTTGCTGCCGGAGACGCTGGTGACGGCAGCGATGCGCATCGCCCCGGTGGATCCTGCCGTGACGAGCCCGTCGTCGCTCACCCGGCCCTCGAAGCCATGACTCGCCTGGAACCACTTCGTGGTGGCACCGGGAACCGCCCGGCCGCCCGAGTCGAAGGCCACCGCACGCAATCGCACGGTATCGCCGGCCTGCACCGCGACGTCACCGGGCTCCACCTGCACCCGTGCGATGGGTGACGCCGGCCGAGTCACGGCGGGTGGCGGCGGGGGGGCAACCGGGGGTGCAACGGGCTGCTGTGAGGGCTGCTGAAGGGCGAAAATCAGGGCGAGCAACATATGCTGGTCGGGACCGGTTGGTCGGCGCGGAGAGACGAGTTCCCGGGCTGGCGCTGGCCGTTCGGGCGCCGGACCGTCATTATCCAATCTACTTCCCCCTCGAGCTCATGATGGTCGACCGCCGAACCTTCGTCCGTTCGCTCGCCGTGACCGCGCCGGCGTTCTCGCCCAAGGCGATCCGGTACCTCACCCAGGCCCAGCGGTCGGGAGCCAGCGCCGGGGCCCCGGACGACGAAGACTACTGGTCGGTCATCCAGCGCGCGTTCGACTGCGACCGCACCATGATCAACCTGAACAAC
>Ga0302322_100003125_pt1 | contig 14139 bp, 14 predicted proteins | sample Fen_T0_2_FD_203757 | JGI IMG/M metagenome (GOLD analysis project Ga0302322, IMG submission 203757) | Peat permafrost microbial communities from Stordalen Mire near Abisko, Sweden - Fen_T0_2 | ecosystem: Environmental > Terrestrial > Soil > Wetlands > Permafrost | place: Sweden: Abisko... | reverse complement strand
ATCTCACCCAACGCCGCAGCGCACCGCAGCGACCCTGACGGTTCAGGAACCACGCCCAGTGGGCGACCCGGCGTGGCCACACGCCGGCTCCGTGAAGCACGGACTCTTGGACGCAGTTCTTCACGTGTCTCCAAACGCCCCTTCGCGGGGGTCGCCACGGGGGCTTCCCCCTGTGAGTGTCCGGATACGTGGGCCACCGTGGGAAAGCACATCCCGCGGACCGCCCTTCCTGATCTGGACGGGCAAGCGGCGGGCACGTCCAGGAGGTCGATGTGATGCGCTACGCAATTGACGGGAAGGTGCCGCTCCGGTCGCGCCGGGCGGTCCTGGGCGTGATCGCGGTTGCCGTGCTCGGAGTCGGCGCGCTGCCGGTGTCGCCGGCGACGGCGGACGGCCCGGGCTCGACGACGATCGCCACGGGGGCCACGATCGGTGCCACCGTGGTGCGCCTGCCCGACGGCAACTGGGGGGTTGCGATGCTCGGCACCGGATTCCCGCCGGGAGGCGCCGTCCGGCTCCTGGTGAGGGGCCTGACCGGTCCGGCGGTCAACATCTTCTACGTGACGTACTCGGCGTCGAGTGCGCCCACCACCGTGTGCCCCGGCGCCACGCCGTGCACGGTGTATCCCGCCGGAAGCATCGTCCCGCCGGCCACCGTCCCCCTGGAGATCATCACTTACGTCAACGGTGTCGCGACGCCGTGGGAGCCCGTGGGCTGCGGCGATGCCCTGGCCGCGTCGGCTGCGACCACGGACGGGACGACGACCAGCAACGTCGTCACCCTGACCGCCCCGTCGTGCGGGTCGTCGAGCGGGAGCGGTGGCGGTGGCGGTGCCGGTGGCGGCAGCGGGCGGCCGTCCCCCATCCATCACCAGATGTGACCTCCTGGCCGGGGCGCGATGCGACACCGTGCGGCGTGAACCTCGGGTCGGGGCGGCGCGTCAGGGGAAGGTGACGAGGGCAGCACCTCCAGATCGTCCTGCCGGCGTCGCCGGTGCGCAGCGGTCCGGACCGACCCGAGCGGTCAGGGACGAGTCGCCGAGGCGCCTACGGCGATCCGGCGGTCCGCTTCTGGCCGCGGCGCTGCTGTGCGCGGCCTGTTCCTCCGCGGGACCAGCACCCGGCGCGCCGCCGGGCGCGTCCTCACAGAACGCCGCCGCGGGCAACGGCCCGCGGTCGTCGAACGGCGTGTCCGGCCCTGGTCCGACGGTGGTCGGGGTGCCCGCGCCGTCCCCGCCCACCCCCGCCCACCCGTTCGCCCGGTACCTGGTGACCGGAGCCCGCAGCGGCGTCCGGGCCCCCGTGCTGGTCCGGCTGCCCGCGGCCTACTTCGACCCGGCCCGGTCCGCACGGCGCTTCCCCGTCATCGAGACGTTCCACGGCGCCCCCGGCCACGCGGAGCAGTGGCTCGCGAAGCTGCATCTCGGGCAGGCGTTGGAGCGGTCGGAGCAGGAGGGCCGGATCGCGCCGGCGATCGTCGTGTCGCCCAGCATGAACTACCCCACGGACGGCGACCGTGAGTGCGTGGACGCCGGGCCGTCCGGCCCGGCGCTGGAGACCTGGGCCACGCAGGACGTGCCCGACTGGGTGGAGCACACCTTCCGGGCCCGCAGCGACCGCGACTCCTGGGCCACCGTCGGGCTGTCCGCAGGCGGATGGTGCGCCGCCATGGCGAGCATGCTGCATCCCGACCGCTACCGGGCCGCCGCGGTCCTGTCCGGCTACTTCCGACCGCAGTTCCCCGGACCGTCCCCGCTGGCGCCCGGGCCGAAGGCGCAGCGGTACGACCTGGTCGCCCTGGCCGGCACCGCCCCGCCACCGGTCGCGCTGTGGCTGGTCACCTCCCCCCAGGACGGCGCGTCCTACCCCACCAGCAGGGCCGTCTCCTCGGCTCGGGCGCCGCTGGCCGTCACCTCGGTCGTCCTGCACGGCCAGGACCACTCGTGGACGGTGTGGGGCGCCCTGCTGCCCCAGATCCTCACCTGGCTCGGGCGCACCGCCTCGGGATTCGCGCCGCCGTAGGGTCCGGCCCGACGTCCACCAGCGGCCCACGGCCGTCCGGCCCCGTGACCACGAGACCCTCACCCGCGCACGGAGGACGTCCGATGAATGATCAGCCGACTGCCCCGCCGCCGCACCCGCACAGCCACGCGCTCGCAGACCTCGAGCAGCGGTGCCGGCAGGCCGTGGCCGCCCTGGAGACGGTGACGGATCGCGCCGCCGCCAACACCGGACGGCTGCTGCCCGCCTGGCGCAGGGTGACGGAAGGAGAGCACCGGCTTCCCGTCACGGTGACCGTGATCGCCATGATCGGTCTGCAGTCCGTGGTTCCCGAGCGCCTGTCCTTGCGGCACTGGTGGACCCTGCCGCTGATCGAGGTGGTGATGCTGGCGGCACTGATCGCGTCGAACCCGCGACGGATCGTCCGGGCCAACCGGTGGCTGCGCGGCCTCAGCCTGGCGCTCATCGCGACGGCCAGCCTGGCGAACGGGTGGTCGGCCAGCAACCTCGTGCTGGGCCTGGTGCAGGGCACGGAGGGCGAGGACGCCGGCCCGCTGCTGGCGGTCGGCGGCAACGTCTGGCTCACGAACGTCATCATCTTCGGGCTCTGGTACTGGGACCTGGACCGCGGTGGTCCGGTCGCCCGGGCGCAGGCCGTCCGCATCACCCCCGACTTCCTGTTCCCGCAGATGGCCACCCCCGGCATCGCAGCACCCGACTGGGAGCCCCAGTTCATCGACTACCTGTACCTCGCCTACACCAACGCGACGGCGTTCAGCCCGACCGACACCCTGCCCCTGTCACGGTGGTCCAAGCTGGCGATGATGCTCCAGTCGGCGATCTCCCTCGCCACCGCCGCCCTGGTCGTCGCACGAGCCGTCAACATCCTCAAGTAAGGGCCCCCGTGCTGTCGCTGACCGGACCGGTGATCGGCTGGGGCACCGTCCTGCTCACCGTGGGCGCGCTCGTCGCGGTCGTGGTCCTGCTGCCGCGTTGGGCCGAGCCACGACGCGCCCATGTCGCCTCGCGCGCAGGCGTCGTCCTGGCCGTCAACCTGCTGGTCCTGCTGACGGCGGCCGTGCAGCTCAACGACCAGTTCCTGTTCTTCGCCGACTGGGCCGACCTGGACGGCGCCCTGACCGGAACCACCGCCAGCACCGGCCTGCACCGCGGTGGCACGAGCGCCCAGGCCGCCCGAACACCGGTCTCCGGGCCGGCGGCGGTCCGGCCCGGGACGCTGGAGCCGTTGCCGCCGGGGTCGGACCTCGGCCCCGGCGTGACGCGGTACCGCGTGCCGGGCCCCCTGAGCGGGATCACCGCGGACGTCGTCGTCGCCGCCCCCGACGGCTATCGCGACGACCCGACCACGTCGTACCCGGTTCTGGAGACCTTCTCGGGCTACCCCGGAGCGCCGCAGCAGTGGATCCAGGCCTTTCACCTGCCCGAGGCGGTGGACCGCGAGGTCGCCGCGCACCGGCTGGCCCGGATGCTGATCATCTCCCCCCAGCTGGAGGTCCCGGCCGGCACCGACACCGAGTGCGTCGACGGACTGCCGGGCGACCCGCAGGTCGAGACGTGGCTCACCCGGGACGTGCCGGACTGGGTCGCCGCGCACTTCCGGGTCCACGTCGACCGCGGGTCGTGGGCGACCGTCGGCATGTCGGCCGGTGGCTGGTGCGCGGCGATGGCCGCGATGCTGCACCCGGCGCAGTACGGCGGCGCGATCGTGATGGCCGGCTACTTCCGGCCGGTGTTCGGGCCGCAGTACGAGCCGTTCCCCGTGGACAGCGACAGTGAGCGGCGCTACAACCTGCTGGCCCTGATCCATCGCCAACCACCGCCCACGGCGCTGTGGCTGGGGACGTCGCACGCCGACACCCTGTCCTACCCCACCAGCGCCGCACTGATCTCCGGGGCGAAACAGCCGCTGTCGGTGTCGGCGACCGTGCTGCAGAACGCCGGCCACCGCACCACCGTCTGGCTCGATCTGCTCCCCTCAGCCCTCGACTGGCTCGGCCGCAGCGTGCCCGGGTTCGCCGCATCCGTCCCACCGGCGCGGTGACCCGCCCCACCTCGGTCGCCGACCCGACGCCATCTTGGCCGCACCTTGACGTGCGCCGGCCGCCGGATGCGCCACCATCGACGGATGGCAGTGCTGGGACCCGTGCGGCAGGAGGGCCACCGCGGCGTCGATGCCGGTGGGTGACGCGACCACGCGCACCCGGCGAGAGGGCCGGCGTGGTGGTCGGCACCGACGGGGGGCGCTGCCCTGGCTCGCGACGCTCGCGGTGGCCACCGTCCTGGCCGTCACCGCCATGCTGGCGGGAGCGGCGCTGACCGCAGGGCGGCCACCGGCCACGGCGCTCGACGACGAGGCCGCCGCGATGCACCCGTGGACGACTCATGCGGCAGGGGCGGACGCCGATCCGTCCCCCGACCCGCCCGCACCCACCGGCTCCACGGGTGGCGAGACCACCGGGAGCAGGACCACGGACAGCGGAACCACCGGCAGCGAGACCACGGACGGCGCCGTGGCCGCGGCCGGGCCCCTCAACGTCGTGGCGCTCGGCGACTCCGTCCCGGCGGCCGGGGGCTGTGACTGCACCTCCTACGCCTCGCTCGTCGGGCAGCAACTGGCACGGCGTCGACGAACTCAGCCTCAGGTGCGCAACCTCGCCGTCGGCGGCCTGACCACCTCCGGCCTGGGCGCCCAGCTCCAGCGGTCCGACGTCCAGGACGCTCTCGCCACGGCCGACGTCGTCCTGATCACTGTCGGGGCCAACGACTTCGACCCCGACCCCCTGACCACGCCGGCCTGCCGACCGGCGTCCGTGCTGCCGTGCTACCAGCCGACCCTGGCCTCCCAGCGGGTGTGGCTCGCCGACGTCCTGACCCGGGTCGACGCCCTGACCGCGCACCAGCACGCGAGCGTGCTGGTCACCGGCTACTGGAACGTCTTCCTCGACGGTGCCGTGGGACAGGCCCAGGGCCAGGCTTACGTGGACGCCAGCAACTCCCTGACCGTCGCGGAGAACGCCCAGATCGCCGCGGTCACCGCCGCGCACGGGGACCGGTACGTCGACATCTACACCCCCTTCAAGGGGGACGGCGACACGGACGACACCTCGCTGCTGGCGGCCGACGGGGACCACCCCAACCAGTCCGGCCACGACGCCATCGCCCGCGCCGTGGTGGACGCCCTCCCCTGACGTCCGATCGGCTGCCCTCCCGGTCGGCGCCGCCTGGTCATCCGCCGGGGGTGTCCCGCCCCTGCCGGGCGGTGAGGAACGCGTCCAGCTCGGGGACGAGAGCGCCGGGCGCGAGGTCGGGCGCGTTGTGGCCCGCTCCCTCGATGACCTGCATCGTCGCGGCCGGCAGAAGCTCCGCGAGGCGGCGGACCGCGTAGTGGTTCCACCGCGCGCCGCCGCTGCCGGCCAGCAGCAGTGTCGGCGTGCTGACGGCGAGGTACCGGGTGCCGTCGGACGCCAGGCGCTCCAGCTCGCCGACCTCCGCCCCCAACCGGTCGACCATCTCGCGGGTGTCGATCCGTTCCTGCCTGCCGCCGAGGAGCAGGATCAGCGCCGCCAGGGGCAGGCCTGCTGCGCGCGGGAACCGCTGCGAGCCCGACAACCCGATCCCGGCGAGCATCGTCGCCAGCGCCGCGGTCCTGCGGCCACGACCCAGGTGCCGGGCGAACCCGGGGATCCAGCCAAGGTCCAGGGCGCCGTCCAGCACCACCCCGGGCTCGTAGCACGCCAGCGCCGCCAAGGGCCGCCGCAGGGCCACGTGCAGGCCGACCAGCCCGCCGTAGCTGTGCCCGAGCACCTGGTCCGAGCCCGTCGCGTCCAGGACGGCCAGGACGTCCTCGACCTCCCGCTCGATCGTGTACCCGGCGCCCAGCGGGCCACTGCCACCGCGCCCGCGGCGCTCCACGACGTGCACCGGCCGGCTCCGGCCCAGCCGCCCGGCCAGCTCCCGGTAGTGGTGGGCCCGGCGCAGCACGCCAGGGACGACGACGACCCCAGGTCCGGGCGCCGTCGACAGGACGGCGATGACCGTCCCGTCGGCCGAGATCACCGACCTCACCTGCAAGGTCGTCGGTGTGTCCACATGCGCCATCGTGCCCTCCGCCTGGCCGCCCGACACCGTCGCGGACCAGCATGGTCAGCGTCCCTGGCGCGAGGCTGTCACCCAGCTGTCATCAGCGACCCGGGGGCCATCAGTTGGCCCGGGCGACGGCGCCGAGGGTGGGGTGTCGGCCCAGCCAGGCGGGGAAGCGGGAGACCAGCCTGGGCTGGCCGGCCAGGCTGATCTCCCCGGCCCGGGTGGCCTGGCCCATGGAACGGTCGCCCATCCACACCTGGGTCAGTGCGCGCAGGTCGGCCTCGACGCGCAGGTGCACGTCCTTGCCGGGATCGACCATGCACAGGTCGACCCCGTCGGGATCGACGACCATCCAGAAGGTGCGCCCCTGCCCAGGGGTGCCGCGGATCCAGAACTCCACGACGCATTGCTGCGGCGACAGTCCCTCGGGGCGGACCATCCTGCGGATGTCCCACATCAGGAAGGTCGGGTCGAGTTCGTCGGCGTCGTAGGTGCTGCGGACCCAGCGCTGGCCCCAGACCCCCATCGCCTCGATGAGCGGGTAGAGCTCCCGTCCCGCGGTGGTCAACCGGTAGCTCGGGCCGGTGGTGCCCAGGTCTCGTTCGAGGACGCCGGCCGCCACGAGCTGGCGCAGCCGCTTGCTCAGCAGCGCCGGCGACACCTGCGGGACGCCGCGCTGGATCTCGCTGAACCGGGTGCTGCCGCACAGGAGCTCGCGCACGATCAGCGGCATCCACCGCTCGCAGAGGATCTCGGCGGTCTTGGCCACGGGGCAGAACTGGGCGTAGCTGGGCACGCATCGACGGTAGTGAACGGTGGCGGGCCTTGGCACTACAGATCGTGAAGTGCGGGTCGGCACCGGCGGCTGGTTGTCTCGGGTGTCCACACACCGAACGAGAGAGGCCACCATGGGCAAGGCAGTGGTGTCACTGTGCACGGGCCTGGAGGACGCGGAGAAGGTCACCGTCGCGTTCCTGGTCGCGGTCGGCGCGGCCGAGAGCGGCCGGCCGACCCTGATGTTCCTCACCAAGGAGGCGGTCCGTCTCGCCCTGCCCGGGGTGGCGACGGGGACCGCCTGCTCGACCTGTCCGAGCCTGGACTCGCTCCTGCAGCGCTTCACCGTGGCCGGCGGGCGGTACCTCGTCTGCCCCATCTGCATCGACGCCAAGGGCCTGAGCGACCACGACCTCATCGACGGCGCCACCAAGGGCGGCACCGTGCCGATGTGGGAGTGGATCGGCGACGAGGGCGCCACCACCTTCAGCTACTGATCCCCCGGTTGAGCGGGCCCCGCAGTCCGACCGGCCCGCCGTCCGGGCGGCTCGCCTCCGGGCGGCTCGCATGGCGGGGGGGCGTGAGCGTTCGGACTCGCTCGGAGGGACGAGGAGCTCGTTGAGTGGCACCGGTAGCGGACGGGCGACGGTGCACGAGATCGCGTCGGCACTCGGGCTGCGCCGACCGGCCGTGGCCGTAGGCACGGTGCCCGCCCATCCACTCGTCCCGCCCTGGCCCGGCCCGATCCGGGGGATCCTGCTGTCCCCGGGCGGCGCTCGTGGCTACCGGGAGGAACCCGGGCACGCCGCGTCTGCGGGACAGCTACGCCGGGTCGGAGCCGGGCATGTCCCGGCTGACCGCGGCGAGCACGGCGTCCAGGGTGGTCTCGGCCTGCTCGAGGGACTGCCGGCCGACGTGCCGTCCGATGCGGTCGGCCCAGCTGCGTTGGGCCTGCTGGATGACCCGCAGGGCGCTGCGGCCCACCGGCGTGATGGCCAACAGCTTGGCGCGCGCGTGGCGAGGGTTGTCCTCGTAGGCGGCCAGGCCGTCCGCCACGAGCAGGTCGGCCAGGCGCTGCACCCCCTGCCGCGCCTGCCCCATGACCCTGCCGAGGTCGGCAACCGTGGCCGGGCCCGCGTCGATCGCCTCCAGGACCATCCAGCGTGCCAAGGTCTGACCGGCGAGCTGGGCCAGCGCCTCACCCGCGGCGCTCAGGCGCCGCTCCAGCGGGAACGTCCGCATGAGCAGGCGGGTGAAGGCAGCGCCGGCCGGCGACCAGTCCGGCACCCCCTCGATCATCTGATTGACAACATGTTGTCCATCTTCTAGGCTCTCAATCACGACAACATGTTGTCATACGCGAGGGAGAAGCACCATGACCACACTCGTCACCGGTGGCACCGGCACGATCGGCCGCCTGATCGTCCGTGGCCTGCTCGAGCGCCAGGTCCCGGTCCGCATCGCCAGCCGCCGCGTGCCGCAGGAGGTGCCCGCCGGCGCCGAGCACGTCACCGTCGACCTGACCGGCCCGCTGCCCGCCGGCCTCTTCGACGGAGTCCGGCAACTGTTCCTCTTCCCTGCGGACGGCGACCTCGCCCCGGCCCTCAAGGAGGCCGCAGGCGCGGGGGTCGAGCATGTCGTCGTCCTGTCCTCCCTCGCCGCGGCCGGCGAGAAGGAGCGGGACCTGACGTCGGACAGCGGCCTGCACCACCGTGCCGTGGAGGAAGCGGTCGCTGCCAGCGGGCTGCCGACGACGACTCTGCGCCCGGGCACCTTCGCCACCAACCTGCTCTTCTGGGCGCACTCGATCCGCTTCAGCGGCGGCGTCGACGGTCCCTACCCCACCTCGGCACAGGCCCCCGTGCACGAGGCCGACATCGCCGACGTCGCCGTCGCGGCCCTGACCGACGGGCGGCACCGTGGCACCGTCCACCGGCTGACCGGCCCGCAAGCCCTCACCCAGGCCGACCAGCTGGCCGTCATCGCCGCGGCGCTGGGCCGGCCGCTCACCTATCGCACCATCACGCCGGAGCAGTTCACCGCCACCATGAGCCAGTGGATGCCGCCCGGCATCATCGCGATGATGCTGCGCTACTGGGCGGAGACCGTCGACGACCCGGACGCGGTCACCTCCACCGAGGCGATCACCGGGCGCACCCGCAGCTTGACCGAATGGGCCTGCGACCACGTCGCGGACTTCCGCTGACCGGACCAGCAGCGCCCGACCGGCGGGGCGTCCGACGTGGCCTTTGAGCGGCGGGACGGAGGGCGTCCCAGGTGCTCGGCGCGCAGGTCCACGACCCGCTCGAGACGCTGGCGTACGTCGCGGCGACCACCAGCGCGCTCGCCCTGGGCACCAGCGTGCGCGGCAGTCCGAGAACCTCTCTCGGATCCAGGACCCCTGCTCGGACCACCCGAGCAGGTCGCCGACGACCTCGACCCGGCCCCTCACCTCGGGATCGACCACGTCATCTGGAGCGCCCTCACCGACGACCCGCTCGATCACCCGCCACTGCCGGCGCAGCCGCGCTCCCCCGCAGGCGTCTCTGCGCCGTCACCCACCGCACGAGCCTTCGACCTTCCGGCTCACGAGCCCTCCCCACGCATCGAGGCGTGGGGAGGGCTCGTGCGGCTCGACACGTGCCGTTGGCTGCGGCCAACAGCGGACAACCCGCACGCCGCGGCCGTCGAGAGACGGGTGGACGGAGACGGCGAGGAGTGGCCATCCGCACACGTCGTCCCCCCGTTCGGCCGGCGGCGGAGCACATCCTGGGTGCTCCGGGCCGACCGGAAGCGGCAACACGGAGGGGGATGTGACCCGGTGTCGATCCGTCCGCCTCCCCGGGCGTCGCAGACCGAATCCCCGCCCGCCGCCGGCGGGCGGTGCGCATGCCTGCTTCCACGCGTCAGATGCCGGGACACGTTCCCGGGTCGGGCTCGTCCGTTCTCGTCGAGCCACCTTGGGGAACGTTCGGGAAGGTGACGAGGAGAACGTACGGGGTTGAGCCGGCATTGAGGACGTCGTCCACCTCGCCGGGACGCTCGATGAACGCCTGCCCGGCGGTGTAGACGGTGGTCCTGCAATGATGACCGGCCGCCGAGTAGACGGTGAGCGCGCCCTCCTTGACGAGGATGATCGCGCCCCCCGGATGGGAGTGCCAACCGGAGGAGCCGCCCGGATTGACCGTGATCTGCGCCATGGCGAGGTCCGTTCCGGACTGCAGCCTGATGCTGCCGTGTGATGTGTTGGTGCCGCGTGCCAACTGGACGTTCGTCAGCCCTGCCGGCGGCGTGGCCACGCTTGGCGTGCCGGTCGCTACCGTGACCACGCCCGCGATTCCTATGCCGAGCAGTGCCCATCTGGCGGTGTCTTTCATGTCTTTCCCTTCTGGTGAGAATCAGAATTGACGCGACGCCGAGAACCGGGATTTCCCGGCGACCGCGGCCACCGCGGCAACGACCAGCGCAGCCTCCGGCAGCAACCGGGCAGCACCGCAGCGCCGTGGAGCGGAGGCAGAAACCCGCCGCCCGCGGACGCCAGGAACATCGTCGATAGTTCCATGATCAATTGCCCGCCGCCTGGTCCGCGACGGTGGCCGGCAACCGGACCACTACGTCGCGCACCGAGTCCGTGCGGCCGGCGCGTTGGCCGGGACCCGACCGGCAGCAGCCCCTGTGGGAAGTGGGCCCGCGGCCACTGTTGTTCTCGGCCACCAGGGGTCCGCCTCCTCATCGTCGGTGTGGCGCTGTTCAGCCGACACTTCGGCGCGCCCGGGGGAAGGTCGTGCTCGCCGTCCTGCGCCGTCGGCTCCGCGCTGCGAGCATCAGGGCTGCCGTGGCTACCGCCATCAGGACGATGATCACCGCGATCGTCAGGACGGGGGGACCGGCCGCGAGGGGCTCCGAGGTGAGCGGGATCGGTCCGGCCCCGTCGTTCGGGGCTAGCGGTCGAGCCTCAGCGGTTGAGGCGAGCACCGTCGGGACGAGGGTCGCGAACGTGAGACCGGCGACAAGGAGCACGGTTCGGTGGGAGTGGAGCATCGCATCATCTCCAGGGTTCGGGTGGCCAAGCGGTGCGGACAAGAACAGCCGTCCGGCCTTGGACTTCGATCGGAGACGGATTGAACGCGAACCTCGGAATCCGTTTGATCCGGCGATACCTGCAGTGAACACTGGGACCCGGGCCGTCGGCGGCCACGGCGGCGGCAATGGCCGCCGCAGCGGTTCGGGCGATCCGCCCCGGTGCGCAGGGGCTCCCGGAGTATCGACGCGTGCGACCATGGAGCAGCCGTCAATCAGCAGGAGCTGGGATCATGAAGGGCGAGGCGGACTCAGGGACACTCGCACCTTCGGGGGGCAACGGCCCGACGGCCTGCCATTACCGGCTGCTGGGACCGCTGCAGGTGCAGCGGGACGGCGTGGCCATGGTGCTGGGCGGGCCACGACAAAGGGCCGTGCTGGCCTTACTACTGCTGAACAACAATTATTGCGTACCACTCGATCAGTTGATCGACACCGTGTGGTCGGGTCGCCCTCCCCCCGGCGCGGTGCCCACGGCCCGGACCTACGTCCACCACCTGTGACAACAGGGCCCGCTCCAAAACTGCGATCCGCGCGTCCTGCGCCGCGATCCGCGTCTCCTGCTCGGCCACCCGCGCAGTCAGGGCAACGTTCACCGACCGCAACTCGACGATCAGCGCGAGCAGATCCTCACGCGACACACCCTCCGGCCCCGGCACCGCACGACTCAAACACGATCAAGCTGGTCACGCCAGCACCGACACGCGACCCCTTCAGACCGGAATGACCTGAATGCTTACGCTCGAGTTTGGGGCCGGGTTTCGGATCAAAATGACAATAAGGATTGCTCGTCGCCGGTGGTCCTGGAAGTGGTAGAAGGCTGGAGCCGCGGCGGGTGTGTCTTACTTTTCGCCTGGTGTGTCTGGGTTTCTCCGGAGCGTTGCAAGGCCGCCAACATCGTTCGGCGGGAGTGGACGGGATGATGGAGGCGCAACTTCTGATAGAGCGGTGGTCATCGCGGCGACTGCGGATTGGGTGGGGTGTTGTTGGTCTTGATCCGGATTTGCGGACTCGGTGGTGAGATTGAGTGCGGCGGCTGCGAAGCGGGTTACGGGGTGGTCTGGGCGCAGCGTCCGATGGGTGCGCTCGACGGTGTCGTGGCTCAGTCTGTAGGCGAGCACTTGCTCGCCTACGCCGGCTAGGGCGAAGGATAGTGCGGCCGCGACGAGAAGCGTCGTGCTGTGGTCGGCTCCGAGTATGCGTTGGGAGCGCTCCAGGGTGTCCTGGCCCAGGCCGCGGGCTGGTTCCAGCTCGCCTACCCCGATGAGAGCGAAGGCGAAGGCGCCTGCCGCTGCCAGGCTCACGGCGTGGTCGGGGCCGTACTGCCGCCGCACTTGATCGAGGATTTCTTGGCCCAAGATGCGGGCGGCGTTTACGTCTCCCCTGCAGACGAGAAGGAGGGTCATGGTGGTCCCGATTCGCAGGGTGGTGGCGTGTTCCGCGCCGAGTACTCGCCGGGCGCGTTCCAGGGTGTCCTGGCCCAGTGAGAAGGCTGCTGCCCGGTCGCCGAGCTCGACCAGCGCGAACGTGAGGACCCCGGCGACCATCACGGTGACGGGGTGGTCGTGTCCGAGTGCCTGCTGGGCACGTCGGAGGGTGGCCTGCCCCAAGTCGCGAGCTGAGTCAACATCCTGCCCAAGCCTGGCCAGTGTGAAGGTCAGGGCGCCCGCCGCCATCAGCGTGGTGGAGTGGTTGGGGCCCAGGACCCGCTGGGCACGCTCGAGGGTGTCCTGGCCCAGGGCACGGGCTGACTCGATATCCCGCCCCAGCTTGGCCAGCGTTACGGTCAGCGCAGCCGCCGCCGTCACGGTGGCTGGGTGGTCGGGACCAAGTAGTCGCCGGCAGCGGCTGAATGTGTCCTGGCTTCCTGACGTTTCTGGCTCGCTCGTATTCGTGTAGGCCCAGTGCGCGTCGGAGGACTGAAGGGCTGCGGCTTGCAGGCAGTCGGGGTGATCGGGGCCGAGCATCGCGCACCAACGATTGACCAACTGAACGAGAAAGGTGTGGCCGCTGCCTTGAAGCTGGCCCACCACCTGCAGGTATCGGGCGGTGTCCAGGCACAGTCGCCGACCATCGGCACAGTCGCCAAGCTCGAGAGCCGTCGCCAGCAGGTGTGGGGCTAATTCGGCATAGCCGGACCAGCTCTGTGGATCTTGTGGGTCTCCGGGATGGGTGGCGGTCAGGAGCGCCAGGACCTGGTGCCGGATCTGTCGTTGGGTAAGGGGAGGTAGGTGGTATCGAATGGCGCTTTGGACAAGGCGGTGGAGGTGGAGTCGGTCGCCCTGGCGTCGGGCCAGCGAGTATCCGACGATCAACCCGACCAGGTCGTCCAGTTGATCGGGTTCAGCGGCGGCGGTTCGCAGGGGCTCGTCGAGCAGTTCAGGGTGGTCGGTGAACCAGTGCAGCGGTATCGGTTCCGGGCCTAGATAGGCGACCAAACGCAGCAGCTGCACCGCCGCGGGACTGTCCTGCTGGACTTGGTCCACCGACAGCGACCACGTGGTGTCCAACCTGCCCTGGTAGCCGATCACCTCGCCCATGGCCAGCAGGGTGTTTCGGCGAGTGCGGAAGCGTTCGAGATAGGTGCCTGGTGGGAGTCCGGTGGATTCTAGGTAGCCGGCGGCTTGGGCGGCGGCCAGCGGCAGGTCGCCCAGTTCGGCGGCCAGGTTGTCCGCCAAGGGTTCATCGAGGGTGGGCAGGCGTCGGCGCAGCAGTCCCATGGTCTCCGGGCGGGTCAGCACATCGACCTCCATACGGCCGCCGAGGCCTCCCCAGCCGGGGTGGCGGGAGGTGACCAGGACATGTCCTCCTGTTCCACCCGGCAGATGGCCGATCAGGTCCGGTGGCCGCTGCGCATTGTCGAAGATCAGCAACCAGTCGGAGCGGACCCTCAGCTCGCCCAGCACCCGCCCGACGGTCTCGCTGACCAGCCGCTCGGTCGGCAGCCCGAGATGGTCGGCCAGGGCGGCCAGCTGGGCGCCGATCAGGATCGGCTGCTCAGCATTGATCCACAACACCAGCTGGTAGTCGGCGGCAAACCGGTAGGCATACTCAATCGCCAGCTGGGTCTTGGGCCCCCCCCCCCCACCCCCACACCCCCCCCGCCAAAAAAAAACCCCCAAGGGGGGCGGCGGGGGCAAACACATGCTTTTGGTGGGGGACGGGGCGCGCGGGGGGCGA
>Ga0302322_100003124_pt1 | contig 14139 bp, 11 predicted proteins | sample Fen_T0_2_FD_203757 | JGI IMG/M metagenome (GOLD analysis project Ga0302322, IMG submission 203757) | Peat permafrost microbial communities from Stordalen Mire near Abisko, Sweden - Fen_T0_2 | ecosystem: Environmental > Terrestrial > Soil > Wetlands > Permafrost | place: Sweden: Abisko... | reverse complement strand
ATCCATTCCGGCCACGGTAACCCCACTTCTGGCACAACGAATCATTTTCCGCCATCCTCACCCCCACCTCGGGTAACAATACTTTTGGCTCAATTCGCAGTCTGGCCGGGATGTTCTTTTTACCTTTGGACCCTGGGGGATTTTGTACGGTGGCTACCTGCCGGCGACGTTTTTGACTTGCGCGTTGCTTTCGGTGGGCTTGGCCTTGATTTTTTGGTGGAGCGGATGGCAAATCGCCCGCCACATTTTCGCCCATCAACTGGTCGTCGCGGTTTGGTTCATGGCCTTGGCGGGACTGGCCGGGATGCGCATTGACCAGAGTCTTGATGTTCGCGCTGTGTGCTGGTCGCTCTTGATTCTGGTGAATTATTTCAACGTGGAGGACCGGCCCATGAGCGGTCGGATGCTCTGGCTCGCCAGCGGGGCTGGCTTGCTCGCCTTGGTTAAGTTTACCTTTTTTATTGAGTTTGGCGTGGTGTTTCTGGTGATTGGCCTGGATGTCTGGTTGCGGCGACGAAGTTTTCCCTGGCTGGTGCTGGCCTACGTCGCCAGCCTGTTATGCTTCTGGCTGCTGGCCGGGCAATCCCTGCTGAACTTCTGGGCCTACCTGCATTATTCGCTGGTAATAGCCGGGGGCTATACCCAGGCGATGATGATGTCGGGCCCGGACGAGCGGTTCACCACCTTGGGCATGTTGGTGTCCATGGGATTTCTGTTGGCAGTGGTGGGGGTGGGTGCCTGGAAACAAAGGCGCTTCTACGCGCTGTTGCCATTGGCTGGCTGGGGTGGAATATTATTCCTGGTCTTCAAGCATGGCAGCGTACGCCATCATTCCATTCATATCATCACCACGACGATGCAGCTGCTGGCGGCGGTGCTGGTTTGCCTGGCGCTGGCCTGGCCGGTTTTAAAAAAATCGCCCCGGTGGATTTCCGGCTGCCTGGGGCTCGCGTTCGCGCTTATCTTTCTGTTTGGGACCATCACCTACAACCGGTGTTTTTACAGAAATGGATTTCCGGACGAGACCCTTTGGAGTGACTATGGTTGGACGTTCGATTATAACAATCTGACCGCGATAACCCGGTTGGTGCGTAACCCGGCATATTTGCAAAAGAAGCAGGCGCAGAACCTGGAGGAAATTCACCAGCAATTTCCCCTGCCGGCAATACCGGGCACGGTTGATGTCTATCCGTGGCGGCAGGCGGTTCTCTTCGCGAATGACTTGGATTACCACCCCCGGCCAATCATACAGAGTTACTCAGCTTACACCCCGGCGCTGGCGGCGCTCAATGCGGCGCATTTGCAGGGAAATGATGCGCCGGATAATGTGCTGTTTGATGTGGATCCCCAAAACCATAATTATCCTGCATTCGAGGACGGCCTTTCCTGGCCGGACTTGTTGACGCGTTATGATTGGGCGGGAAATGTCAGCGGGTTTGCCCTTTTCAAACGCGCCCGCCAGCCGAGAACTTTCCACCTCGAGCCATTGACAAATGTGGTGGCAGTCATGGGCGAAGCCGTGACCATCGCGACGAATCAAGGGCTCATATGGGCCCGGTTGGAGATTGCTCCAACTCTGCGTGGCCGCTTCGCCGCCATCGTTTACAAGCCGCAACCTTTGATATTGTTAGTTTCGCTAAATGATGGCCGGCGGTTTGGTTTTAATTTGGTTCCTGGCATGGCCGAAGGTGGTTTTTTGTTGTCGCCCTATATTCCTGACCGAGGTGCTTTTGCCACTCTGGCGGCCGGGCGGGCAACGCCTGATTTGGGCGGTTTGCAGGTGAATTCGGTGGCCATATCCGCCGCCTGTCCAGGGGAACAGGTCGGCGATTATCAGTCCCCAATCCGCTGGCAATTTTTTCGCCTTGAGTTCCCATCGCCGGCTGGCGGGGTCGCGCCATCCGTGAAAACTGAAAATGCCGGCGATGTCGCGCCGGTGGAGGTCAACGCCGCAGCGGGTGGAAAGTAAACGCCGCCGGCCGCCGGGCTTCCGGGTCCAGGCGCACGCTGAAATAGCCGCCGTCATTGAGCAATTCAATGCCGGCGAGCGCGGGGCAGAGGCGCACATGGAACGGCCGCCACGCCCGCGCCTGGTGCAGGGCGGTGGTTAATTTGCGGATGGAGGGCCCCAGAAAACGCACCGGCGGAATGCCGGCCAGCAGCCGGCTTTTCCATAAAACCAGGTCGGTGTGCAGGTGGCCGATGATGGTTTGCTCAATCTGCGGCAACCGGCGGCGCACCACTTCATCCTGTGCCAGAAACGGCAGCGCCGTGGGGTCGTGGCAGAACAACAGCACGCGCTGCTGCGGCTGGAGCGCGGCAAACGCGGCCCGGATTTCGTCAAAATGCTCCGCGCGCAACCGTTCCCATTCCGGCCATTCCCCGGGCACGGTGTCACTCCGGTTGGCCGGCAACGTGAGGAGCGGCGAGGCGACGCCGAGCAGCAGATAATTCCCCACGGATAGTTTCCAAAAAGGTTTGACGCCAAACGCACCGGTGGTCGCCTGCCAGCTCGCGAGTTTCATGCCGCCCAGACCACTGAACATGGTTTTCTTGCCGAGCTCGTGGTCGCCCATGACCAAATGCAGCCGGTCGCCGAACTTCGCCCGCAGTTTGTCCCGGCATTCCACCGCGCTGGCCATCGCCGCCTCATCCGCGAGGCCGATGAAGGCGGAATCACAGGTGTAATCGCCATTCACGATGACCAGCTCCGCCGCCGGGGCGGCCGCCAGAAAGCGGTCCAGTTGCGGACTGCGGGCAAACGGGTCGCGCATCCAGATGAGATTCCGGTAGACGCGGGCCAGCCGGCGCTCGAAGGGGTTCGCAATGGCCTTCAATTCATAGTCGCTGCCGCGGACACGTTCGGCGGCCCCGGCATAATGAATATCGCTCAGGATGAGCAACGATACGGAATTGGCCGGGGAGGGGGATGTCATGGTTTAAGCCAGCGCGGCGGCGCGTCCGCGCGGGAGCCGGCCCAGATGGTTCATCAGGAAGCCGTGCAGAAACTGGCTCAATTCGCTGAGCTGCGCCGCGGAGAGCTTCAGTCTGGCCCCGCTGGACCAGTCGCCCGTCTGGAGCGCCTGCACGATTTTTTTGGTGCCAGGTGCCAGCCGGGTTTCTTCCAGGTCGGGGGCGAGGCCAAGTTCCCGCAGCAGGTTCAATTCGAGCGCCAGGATGTTTTGCGGCTGCGGCGGCTGCGCGCACAGCAGTTTCAGAAAGCCGCGCACCAGTTCGAAAATCTCCGGCAGCGGCGATTCCGTTTCCGTGGCCTGCTCCAGAAAGGCTGCCGCATAGGCCGCCTGCTGCAGTTTGGAAATATCTTCCCGGATCGCGCTGTGCGTCTCGTGCAGGTTCACTTCCCGCAGGTTGTGCAGCTCGGAACTGCGGCTGCGGCTGAAGGAAAAATCCGCGGCATAAAACAAATCCAGCTTGCCCGCGAACGGCGATTTGGCCCGGCGCGCGCCCTTGGCCACCGTGGCAAGCCGGCCCAGCTCCGGCGTGAGCCAGTGGATGATCAGGCTCGTCTCCGTGAGCAGTCGGGTGCGCAGGATGATGCCGCTGGCGGTTTCGATCATTGGACCTTTGCCGGCAGGGCATCCGGCGCGATGGAACCGAGACTCACGATGTATTTGATGCCGTCCGCCACGCTCATGTCGAGCTTGGTGGTTTTCTCCTCGGGCACCAGGATCATGAAGCCGGACGTGGGGTTCGGCGTGGTTGGAATGAAAACGCTGACAAAGTTTTGGCCGGTTTTCCGCGCGATTTCCCCCTGCGCATCGCTGGTGATGAAGCCCACGGAATAATTGCCCGGCCCCGGGAATTCGACCAGCACGACGGTCTTGAAGGAGCTTTTGTTGCCGGAAAACGCGTCGTTCACCTGCTTGATGGTGCTGTAAAACTTGTTCAGCAGCGGCACGTTCAGCATCACATAATCAAACCAGGCAATGAGCCGTTTGCCGACGTAATGGTGGGCGAGCAGGCCCACCACGGAAATCAGGATGGCCGCCAGCACCAGCGCCGCCGCGCTCCAATACCAGAACATGTCGCCCCGGCCGTCCTGCGGGAGGTAAAGGCTGTCATGCGTGAGGTGCTTCGGCAGGAAAAAGAGCAGCGTGTCGGTAAAGCTGGAAATGGTGCCGAAGACCCATTTCACCGCCGCCAGGGTCAGCAGGGCGGGCAGGGACACGGCCAGACCGGTAATAAAATAGGCCCGCCAGCGGGCGAAAATCGTCTTTCTCACTTCACCATTTTAGCGGGGCGCCGCAGTTCGGCGAGCGCAAACCTCCGGGCCAGCCGCCGCACCAGCCGGTTTTCTTCGCGCTTCATTTTCCGGCGCAACTCCGGTTTTAAATCATCATAGCCGACCAGGTGCAAAATACCGTGGACCACATAACGGGTCAGCTCGGCCTGCCAGCTGGTGCCAAATTCCCTGGCCTGTGCGATGGCGTCGTCCACGCAGATGTATAATTCACCGTGGAGCCCCGGCGGCGTGCCGGGGGAGGGGCTGCCGTCGGCGTGGTCAAATGTGATGACATCCGTCGAGCCTTCGTGCTGGAGAAACTGCCGGTTGACGCGGGCCATTTCCTTGGCCCCCACCAGCACGATGCCGAGTTCGGCCTCCGCAATGGCCAGTTCGCTGAAAATATCGGCCGCGATTTGCCGCAGCAAACGCAGGTTGACCGGCTGGCTCCGCTGGCGGTTGAGGATGGTCAGGCTCATTTATCCGTCTTGCCCGTGCCGCGATGATGTTCATACGCGGCGATGATGCGCTGCACCAGCGGATGCCGCACCACGTCCCGCTTGGAAAACTCCATGATCGCGATGCCTTCGGTGTTCCGCAGCGCGCGGTGCGCCTCCGCCAGGCCGGAGTGCTTGTGCGCCGGCAGGTCAATCTGCGTTTCGTCGCCGGTGATGACGGCCTTCGACCCGTGGCCGAGGCGCGTGAGAAACATCAGCATCTGCTCCGCCGTGGAATTCTGCGCCTCGTCCAGGATGATGAACGCGCCGTTCAGCGTCCGGCCGCGCATGTAGGCCAGCGGCGCAATCTCGATCGTTCCGCGCTCCGAATGCTTGGCCAGTTCCTCGGCCGGCAGCATGTCATGCAGCGCATCGTGCAACGGCCGCAGATACGGCGTGATTTTTTCGAACAAATCGCCGGGCAAAAACCCCAGCGCCTCGCCGGCTTCCACCGCCGGCCGGGTCAGGATGATCCGGGAAACCGCCCCCTCCCGCAGGGCCGAGAGCGCCATCGCCACCGCCAGATAGGTCTTGCCGGTGCCCGCCGGGCCGATCCCAAACGTGATGTCATGCTTGCGGATGGCTTCGAGATATTTCTTCTGGCCCACCGTCTTCGCCGTCACGCCCGGTTTCCGTTCATGCGTCGTCACCCGGTCGCTCACCATGTCTTTGAGCATCGTGCCGCCCTCGTGTTTCACCACATTGACCGCGTGGGTGAACTCGCGGTTTTTCACCGGCGAACCGGCTTTGAGCATGCTTTCCAGCGAACCGAACAGATGCTTGGCGCGTTCAATGTCCACCTCCGTGCCTTCGAGCTTGATCCAGCCTTCGCGGGCGGTGGCCTTGATGCCCAGCTCGGATTCGAGCAGCGCCAGATTGCGCGGTTCGTGGTTGAACAGTTGCTGCGCGAACCGCGCATTTTCGTAATGAAGTGTTTCAGTGGCCACAGGATCAAAAATATTTGCCACAGATTTTCACAGAAGACGCCGGGATGCAATGCCGGTTTGGGCGCAAAAATGTGGCCGGGCGCAGCTTACGGGGAGGACGGCGGCATAAACTACCGCACCGGAGTGCGGCCGTCGGTCTGAAATCACCGGCTTGGTCCGGCGTGCTCTCGCTTTCCACCTCGCTGCGCCCGCGGTCGGCCGGATATTTCATCGCGGCTTGTTGCGTTTCATTGGCACCGGGCTTTTAGGACTGACGGTGACGACCACAGCCGTTTTAACGGCTTCCGGTCAAAGCCCCTGCCGCCGCCCCCAGTTCGTGCGGCCTGGCCTCAACTGGCTGAAGCCTTGTGCAAATGCCTTGTTTTTTGCCTTGGTCTTGTAGTCGGTCAAGTAATCTCGAAAGGTGCGGGCCGGGTCGATCTACTCCCTGATCTGCTGCATCTCGTTGTCGGTGAGGGGCACTTCATTGAGCCGATCAATGCCGCGATTGTTCGCAAAGAGGATTTGCGCCCAATTCGCCAGCAAGTCCGCCTCGCTCGGGTGCTTGATGACTTCCGCGTCGCTCCAACGTGCTCGCGCAGCTCGTGGATCATGGCGGCTTCAAATTCGGATTCTTTGGCAAAGGTCATGGTTCTTCAATACGTTTCCGCTCGGCCAGGCGTGCTTTTATTTCAATCATAGCGGTGTGAAGCTTGTTTTCCAAAACCTGTTTGGTTGGCAGTTCGGTCCAATACTCGGCCACCATGATGTTGTCTTTTTGCAGATTCATCAGCTCCACCTGCTCGGTGCCGGCCTGGGCGCATAGGATCAGGCCAATGGGAGCCGCTTCCTCCGGTTGCCGCTCATATCTGTCCAACCAGTTGAGGTAGAGCTCCATCTGCCCCTTGAATCCGGCCTTAAATCGGTCAATTTTCAGCTCGACGGCGACCAGCCGTTTGAGTCGGCGATGGTAAAACAACAGATCCAGATAGAAATCCTCCCCATCAATAATCATCCGTTTCTGCCGTTCCACGAATGTAAAGCCTTTGCCCAGTTCCAGGATAAATTGCTCCAGCTCGCGGATGAGTGCCTGCTCCAGATCATCCTCCAGATAGCCATTTTGCAGCCCGAGAAAATCCAGGATGTAGGGATCTTTGAACGATCCAGCCAAGGCCGGTGTGGTGGCCAATTCCATTTTGTGATCGGCGATTTCGGCCCGCTCGTAGGCTTTGCGTTCGATTTGCCGCCGCAGTTCCCGCTTGCTCCAGCCCGCTTGCGCTGCCTCCCCGGCATAGAACAAACGAGCCGCTTGAGTTTTAAGGGGGATGAGGACCAAAAAGTGCGACCAACTCAATTGTCGCACCAGTGGCACGAGAATTTCCGGATCGGTGAAAATCTCCGCAAATTGCATCATCCGTTGCAGGTTCTTGGCCTCAAAACTCTTGCCGTATTGCTCGACGAGTCGCTGCGCCACGGTGGCCACCACCTGCTGCCCGTAGGCGGCCCGCCCGCCCTGCAAGACATCCTCATTGATGCGTTTGCCGACCTGCCAATAGGTGAGTGTCAGGGAACTGTTGACGGCGGCCACGGCCTGCAACTTCCCGCGGCGGATGATCTCCCGCAAATCGGCCAGCAGGGCGATGCCTGGCGGGGATTGGTCTTTCGGGGGTGTCAGGTCTTCGTTCATGGGATTTTCAGTGGTTCCAATATGCTGCCATGATGTAGTCCTTGTATTCGTTGCCCTCGATTTTCGACCGCATTTGGTTGGCCGATTCCCAGATTTTGGCGGCGAGTTGTTGTTTATTCACGGGGGAGGCGTTTTAAATTTAACTGCTAGGAACGCCAAATCGCTGGCTGACGGCGCGGATTTTCGGGCTGCCCTGTATTCCGCCACCATTCAAATGCTGTTTTTTCATGGAATTTGTCCATTCGACCTGCCGAGATGTACACAGGATGCATCGGTCGCGGAAAAGTTCACAGAAAAAATTACAAAAGTGGCCGAACGCAAACAAGTAATCAGGAAACCCAGCGCCTGGTCGCTGAGCACCCGCGCGGAGGCTCTCCGCATTTTGCGCTGGCAAAATGGGGAGGGGGCCGCGGAGCCGTGCTTCGTGTTCATACTTTGCCTTTAATCCCCGCGTGCGGTTGCGATGAATTAGAGCATTGACAGAAAAGCCGTCGCTCAGACCTCAGCCCGGCGCTACAGCTTTGATGGAAATACTCTAAACCAACGACTGTGTTCAGATGCAGCACCCCCGCCGCCTCCCTCACCGTTTCCAGAAAAAGATGTACAACACCAGGCCAAAGGCCGTCATTGCCCCCAGCAGGCACAGCAGGACATCAAAGCCGTTCGTCATCTTGAGCGCCTTGACCACGCCCACCAGGCCGGCCGCCAGACAGCCAATGACGGTGGACGTCATGACGTGGTCTTTGCGGAGGTTGCGCGCGCTCATCCGCATGGCCAGATGGTAGGCGATGACTTCATTGGCCGTGGCCGTGCCATCGTCGCCGCAGACCGGGCAACTGACATGGCTGGGCATGCGCCCACAGACCGGTTCAGCCTCGAAGGAATAGCGCTGACCGCAACCGCACTGAATTTTGATGGGTATCATAAAACATCTGGGTTGACCGTTGCGGCAGAATTGATTGCATGGCTCGTGCCAAACGTGTTTTGCCCGTAAAAGCTGGGCGGCCCGCTGGCAAAGGCAGGTTCCTTGCGTGTGGCTCACGCCAAACGCGTGAGCCCCGCGCAGCCGGTAGGGCGCCACGCACGCCGCGCCGGATGACCAATGCCGAAACGAAGCCCAAGGGCAAAAAGACCACCGTCGCTCAAATCTCAACCCGGCGCTACCGCTTTGCTGGAAATGCTCGAAACGAGCCCTATTTGACCACCAAGTTCGGTGGTTTTGACCCATGTCAATTGATACTTATTCACAATCCGTAGTGCTATGCTTGGGTTTGTGCACAACATATGGTGGTTTTCGCTTTACACAAACAGGCGGCTTTGGTTGCCTAGTTAAGACGAGATATGTATCTGAAGAATCTAACAGTTTTTGGCTTTAAATCCTTCGCGGATAAGACCGCGTTGAATTTCCAACCTGGCGTTACCGCCATTGTGGGGCCGAACGGCTGTGGCAAGTCCAATGTCTCGGACGCCATCCGCTGGGTGCTGGGCGAACAATCCGCCAAGGCCTTGCGCGGCGGTGAGATGGCGGACGTCATCTTTAACGGCACGGACGGCCGTAAGCCGGTGGGCATGGCCGAGGTCTCGCTGACTTTGGGCGGCGTGGGGGAGGAGAGTCTGAAGGCGGCGGGCGTCGAGGTGGCATACGACGAAGTGACGCTGACGCGCCGAATCTTTCGCGACGGCGGCAGCGAATATTTTCTGAACCGCACGCCCTGCCGGTTGAAGGACATCCAGCAGTTGTTCATGGGCACCGGGGTCGGGCGCACCAGCTACAGCATTTTGGCGCAGGGTCACATCACGCAGATTCTGTCCAGCAAGCCGGAAGACCGCCGGATGATTTTTGAGGAAGCGGCGGGCATCACCAAGTTCAAGTCGCAGAAGAAGGAGTCGCTGCGCAAGCTGGAATACACGGAGCAGAACCTGTTGCGGATTGCCGACACGATCAAGGAAGTGAAGCGGCAGATTGGTTCGCTGCAACGGCAGGCGGGGAAAGCGCGGCGTTACAAACAAATCCAGCAGGAACTGCAGCATCTGGAAACGCAGTTGGTGCGGCACCAGTTTGATGTGTTGCAGGGGGAAATAGGCGAACGGCAACAGACGGCGGAGAAGCTGCGCAACGAGATTGAGCAGGGCACGAATGCGGTGCTGCGTTTGGAAAATGAAATTGGGAAGTTGCGCGAGAATTTGTCCGAATTGGAACACAAGATCGCCGCGCAGCAGCAGCGCAGCTTGGAATTGAAGTCGGGGATGGACCGGCACGAAAGCCGTATCTTGTTTAACGAAGAACGGTTGGCTGAAATTGAGGCGCAGAATTCCCGCGCGCTGGCGGAGATCGCCCAGGCCGAGGAACGCTGCCATGCCGCCTCCAGCGAACTGCTGTCGGTGACGGAGCGGCTGGCGGTGGCCGAAGCCGCGCTGGACCAGCACCGGGAAACGTTGCAGGTGAAGCGCGAAGGTTTGCAGCAGGTGGAGAACGATTTACGCCAGCGGCAGGAACAGTTGCGCCTGGCGCAGGCCACGGCGTTCGCGGCGGCGCAGGATCTCTCCCGCCTGCGCAACGAGCTCACGGCGTTGGAGATGCAGAAGCAGGGCAATCTCGTCCGGCTGGAGAAGCTCTCGGCGGAGAAGCTGCAACTGGAAGAGGAGCGCGTGCGCCAGGAAACGCGTTTGCAGGAATTTACGGCCAGCGTTGAACTGGAGAAGCTGAACGTGGCCACGACGCGCGGTTCGGTGGAGCAGCGGCAAAACCGGCTGCGCGAACTGCAGGGCGAATTGCAGCAGGCTTCGGTGGAGCAGGACAAGTATTTGCACCAGCAATCCGAGAAGCGTTCGCGCTTGAGCGTGCTGGAACAACTGGAAGGTTCGCATGAAGGCTTTGATGCCGGCGCGGTCGCGGCCCTGCGCCAGTCGCGCTCGGTCATCGGTTCGCTGGCGGACCGCATCCGGGTGCCCGACCAGTTCATCACGGCGGTTGAAAACGCGCTGGGTCACAATTTGCAACTGGTGCTGACCGAGCAGCCGGCTTCGGCGCAGGAAATTCTTGCCGAACTGAGTACGAATAAGGCCGGCCGCGCGAGCGTGGCGGCGCTGGCGATCCAGCAGTACGCGGATGAGAAGCAGCTTTCCTTTGTGGGCGAGATGGCGCCGAGCGACCAGAGCGCCGCCGGCCAGGGCGGTTTGCAGGCCGGCCAGATCGTCCACGCGATGAGCGTGATTCAGGCGGAGCCGAGCATCGAGCCGCTCTTGAAATCCCTGTTGGGCCGCACGTTTATTGCAGCCGATTTGAACACGGCCACCGCGCAAATCCAGAACGGCCATGCGGGCTGCGATTTCGTGACGTTGGGCGGCGATCTGCTGAACCGCCACGGCATCTACACGGGCGGCTATTTGAACAAGGGCAGCAATGGCAAGGCGCCATCGTCGATTCTGGGCCGCAAGAACCAGATCACCGAATTGCAGGCGGAACTGGCGCAATTGCAGGAGCTGGTGGGTGAAGCCAGCCGGCAGCGCGGGGCGCTGCTGAGCGAGCAGACGGCCTTGCAGGCCAGCCTGCAGCAGGCGCAGACGGAATTGCGCCAGCAGGAAGTGGCGATCGCCACGAGCGAAGGCGAGTTCAAGGCGCTGCAAAACTCCGGCCGGCTGCTGAACCAGAAGATTGAGACGGTGGTGTTTGAGGTGGGCAGTCTGGCGGATCAGGAGCAGGAAGGTTTTCAGAAACGCGAGGCGTTGTCCCTGCGATTGAACGAGTTGGAAGGGCGCGAACGCGCCAGCCAGGAGGCCGTGGTCCGGCTCACGGAGGAATTGGAGACGCTGCGCGAGGCGCGCGACGTGGCGAACATGGCGCTGACGGAAAGCAAGGTGGCGCTGGCCTCGGACGAACAACTGGCGACGTCGTTCCGCCAGCAAAACATTGCGCTGGAACAGCGGATTCGCGAGCTGACGCAGGTGGTCACGCAGCGGAAGGAGGAATGCGCCTCCTTTGTGTCGCGGCAGGAACAGGCGCAGACCGAGATCCAGGAATCGCGGGTGCAGATCGGGCAGCTCGAGTCGGAGCGCGCGCAGGTCAACGCGCAGGCGGCGGAACTGGCGGGCCTGAAGAACACGCAGGACTCGGAAATTGCGGCGCGGGAGGTGAATTTGCGCGGCCAGCGGAGCCGCCTGACGGAAATCCAGAACCAGCGCGGGGGCGTCGAGATCGAGCTGGCGCAGAAAAACATGTCGGTGCAGAACCTGCGCGAAAAAGTGCAGCAGAAGTATCGCCTGAACCTCGAGGACATCCGCAGCGAATGCATCACGATCACGCATGCCGACGAGGGGCCGGCGAAGGTCGAAACGCTTACGCCGGAAGAGATGGCCGCGGCCGGGATTGGCACGGACTGGCCGGCGGTCACCCAGCAGGTGGAGGTGTTGCAGGGGAAGATTGATGAAATGGGGCCGGTGAACCTGGTGGCGATCGAGGAATACGAGGAGACCGAGCAGCGTCATCAGTTCCTCTCGCAGCAGCATGACGATCTGGTCAGCGCGAAGACGGAACTGCTGGAGGTCATCAACCGCATCAATACGCAGACGCGCCAGATGTTCGTGGAGACATTTGTGAAGATCCGCGACAATTTCCGCGCGATGTTTGAGGATGTGTTTGGGGGCGGCAAGGCGGATTTGATTTTATCGGATGAAAACGACGTGCTGGAAAGCGGGATTGAGATTGTCGCCCGGCCGCCTGGCAAGCAGTTGCAGAGCATCTCGCTGTTGTCGGGCGGGGAGCAGACGATGGTGGCCGTGTCGCTGCTGTTCTCGATTTACCAGGTCAAGCCCAGCCCGTTCTGCGTGCTGGACGAATTGGACGCGCCGCTCGACGAGTCCAACGTGGTGCGCTTTGTGAAGATTTTGCAGCGGTTCATCTCGCTTTCGCAGTTCATCATCATCACGCATAACAAGCGCACGATCGGCATGGCGGATGTGCTGTACGGCGTGACGATGCAGGAGCATGGCGTGAGCAAGATCGTGAGCGTGAAGTTCCACAAGGCGTCGGAAGAAACGGCGGCGCTGAAAGGGAGCCTGGAGTCGGCGGTGGCGGGGTGAGTTTCTTGGACCGTCTGGAACCACTGTGGAAACAGGGGGTGAACAACAAAGTCGCGAAGTTGGGCAGGGACGGAAATCCGGGGAAGGAGATTTTAACAACTAACCAAGAAACAAAGTTTGGTCAGGGGTTGGAAAAACAAGTGGCATGAATTGCGGCGGAGGGCAGGGTGGCTGTGTGCTCGCGCCGGTCATCAAAATCCCCCAATATCAACACCGCCGTCATAACCGGGAAGTGCCTCGGACTCGCGGCGGCGCATTTCCTTCTCGCGCTCTTTAAGGACCTGCAAGTCTCGTTCAACGGCCTCCCGCTGCTGCGGCGTGAAGAGCAGCTCCGGCGGCAGGCGCTCCCCACAAACACCGCACAACACATTGCGACGGCTATAAATTAGCGAACCACACTTTGGACATTTTGGAGTCATGGGCGTTTGATTTGGCGTTATAGTCGTGAGCAAATTATCAATGAATGAGACACAGCGACGACAAAACTCCGTCCGGTGTCTGAGAAGCCGAAGGCTCTAACCTCATAATCCTGCTCAATCTTGGCGCAACCGTCGGCGAATCGCTCAATGAGAACGCTGCGGCCCGGCGGCTGGATGATGATACTCTGAAGTGGCCAGTCGGGTGCGACCAACTCTAAACTCCAGCCGTCGCGTGTGTTTCGTGGCAACCCGCCTCCATGTAAGCCCGCGAGCCGGATGAAATGCTTTTCGGCTGGCCCTATGCCCTGCGCCAGCAGTCCCGTGTCATCATACCACGAACCGCCCTCATCCGGGGAAGTGTAGTCGCGTGCCACTCGCTGCCCACTGGTACAGTCGAAAAGGCCACGTCCAGTGGATGAGACGGCGAGCAGCAAATCAGCGTCAGGCACATAGCCCACCTCAGTCAGACCACCAATAGCATGTATTGTCCGTTGCCAGGGTGGAGGCACCGGCGCAATCTTGATGCTGCGCAACCTGTCATTGAGTTCGGTGGTATGGCTCATGGCGTGTGCAAACGACGACAAACTCTGGTGAAGCTACCGCCGGTTCGTGTATTTAGAATGTTTTTTGGGTTTTTGTAACCTGTTCAAAATCAGGAAGACTTCTCCAAATACACAACGGCCAGTCGTGGATCAAGATCAAACATTTCTCCAGTTCTCGCAAAGCTGGCGACACGGCGCAATCGAGCAATCGTAACGCATCACCTGCTTTCGCAAAATCGGGTGGTGCGGTTTGTTGGAGGTGAGCCTCGCCCCACCGGCGGACCGGCCAAGCTGGAGAAGGACATTTGAACGGCGAAGACGCCAAGGCGCGAAGTTTGGGGCGGGGGCGTGAGCTTATGTCGCTCCTACGGAACCGGGAAATCAAAGGGAACGGTTCTACTACAAATATATCGCCCTTGACGGAGTTACCGAGGCGGGGTGGCGGTGGATTAAGGCGGGTGTCTCCCGGCGACTAGTTTGCCCCGCCTTCATTAACACAAACTTAAAAGTCCACCCTCAGTATCGTTGATGGTCGCACTCCAAAGCGACGTCTCAGCTTCGCCTATTGGCTCGATGCACTCGAACTCGCGTCTCAATTGCGCGACTATTAACGACCAGACTGCCTCGTCGTCGGTATCCTCCTCGTCGGTGTGGCGCTCGCAACACCGATTAAAAACAGCAGCGGCCTCACGAAAGGCAGTGATGCTTTTATTTACATACCAGCGACGACGCCCGCCCTCTTGGTA
>Ga0302322_100003123_pt1 | contig 14140 bp, 13 predicted proteins | sample Fen_T0_2_FD_203757 | JGI IMG/M metagenome (GOLD analysis project Ga0302322, IMG submission 203757) | Peat permafrost microbial communities from Stordalen Mire near Abisko, Sweden - Fen_T0_2 | ecosystem: Environmental > Terrestrial > Soil > Wetlands > Permafrost | place: Sweden: Abisko... | reverse complement strand
ATGAGCAGCGACCGCACCAGATCGAGCCCGACCACCAGGACCCGGCGGTCGTACCGGTCGGCGATGACTCCGCCGGCAGGGCCGAACACGACGCGCGGGAGCAGGCGAGCCACTGCGGCGAGCGCGATGAGCGCGGTGCCGTTGTCGAAGCGCAGGAGCCACACGAGCAGGCCGACCCAGAACACGGCGTCACCCGTCGACGAGAGTCCCTCGGCGGTGAGGATGGCCCGCAGCTGCGGGTGACGCGCGACGATCGGGCGATCGTCGCGGGGACGCGCGCCCTCGATCTGATGCGCGTGCTCGCCGTTCGTCATGTGGTTCCGCTACCTGGATCGGCGCGTCGGTCCGGAAGTCGGCCTTGCTATCACAGGCCGACTTCGGGACCGTCTGACGCCGCCGTGCGCCAAGTGAACTTCCGGCAAACAATCGGTGATCATGTGCGGAGGAGCCGCTCGAACGCCTGCATCGCCTCGTCGATCATGTCGGACTCCGGCGCGACGCCGTCGCGGCCCTGCGAGTGCGCGACGCAGTGGCGCACGTGCTCGTCGAGCAGCCCGAGGGCCACGCTCTGGAGCGCCTTGGTCACCGACGCGACCTGCGTGAGCACGTCGATGCAGTAGGTGTCCTCGTCGATCATGCGCTGGAGGCCCCGGACCTGACCCTCGATGCGACGCAGCCGCTTCTGGTAGTCGTCCTTGGCGATGGTGTAGCCGCGCATCTCAGGCCTCTTTCGAGTGGGTGGGACGGAACCGGCGGAGCCGGAGGCTGTTGGTCACGACGAACACGCTGCTGAACGCCATCGCCGCACCGGCGATGAGCGGGTTCAGCAGGCCGGCCGCCGCGAGGGGGATCGCGGCGACGTTGTAGGCGAAGGCCCAGAACAGGTTGGTCTTGATCGTGCGGAGCGTGCGCCGTGACAGTCGGATCGCGTCGGACGCCGACCGCAGGTCTCCGCGTACGAGCGTGATGTCCGACGCCTCGATGGCGACGTCGGTGCCGGTACCCATCGCGAGCCCGAGGTCGGCCTGGGCCAGCGCGGCGGCGTCGTTCACGCCGTCGCCGACCATGGCCACCACCCGCCCGTCGGCCTGGAGTCGCGTGATCACCGCGACCTTCTCCTCGGGCAGCACCTCGGCGATCACCTCGTCGATGCCGACGACTGCGGCGACGGCGCGCGCCGCCCGTTCGTTGTCGCCGGTGAGCAACACGGCCGCGAGGCCGAGCGCGCGCAGCTCGGCGACGGCCTCGGCCGAGGAGTCCTTCACGGTGTCGGACACCACGAGCACTCCACGCGCCGCGCCGTCCCAGCCCACGAGCACCGCGGTGCGCCCGGCGGCCTCCGCGGTTTCGACGGTCCGGGCCAGCTCGGGCCCGGGGTGTTGGGCCCAGTCGGCCAGGAAGGCCGCTCGCCCCGCGATCACCGCGTGTCCCGTGACCACGCCCTGCACGCCGAGCCCCCGGGTCGAGGTGAACGACTCGACGGCCGGCGGATCGATCCCGCGTTCCCGGGCGCCGTCGACGATCGCGCGCGCCACGGGGTGCTCGCTCGCGTGCTCGACGCCCGCGGCGAGCACGAGCAGGTCGTCGGTGTCGACATCAGGACCGCCCACGACCTCCACGAGGTGCATCCGGCCGGTGGTGACGGTGCCGGTCTTGTCGAGGACGATCGTGTCGACTCGGCGGGTGGACTCGAGGATCTCCGGGCCCTTGATGAGGATGCCCAGCTGCGCGCCCCGGCCGGTGCCCACCATGAGGGCCGTCGGTGTCGCGAGGCCGAGCGCGCACGGGCAGGCGATGATCAGGACCGCGACCGCCGCGGTGAACGCGTCGGTGGCACCGGCGCCCGCGCCGAGCCAGAAGCCGAGCGTCGCGAACGCGATGAGGATGACGGCCGGGACGAACACCGCGGAGACGCGGTCGGCCAGGCGCTGCACGGGTGCCTTGCCGTTCTGGGCCTGGGTGACGAGCCGTCCGATCTGTGCGAGGGCGGTGTCGGCGCCGACGTGCGTGGCCCGCACGACGAGCCGCCCGCCTGCGTTGACGGTCGCGCCGGTGACGACGTCGCCGGGGCCGACCTCCAGGGGCACGCTCTCGCCGGTGAGCAACGACGCGTCGATCGCGGAGGTGCCCTCCTCGACGACGCCGTCGGTCGCGACCTTCTCGCCGGGGCGCACCACGAACCGGTCGCCCACCGCGAGGTCGACGATCGGGATCCGCACCTCCTGTCCGTCGCGCAGGACGGCGACGTCCTTCGCGCCGAGCTCGAGCAGCGCGCGCAGTGCCGCGCCCGAGCGCCGCTTGGCCCGGGCCTCGAAGTAGCGGCCCGCGAGGATGAACACGGTGACGCCGGACGCGACCTCGAGGTAGATGTCGTCGGTCCCGCCGCGGCTCACCGTGAGGTCGAAGCCCATCCGCATCGCGGGGTTGCCGGCATCGCCGATGAACAGCGCGTAGAGCGACCAGCCGAACGCGGCGAGGGTTCCGACCGAGATGAGGGTGTCCATCGTGGCCGCGCCGTGCTTCAGGTTCATCCACGCGGCGCGGTGGAACGGCCACGCGCCCCACACCACGACGGGCGCCGCGAGGGTGAGCGAGAGCCACTGCCAGTTGTCGAACTGCAGTGCCGGGATCATCGCCATGAGCACGACGGGCACGGTGAGGGCGGTGGACACGAGGAGCCGGTGCCGCAGATCCGCCGTCGGGTCGACCGTGCCGTCTCCGGCGGACGCGGCGTTGCCCGCTTCGGGCGGCGACGGGCGGTGGGCCTCGTAGCCGGTGGCCTCGACCTCGGCGATCAGGCGATCGGGGTCGAGGTCGTCGGGGAACGCGACGTGCGCGACCTCGGTCGCGTAGTTCACCGTTGCGGTCACGCCGTCGAGCCGGTTGAGCCGGCGCTCGATGCGCGCGGCGCACGACGCGCACGTCATCCCGCCGATCGCGAGGTCGATCTCACGGTCGCGGGGCGCGGTGGGTTCGGTCGCGATGGTCATCGGGCACTGCTCGCGGACATGCAGTGGTCGACCACGCCGCCGTGGGGGGCGGGGGCACTCATGCCGCCACCTCGTACCCGGCTTCCTCGACGGCCGCGCGTACAGCGGTCGCGTCGACGGGGGCGGCGGACGTCACGACGAGCCGGCCGGTCGCGAGGTCGACGGTCGCCGCGGACACGCCGGGAACGGCCGTGATCTCGGTCTGGACCGCCCGGACGCAGTGGTCGCAGGTCATCCCCCGGACGGTGAAGGTCGTCGTGATGGCCATGGCTGCCTCCAGCGGTGGGGGTCTCCTAGATGGTATACCCCCCCACCCTATAAAGCAACCGGCGTCGGCCCGTCCGTCACCGCTTCTCCTGGCGCGGCATCTTCTGGCGCTCGGGGACCCGCAGTGCCGGTGGTGCGCCAAGGAGTGCGATCTCGTTCTGGTTCTCGGGGCACTCCGCGTTGAGCCGGGCGAGCTGGTCGGTGAGGCTCGGCAGCGCCGGAACCGTGAGGTCCACCTTCTTCGGGTCGAGTGCGCTCGACAGGTCGCCCACGGTCTTGCGTCGCCACGCGGTGAGGTTGGGGACCTCGGCGCCGAAGCGCGTCTCGAGGAAGCGCAGCATCGACGTGTGGTCGAACAGGTCGGAGTTCACGATGCCGCCGCGGCTGAAGGGGGAGATCACCATCGCCGGGACCCGGAAGCCGAGCCCGATCGGGCCGGCGATCCCGGCCGCGGCCTCGGGGAGCGGATCGACGGTGAGCTCCTCGCCCGGGGTTCCGGCGGGCGCGGTGACGGGCGCGACGTGGTCGAAGAAGCCGCCGTTCTCGTCGTACAGCAGGAAGACGGCGGTCTTCGACCAGAGCTTCGGGTTGGCGACGAGCGCGTTCAGCACGGACGCGACGTGCGCCTCGCCGTTGGTCGGCGCGCCCGACGGGTGCTCGCTGTCGACGAGCGGTGGGAGCACCCACGAGACCTGGGGCAGCGTGTCGTTGGCGACGTCGGCCATGAACTCGTCGGGCCAGACGGGCAGGAACGCGCGCTGGTACAGCTCCGACGACGGGTTGTTCACGTACTGCGAGAAGTAGAGGAGCGCGTTGAACCCGGTGGCGAGGGCCATCGGGTTGCCGACCGACGTCCCCGGTGCTTGGTAGGACTTCCAGCTCACCCTCTTGTTCTGGAGGCGCTCGAACATCGTCTCCCAGTGCACCGACGCGATCGCCTGCGCGGCGTTGTGGAATCCGGGCGTCTCGACCACCGGCCCGCCCTGTTCGCCGTCGGGGTCGATCGTGGCGGAGAGCGCGTACAGGCGGTTGGGCATCGTCGGGCCGATCACGGAGCAGTGATAGGCGTCGCAGATGGTGAAGGCATCGGCGAGGGCGTAGTAGAAGGGCAGGTCCTCGCGGGTGAAGTAGCTCATGACCAGCGGGCCCTGCGCCGGCCCGTCGAAGTTGGGCCGGGAGTGCACCTCCACGAACTTGTCCATCTTCCCCTTGGCCCAGCTCTGGTGTTGGGGGGACCAGTCGTGGATCGGCACGTCGGCGTTTCCCGCGCACATGGGCTGCGACGATGCGACGTCGAGGTGGTACGGGAGGATCGTGCCCTGCTTGGACGGTTGCGCGAACGGTGCGAGCCCGTTCTTGTGGTCGTCGAAGCCCCGCACGCCCGGGTAGACGCCGAAGTAGTGGTCGAACGAGCGGTTCTCCTGCATGAGGATCACCACGTGCTCGATCGCCCCGAGGTCACTCCCTGCGGGCCGGGTCTCCGCCGCCCTCGCGACGAGCTCCCGGAGGAAGCCGGCGCGGGTCGCACTGGTGGCCAGTGCTGCACCCGCGCCGACGGAGAGGAACTGACGGCGACTGACGTCCATGGTTCGCGAATCCTCTGGCCGGTGGAATCGTGTCCTCGTCCTTCTAGCGCACGAGCGCCGGGCCGGGCCGGATCGGCCGCGCCCGGAATACCCCGCCAGGCATGTTCCGTTGTGCCCGGGACCGTTGTCCCACCTTCTGCCCGACTCCCCGCCCCAGGAGGCACCGTGGCCACGATCGCGCTCGCCGAAGAAACCTTCGAAGCCACCGTCGCAGCGGAGGGCATCGTCCTCGTGGACTGGTGGGCCTCCTGGTGCGGCCCGTGCCGGGCCTTCGGCCCGGTGTTCGAGGCCGTGTCCGACGGGCACCCCGACGTCGTGTTCGGCAAGATCGACACCGAGGCCGAGCACCGCCTCGCGGCGTCGGCCGGAATCATGTCGATCCCCACGCTGATGGCCTTCCGCGACGGGGTGCTCGTGTTCTCCCAGCCGGGCGCGCTCCCCGCGCCGGTCCTCGAGGACCTCATCACGCAGGTGCGCGCCCTCGACATGGACGAGGTGCGCGCGGCCATCGCCGAGCCGAGCTGATCGCGGCCGATCGGGGCGTGGGCCTCGCGTCCACCGTGACACGCAGCGCGGTGGTCGATAGGTTCGGACCATGAGAGCTGCCGTCCTCGAGACGATCCCCGGCGAGATGGTCATCAGCGACCTCGCTCTGCGGGCGCCGGCCGCCCGTGAGGTGCGGATCCGCACGGTCGGGTCGGGCCTGTGCCACTCCGATCTCCACTTCATGGAGGGCACGTACCAGTGCCCGCTCCCCGCGGTGCTCGGCCACGAGTGCTCGGGAGTCGTGGAGGAGGTCGGCGAACAGGTCACCTACGTGCGGCCGGGCGATCACGTGATCACGTGCATCAGCGGGTTCTGCGGCTCGTGCGCGTACTGCCTGCGGGGCAAGCCCCATCTCTGCGACAAGATCGCGCTCCAACCCGACCCCGCGAACCCGCGGTTGCGCCGGGGCGGCGAGGTGGTCAACCAGTTCTTCGGGCTCGGCGGCTTCTCCGAGGAGCTGCTCGTCCACGAGCACTACCTCGTGAAGATCCGTCCCGACATGCCGCTCGACAAGGCCGCGCTCCTCGGCTGCGGCGTGACCACGGGCGTCGGCGCGGTGATGAACACCGCCGCGGTGCGCCCGGGCGAGACGGTCGTCGTGATCGGGTGCGGAGGGATCGGGCTCAACGCGATCCAGGCGGCGGCCATCGTGGGCGCCGGACGCGTGATCGCGGTCGACCGGATCGCGTCGAAGCTGGCGCTCGCCACGTCCTTCGGTGCGACCGACGTCGTCGACGCGTCGACGACCGACCCGGTCGGCGCCGTGCTCGAGCTCACCGGCGGCGGCGTCGACCACGCGATCGAGGCGATCGGCCTCACCGCCACCGCCCAGCAGGCGTTCGCGATGCTGCGCAACGGCGGCACGGCGACGGTCATCGGCATGATCCCGCTCGGCCAGCGGATCGAGATCGACGGCTTCCAGCTCCTCATGGAGAAGCGGATCCAGGGCTCGAGCATGGGCTCCAACCGGTTCCGCCTCGACATGCCGAAGTTCATCGAGTGGTACCTCGACGGGAAGCTCAAGCTCGACGAGCTCGTGAGCGGCACCATGCCGCTCGAGCGCATCAACGAGGGCTTCGCGGCGATGAAGAGCGGCGAGCTCGCCCGCCAGCTCATCATCTTCGACTGACCCGAGCGGCAGGAGACTGGCCGGTCACCGTCGAGTCGCGATCGTCCGCGCGTAGCGATCGAGGAGCGGCAGGATCTCCTCGCGGGTGGCGGTGGGGATGTCGAGCACGACCTGGTCGACCGCCATCTCCTGGAAGCGGTCGAGCTGCAGGGCGAGGCGCTCGTCGTCGACCACGTCCTGCATGGGCCACACGATCGGTCCGGAACCGGGCCGCCCGGCGTCGACCCACCGACTGCGGAGGTCGGCGAGCCGGGCCGCGAGCCACCGGCCGTTGCTCCCGCCGGGGATCCAGCCGTCGCCCCACCCGACGATCGCCGCGAAGGCGCGGTCGCCGGCCTGGGCGCCGAGGAGCACGGGGACGGACGCCTGCACGGGCTTGGGCCACGACCAGCTGCGCTCGAGGTTGGCGTGGCGACCGTGGTACTCCGCCTCGGTCTCGGTCCACAGCGTCCGCATCAGCTCCACGTGCTCCCGGACGATCTCCCGGCGGTCCTCGAAGGCCTTCCCGTGGTTGGCGAGCTCTTCGCGGTTCCACCCGAACCCCGCGCCGAGCGTGAACCGTCCCTCGGACAGGTGGTCGAGCGTCGCGATGGTCTTGGCCAGCGCAATCGGATCGTGCTGGGCGACGAGCGCGACGCCGGTCGCGATGCGCAACGACGTCTGGGCGGCGACGAACGCGAGTGCGACGTACGGATCGGGGAACTCGCGGTACTCGTCGGGGAGGTCGCCGCCGGCGGGCCACGGGGATTCGCGGGAGACGGGGATGTGGGTGTGCTCGCCGACGACGATGCAGTCGAAGCCGCGGTCCTCGGCGGCGTGGGCGAGCTCCAGGACGGGCATCGCCGTACGGGTCTGGCGATAGAGGAGGCCGACCGGCGGGAACCGGTCCCGCGTCGACGTCACGCCGGCGCCGGGGCCTCGACCCCGAGCAGTTCGCCGAGCGTGCCGCCGAGGATCGCGGCTCGCTCCTCGGGCGCCACGCCTCGGAACTGGTAGTCGATCGCTTCGCGTGTGTGCATGAACGTCCCTTCGGCGTGCGGGTAGTCCGCGCCCCACACGAGGGGCGAGACCCCGGTGACGTGGCGGCACGCGATCGCGACGGGGTCCTCCTGGAAGGAGACGTGGACCTGGCGCCGGACGTAGTCGCTGGGCATGAGCGGGTACGGCCACCGCTCGTTGAGGCGGAAGATCTGGGCCATGTCCGGCTGGTCGCTCGCGGGGCGGCTGTCGTCCCACGTGCCCGCCCACCAGTCGCGGAACTGTCCGACGCCGAGGGTCCAGGCCTTGTCCATGGCCGCCATCGTCGAGACGAGCCAGTGGGCGTTGAACTCCACCAGCAGGAAGTGGAGATCCGGGAACCGCTCGAGGACGCCGCTGCCGATCAGCGACACGATGATCCGCTGCGGAGCCATCGGCGCCATCACGGCGGCCGTGGTCAGCCGCTCGACGAGCACGTCGTCGTCGAGGAACTCGTGCCTCTGGGCCGCGACCGTGCCGATCAGGCCCTGGAGCGTCGGCGCGGCCAGCTGGGTCACCTTCACGCCACCGGTCGCCACGTGGAAGGCCACCAGCATCCCGTTGGCCTGCGCTGCCGCCCACACCGGGTCGAGCGCGCGTGACGAGTACGGGACCGGCGAGGTCGCCGGCAGGATGATCGCCCGGGAGCCGAGCGCCGCGACGCGCTCGATCTCGGCCACGGCATCGTCGAGGTCGCTCAACGGCACGGGCGACGTCGTGAACACCCGGTCCCGGTACGGCGCGAACACCTCCGCCACGTAGTCGCTGTACACGCGGGCGTGGGCCATCGAGAGCTCGTGGTGGTCGTGGGTGAAGAGGCCGAAGAGCGCGTGGTTCGGGTGCATCAACGTGGCCCGGATGCCCTCGTAGTCGAGGTCGTCGACGATCCGGGCGGGGTCACCGGTCTGGGGCGACCCGTCGTGGTGGCGGTACCGCGCGTAGGTCCAGCCCTCGAAGCCCGGCGTGTGGAGCTTCCGGAAGTGGGGGTAGCCGTCGTCCCCGAGGGGCTCGATCTCGAAGTCTTCCTCCCAGACGGCGAGCTCTCTCAGGTGCTTGGGGAGCCGGGTCAGGAACAGGTCGGTGGGTTCGACGAAGTGCCCGTCCGCGGATACGAGGATGTCCTGGACCATGGGTTGGTTCCCTTCTGCTCTGCGCGTGACTTCCTGATCAGCCGGCATTCGCCGCGATCACCTTCTCGTAGCGATCCAGCACCGGCAGGATCTCGTCCTTCTCGACCGTGTCGAAGGCGACGACGACCTCGGCCACGCCCAGGTGGGCGAGGCGATCGAGCCGCGTGCGGACCTTGTCGTCTTCGTGGACGACGTCCTCGACGAACCAGACGATCGGGCCGGTCGTGGTGCGTCCGGCGTCGTGCCATCGGTGCCGGAGCTCCACCAGCCGGTCCGCCACCCAGCCGATGCTCCCGCCCGGCATCCAGCCGTCGGCCCACTGCACGACTGCGTCCAGCGCCCGCGCGCGCCCGGCGGCGCCGAGAAGTACCGGGATCGAGGGCTGCACGGGCTTGGGCCACGACCAGCTGCGCTCGAGGTTCGCGAGCTCGCCGTGGTACTCGGCCTCGGTCTCGGTCCACAGCGCGCGCATCAGCTCGACGTGCTCGCGCACGATCGTGCTCCGGTCCTTCCACGCATGGCCGTGGCTGACGAGCTCGTCGGCGTTCCAGCCGTACCCGACGCCGAGCGTGAGGCGGCCGCCGGAGAGGTGATCCAGCGTGGCGAGTGCCTTGGCGAGCGCGATCGGATCGTGCTGGGCGGGGAGTGACGTGCAGGTGGCGATCTTCAGCGACGTCTGCGCCGCGACGAACGCGAGCGCGACGTACGGATCGAGCAGCCGCAGGTAGGTGTCCGGGATCGACGTGCCGGCACCCGGGAAGCTGCCGGGGTCCGATGTGACCGGGATGTGGGTGTGCTCGCCGAGCGCGAGCGACGTGAAGCCGCGTTCGTCGGCTGCCTGCGCCAGCTCGAGGAAGCGCATCTGGTCCGTCGCGCGATACAGCACGCCGACGCCGGGGAACCGGGTCGAGTCGCTCACGACCCCACCTCCACCGGGGCGAGGCGCTCCCGCAGGTACACGCCGATGCGCGAGACGGCGTCGTCGGCCTCGGGCACCTTCCCGGCCCACATCTGGTGGGCGTGGGGCATCTCGGGGAAGACGTCGAGGCGGACGTCGACCCCCGCGGCGCGGGCCTTGTCGGCGAGCCGGAGTGAGTCGTCGAGCAGGATGTCGTGGTCGCCGGCCTGGACGTAGAGCGGCGGCAGCCCCGCGAGGTCGGCGTAGAGGGGCGAGGCGGTGGGATCGCGCGGGTCGCGGCCGTCGAGGTACATGCGCGCGCACCAGCCGGTGCCGAGCGGGTCCTGACGGACGTCGAGGTCGGCGCGGGTCGTGACGCTTGCTCCCGTCATCGCGAGGTCGACCCATGGGGACATGCACGCGGCGGCCGCGGGGAGCGGGAGCCCCAGGTCGCGAACGCGCAGGAGGAGGGCGACCGCGAGCCCACCCCCGGCTGAGTCGCCGGCGACGGCCGTCCGGCCGGGTTCGCTGCCCTGGTCGAGGAGCCACCGGTAGGCGGCGAGCGCATCGTCGAGCGCGGCCGGGTACGGGTGCTCGGGCGCGAGCCGGTAGTCGACGGTGAGCGCGCGACAGCGCGCGGCCTTCGCGAGGTGCCCGACGAGCCGGCGGTGGGAGTGCATCGAGCAGAAGCAGAACCCCCCGCCGTGGAAGAAGACGAGGACCCCGGTCGACGCGCCGTCGGGCGTCACCCACTGGGCGGGGACCCCCGCGGCGTCGACGTCGACGTACGTCACCCCGGTCGGCTCGGCGGTGCTGTCGCCGATGCGCTCGGCGAGCGCGCGTTGCTCGGCGCGCGACGGAGCGGCCGCGGCGGCGGCATCGTCGCGCTGCGCGCGCAGCATCTCGTGGACCGCGCGCGCCTGCTCGCTGGCCATCGTGGTGTCCCCGCCGCCCTCAGCCCGCGTCCGGCCGAGGCCGGCGCGGTCGACCGGCGGCGCCGGGCATGTGGGCCAGCAGGCCGCCGTTGACCTCGATCGTCGCGGCCTGCACGTACTCGGCTGCGTCCGAGGCGAGGAACGCCACGACGGGCGCGATGTCCTCGGGGAGCGCGAGGCGGGGCATGCACACGTCCTCCAGCGCCCGGTCGAAGAACGTGCGCTGGGCATCGGTGAAGTCCTCGCCGGTCCAGCCCGTGCCGACGGTCCAGCCCGGCACGATCGTGTTGCACCGGACCCCGTGCTTGCCGTACTGGGTCGCGATGTACTTGGTCAGGACGATCGTGCCGGCCTTCGCGGCGCCGTACGCCGCGGCCCCCGTCCCCCCGGCGATCCCGTTGCCCGAGGAGACGTTGATGATCGACCCCGTCTTGTTCTCGATCATGTGCGGGAGCACGGCGCGGGCGCACAGGAACTGGCTCGTGAGGCAGGTGCGGATCGTCCAGTCCCACGCCTCCAGGCTCGTGCCGAGGATGTCGCCCGCGGCATCGGGGTGGACCGCGTAGGCGTTGTTGTGCAGCGCGTGCACCGTCCCGAAGCGCTCGACCGTCGCGGCGACGAGCGCGCTCACCTCGTCCTCGACGGTCAGATCGACCGCGTGCGCCGACGCCGCGCCGCCGGACGACTCGATGTCGCGGGCGACCGCGGCCGCGCCGTCGGCGTCCAGGTCGGCGACGGCCACTGCCGCGCCCAGCGCCGCGCACCGCAGCGCGCTCGCCCGCCCCATCCCCGACGCGCCGCCGGTGATGATGATCACCTTCCCGCGCAGCGAATCCGCCGCCAGGTCTGTCGTCATTGCCGAGCCCCTTCTGCTGTTCGAGCCGAAGTGAAGTCAGGAGGTGAAGACGGGGAGCGCGTCCCATCCCCGTACGACGGAGGCCGTCGCCATGCGTGCGTTGTCGACGTCGAGCTCCCACTCGGGGAAGCGCGTCAGGATCTCCACGAGCGCGATCCGACCCTCGAGCCGGGCCAGTGACGCGCCCAGGCAGTAGTGGATGCCGTGTCCGAAGGAGAAGTGCGGGGCGCCGTCGCGATGGATGTCGAAGCGGTCGCCGTCGGGGAAGCGCCGGTCGTCACGGTTGGCGGACGCGACGATGAACATCATCACGCTGCCCGCCGGCACGACGACCCCGTGCACCTCGACGTCCCGAGCGACGGAGCGGGCGAACTGCTGGCCGGGCGGCTCGAACCGCAGCACCTCCTCGACCGCGTTCGAGACCAGTCCCGGGTTGGCGACGAGCTCGCGCCGCTGGTCGGGGTGGTCGGCGAGGACCTTGCCGATCCAGCCGATGAGCCGGGCGGCGGTCTCGTTGCCGGCGCCGGCGATCAGCTGGACGTAGGTGAGGAGCTCCTCGCGGGTGAGGCGGCGGACGGTGCCCGTCTCGTCCTCGAACTCGGCCTCGAGCAGCTCGGTCATGAGGTCGTCGGAGGGGTTGGCGGCGCGCCAGTCGATGTACTCGGCGAACATCTCGCCGCTGCCGAAGTCATCGGGAGGTGTCATCGGCTCCCCCGGCTTGGTGCGCATGCTCTTGGTCGTCCGGTCCCGGACGGCCTCCTGGTCCGCCTCGGGGATGCCGAGGAGCATCCCGATGGTCCGCATCGGCAGCTGCGCGCCGAGGTCGGCGACGAAGTCGAAGCGCCCGGTGCCGACGAGGGGGTCGAGGCTGCGGGCGCAGAAGGCACGCATCTGCGGCTCGAGCTCCGCCACCCGGCGCGGGGTGAACACGCGCGACACCACCTTCCGGTGCCGGGTGTGGGCGGGCGGGTCCTCGAAGATGAGCATGCCGGGCGGCATCTGGAGGTCGGCGCGGATGAAGTCGAGGAACGCCCCGCGCCCCGAGATGAACGTCTCGTGGTCGGTCAGGACCCGCTCGACGTCGTCGGCCCGGCTGACGGCGAAGAAGTCGTGGGGCTCGTTGTAGTAGATCGGCGCCTCCTCCCGGAGCCGTCGGTACACGGGGTAGGGGTCGGCGCCGATCCCCACGTCGTACGGGTCGTAGTAGACGTCGCTCGGACTCGTCACGGACACGCGGATCTCCTCCTGGGGGCGACGACCGACTTCAGAAGATCACCGACGCGGAAACGAAAGTCAAGAGTTTCGGAAATATATGTTTCCGGAAATGACTGTGCCTCCGGGGCGGCATACCATCGGAGGCGTGGACACCCCCGGGCCGGCGCCGACCACCACGGCGCCCGAGCCCGCCAACGGGGAGGCTCGGCCCACACGGGGCCGGCCCCGGGCCGCCGACCGCACGCCGGCGATCATCGCCGCGACCTTCGAGCTGATCCAGGAGGTGGGCTACGACCGCCTCCGGGTCCAGGACGTCGCCGGCCGGGCCGGGGTCGGGCTCGCGACGCTGTACCGGCGCTGGCCCACCAAGCGCGATCTCGTCCTCGACACCTTGCGCACCTACGACCCGCTCGCCGTGCCCGAGCCGACCGGCGATGCGCGCGCCGACCTCGAGGCGCTGCTCCACGTGCTCGTCGGGCTCGTGTGCGGCAAGGACGCGAACACCATGACGGGGTTCATCGCCGCGATGCGCGACGACCCGGAGATGGCGGTGGCCTTCCGCGACGAGGCGATCGGACGGACCCGGGCCGCGCTCCGCGAGGCGATCGCGCGCGCCGTCCCCGAGGTCGCCGACCTCGACATGCGGACCGACGCCGTGTTCGGCTATCTGCTGTTCCAGAACCTCTTCACCGGGCACCACCTCGACCCGGTCCGCACGCCCGAGGAGCTCCTCGCGTTCGTCACCCGCTGACCGCGCGTCAGTGGTGGAAGCTGCCCGCCTCCGCCTCCGAGAGGGGCGACGTCACCGGGTGCCGGTCGAAGTGCGCGAGCGCGTCGCGATAGTCGTCCATCAGCAGTGACGCGAGGTCACGGCTGAACCCGTGGCGGACCAGGATGCGCTGGATCGCGAGGTCCTCGCGGTTGGGGGGCATCGTGTAGGCGGGGACCTGCCACCCGCGCGTGCGCAACCGGTCGGCGAGGTCGAACAGCGTGAAGCCGTGGTCGACCCCCTCCGTCAGCTTCCACGACAGGCACGGGATCCCGTGCTTCGGGTTGCCGTCGTAGAGGATCTCGAACGGGCCGAGGTCGGCGATCTGCGCGGCGAGCCACTGGGCGGTGGCGTAGCACGCGCCGTGCACCTTGCGGTAGCCCTCGTGGCCGAGGCGCAGGAACGTGTAGTACTGCGCGGCGATCTGGCCCCCAGGGCGCGAGAAGTTCAACGCGAACGTGGGCATGTTGCCGCCGAGGTAGTTGACGTCGAAGACCAGGTCTTCGGGGAGGTCGGCCTTCTCGCGCCAGACCACCCAGCCGACCCCGAGCGGCGCGAGGCCGAACTTGTGGCCCGACGCGTTGATCGACTTCACCCGCGGGAGGCGGAAGTCCCACACGAGGTCGGGTGCGGTGAACGGGGCGAGGAACGCGCCACTCGCGCCGTCGACGTGCATGGGGACGTCCAGACCGGTGCGGGCCTGGAGGTCGTCGAGCGCGGCGGCCACTTCGGTGACCGGCTCGTACTGGCCGGTGAACGTCACGCCGAGCGTGGGCACCACGCCGATGGTGTTCTCGTCGAC
>Ga0302322_100003121_pt1 | contig 14143 bp, 13 predicted proteins | sample Fen_T0_2_FD_203757 | JGI IMG/M metagenome (GOLD analysis project Ga0302322, IMG submission 203757) | Peat permafrost microbial communities from Stordalen Mire near Abisko, Sweden - Fen_T0_2 | ecosystem: Environmental > Terrestrial > Soil > Wetlands > Permafrost | place: Sweden: Abisko... | reverse complement strand
GCCTGGCCGTCCTCCGCGTCCGGGAATTGTGCGCCGCCGAGCTGAAGGCCAACTGCGACCTGGAGGTGATCGACATCTACCAGCAGCCCGAGCTGGCGCGCGCCCAGCAGATCGTCGCGACCCCGACGCTCGTCGTCGAATTTCCCCGGCCGGTGCGCCGCTTCATCGGCAGCCTCGCCAACACCACCGGCCTGATCGTTGAGCTGGACGTCAGCCCCAAGGGCAAGATCGCCCTGTGAACGCAAGCGGGAGCAGTTGATCAAGACCACCCTCAGCCCATGCGCCCCTCATCATCTCTCCCGGTAGGAGCGGCTTTATGCCGCGACCCGAAAATGGCACGTACCGCGAATCGCGGCGTAAAGCCGCTCCTCCGAAAATCCAGGCCAAGGCAAAATCCGGAATAGCAATCCCCCGCGAATGAAAACCGCCCGGCCCAGGAAATCCGCCCGCCCCGCCGCGACTCCCGAACTCGTCCGGCTCCGGGCGCGCCTGGCGGTGGCCGAGACCACCCTCGGCGCCATCCGCCGCGGCGAGGTCGACACGGTGCTGGTCAGCGGCCGCGCGGGTCCCCAGGTTTTTACGCTCAAGGGCGCCGAGCATGCCTACCGCGTGCTGATTGAGGCCATGAACGAAGGCGCGCTGACGCTGACGCGGGACAAGACGATCCTTTACGCCAACCAAAGTTTCGCCCGCATGGTCAAATGCCCGCTCGAGCAGGTCACCGGCAGTTCCCTGCGCCGTTTTCTCTCCGCCGCCGACCGGGTCACGCTCCGGCTGCGTCTGAAGCGGGCCAGCAATACCGGCACCACGATCCAGGTCCGGCTGGAGGCCGGCGACGGCTCGCAGGTGCCGGTGCAAATTTCGATCCAGCGGCTGGCGAAGAATGGTTACAAGACGGCGCCTTTCGCGCTGGTGGTGACGGACATGTCAGAAGCCCGGCGGACGGAAACCCAGCTGCGGTCCCTGGCCCAGCGCATCGTGCAGGTGCAGGAGACCGAGCGCGGGCGGGTGGCCCTCGAATTGCACGACCACATCACCCAGCTGCTCGTCGCGGTGCTCTTCCGCAGCCAGGCACTGGCGGACACCCTGACGGCTCGCGACGGGGCCGCAAAAAAAGAAGCGGTGAAGCTTCGGGAGATGATCGGTGAGACGGTCGCGGAGGTGGAACGCATCTCCCATGACCTGCGGCCCAGCATCCTGGACCAGCTGGGCCTGGTCGACGTCCTGCGCGCCACGGGCCGCGACTTTGCCGCGCGAACCGGGGTGGAGGTCAAGCTGGCCGGCCTGGCCCCGGCCACCCGGCTGCCCGCCGACATCGAGCTGGCGCTCTACCGCATTTTCCAGGAAACCCTCAAGAACGTGGAGCAACATGCCCGCGCCCGGCGCGTGACCGTGGTGCTGGCGGAACACCACGCCTTTGTGAGCCTGAATATCAAGGACGACGGGATCGGTTTCGATGCGGGGCATCATGCCGCCCGCCGCAAGGGCCGGGGCATCTTGGGCCTGGTGGGAATGCGCGAGCGCGCCGCCGCGATGGGCGGCACGCTCACGGTCAAATCCGGTCTCCGGGCCGGCACGGAGATCGAGGTGCTCATCCCCCTGCCCCCGGGCGAGGCCGCGGCGTGAGCCCGCGGGGACCCCGCCCGTCTTCCACCATACAGGGGCAGGTCCCGGATTCAGGCGCAGGCCAGGGCGGATTGAATACTGTAGTGGCCGGAATACGTCCGAATGTACTTTCCCCTTTATTCACCGTCATCCTGAGCGGAGCGAAGGATCCACGGCTTAGGACGTACGTGCGCCACCCGCTTGGATCCTTCGCTCCGCTCAGGATGACGGCAGCAATGGTTTTTAGGCTGCGCAACTATTTATATGCCTATTTTTGCCAGAGGATCCAGCCATCCTCCAGCGGCACGGCGAGACCCGGGCGGTGCGGCATGATGCGGGCTGTATAGTCTGTCGCCGGACGGGCCGATGGCACGGTGGCGCAATAGGTGTGGCCCCCCGATGAGGGCTCCTCGGTTCGCACGCGGGTCATTTCCTGCCGCACCGCCTCGCCGCCCTTGGCCCCATCCGCATAGAGCTCCACCCGGACGGTCGTCGGGCTGGTGTCACCGAGGAAGACCTTCACCAGGATGGTGTGCTGCTCACCGGTGGTTTCCACGGTCACCTGGTCGAAGAAAATGGATGCGCGTTTCGACCGCCACTCCTGCTGCCAATCCACCAGCTTTTGCGCCTCCGCCCCGCGTTCGGCCGCACGAAAGCGGTAAGCCTCGGCCGCCGGCAGGTAACGTCCTTCCGTATACTCGCGCACCGTGCGCGTGGCGGAATACCGGGGGGTCAGGCGCGCCATGCTTTCCCGAATCCTCGCCACCCAGGCCCGCGGGAGGCCCTGCACATCGCGCGCGTAGAATTCCGGGATCACTTCCTGCTCCAGGCGGGTGTAGAGGGCGTCGGCTTCGGCCGCGTCCCAGGCGGGATCGTCGCCATGCTCCTGCCCGTCGCCCAAGGCCCAGCCGACGTCCGGCCGGTAGGCTTCCGCCCACCAGCCGTCCAGTTCGGAAAGATTGAGGCCGCCATTGACCAGCACCTTCATGCCGCTGGAACCGCTGGCCTCCCAGGGGCGGCGGGGCGTGTTGATCCAGACGTCGATCCCCTGCACCAGGTGTTCCGCCAGCAGCATGTCGTAGTCGGCCAGAAACACCACCGGCGGATGGCCCTCGCTGCGCCGGATGAAATCCGTCCATTCCCGGATCAGGGCCAGCCCGATGAGATCGGCCGGGTGCGCCTTGCCGGCGATGATCAGTTGGACCGGCCGCGCGGCATTACCCAGCAGGCGGAGCAGACGGGCGGGGTCATGCAGCAGGAGATTGGGCCGTTTGTAGGCCGCGAAACGTCGCGCGAAGCCCAAGGTCAGGACGTCAGGCTTGAGTCGGGCTTGCGTGCGGCTGATCGCCGCCCCGTCGGTCCCGGCCGCGGCCATCTGGCGCGCCACGCGCTCGCGGGCATAGTCCACCAGGGCGGCGCGACTGACGGTGCGGAGCGCCCAGAGCTTGTCGTCGGAGACAAAGCGCATCTCCGTCTCCAGATTGGGGGACAGCCCCAGCCAGCGGTCCTGGCCGCAGGCATCGGTCCAGAGCGTGTCAGCTGCGTCCGAGTCCCACGTGGGCATGTGCACGCCGTTGGTCACGTGCCCGATCGGGACCGCGGCCTCGGGCCAGCGGGGAAAAAGCGGCCCGAAGAGGTGACGGCTCACCCGCCCGTGCAGCTGGCTGACCCCGTTGACCATCCCGCTGCCCCGCAGGGCCAGATAGGCCATGTTGAAAGACTCCCCGCCATCGTCCGGATTCTTCCGGCCCAGGGCCAGCAGCTCGGGCACGGAGATGTGCAGCTGATCCCGCGCATACCAACCAAGATACTGCTCCATCAGGGCCGGGGAGAACAGATCGAAGCCGGCGGCGACCGCCGTATGGGTGGTGAAGACGTTGCCGGCCCGCGTCGCGGCCAGGGCGACGGCAAACGACCGGCCGCTCTCCTGCATGAAACTGCGCGCGCGTTCCAGCACCAGGAAGGCCGCGTGGCCCTCGTTCAGGTGACAGACCTCCGGCTTGAGCCCGAGGGCGGTCAACAGCCGCCACCCGCCCATCCCCAGCAGCATTTCCTGCTTCAGGCGCAGTTCCGGGCCGCCGCCATAAAGTCCGCCCGTGGTCCCGCGATAGATCGGTGCGTTGGCGGCGTCATTCGTATCCAGCAAGTAGAGCTTCACCCGTCCCACTTGCACCTGCCAGATCCGGAGCCAGATGGAACTGCCGGGCAGCACGATTTCCAGCCGCAGCCAGTCACCGTTGGGCTGCCGCACCGGGGTGATCGGCAGCTGCGCCGGATCATTGTAGGGGTAGACGGCCTGTTGCGCCCCGTCCTGGTCGATCACCTGCCGGAAGTAGCCGTGCTGGTAGAGCAGCCCGACCCCGACCACGGGCACGCCAAGGTCACTCGCGGCCTTGAGCTGATCGCCGGCAACGTTGCCCAGTCCGCCCGAGTAAATCGGCAGCGCCTCCGTCAGCATGTACTCCATGCAAAAATACGCCACGCAGGTCAGCGGAGACTGCGGGTGCTTTTCCTGAAACCAGGCGGGCGCCGATTCCGCCTGCCGCTTGGCCAGCACCAACCGGTCGAGCTCCCGGCAAAAATCCGGATCGGCCAGGGCGCCAGCCAGCTTGTCGCGGGATACCGCCAGCAACACCTCGCTGGCATGGTGGGTGCGATCCCAGAGGGCGGGATCAAGCCGGCGCCACAGGGCATCGGCCCCGTGGTTCCAGGACCAGCGCAGGTCCAGCGCCAGTTCGGTGAGGGCTTCCTGGCCGCGCGGGAGCGGCGGAGCCGGGGGGGCGGGGAGAATGGGATTGCTCATAAAATAAATCTTCAGTTGGGGTCGCCTTCGTTTTCCCAGACCTCAACCGCTGCCTCATCCGTTTCCGGCCGGACCGGAGCCGACCCGGCCGGGCCAACCGCCGCCGCGGCCAGAGCGCCGCCGACGAGGTCCTGCGCCTCGGCGAGAATCCGGCGCAAATGGGCCTCGCCGAGGAAACTTTCGGCATAAATCTTGTAGATCGCCTCGGTGCCGGAGGGCCGCGCGGCCATCCAGCCGTTTGCCGTCGCGACCTTGATGCCGCCGAGGGGCGCCGAGTTGCCCGGCGCGCGGGTGAGCACCCGCTCGATCTTCTCGCCGCCCAGCTCGGTCCGCGTGATCTGCCCGGGCGCCAGCGCGGCGAGGGCCACCTTCTGTTCCGGCGTGGCCGGGGCCTCCACCCGGTCATAGGCCGGTTCGCCGAGTTCGCGGGTCAGGCTCTGGTAATTCTCGCCCGGATTTCGGCCGGTCCGCGCCAGCATCTCCGCGGCCAGCAGACAAGGCACGAACCCGTCCTTGTCGGTCGTCCACGTGCGGCCGTCGCGGCGGGCGAATGTGGCGCCGGCACTCTCCTCCCCGCCAAACGCCAGCGCCCCGTCCAGCAGCCCGTCCACGAACCATTTGAAGCCCACCGGCACCTCGTAAAGCTTCCGCCCCAGCTGCGCGGCCACCCGGTCGATCAGCGCGCTGCTCACCACGGTCTTCCCGATCGCCGCCGCCGGGGACCAGGCCGGGCGCTGCGCGATGAGATAGGCGATCGCGCTGCAAAGGTAATGATTGGGTGGCAGCAGCCCCGCGCCCGGCGTGACGATCCCGTGCCGGTCGGAGTCCGTATCGCAGGCGAAGGAGAGATCGAACCGGTCCTTCATCCCGATCAGCCCGGCCATGGCATAGGGCGAGGAGGGGTCCATGCGAATTTGCCCATCCCAGTCCACCGTCATGAAACGGAAGGTGGGGTCGACCGCCTCGTTCACGACCGTCAGGTCCAGGCCGTATCGTTCCGCGATCCGGGGCCAATAGTGGACGCCGGCGCCGCCGAGCGGATCGACGCCTAGACGAAGCTTCGCCCCCCGGACGACCTCCAGGTCAACCACGCTGCCGAGATCGTCGACATAGGCGCCGAGATAGTCATGCCGTTTCGTCGTCGCGGCGCGCAGGGCCTGGGCGCAGGTGATGCGCCGCACGCCGGCGAGCCGGGCCTCGAGCAGGGCATTTGCTTTCGCCTCGATCTCGCCGGTGACCCCGGCCGCGGCCGGCCCGCCGTTTGGCGGGTTGTATTTGAAACCACCATCCTGCGGCGGATTGTGCGAGGGTGTGATGACGATCCCGTCGGCGAATCCGTTCACCCGCCCGCGATTGTAGGCGAGGATCGCATGGGAAATCACCGGAGTCGGCGTGTAGCCGTCTTCCGGGGCCAGCCGCACCTCCACGCCGTTGGCCGCCAGCACTTCCAGCGCGGTCACGCTGGCCGGGGCGGAGAGGGCGTGTGGATCGATCCCCAGAAAGAGCGGGCCGTCAATTTTTTGGGCCGCCCGCTGCCCACAAATCGCCTGCGTGATCGCGAGGATGTGGTCCTCGTTGAAACTCCGCGTTAACGAGGAACCGCGGTGCCCCGAGGTGCCGAAGGCCACGCGTTGCGCCGGGACCGCCGGATCCGGCTGGTCGGAGTAATAGGCCGTGATCAACCGCGGGACGTCCACCAGCAGGCCAGGGGGCGCGGGTTTCCCCGCCAGGGGGGAGAGCTTCACGGCGAGGGCTGGGGCGGCTTGGATTCCAGCGCCGACACCTTGGCCAGGCGCCGACGATGGCGCGCCTCGCCGCTGAAGTTCGCCGCGAGGAAAATCTGGACCAGATCCCACGCTTCGGCAACGCCGACGACCTGGCCCCCCAGGCAGATCAGGTTGAGATTGTCGTCCGCGACCCCTTGGTGCGCCGAAAAATCCTCATGAATCAGGCAGGCGCGAACGCCGGCGACCTTGTTGGCCGCCACGCAGGCCCCGACCCCGCTGCCACAAACCGCGAGGCCGCGATCCATCTCTCCGCCCGCCACCGCCCGGGCCAAGGGCAGGACAAAATCAGGATAGTCGTCCTCCGGCTGCAGCCGGTGCGCGCCGAAATCAACCACATGGTGGCCGGCCTCGCGCAGGAGGATGACCAATTGCTGCTTCAGCTCAAAGCCGCCATGGTCCGCCGCGGCGCCGATGACCTTGGGCGCTTTCGCCACGATGGTTGAGAGATCTGACATGATAACAACTCGCTAAGGCAGAGGTTCGGTTGACGGTGTTCCCACGCGGGACACCAGCGTTGTCGGTCGCCAAGACGAAACACCAAGGTGGGGATGACCTTGGTGTCCGTCTCAATCGCACGCGCGGTCATGGTCGACCGAACCCGCGCCGAAATATCGGTGAATGGCAGCGGTTTTCGAGTTAGTCCTCGAACCCCCAGGACCACTTGACGTCGATCTGGTTGTCCACCGACCACACGCCCGGGGCCGCCCAGGCCACGCGCTCGGCCTCGTCGCGCTCGGCATTGTTGCGGACCTTGCCCCGGAGCGTGACCTTGGTCCCGTTGTTCTCCACCTGGATTTTCTCCGCGTCCAGGAGCGCACTGCGCTCGAAGGCGGCTTCGATCAGGCCCTTTACGTTCACGGGCGCAACCTTGGATTTGATCGTGATCAGGTTGGTCACGCCCTTGACGCCGGCCAAGAACTGCACGTTGTCCTGGATGTCACTCCGCTGCCAGCCCAGTCCCACCTCGCCCTCCAGGGTGAGCCAGCCGTCCCGGACCACCACTTGCACGGCGCCCTTCGGCACGGAGGAATTGAACCAGCTGATCTGGTTCGCGGCCGCACTGGCCACGTCCCCGTCGGTGCGCACGAGGGTCGAGTGCAGCTTGACCACGATGTCGTCGGCGATGGCCCGGACCCCGGCCACGCGTTTGGCCGCGCGGACCGCGTTCCATTTCTCGCCATAGTTGGTGACGAAGCCGTTGAGGGTCACCGCGCCGTCCTTGACCAGGACGCCGATGTCCGCGATGTTCACGCCCGGCTCATACTTGAGTTCGGCGAGCACATCGGTCTTCAGGTCCGCATCCGTTTTTTCATCGATCGTTTTCATAAGAATCAATCCCCGGTTGGTCTGTTATTGTTGGGTTGAGAAGTCGTGATGCCCGTTATCCGCCGCCAACAGACCCGGCCGCCGGAAGAACAAGCAACGGATCAAAAATCCGTTTCCAAGACAGGCAGACCATGCGCTCAAGGGGGTGGTATAGATATGGGGGGTTGACCTACTTGCGGCTTGGGCCGGGTGTGTAGGGCTCGGCCTGGAGACGCTGCGACGCTCGCCCCTGCGCGGTCCCTTCCGACCCGGCCGAATAAAGACCCTGCACGGCCAGGTGGTTGCACCGGGCGCGATGCAGCAGCGCCGCCTGCGCCGCCGCCAGGTTCACCGGAGAACCGCTCCACGTTTTCAAAGCCGCGTCCTGAAGCGCGCGGCCGAAGGAAAAACTCAGCGTCCAGGGCTGGCCGCCGGCCTGGCAGATGGCGTTCAACCGCTCCGTGGCGGCAACCTCCGACTGGCCGCCGGAAAGGAAGACGATCCCCGGCACCGCCGCCGGGACGGCCCGGTGCAGGCAGCGGAGCGTGGCCGCGGCCACCGTCGCGACGTCGGCGGGTTGTGGACACTCTTTCCCCGACAAAACCATGCCGGTCTTGAGCAGCATGCCCTCCAGGAGCACCCGGTGCGCCGCAAGGGCGGCGAACACGGTTTGCAAGGTTTCCTGCATAACCTCCTCGCAGCGGGCCAGGGTGTGCTTTCCCTCCATCAGAAGCTCGGGCTCGACGATCGGGACCAGGCCGGCCTCCTGACACAACGCGGCGTAACGGGCCAGGACATCCGCGTTGGCCTCGAGGCAGGTTCGGGTCGGTCGACCGTCAGCGATGGCCAGCACCGCCCGCCACTTGGCAAAGCGCGCCCCCAGTTCCCGATACGTGGCGAGCCGTTCGCGCAGCCCATCGAGCCCCTGGGTGATTTTCTCCCCGGGAAAGGCCGCCAACGGCGTGGTGCCCAGATCCACCTTGATGCCCGGAACCATGCCTTGGCGGTTGAGCGCGACCGGCACCGGGACGGTGGCAATGTCCTGATGAATCGTCTCGTCGAAGAGGATCACGCCGCTGATGAATTCACCGAGACCGGGGGTGGTGAACAACAGTTCGCGATAAGTCCGGCGGGTTTCCTCCGTCGAGGTGATCCCGAGCGCCGTGAAGCGTTTCCCGATGGTCGGCAGGCTTTCATCCGCCGCCAGGATGCCCTTGCCCGGCGCCAACAGCGCGGCGACCGTGGCGAGCAAACTGGTCGCGGTCATGGCTGTCGGATCGGCCCCGGCGCCTCTCACTTGTTTTTCTCCGCGCGCCGCGCCGCTTGCAGCATCCGGTCCCGGTCCGCGGCTTCGGCCCCTTCATCGACCAGTTGCTCCGTCTCACTGCGGCCTTCGGCATCCTCGTCCTCGCTCGGGGATTCGGGCGCCTGGTGTCCGGCGGAACCGGGCACCGGATCCCAGCGCTTGGTTTCGGGCAGGGCTTCCAACAGGGCATCCTGCCGGTCCACATCGGACCCGCCCGTCAGCTCACGCCGCGCGCGGGCGCGGTCGGCCGGCGTGGTTGCCGCCGCCTTGCGCCCGTCAATGCGGGCGAGTTCGCGGGCCCGCGATTCCACCAAGTCGGGAGTCACGGGGCCAATTTCGGCGGTATGGCTGGTTAATACGCCACGGTTGAGGGGATTCGTCTTCATGGATGGGGGGCGGCACCGCGCCGGCCGGGTCACGCTGGGACCCGGTCGCACGGTCGTTTTAGGGCGGGTTAGATCAGAAGCCGGCGGTGGCGAGATGTTTCTCCTCCGTCAGTTCCAGGTCCTTCTTGGAGAGCTTCACGAACACCTTCGACTCCTTGTAGCTGATGTGGTCGACCTTGGCGGGCGTGATCAGGATTTCCTTGCCGGAATACCAGTGGCCCGTCTCGACCGCCAGCTCCCGGATCTGCCACTTTTTCTGGTCGACCAGGAATCCGCTGACCGAGCCCAGCGCCCCGTCGGTGGCCTGGATGTCGTAACCGGTCACGGCATTGACGCTGCGCAGGTGGATGTCCTCCCAGCGCGGATAGTCGTAGGATTGGAAATCATACGGCCGGTCCACCGGCGTGAACACGGGATACTCGCCCGCGCCCCAGAGGCCCCCGCCCTCCCAATAGGTCGGCCAGCCGTAGTAATTGTAGTAATTCTGCTCGTACTGGCGGGACACGGGCCGGTCCGTGTCGATCGAGGGACTGTTCTCGATCTGTTTTTTCGTCAGATTGATCGACAGGACCTTGCCGTCCTGATCCAGACGACCGAAGGAATAGGGTGAGAGCAGCACCAGGCGGCCGGTCAGCCAGTTGCCCGTGTCGGCGACCAGGTAGCGGATGGCCCAGGTCTTGTCGTCGAAATAGAAGTCTTTCACTTGGCCGATCTCACCGTCCAAAGCGGCCAGTTTGTGGCCGCGGATTTGTTTTAGGTTATGGAGCATAAAATATTGGGTTGGACTGCCCGGCTGGTCTTCAGGGGCGATCATCAAACAGCGACGTTCGGACGTCGCTGTCGTCCGCCGTGGGCGAGGCTTCCAGGCTCTCGCGCCCGCGGCGGAGGGTGGCCATTTCCCGTTGCGCCGCTTCCGGCGAACCGACCAGCGGATCACGGGTTTCCCGACCGTTCACATAAAGATGCAGGCGGTTTTGCGAGGCATGCGCCGGGATGTTGGCCTTGAGGCAGGCGGTGGCTTCCAGCCAGTCGTCCAGGTCATGGCCGGGCTCGCCGCTGCCCTGTCGGAAAAGATGATAGGCATAGGCCCGGATCGTATCCTCGCCCGGCTCCTGCATGGGGGCGAGAGAGTGGATGGATTGATTTCCCACCGAGGCTGAAGTGAACATAAATTGCGGGGCTGAGGCTTTTTCAGTAAACGAGTTTAGGCCCGATCCCGGCCGGAAACTATGGGGTGGTCACCCACGCGACCCGGCCGCGACGGACGGCGCGGCGTCACTCAAGGATAGCGCAGAAACTGGATCTCGATGTGTTGTTTTTCGGCGTTGCGCCGGAGTTCACAGACCAACGGCAGCGCCCGGCGGCTGACCGCCAGGTGCCGGCGGTAGTGCTCGATGCGACGCACTTCCTGGAGCGCGGCTTCTTCAAAGCCCGGTTCGCCATCCGCAAACCCGTGCAGGCTGTCGACCAGGCCGGCCCGACAATAGTAACGGAGCATCTCCGGATGCACGCCGGTCAGGCGAGCGGCCGATTCGAGCGAAAACCAGACCGGGGCATCAACGGGCAGGGCCACGAGCGTCAACGTCGGATTCACCAGGAAGGTGAATCCCGCCGGACCGGTCGCTTCCGGCCGGGGCACGGGGGCGGCAACCGGCGAGGGTGTCCGGGATTGCTTCGTTTTCAGCCCGGCGGGCTTTTTCCGCGCGGGGACAGTGGGATGATTTTTGGTGGACATGAGAGGACCTGGGTTGGGTGGCCGGGGATTCAAACCACCCGCAGCACGATCTTGCCCTTGCCGTGACCGCGCTGGCTCAGCTCCTGGGCGCGCGTGGCGTCGGAAAGCGGCAAAATGGTTTCGACGATCACCTTGAGTTTCTCGGCGTCGACCAGCGCCGCAATTTCGGCCAGCTGCCCGGCATTCGGCTGGATGAACACAAAGGCCTGACGCACCCCGTGCGCCGCGGCGGCCTCCGCCTTGGGCGGATTGACGACCGAGACCAGCATGCCGCCGCGCTTGAGCACTTTCCAGGAACGCTCCTGCGTGTCCCCGCCGATGGTGTCCAGCACGAGATCCACCGGCTGCACGACCTCCTCGAACCGTTCGGTATTGTAGTCGACGACCTGGTCGGCCCCCAGCTTGCGCACAAACTCGTGGTTTTTGGCCGAGGCCGTGCCGATGACGCAGGCCCCCTTCCCTTTCGCCAATTGCACCGCCAGGTGGCCCACGCCTCCCGCCGCCGCATGGATCAGCACGCGCTGGCCCGCGACGAGACCGCCGGCGTCGAACAGGGTCTGCCAGGCCGTCAACCCCGCGAGCGGCAGCGCCGCCGCGTGCAGGTGGTCAATGGATTTCGGCTTGAGCGCCAGTTCGGATTCCTTGACGACGATGAATTCCGCATACGCGCCGTCGCGCGCGATGTCCGGTCGGCTGAACACCTCGTCCCCGACCTTCAGCCGGGTGATCCCGGTGCCGAGCGACTCGACGACGCCGGACAGGTCCCACCCCAGCACAAGCGGAAAAGTGTGATGCAGCATCTCCTTGAGGTGACCTTCGCGTATCTTCCAATCCACCGGATTGATGCCCGCGGCATGGACCCGCACCAGCACCTCGCCGGCGTCCGGATGCGGCCGGGGGGCGTCCTCATAGACGAGGACCTCCGGCCCGCCGTAGCCGTAGATGCTGACCGCCTTCATGGTTCTCATGGCCGGGAACCCGAGTGGTGGACAAAATATTCCCGGGCCTGGGCCAGCAACTGGGCCTCGGTCAGGTGATGTTGATCCACGACCACGGAGGCGACGATGCGCCGGGCCAGCTCCGGATGATGTCGCCCGAGCCAGGTTGCGAACCGGTCCATTTCACTGCCTCCGCCCGTGCCGCTGCCAAAGAGCAGGAGCGGCGCGGTGCCCGGGAGTTCCGGCACAACCCGCGCGAAAAAGACGTCCGGATCGGGCTTCTCCTGGCCCCGCGAGAAATCCTTCGGGTGCGGGGTCTGTTGGAGGGAAACCTCCGGGGCGGCCGGCCGGATGAGAAGCGCTTTGGTGCCGGGCTCCAGGGAGCGATAAAGGGCGATCTCATGGTGGTTGAGGACCAGCAGCCAATTCGCCCCCGTCCCCTTCGCACCGGCCTCCGTGGGCTCGGATCGCTCGAGAAAGTGCCGCAGGGCCATGAGCTCGGACGTCTCGGCGACATCCTTGGAACGCGGCGGGTGCAGGACCAAGCTCTCCCCGTTGCGGGTCACCTTCAGGTTGCCGTTGGGCTCCTCCTCGACCGAACCGAGGTGCCGGAACAGCGTGTGCACGTGGCGCCATTCCAAGTTGTGCGCGACCGGGTGCTGGAAGATCGTGTTGTAGGTCCGGAGCAGGGAGCCCGTGAGGGGGGTGGCAGGGATGGTGGTGGTCATGGTTTGAGAAATATCAGTGTCTGCCCGTCGCGCCCCGGTGGCCCGGCCTGAGACCTTTTTGCCGGCGGCATTGGTTCAGACGGCAGAGCATGCGCCTGATCTCCCGGAAGGACTATGGGGTGAAGGCCTACATGGGCCGGTGCGCCCCGCCGCAGGACCGGTTCCGCGCGACCCCGGTTGAACACCCCATGGTTTCACGGCCTGCGCCCCACCATGCTGCGCCGTGCGCTTTTCCTCCCGCCCCGGTCCGCGGCCCGATCCCGTGAAAACCGGCTCAATCCCCCCGGCCATCCTGACCATCAACGGCGGGTCATCCAGCATCCGCTTCGCGCTTTTTGCGGCGGGATTGGCGCGGCCAGCGTGGACCGGCCGGATCGACCGCATCGGGTTGCGCGGCACAAACCTGGTTGCCGCCGAGGCCACGGGCCGGGCCACCGTCGCCCGCCGGGTGGCTGCTTCCAACCATCGCACCGCCGCCGGCTTCCTGCTGACCTGGCTCGAACAACAGCCCTTCTTTTCCTCGATCCAGGCCATCGGTCACCGGGTGGTGCACGGGATGCATCACTCCGCCCCGCAGCGGATCACGCCGGCGCTGGTCGCGGAGTTGCGCCGCATCACGCCTTACGATCCCGAGCATCTGCCGCGGGAGCTGGAATTGATCGATGTCTTCCATCGGCGCCATCCCACGCTCGTCCAGGTCGCCTGCTTTGACACGGCCTTCCACCGTTCCATGCCGCGGGTCGCGCGGTTGCTGCCGATCCCGCGGCGCTTCGCCCGCCAGGGCGTCGAGCGCTACGGTTTTCACGGATTGTCCTACGCCTACCTGCTGGAGGAGCTCAAGCGGCTCGGCGATCCGGCGGCGCGAAAAGGCCGCGTGATCCTGGCGCACCTGGGCAACGGGGCCAGCCTGGCCGCGGTGCGCAACGGGAAGAGCATCGACACCAGCATGGGGTTCACGCCGGCAGCCGGCCTGGTCATGAGCACCCGGTCCGGCGACCTCGACCCGGGCATCCTCTCGTTCCTGTCCCGCCGCGAACGCATGACCCCGGCGCAGTTTGACCACATGGTGAACCACGAGTCCGGCCTGCTCGGAATCTCGGGGACCAGCCCGGACCTGCGCGACCTGGACGCGCGCGCGGCCACTGATGCCCGCGCCGCGGACGCCATCGCGCTGTTTTGCTACCAGGCCAAAAAATGGATCGGGGCCTATGCCGCCGCGCTGGGCGGGCTGGACACGCTGGTGTTCGCCGGCGGGATCGGGGAAAACGCCCCGCGGATCCGCGCCCGCATCTGCGCCGGGCTCGGCTTTCTCGGCGTCGCCCTCGACGGGCGCGCCAACGCCCGTTCGGCCGCGGTGATTTCCCGGCCGGGCGCGCCGGTGCAGGTGCGGGTCATCCGCACGAACGAGGAGCTCATGATCGCCCGTTCCGTCGGCCGCGTGCTCGGCCTGCCACCGCCTTCCGGCGGGGCCAGCAGGAAAAGACCCCATAGGCAAACCGCGGACCAAGGCAGAGAATGGCCAAAATGACCGACCCTGCCGCCGCGCCCAA